>ENA-USZI01001819-USZI01001819.1-human-gut-metagenome-genome-assembly--contig:-NODE-1819-length-13501-cov-4.397646_pt1 | contig 13501 bp, 12 predicted proteins | sample MGYA00250042_ERZ773532 | MGnify/ENA primary metagenome ERZ773532 (study PRJEB29103, sample SAMN06112036) | human gut metagenome | biome: human gut; feature: ankylosing spondylitis patient; material... | reverse complement strand
CAAGGGAGCTCGCAAACGGGCTGAGAGGAAGCTGTGCGCTTCGACCTGCGACCTGATTTGGGTAATGCCAACGTAGGGAGAGATGGATCTATCTGTGCCGCAGGCCGTCTTTTCTGTCAGACGTCCGGCGGCTTTTCTTTTGGAGGGAACGCTTTTGAACCTTAGCGAATATCTGTCCCGGGTCCGGCAGCAGGCCCCGGTGATCCACGCCATTTCCAACTATGTCACGGCCAACGACGTGGCCAATGTCCTGCTGGCCTGCGGGGCCAGCCCCATTATGGCCGACGACCCGGAGGAGGCGGTATACATCACCCGTCTGTCCGCTGCCCTGGCGCTGAATCTGGGCACCCTCAGCCGCCGCCGGGTGTCGGCCATGCTGGCGGCAGGAGAGGAGGCCGGTCGTCTGGGCCGCCCTATCCTGCTGGACCCGGTGGGGGCGGGAGCCAGCCCCATGCGCACCGACACCGCCCGGATGCTGCTGGCCCGCCTGCCCGTCACGGCCCTGCGCTGCAACGTCTCTGAACTGCGGGCCCTGCTATCCGGGGTCCACACCCACCGGGGGGTAGATGCCGACGGCCAGGACCGCCAGAAGGCGGGCGGCCTGTCCGAGCAGATCACCTTTGTGAAGGGGGCCGCCCGGCAGCTGGGCTGTCTGGTAGCCGTCACCGGGGAGACGGACCTGGTGAGCGATGGGGAGACCTGCTTCGTCATCCGCAACGGCCGCCCGGAGATGAGCCGGGTGACGGGGACCGGCTGTCAGCTCTCCGCCCTGTGCGCCGCCTTTCTGGCTGCCGACCCGGACCGGTCTGTCTATGCCCTGGCCGCCGCCGTGTGCGCCATGGGCCTGGCGGGAGAGATCGCCTGGGGGCACATGACCCCGCACGACGGAAACGCCGCCTATCGCAGCCGCATCATTGATGCCGTCTATCATCTGGACGGCGAGACACTGAATAAAGGAGCGCGCTATGAACTTGGATAAACATTCTCTGCTGCTCTACGCCGTGACGGACCGGAGCTGGCTAAAGGGCCAGACCCTGGCTCACCAGGTGGAACAGGCCCTGCTGGGCGGGGCCACTATGGTCCAGCTGCGGGAGAAGCAGCTGGACCTCCCCCATTTTCGCCGGGAGGCTTTGGAGATCCAGGCCCTGTGCCGCCGGTATGGGGCACCCTTCCTCATCAACGACAACGTGGACCTGGCCCTGGAGATCGGGGCCGACGGGGTCCATGTGGGGCAGGAGGACATGGAGGCCGGGCTGGTCCGGCAGAAGCTGGGGCCCGGTAAGATTTTGGGCGTGTCCGCCCACTCCCCGGAGGAGGCCCTGCGGGCCCAGGCCGCCGGGGCAGACTATCTGGGAGCCGGGGCCGTATTCCACACGGGGACCAAGACCGACGTGTCCACCCTGTCCTATGATACCCTGGGGGACATCTGCGCCGCCGTCCACATCCCCGTGGTGGCCATCGGCGGCATCAATAAAGACAACATTCTCCGGCTCAAGGGCACCGGCATCGCCGGAGCCGCCGTGGTCTCCGCCCTCTTCGCCCAGCCCGACGTTCAAGCCGCCGCCCGACATATGAGAACGCTGGCGGAGAGAGTTAGGAGTTAGGAAGTAGGAGTGATGAGTTGCGCCGAACTTCTAACTCATCACTCCTAACTCATCACTCCTAACTCATCACTAAAACCATGCGCCAACGGCGGGCGGACGCAGAGGTCGCCCCTACGGTGCGTCTTATAAGGAGGTCATTCTATGGTCTATATTCTGCTCGCCCCCGGTTTTGAGGAGATGGAGGCCCTGGTGCCCGCCGACCTGCTGCGCCGGGCGGGGCTGGAGGTCGCCCTGACCACCGTGGGGCCCACCATGGTCCCCGGCGCCCACCACATCACCGTCCAGTCTGACCTGGCCGTGGACCAGGTGCAGCTGAAGGCCGGGGACATGGTGGTGCTGCCCGGCGGCGGCACCGGCGTGGAAAATCTTGCCGCCTGCCCCGGAGTGGAGACCCTGGTGCGCCGGGCCGCAGCGGACGAGTTTGTCTGGCTGGCCGCCATCTGCGCCGCCCCCACCCTGCTGGCCCGGTGGGGTCTGTTAACGGGCAAAAAGGCGGTGTGTTACCCCGGGCTGGAGGCCCAGCTCACCGGTGCCATGCCCCAGGCAAGGTCATCACCGCCCAAGGCCCCGGCGCCGCCTTTGATTTTGGATTCTATTTCGTAAAGACCCTGGCCGGAGCGGCCAGGGAGCAGGAGGTTCGTCATGGCACTTACTATCGCTGAAGAAAAGAAGCAGCTGCGCAGCAACATCCGCAAGACTCTGGCGGCCATCCCTCAGGAGGAGCTCACTCGCAGCGACGATGCCCTGTTTGCCCGGTTCCTGGCCCTGCCCCAGGTGCAGCAGGCCAAGACCGTCTTCGCCTTTTGGGGCATCCCCGGCAAAGAGCCGGAGACCGCCCGCATGATCCAGACCCTGGTCTCCCAGGGCAAGCGGGTGGGACTGCCCCGGATGCTGCCCGGCCACCTGATGGAGATCCGCCAGTACATGCCGGACCGGCCCATGGTATCCGTCTCCTTCGGCATCTCCGAGCCCGACCTGACCTGCCCCATCCTGACCCAGGACGAGATCGACCTGATCCTGGTCCCCGCCGTGTGCTATGACAAGGCGGGCTACCGCCTGGGCTTTGGCGGCGGCTATTACGACCGCTGGCTGGAGCACTTCAACGGCTTCCGGGTGGGCATGTGCCGCAATGCGGTGCTCCAGGACAAGGTGCCCACCGAGCCCCACGACAGCCGGGTGGACCTGCTGCTCACCGAGACGGAGCGCATCGTCTGCGGCTGAACGCTGCAAGCAAACTTGATCAAGGAGGACCCTATGGCACAGGAAAGAAGAAGCCCCCGCGCCCCGTCAGACCATTCTGAAAACGGTCCGAGCTCCCGCAGTTCCGGCCGGCGAAGACACTCCCGCAGCTTTTCCGCCAGCTCCGGCGTGCTGTATGCGGTGGCCGTCATCGGCGTGTCCATTCTGCTGGCCTGCGTGTGCTGGATCGCCGCCAACGACGTGCTGGCCCTGAACAAGCCGGAAAAAGAGGTCACCATCACCGTTGACAAAGAGGACAGCTTTAACCAGGTGGCGGACCGGCTGAAAAAAGAGGGGCTAATCGAGTATAAGGGCCTGTTCAAGCTGTTTGCCTCTGTCACCGGAGGCAAGGCCAAGGTCTCCCCGGGGACCTATACCCTGAACACCGACATGGACTATCGCGCCCTGCTCTCCGGCATGAGCGTGAACTCCTCCACCAAGGCGGAGATCACCATCACCATCCCAGAGGGCTATACCGTCACCCAGATCTTCCAGCTGCTGGAGGACAACAACGTGGCCACGGTGGAGGAGCTGACTCAGGCCGCCGCCGAGCATGACTACGCCTTCTCCTTCCTCCAGGGTATCCCCCTGGGCGACACCGAGCGGCTGGAGGGCTTTCTCTACCCGGACACCTATCAGTTCAACACCCCTCACAATGCGGTGTATGCCATCAACAAGATGCTGGTGAACTTCGACGAGAAGTACACCGACGACCTGCGGCAGAAGGTGACCGACAGCGGCTATTCCATCCGGGAGATCCTGACCATCGCCTCCCTGGTGGAGCGGGAGACCGACGGCACCGACCGGGGCAAGATCGCCTCTGTCATCTATAACCGCCTGAACAATCCCAGCTCCGGGACCATGGGCTATCTGCAGATCGACGCTACTCTGGCCTTCCTCAACGGCGGCAAGGTCCCCACCGAGGCGGACAAGGCCATCGACTCCCCCTACAACACCTATCTCTATAAGGGGCTGCCCCCCGCTCCCATCGCAAACCCGGGTCTTGATGCCATCAAGGCCGCCCTGGACCCGGAAAAGACCGGCTATTTCTACTACGCCCTGGGCGACGACAACACCCACAGCTTCTTCAAGACCCTGGACGCGCAGCAGCGCTTCCTGCGCACCCAGACCCGGTATAACTGATCTTATCCCCGCTCCCGCCTCGGGGGCGGGGATGCTTCCATCATCAAACAGGAGAGAAACACATGCGTGAGAAAAAAATCGAACTGCTCGCCCCCGCCGGGGACATGGAGCGGCTGGAGATGGCGGTGGCCTATGGGGCCGATGCCGTCTATCTGGCGGGCACCGCCTTCGGAATGCGCTCCTTCGCCGGAAACTTCACCCCGGAAGAGCTGAAGCGGGCGGTGGACCTGTGTCACAAAAAGGGCGTTCGGGTCCATGTCACCTGCAACACCATGCCCCGCAACGACGAGGTGGCCCGTCTGCCCGAGTGGCTGACCTATCTGGACCAGGTGGGGGTGGACGCCGTCATCCTGGCCGACGTGGGCGTGATGGCCCTGGCGGGGAAATATGCCCCCCATGTCCAGCGGCACATCTCCACCCAGGCCAGCATCGTCAACTATGAGACGGCCCGTGCCTGGCACGACCTGGGGGCCGACCGGGTGATCTTGGCCCGGGAGCTGTCATTGGACGAGATCCGGGAGATCCGTGCCAAAACGCCCCCGGAGCTGGAGCTGGAGGCCTTTGCCCACGGGGCCATGTGCGTGAGCTACTCCGGCCGGTGCCTGCTGTCCAACTATATGACGGGCCGGGACTCCAACCGGGGGGCCTGCGCCCAGCCCTGCCGGTATCAATACGCCCTGATGGAGGAGAAGCGCCCCGGGGAATATTTCCCCGTGTACGAGGACGAGAAGGGCACCTACATCATGAACTCCCGGGATATGTGCACCATCGACCATGTGGCCCAGCTGATAGACGCGGGGCTGGACTCGTTGAAGCTGGAGGGCCGGGCCAAGTCGGCCTACTATGCCGCCATCGTCACCGGGGCCTATCGCCACGCCATCGATGCCGCCCTGGCCGGGCAGCCCCTGGACCCGGTGTGGCGGGACGAGGTGGAGCACATCAGCCACCGGCACTACTCCACCGGCTTCTATTTCGGCCAGCCGGGGCAGTTCACCGAAGATTCCCGCTATATCCGGGACTGGCAGATCGTGGCCAAGGTCCGCTCCTGCACCCCTGACGGCCGGGCGGTGCTCACCCTGAACAACAAGTTCTCGGTGGGGGATCAGCTGGAGCTGGTGGGCCCCGGCCTGCGGCCCTGTCCCGTCACCGTGAAGGCCCTGTGGGACGAGGACGGCGAACGCCTGGACCAGGTGCGCAAGCCCCAGATGGTCTTTCAGCTGGACCTGCCCTGTCAGGCCCCGCCCCTGTCCCTGCTCCGCCGCCGGGCCGATCTGACGCCCTGATCTTCCGCACGTTTGAGGAGGAATATTCATGATCCCAAGCTATGAACAGATGGGCGACTGGCTGGAGGAGATCGTCCAGCAGTTCCCCGCCCCCTTCTTTGCCGCCCTGGACGGGGGCGTACAGCTGGAGGAGCAGGCCCTGCCCGACCCCGACTTCCCCCACGGCCAGATGTACATCCTGGGGGAGTACTGCCACGACCTGCTGGGCCGCTATATCGTGCTGTACTACGGCTCCTTCGCCGCCCTGTTCCCTGACGGGGACGAGGAGACCTGGAAGGACGAGATCTTCGCCACCGTGGCCCACGAATTCACCCACCACATGGAGGACGCCGCCGGTCTCCACGCCCTGGATGATCAGGACATGGAGTTTTTAAACCAGGCCCGGCGTGACCTGCTGTGAGCGCCCCCGCCGCTCCCGTTTCCCCCGTCCGGGGCCGCTTTGCCCCCAGTCCCAGCGGGCGGATGCACCTGGGCAACCTGTGGTCCTGTCTGCTGGCCTGGCTGGCCGCCCGCAGCGTGGGGGGCGGCATGGTCCTGCGGCTGGAGGACTTAGACCCCGACCGCTGCCGCCCGGAATTCTGCGACCAGGTCATGGGGGACCTGGACTGGCTGGGCCTGGACTGGGACGGCCAGCCCATCTATCAAAGCCGGCGCACCCAGGCCTATGCCGCCGCCTTTCATGCCCTGGAGGAGCGGGGGCTGGTCTATCCCTGCTTCTGCACCCGGGCCCAGCGGCTGGCCGCCTCCGCTCCCCACCGGTCGGACGGGGCGGCCCTATACTCCGGCCGCTGCCGCCATCTGGCCCCGGAGACGCGGGCCGCTCTGTCCGCCCGGCGTGTCCCCGCCTGGCGCATTCAGGTCCCGGAGGAGACGGTCTCCTTCCGGGATAAGCTCCAAGGGGACTGTGCCCAAAACCTGGCGGCGGAGTGCGGGGACTTTATCCTCCGCCGCTCGGACGGGGTGTACGCCTATCAGCTGGCGGTGGTGGTGGACGACGCCTTTCAGGGGGTCACCCAGGTGGTGCGGGGCCGCGATCTGCTGGACTCCGCCCCCCGGCAGCTGTGGCTGCAGAAGGAGCTTGGCCTGCCCCACCCGGAGTATGGCCATGTGCCCCTGCTCCTCTCCCCCGACGGCCGCCGCCTGGCCAAGCGGGACCGGGATCAGGAGCTGTCCCAGCTGAAGGAGCGCTTCACCGCCCCGCAGCTGGTGGGCCGTCTGGCCCTGGCCGCCGGACTCATCCCGGAATACGCCCCCATCACCCCGGCACAGCTGCTGCCCTATTTTGCCTGGGATAAGCTGCCCCGGCGGGATTTTTCCTTTGAGCTGTAAAAAAATCGTCGTATCCCAACCCGGATACGACGATTTTTGTCGCTGCGCTCAGATCCCGTGGGCCCGGTTATAGGCCGCACACAGCTGATTGCAGTTTTTGATGATGATATAGGTGGCCACCCAGGTGCCCAGACCACACAGCAGGGAGCCGATGACCAGCCACAGCAGAACGGTGGTGCCGTTTTCCTGAAAGCTCATGCCATACCGGGAGGCGTTGTTCGCCAGCCGGTTGCCCAGGCAGTAATACCAGTAGAAGGAGTAGATGCCGCAGGTGACCAGGCTGAGCAGAATGAGACCCAGCAGGCCCCGGGTGTGCTCCCCATCCCCGTCGCACACGGTGTTCACATCCTGGATCATGGAATACAGGAACACCAGGCCATAGATGCCGCAGGTGATGATGGTCAGCACCACATAGAGGACAAAGTTCCGGTCCTCGGTCACCGGGCGTGTCCAGTTGACCCCGGCACCGTAGTTGGCGGAAGCGGACTGATCCTGCGGCCGGGCAGTTTTCTGTCCTGAGGTATTCTGATTTCCGGTGAAGCGCAGCTCCTTGATGGCGTCGGACAGGTCATAGCCCAGCTGGCGCAGCTGGTCGGCGCTCTTGCCCACCAGGGCCCGCTGGCCGTCTAAGTACATCAGCACCCACAGTCCGCCCACAGTGACGGCCAGACCCAGCACGGACGTGACGAATCCGCCCCAGCTCCAATGCCAGCCATAGACCAGCCCGTCGATGAGCACCATCATCAGCGCCCGAATGGCCAGCACCGCCAGCGTGGCCAGGGACAGACAGGACACGCCCAGGAAATAGGCCTCCCGGTTTTCCCGGGTGCTCTTCAGGGCCATGGCCAGCAGCAGCAGGCACATGCACATATAGGCCCCGGACTGGATCATGGGCAGCAGCACATGGGTCAGGACTGTGGCTCCGTAGCAATAGCCGCCCAGCAGGACGCCGACTGCGCCGAAGAAGCGGCCGATGGCCCGGACACCATAGACCACGGCGCACACAATGGCAAAGATGGTCAGCAGGGCGTTGCCGCCGGCGACAGGTGCGCCGCCGGAGGGCGGGGGCGCGTCATAGTGATAGTTCCCGGTCTGTGTGGCAGTCGTCCCGTCGGGCTGGGGCGGGACCTGATCCGGCCCATTCTCCTGCTGCCTGGCCCCGCAATAGCTGCAGAACCGCTGGCCGTCGCCGATCTCTCGGCCGCAATGCTTGCAATACATATTGTTTCTCTCCTTTTCTCTCTGTTTTCTCTTTCTATGCTCCAAACACAACACGAAACAAAAAGCCTGTCTGGGGGGCAAAGGTGACGATGCTGTCCCCCGGGTCGGCCATGCGCAGGGCGTACACCGCCAGGAACAGGGCCGCCCCGGCCCACACCGCTCCCCGCAGCACCCGCCGGGGGATATGCCGCCGGAACAGAAACAGTCCCGCCGCCAGAACGGGTGTCCAGAACAGGGGGTGATAGCCCCAGGCCGCCGATATGTCCCCCCGCAGCAGGGCCAGCCAGGCCCGGGACATGCCGCACCCGGCGCAGGAGATCCCGGTGAAAAACCGGATGGGGCAGGTGATGCCCAGGGCCTCCATCCCCCCGTAGAGCAGGACGACGGCCAACACCGCCCCCAGCCAGGGCGGGAGAGCGCCCTTGTTCTCTCTCACGGCTCTCTCCCCCTTTGATCGCTTTGGGCCATTATACCAGTTGGCGGCAGAAGTTGCAATTATGTTAAAAAATAATTAAGGTTTGGCCAGCCGGTCAGCCAGCCAGACGGCCAGTTCCTCCATCACCTGCTCCCGCTCCGGCTCGTTGAGCATCTCGTGCCGCCCGCCGGGGTAAAGCCGCACCGTCACATCCCGGCAGCCGCAGCGGCGAAACAGCGCCGCCACCCGGCACACCCCGGCCCCCATGTCCCCCACAGGGTCACGGTCCCCGGAAAGGAGATAGATGGGCATATCTCCGTCCATGCGCCGGACGTTCTCCTCCCGGCCGATCCAGGCGATGCCCCCCAGCATATCCCGGAACATGGACACGGTGGGGCGAAAGTTACATAAGGGGTCCTGCTTCCGTCCCGCCGCCATCTCAGAGTCCCGGGTGGTCCAGTCCCCCTGACCCGGAGCGGGGTGGACCCGGGCGTTATAGGCCCCCAGGGACAGGGCATAGACCAGGGGGCTCACATAGTCCGGCCCCCGCCACCGGCACAGCAGGCCGGAGACCCCCCGGCCAAAAGCCACCAGGGCCGCCCGCTCCTGCCCCGTGCCCGACAGCACGGCGGCATCCACCGTCCCCGGCCAGCGGATGAGACAGGTCCGGGCCAAAAAGGACCCCATGGAGTGCCCCAGCAGCACATAGGGCAAGTCGGGCCACCGCTCCCCCTCCAGCCGCCGCAGGGCGTACACGTCCCGGACGACCAGGTCCCAGCCGCCCTCCGGGGCGAAAAAGCCGTATTTTCCGTCTGTCACCGTTGCCCCGTGGCCCAGGTGGTCCTCGCCGCACACCACATAGCCCCGCCGGGTGAAAAACTCCGCCACGTGGGCATAGCGTCCCATGTGCTCGGCAATGCCGTGGACGATCTGGAGCACCCCACGGGGCGTTCCATCCGGCAGCCACTCCACCGCCCGGATCGTATGCCGCCCGTCGGCGGAGGGATAGGTCAGGGTCCTGCGTTTGGACATAGATATGCCTCCTTTTTCATCTTAAGTGTAACGGAACTGCCCCCATAAAGTCAACCCAGCCGGTCCGGCTCCATGCGCTCCAGGGTCTGGCGGAGGGTGCGGCAGTGGCGGCGGAACTGGAGGGACAGCTCCTCCAGCAGCTCGGCCTGGGTGCCCGCTGATCGTTTCATTTGGTTCACACACAGCCCCTCCAGCTCCTCCTCCCGCTGATACTGCCGCCGCAGGGCGGGGGCCAGGGCCAGGGGCTCCGGGCTTTGGGGCATCCTGTTGGAATGATAGTCCTGCCCCGTCTCCAGGTAATAGGCGGCACTGAACCGGCGCAGGGCCGTCCGGTCCTCTGCGGCCACCGCCCCTATGCTCTGGCCGTACCGCCCCGCCCGGCGGACCAGATTTTGGGCGCTTTCAAACGCCGCTCTGGTCCGGTCTATCAGCATCTCTAAGCTGGCCCCCGGCTCCCGCTCCGGGCCGGAACGCTCCTCCAGCGGTCTCTCCTGTTGTTCGGTCCGCTCCGACGGTTCCGGTTCCAAGGCGATGGGACTGCCCTCCCCGTCCGGCATCACCCTGGCCCACACCCGGCGAAAGGTCTCCGGGTCGGGATGCTGCTCCAGCACCCAGCCGTTCTCCTGCTGCGCCATATGCGCTCCCCCCTCTGTTCAGAATGGCTCTTGCAGCACATTCTATGCCAGATTTCAGTTAGGAGTTAGGAGAGATGAGTGATGAGTTTCTCTCAACTCCTAACTCCTATCTCATCACTCCTAACTCTGTCCAACTTGCTATTTTTCTTTCCCCATGATAAACTAAGCACCTGACCATCCAGACCCTTCTGCCCGGCCTTTTTGTGCGGCCGAGCGCTATTTTGATACAGAACGGAACGTGACATCATGCTTGACCATGAACAGGAAATTCGATTTGCCGCCGCCCGCCGACGGGCCATCGCCCGGGACTTTTACCGGCTGAACGCCCAGCAGCAGGAGGCGGTGCTCACCACCCAGGGGCCCCTGCTGCTGCTGGCCGGGGCGGGCAGCGGAAAGACCACCGTGCTCATCAACCGCATCGCCAACCTGATGCGCTATGGCCGGGGCTCTGACAGCCCGGAGGTCCCCCAGTGGGTCACCCCCGACGACCTGGCCTTTCTGGAGGGCTGCGCCCAGGGGGCGGAGCTGTCCCAGGAGGACCGGGAGCGGCGGGAGCGGCTGTGCTGCCTAGACCCCGCCCAGCCCTGGACCATCCTGGCCATCACCTTTACCAACAAGGCCGCCGGAGAGCTGAAGGACCGCCTGACCCGGATGCTGGGCCCCGCCGGAGAGGACGTGTGGGCCTCCACCTTCCACTCCGCCTGTGTGCGTATTTTGCGCCGGGACATCGAGAAGCTGGGCTTTGCCTCCTCCTTTACCATCTACGACTCCGACGACTCCCTGCGGGTCATCAAGGAGTCCATGAAGCACCTGAACATGGATGACAAGCAGTTCCCGCCCCGGTCCGTGCTGGGCTACATCTCCCGGGCTAAGGATGCCATGCTGCTGGCCGACGAGTATCTGGCCCAGTGCAAGGCCAGCGGGGACTTCCGCCTGACCAAGATCGCCAACATCTACATGGAGTATCAGCGCCGCCTGTGGGAGGCCAACGCCTTAGATTTCGACGACATCATCCTCCACACCGTCCGCCTGCTCCAGCAGTTTCAGGACGTGCGGGACTACTATCAGAAAAAGTTCCGCTATGTGCTCATTGACGAGTATCAGGACACCAACCATCTGCAATATCTGCTGGCCTCGCTGCTGGCGGGGGGGTATCAGAATTTCTGCGTGGTGGGCGACGACGACCAGTCCATCTATCGCTTCCGGGGGGCCACCATCGAGAATATCCTGTCCTTCGAGCAGCAGTATCAGGGCTGCCGGGTGATCCGGCTGGAGGAGAACTACCGCTCCACCCGGCACATTCTGGAGGCCTCCAACGCCGTCATCCGCAACAACCAGGGCCGCAAGGGCAAGGAGCTGTGGACCAAGGCCGGGGACGGGGATCAGCTGACCCTGTACACCGCCATGAACGAGAACGACGAGGCCCAGTATGTGGCCGCCCGCATTCTGGAGGACTACAGCCAGGGCCGCCGCTGGAAGGACCACGCCATTCTCTACCGCATGAACGCCCAGTCCAACCAGATGGAGAACGCCTGCAAGAAAAACGGCATCCCCTATCGCATCATCGGCGGCACCCGGTTTTTTGACCGGGCGGAGGTGAAGGACATGGTGGCCTATCTGGCGGTGCTGAACAACCCGGAGGACGACCTGCGCCTGACCCGCATCATCAACAACCCGCCCCGGGGCATTGGGGCAAAGACCATCGAGACCGCCCAGGCCATCGCCCGGCGGGAGGAGACCTCCCTCTACGCCGTCATCGACAACGCCCGCCTGTACCCGGAACTGGAGCGCTCGGCGGGCAAGCTGGCCGCCTTCACCAATCTCATGGGGGAGCTGGCCGCCCTGGCCGGGGAGCTGCCCCTGGACCAGTTCTATGAGGAGCTGATGATCCGCACCGGCTATGCCGTCATGCTGGAGACCAAGAACACCGTGGAGGACCGGGGGCGGCTGGAGAACATCCGGGAGCTGCTCACCTCCATCCGGGGCTATCTGGACGGGGCGGGGGACGAGCCCTCCCTGGCGGGCTTTCTGGACGAGATCGCCCTGTACACCGATCTGGACCGCCAGGACGAGGAGGACTGCGTGGTGATGATGACCATGCACTCGGCCAAGGGGCTGGAGTTCCCCGTGGTCTTTCTGGTGGGGGCCGAGGAGGGCATCTTCCCCGGCATCCGGGCCATCGGCGAGACGGACGAGATGGAGGAGGAACGCCGGCTGTGCTATGTGGCCATGACCCGGGCCAAAGAGAAGCTCTATCTCACCTGCGCCCAGCAGCGGATGCTGTTTGGCCGCACCAGCAACAACCGCCCCTCCCGCTTTGTGGAGGAGATCCCCCAGGAGCTGCTGGAACGCACCGGGCGGGCCAACCGCTGGGACAGCGACAGCTGGGGCGGCGGCATCCCCAGCCGGGACTCGGGCTACGGCGGCTATGACCGCCCCGCCCCCGCCGGACAGAGCGCCCAGGGCCGCAGCGCCGGCACAGCCGGCTATGGCGGCGGCTTTGTCCGGGCCATGAACGGCAGCGGACAAAAGCCCGCCGGCCGGCCCGCTCCCGCCCCTGCCCCTGCCGCCTCCTTCAAAAAAGGCGATACCGTGCGCCACAAGGCCTTTGGCAAGGGCGTGATCCTGTCCATCCAGAAGATGGGCGGCGATGCCCTGCTGGAGATCGCCTTCGACCAGGTGGGCACCAAGCGCCTGATGATGAAATCCGCCGCAGCGCATATGGAGAAGAAGTAACTATCGATTCATCCCGCAGCCAGATATCCGCAATACGTTTTGGCTGCAGGATATTCCATCATAGAAAGCAGGAGGCGTGGCACATTTGCTGATTTATTTAGCAATAATCGACAGCGCAGAAAATCAATCAAAATTCGAGACGATCTATTATGCCTACCGTGATTTGATGTACTATACAGCCAACAAAATTCTCGGAGACGAGAAAGATTCCGAAGATGTTGTTCATGATTCTTTTTTGAAAATCATTCACATATTGAATAAAATTTCAATTCCAACCTGCCCACAAACACGTGCCCTAGTCGTTACGATTACCGAACGGACTGCTATTGACCTATACCGTCACCGGCAACGGCACACTTCTGTCCCTTTTGACGAGGTGTATCTTGGTGTTCCTGCCCGTTCCGGAATAGAAGCCATTGAAAGCACTGATACCCTAGCAAAAGTAATTGCCACTCTGCCAGGGCATTATCGTGAAATCCTACTGCTAAAATATGCTCAAGGTTACTCTGTGAACGAAATTGCAGACATCTTATCTCTTAGCCAGGCCAATGTAAAAAAACTGATACAACAGACAAAGAATTGTCCTGCGCCGCATCCGAGGCCCAGCGTATCTGGCTGTCTGCACTTCCACAGAAGCAGGACCTACCACAGCATAAATTTTCCCCTGACTTTGAGCGGCGCATGGCCCACATGTTGGCAACACAAAAAAGGAACCCACACCTCTCTGTCCATAAAGCACTACGGTGCGCAGTGGCCGCTATCTTGGTCGTTCTCAGTCTCACCGTCGGCGCACTTGCTCTTTCTGAAACATTCCGCTCTGCTTTTATTCGTGTCGTCACTCAAATTGTCGAACATAGTGGGATG
>ENA-USZI01001794-USZI01001794.1-human-gut-metagenome-genome-assembly--contig:-NODE-1794-length-13586-cov-13.361315_pt1 | contig 13586 bp, 14 predicted proteins | sample MGYA00250042_ERZ773532 | MGnify/ENA primary metagenome ERZ773532 (study PRJEB29103, sample SAMN06112036) | human gut metagenome | biome: human gut; feature: ankylosing spondylitis patient; material... | reverse complement strand
TTGTCCATGATGATGACCGTGCCTTTGCCCTTGTTGTGGACCATGTTCAGCAGCGGCGCGACGCCCGCATGGAAGAACGTGCCGTCGCCGATGGTGCACACGGCGGGCTCGGGCAGCCCGGAAAGGCCCATGCCGTGCAGCACGCCCACGCTCGCGCCCATGGCCCCCATGGTGTGCTGGGCATTGAAGGGCGGCAGGGTGCCGAGGTTGTAGCAGCCGATGTCGCCCGCCACCGGCACCTTCATCTGGGAAAGGTTGTAGAACGTGGAGCGGTGCGGGCAGCCGGAGCACAGCAGCGGGCTGCGGCTGGGGAGGGATTCGGACGTGTCGCTGAACGCGGGGGCCGTATCTTTAAGGATGCCCGCCTTGCGGCAGCTTTCGGCGATGTCCTCCGGTAGCAGTTCGCCGCAGATGGAGAAAATGTCCTTGCCGCGCGCGGGGATGCCCATAGCCCTGACCTGCTCCTCGATGAAGGGGTCAAGCTCCTCGACCACGATGACGTTGCGCACGCCGTCCGCGAACTCCCGGATCAGCTTCTTCGGCAGGGGGTAGCACATGCCGAGCTTGAGGATGGAGGCTTCGGGGAAGACCTGCTTCACGTATTCGTAGATGATGCCCCCGGCGATGAAGCCGTATTCGCGGCCGCCCCATTCGATGCGGTTGCCGGGCCACGTGTTGCTCCATTCCTCGATGTCCAGCAGGCGCTGTTCAAGGATGTAGTGCCGCTTGCGCGCCCACGTGCACATGGAGTTGTACTTCTCGATGTTGCGGGGGAAGGGGCCGACCTCGCGCCCGTAGGAGCCGGGGGTGCCGAGCTCCACCACGGACTTGGAATGTGAGGTGCGCATGGTCGTGCGGATGACCACGGGCGTGTCGAAGCGTTCGCTCATGTCCACGGCTTCGATCATGAAATCCTTGCATTCCTGGCTGTCGCAGGGTTCCAGCATGGGGAACTTGCCGAGCTTGGCGTAGTGGCGGTTGTCCTGCTCGTTCTGGGAGCTGAACAGGCCCGGATCGTCGGCGGTGACGACCACGAGCGCGGCCTCCGCGCCGGTGTAGGCGGTATAGAACAGCGAATCGGACATGACGTTCATGCCCACCTGCTTGGTGGTCACGAGCGCGCGGCGCCCGGAATAGGCCGCGCCCGCGGCGGCGTCCATCGCCACCTTCTCGTTTACCGACCATTCTGAGTATATTTCTTTGTACTTGCTGACGTTTTCAAGGATTTCCGAGCTGGGTGTCCCCGGATAGCCGCAGGCGATCTCTATGCGCGCTTCCAGCGCTCCCCGTGCGAGGGCCTCGTTGCCGGACAGAAGTTTCTTCATCGGCTTTTCTCCATCAAGATTAGTCGGTTTCCCCGCAATGCCGTGCCGGAGCCACCTGCATCACGATGTCCACAATGCGTACGCCTTCCCCTTCCGGCAGCACCATGACCGGGTTCAGGTCGAGCGAAACGAGCCTGTCGCCCAGCGCGCAGCACATGGCTGCCACCCGGACGAGCACATCGGAGAGGGCTTCCACGTCGGACGCGGCGCGCCCTCGGAAGCCGGTAAGCAACTTGGCGGCCTTGAGCCTGCCGATCATGGCGCGGGCGCCTTCGGGTGAGAGCGGGGCCAGCTCAAGCGAAACGTCGCGCAGCAGCTCCACGAACACGCCGCCGAGCCCCACCATGACCGCCGATCCGAACCCGCCGTCACGGTTCACGCCGACAATGGTTTCCACCACGTCGCCGGATTTGCCGCCCGCGCTCCGCACCATGCCTTGCACGAGCATCCCCTCGCGCCGCGCGTCCGCGTGGTGCAGGGCAAGGATGCCTTCAAGCTCGCGCCATGCCGCCGCGAATTCCGCGCCGGTGCGGAGGTTGAGCTTGACGAGGCCGGTCTCGGTCTTGTGCGCGATGTCGGGGGAGGCGGCTTTCAGGGCGACGGGATAGCCGATGCGCCCGGCTGCCGCCATGCCTTCCTCAAGCGAAACCGCAAGCTCCTCGTGATCTATGGCGATCCCGAAATGGCGCAGCAGGCGGGCGGAAAGCGCGTAGGGCAATACGCCCGAACTGGCGTCGAGTTCCGAAGCCAGTTCGGGGGGGAGTATGGAAGGAGTGGGGGAATCCTTCCGGGGGTAGGGAGATGCCGTTTTCGCCGCGCGCGCGGCGCACCAGTCTATCCAGCGCCGGATGGCGGGGATGCCCGCGCCGCTGCCCTGCACCACGGGGACGTTGCCTTGTGCGAGGATATCGCCGATGGCCGGATCGATGCCGCCGGAGATATTGGAAACGACGATGACCGGCTTGCCGGAGGCGGCGCGCACGGCGACGGCGGCGCGGGCCACGTCCGAGAACTGCTCCACCTGTTCGGGGGCCATGTTGCCGGGGATGTCCTGCGAGACGATGAGCGTTTCCACATCCTCCTCGGCGGCGAGGATGCCGAGGCTGGCGGGGTAGGCCTCGCGCAGATCGCCGCTGCCCCACGCGTCGAGGGGATTGGCGATGGGGGCGTAGGGCGGGAGCACCTTGCGGAGCCGTTCCTTCCCGGCCTCGGAAACGGGCGGGAAGACGAGGCCGCTGTCCGCGCACACGTCCGCCAACATGCCCATTTCGCCGCCGGAAACCGTGGCCATCCCCACCTTCGGCGAACCGGCGGAAAGGCCGCGCAGCCCGCTGAACAGGACGGAGGTTTCGAGCAGGTCGTCGAGGGTGTTGACCCGCATGACGTTGGCACGGCGGAAAAAGGCGTCGAGTATCCGGTCGCTTCCCGCGATGGCCCCGGTATGGGTGGCCGCCACGCGGCAGGCGAGTTCCGAGCGCCCGACCTTGAGCGCGATGACGGGCTTGCCCTTTTCCGCGGCGCGGGAACACGCGGCGGCGAAGGCTTCCGGGTCGCGGATGGTTTCGATGAAGAGGGCGATCACATGCGTGGCGTCGTCGTCGACCAGATAGTCCATGTAGTCGGCGAGCCCGAGGGCCGCTTCGTTGCCGGAGGAAATGAGGCGGGAGAACCCGGCCATGCGGTTGGCGTTGCCGAGCGCCAGCAGCACCGCGCCGCTCTGGGCGATGACGCCGATGTCGCCGGGGCGGAACGCCTGCGGGAGCGGGGCGCTGTACATGCAGGTCTTGTCGGTGATGTTGGCATAGCCCACGCAGTTGGGGCCGCAGAACAGCAGGCCGGACTCATGGCAGAAATCGTGGATGCGCCGCTGCATGGCCCGGCCTTCCCCGCCCGTTTCGGCAAATCCGCTGGCAAAACCCCAGACCCCCTTGACGCCTGCGGCGTGCGCCTCCTCAAGCATGGGCAGCAGCGAACGGCTGCCCAGCAGCACGGCGGCGCAGTCCGCCGGGGCGGGGAGATCGCGCAGGGACGCGTAGCAGGGGTACCCAAAGATTTCCTTATACTTTGGGTTGATGGGATACACCGTACCCGTATAATTTTCATTGATGGTAGTTGTGAGCAATTTAAAATTAGCAGGATTTTTTACATATATAGGCAAAGTAGTATTCACTCATATTCATACAGGAAAAACTTTATTATTAGCAGTAATTTTTATGTCAGGAATTTTATCTTCTATTGTAATTAATGATATAGTTTGTTTATTATTTACACCTGTAGTTATCATGATATGTTTGAAAGTAAAGGTAAATCCTATTCCTTATTTGCTCGCGGTTGCAATGGCTTCAAATATTGGTAGTGCTTGTACATTTATTGGTAATCCCCAAAATGTATTAATAGGTAGTTTATCTCAAGTTCCTGCTAGAGAATATTTCTTATCAGCAGCTCCAATATCTTTTTTAGGCTTAATCATGCTTTATTTAGCAATATCATTTAAATATAAAAATGATTTGTCAGTGAGCTTTGAATATAAGAGTGATAACAATAGCATCATTCATAAATATTTATTGAGTAAAACAATAATTGTATTAGCACTTGTCATTGTTTTTTATTTAGTTGGTTTCGATTTATCATTGACAGCAAGTTTTGGGGCAGCATTTTTATTGATTAATGCTCGTATAAAACCAGAACGTGTTTATGAAGATATAGATTTTAACTTATTAATTATGTTCATTGGCTTGTTTATCATCATTGCTGGCGTAGAAAAAAGTGGTTTACTTGATTTAATAAATAGTTTTTTACCACCAGAATATATGAAAGAAATACCACTGTTTTCAGTGATGGCAATAGTGCTTTCTAATATAGTAAGTAATGTACCAGCAGTATTACTTTTAAGATATTACATTCCTGTAGATGAACAAATCTTATGGCAGGCTTTAGCTTTATTATCCACAATTGCAGGTAATTTGACAGTTTTTGGCTCTATTGCGAATTTGATTGTTATTGAAATTGCCAAAAAGCAGGGGATAAAAGTAACTTCTAATCAATATTTAAAGATAGGTTTTCCATTAACGATATTATTATCCATTATAAGCATTATTTGGTTTGAATTTATAAATTAAAAGTATGAAAAGTGTTGACTTTTTGTTTTTTATCATTTATAATAGTTCATGTTGTTAAGACAAGTGCGGAAGTAGCTCAGTGGTAGAGCATCACCTTGCCAAGGTGAGGGTCGCGAGTTCGAGCCTCGTTTTCCGCTCCATAAGAAATTGGTCCCCAGTCAATAAGACTGGGGTATTTTTGTACTTAGACTTGTTTTTATGAAAGTATTGTGATATCATTCATTTAGTATAGTAGGTGTACTGTGACTATTAAGGTGAATGACAGTAACATATACAATAAGAATTTTGGTTTACTAGTTAAACAGGAGGTTTTTTTTTACAATGAACGTTACTACAGAAAAGATTGAAAATCATAAGGTAGTACTTACAATTGAAGTACCAGCTGAAGAACTTGATAAAGGTATTAAAGCTGCTTGCAAATCCCTTGCAAATCGTGTAAACATTCCTGGTTTCAGAAAAGGTAAAGCTCCTCGCCGTATTCTTGAAATGAACATCGGTAAAGAAGCTATCTTAGATGAAGCTTTTGATCGTGTTGCACAGAAAGCTTTTGATGAAGCTTTAAAACAAGAAAACTTAGATCCAGTAGACCGTCCACAGGTTGACATCGTAACTTTAGAAGAAGGTAAAGACGTAGTATTCAAAGCTACTATTACTCCTGTTCCAGAAGTTACTCTTGGCGAATACAAAGGATTAAAAGTTGCTAAAGACGCTGTTGAAGTAAAAGACGAACAAGTTGAAGAACAAGTAAAAAATATCTTAAATCACCATGCAAAAATGGTTGACGCTGAAGAAGGTGCAACTGTTGCAAACGATGATTTCATCACTTTAGATTTCAAAGGTGAAGTTGACGGTGTAGCATTTGCTGGCGGCGAAGGTAAAGATTACCCACTTCAAATCGGCTCTCATTCTTTCATCGATACTTTTGAAGATCAACTCGTTGGTCTTAAAGTTGGCGAAGAAAAAGACGTTAACGTAACATTCCCAGAAGAATATCATGCTAAAGATTTAGCTGGTAAAGCTGCTGTATTCCATTGCAAAATTAACAGCATTAAACATAAAGAAATGCCTGAACTCACTGATGAATTCGTAAAAGCATCTACTTCTTATGAATCCATCGAAGACATGAAAGCAAAACTTCGTGAAAACATTGAAAAAAATGCACAGCGTGAAGCAGATACTAAACGCCGTAACGAAATCTTAAAACAGGCTACTGACAATATCACTGTAGATATTCCAGAAGTTATGGTTGAAAACCGTGTAAGCAACATGATTCAGGAACTTTCCGTAAATCTTGAAAACCAAGGTATGAACCTTGATGCTTACTTAAAATATGCTAACATGGATATGGCAAAACTTCGTGAACAGTACAAAGAAAGTGCTGCAATCGCAGTAAAAACTGACCTCATGTTAGATGCTGTTGCAAAAGCTGAAGATATTAAAGTTGAAAACGCTGATATCAACGCTGAAATCGCTTTACTTGCTGCAACTTATGGTACAACTCCACAAGAAGTAAGCAAAATCATTAAAAAGAACCACAGCATTGGTAACTTAGTAGCTACTGTACTTCACAAAAAAGCTGCTAACTTCATCATTGACAGTGCTGTAGAAGCTTAATTAAAAAATTAAATGTAATATTTTTGACCGGGGTGAATGATATGAACTATGTACCTATGGTAGTTGAACAGTCAGGACGTGGAGAACGTGCCTATGATATTTATTCTCGTCTTTTAAAAGACCGTATAATTTTTTTAGGTGGTCCTATTGATGATAATGTAGCTAACGTGGTAATAGCCCAACTTCTATTCTTAGAATCTGAAGACCCGGATAAAGATATTCACCTTTATATTAATAGTCCCGGCGGTGTTGTTACTGCCGGGCTAGCTATTTATGATACTATGCAATATATTAAGCCAGATGTATCAACTATATGTATTGGACAAGCTGCCAGTATGGGCTCTGTGCTTTTAGCTGCTGGTGCAAAAGGCAAAAGATATGCACTTCCATATTCTCGTATTATGATACATCAACCACTTGGCGGAGCTCAGGGACAATCAACAGATATTCAAATTCAGGCTCGTGAAATTTTGCGTATTCGTGAAACTTTAAATGAAATCTTAAGTCGTCATACTGGTCAGTCTGTAAAAAAACTTACAGAAGATACAGAACGTGACAATTTTATGTCAGCGTTAGAAGCTAAGAAATATGGTTTAATAGATGAAGTTATTATTCGTCCACAAGAAGAAAAAAAGTGATAAATAGTCAATCATGATTAGCTGTAGATAAGAGGTGAATGTTGTTGAATTTCGGTGAGGGTAATAAAGGCAAAATGAAATGTTCATTCTGTGGAAAAACTCAGGAACAAGTACGAAAACTCGTGGCTGGACCAGGAGTCTATATCTGCGATGAATGTGTTAAGCTTTGCGATGAGATTGTAGAAGAAGAAGTTAATGATAATGAGCCTGTTGAACTTAGAGAGTTGCCAAAACCTAGAGAAATATATGATGTATTAAATCAATATGTAATAGGGCAAGATGAGGCAAAAAAATCTCTTTCTGTAGCTGTATATAACCATTATAAACGTATAAACAGAGTTACAAAGCAGGATGATGTTGAATTACAAAAATCTAATATTTTGATGTTAGGACCAACTGGTAGTGGAAAGACTTTACTTGCACAGACCTTGGCTAAAATATTGAATGTTCCTTTTGCTATAGCCGATGCAACATCACTTACAGAAGCAGGCTATGTTGGTGAAGACGTAGAAAATATTCTACTAAAACTAATTCAAGCTGCTGATAATGATATTGAACAAGCTCAAAAAGGTATCATCTATATAGATGAAATTGATAAAATTGCTCGTAAATCCGAGAACCCTTCAATAACAAGAGATGTTTCTGGTGAGGGAGTGCAACAGGCACTTTTAAAAATCCTAGAAGGTACAATTGCTAGCGTTCCACCACAAGGTGGAAGAAAGCATCCTCATCAAGAAGGTATGTTACAAATCGATACTACAAATATATTATTTATTTGTGGTGGTGCTTTTGATGGTATTGAAAAAATAATAGATGCACGTTTAGGCAAAAAAAGTCTTGGTTTTGGTGCAGATATAAAAAGTAAACGCAAACAAACTACAGGTGAAATTTTGAAAAATGTTTTACCTGAAGATTTATTAAAATGTGGTTTAATTCCAGAATTTATAGGGCGTGTTCCTGTAGTAGTTACTTTAGAGTCTTTGACAGAAGATGCACTAGTAGATATTTTGGTAAAACCAAAGAATGCTTTAGTAAAACAATATGGCAAACTTTTGGAAATGGACGGTGTAAAACTTCATTTCGATGAAGAAGCTTTACATTTGATAGCCAAAGAAGCTTTGGAGCGTAAGACAGGTGCTAGGGGACTTCGCTCAATTATTGAACGTATTATGCGTGATGTAATGTTTGAGATACCTTCCAAAATGGGTGCTGTTTCTTGTGAAATAACTAAAGAGATTATTGAAAAGAAAAAAACTCCTGTAATCACTTATGCTGATAAAAAAGCTGTAAAAAAATAACTTATTTTTAGCAAAGTAACAGGATATTAATATGCCATTAATAAAGAGTTGTTGCCAGGCTAAATAAAACCGCAGCAACTCTTTTTTATAATAAATATTTTATACTCATAGGAGGATTTCTTTCGTGGGGAAAAAAAGTACATTGAGCTTTTTACCATTAAGAGGAATGGTGTTATTTCCAAATAATGGAGCACATATTGATATAGGTCGTGATAAATCTGTTGCGGCTCTAGAAGAATGTTTGGCACATGGCAGACAGATTATGCTTAGTGTTCAAAAAGATGTCGAAGTAGAAGACCCAAAACGTGAAGATGTATATGAGATTGGTACAGTATGTCAAGTACAGCATGTAACTAAACTCAATAATGGGATTATGCGTGCGCAGATAGAAGGATTGTATCGCGCTCGTATTTTAGATTTTCGCGATGATGGTCTGTTCATTGAAGTAGATGTCGAAGAAATTGAAGAAGATAAAACAGATACTAAAGAAATTCAGGCACTTATAAGAGCATGTATTTCTAAATTTGAAGATTGGGTAAAACTCAGTCATAAAATACCACCTGAAGTCATGATTGCAGTTAATGTAGCTATGGACGATGGCGGAATTTTATGCAATGTAGTTACTAATCATTTAAATTGCAAATATCAAGATAAACAAGAAATTTTGGGTATTGTTGATTTAAAAAGCAGATTAGAAGCTCTATATAAATTGTTATTACAAGAAGTAGAAATTATGGAGCTTGAAAATAAAATAGTTTTTGATGTGAACAAGCAAATGAATAAAATTCAAAAAGAATATTATTTGCGTGAACAGATAAAAGCTATCAATAAAGAATTGGGCGAAGATGATGAAATAGCAGAAGCTATTGAAGAATATCGCCAAAAAATGAAAGAACATACTTATCCAGAGTATGTAACAGAAGCATTGGAAAAAGAATTAAAACGTTTAGAACGTACAAATCCAGCTTCTCCAGAAATGGGAGTAATTCAAAATTATATTGAATGGGTACTTGATTTACCATGGGATATAGAAAATCAAGAAACTATAGATGTAAAAGAAGCACAAAAAACTTTAGATAAACATCATTATGGACTTACGAAAGTAAAAGAACGTATTATTGAATATTTATCTATAAAAGCTTTATCACCAGATATAAAGGCGCCTATCGTATGTTTAGTAGGCCCTCCTGGTGTTGGTAAAACTTCTATTGCAACATCTATAGCACAAGCTTTGAAACGTAAATTTGTCAGAGCATCTTTAGGTGGTGTGCGTGATGAAGCTGAAATCAGAGGTCATCGTCGTACTTATGTAGGTGCTATGCCTGGTCGTATCATTGAAGGTATAAAGAATGCAGGTAGCAAAGACCCATTATTCTTATTAGATGAAGTGGATAAAATGGCGTCAGATTATCGTGGCGACCCTGTGTCTGCTCTTTTAGAAGTATTAGACCCAGAACAAAACAGCACATTCTCTGACCACTATATCGGGCTTGCATTTGATTTATCTAAAGTAATGTGGATAATCACAGCAAATGATTTAGGTAATATTCCTCGTCCGCTTCGCGACCGTATGGAAATCATCATGCTTCCAAGCTATACTGAAGTAGAAAAAATGCATATAGCAAAAGAACATTTACTTGATAAAGTAAAAAAAGCAAATGGTCTTAAAAAATCTCAAGTGAATATGTCTGATGAAGTAATCAGCAAAATCATCGAAGATTATACTCGTGAAGCTGGTGTACGTGAATTAGAACGTCAATTATCTAAAGCTTGTCGCAAAGCTGCTTATAAAATAGTTACAGAAAAGAAAAAATCTGTACGCATCACTAAGAAGAATATAACTGATTTTTTAGGTAAAGCAAAATACACAGAAACTAAAGCTGAAAAAGAAAACCAAGTAGGTCTTTGCACTGGTCTTGCATGGACTGAAGTCGGCGGTGTTATCTTGCCAGTTGAAGTAGCTGTTTTAAAAGGAAAAGGAAATTTATTACTCACAGGTCAACTCGGTGATGTAATGAAAGAGTCTGGTAGAGCAGCACTCACATGTATTCGCGCTCGTTCTGAGAAATTAAAAATAGATGAAAAGTTCTATGAAGAAAATGACATTCATGTACATTTTCCAGAAGGTGCAGTACCAAAAGATGGCCCATCTGCTGGTATCACTATGACTACAGCTATAGTATCAGCACTTACAGGTAAGAAAGTAAGAGCTGATGTGGCTATGACAGGAGAAATCACTCTTCGTGGCAAAGTATTACCTATTGGTGGATTGAAGGAAAAATCTTTGGCGGCTTATCGTGAAGGTATCTATACTGTAATCATGCCAAAAGCTAATGAAAGAGATTTAGACGAAATTGCACCAGAAGTAAAAGCTAAGATGAAATTTATTCCTGTAGAAACTATAGATGAAGTTTTAAAAGTAGCGTTGGTGGATTAAATGACACAGACAGATATACAAGAAAATAATGCAAATAAAATAAAAGCTCAAGATAAAATAAATATTATCCGAGCTAAATATATTGCGTCAGCTGTAAAAAAAGCGCAATATCCAGAAGAACGTTTAAAAGAAATAGCTTTTATCGGTCGTTCTAATGTGGGTAAATCTTCTTTGATTAATTCTTTGACACGTGTGCATAATTTAGCACGTGTCAGCGGTCAGCCAGGGAAAACGCAGACAATTAATTTTTATGAATTAACTGCTAGATTTAATGAAACTGGTAAGGATAAATTATTTCATTTAGTCGATTTACCAGGATATGGCTATGCAAAAACAGCTCAAACTAATCGCAAGCAATGGGCAAAATTTATCGAAGAATACTTTTTACATTCAGAGCATCTTCAATTTGTTTGCCAACTTATAGATATTCGTCATGAGCCTATGAAATCAGATAAAGAAATGTTTGATTGGCTCATAAAAAATAATATTCCTGTGCTTATTATCGCGACTAAAGCTGATAAAATAAGCCGTGGAGCAGTGAATAAACAAATAGCTCAAATTCGCAAATCCTTAGGTGTGAAAGAAATAGATATTTTACCTTATTCTTCACCGAAAAAACAGGGAAGAGCAGAGCTTTTAAATGTAATTTATGAAATGTTAGTTGATTAATAATTAAGTGCCTTTAACATATGTTAGAGGCACTTTTTGTTTAATTTAGATTTTAAAAATGAATGATATTCATATTTACTTGACTGTATAATCTATAGTTTGTTACAATAAAAACCAGATATTTTGATAAACGAGGATTATATTATGCTTACAAATTTTGATAAATCACTATTAAATATTATTCAAAGAAATTTGCCTATAACAGAACGTCCATTTTTGGAATTGGCTAAGATTTTAAATACGACAGAAGATAATGTAATAGAGCGTTTACGTTATTTAAAAGAACATGGTTATATTCGCCGTATAGGGCCATTTTTTGATTCGGGAAAATTAGAGTATAAAGGAACTCTTGTGGCTTTAAAAGTAAAAGAAGGCTATATGCAACAAGTGGCTGAATTTATAAATCGCTATCCAGGGGCTACACATAATTATGAGCGTGAAGGCGAGTATAATTTATGGTTTACATTGCTTACACATAGCGAAGAAAAGAGAAAACAGATACTAGATGAAATCAAAGCTCAAGAAGGCGTAGAAAAATTGATGAATTTAGTATCTAATAAAAAATATAAGATAAATGTACAATTTAAATTAAAATGATTTATTTTTAGTATATTTATGCTTATAGATAGAATAACAAAGTTACAAATATATTTAATAGTTTAGAAAAAGTTTTTACTGTATTTGAACTCATAAAAATTTTTTTGTATAAAGTAAAAATATATAAAAAAAACGCTGTAATATTTGATTTTGTTGAAGAAAGGCAGACTAATGGATTTATTAGATAAACAAATTATTAGAATTATGCAAGATGAATTTCCACTTGTAAAAGAACCTTATAAAGAATTTGCAAAAAAACTTAATATATCTGAGCAGGAATTATTAAATCGTTTGCGAATTTATAAAGAAGAGGGTAAAATTCGTAAAATGGGTGCTGTACTTCGTCATGTAGAAGCAGGATTTCGTGCAAATGCTCTTTGTGCATGGGTAGTGCCAGTGGATAAATTAGATGAGATAGCACAAAAATTAGCTCAATGTCCATCTATTTCTCATTGTTATGATAGAAATACTACCCCAGATTGGCCATATAATATTTATACAATGATACATGCTCATACACGTCAAGAGTGTGAAGTCATTGCAGAAAAATTGGCCAAAGAAAATAATCTTCAGCAATATACTATGCTTTATTCTGTGAAGGAATGGAAAAAAACAAGTATGCGATACTTTGATGAAGCTGAAGATGAATAATTTTTGGAAGGTGATTTAATGGTTTCAGAAAAAATGTATGAATTAGGTACAAAGAAATCTACTATTCGTACTATTTTTGAATATGGTCGCAAACGTGCGTTAGAAGTAGGAGAAGAAAATATCTATGATTTTAGTATAGGTAATCCAAATGTTCCTGCTCCTGATTTTGTAAAACAGGCTATCATTGATATTTTAAATGAAATGGATCCATGTGCTGTGCATGGTTATACTGTAGCTCCAGGTAATCCAGAAGTTAGAGAAGTTTTAGCTAAAGATATCAATCGCCGTTTTGGTACTAATTTCGCTGGTAAAAATTTATTTATTACTGGCGGTGCTGCTGGTGCGATTACAATTACTTTTAAAGCTTTAAGTGAAGCAGGCGATGAATTCATCACATTTGCTCCATATTTTCCTGAATATAAATGTTTTGTAGAATCCACAGGAGCTAGTTTAAAAGTAGTTCCTGCCAAAATAGATGATTTCCAAATTCAATTTGATAAGTTTGAAGAAATGATAACTGCAAAAACAAAAGCAATTATCGTAAATTCACCTAATAATCCTAGCGGTGTTGTATATAGTGAAGAAACTATCAAAAAATTGGCAGAAGTTTTGACTGCAAAATCAAAAGAATATAATCACCCAATTTTCTTGATTTCTGATGAACCTTATCGTGAAATTGCTTATGGTGTAGATGTACCATATTTGCCAAAATACTATGATAATACTATTGTTTGCTATTCTTATAGTAAATCTTTCTCACTTCCTGGTGAACGTATCGGTTATATCGTAGTACCAGATGAAGTAGCTGATTTTGGCAAGGTTTATGGTGCTATTGCTGGAGCTGCTAGAGTATTGACTCATGTAAATGCTCCATCTTTATTCCAATTAGTAATTGCTCGTTGCGCAGGTAAAGAGTCTGATATGTCCACTTATGAAAAAAATGGTAAATTACTCTACAATGGACTTATTGAAGCTGGTTTTAAATGCGTAAAACCACAGGGAGCATTTTATCTTTTCCCTCAATCTTTAGAACCAGATGATTATGCTTTCTGCAAACGCGCTCAAAAATATGATTTATTATTAGTTCCAGGTAGCGACTTTGGTTGCCCAGGACATTTCAGAGCTTCTTATTGCATAAAAACAGAAACAATTGAAAAATCTTCATGAAAGGTCGCGCCTTTGCGGAGATGAAACCGGAACCGTTTGGCTTGGGAATCGATTTCCCATGACTCCGCGAG
>ENA-USZI01001778-USZI01001778.1-human-gut-metagenome-genome-assembly--contig:-NODE-1778-length-13668-cov-6.166875_pt1 | contig 13668 bp, 10 predicted proteins | sample MGYA00250042_ERZ773532 | MGnify/ENA primary metagenome ERZ773532 (study PRJEB29103, sample SAMN06112036) | human gut metagenome | biome: human gut; feature: ankylosing spondylitis patient; material... | reverse complement strand
AGGCTTTTACGCTTTTTTATGGTGCCTTGCCGTTTTGCGGCGCTTTTTCAGGCGGGAATGTACCCGCAGCACCAGTACGGTAACCACGGCTGCTCCTATGGTGCACCCCACCGAGATGCCCGCCAGCAGCCATGCGCTGCTGCCCGGCTCCACGTCCCTGGCGGCTTCCAGCTTTGTGCCGGTGCTCTGCTCCAGCAGTTCGGAAAGACCTGTGATCTCTGCCTTTACCCGCACGCTGGTGCTCTCCTGCTGCGCGCCGCCGTTCAGGGTGTACACCGCATACACGGCGGGCTCTGCGCCAAGCAGATACTGCTCCGGCAGCTCCAGATCCACGGTCACGTCCTGCGCGGATAAGCCCTCGGCCAGCAGCAACTTCACCCCGGGGTCGGCCACAGTAACGGTGCCAAGGCTCTGCCCGCCGCCCGCCACAGCCAGCTGTGCGGTGACCGTGCCGCCGGGCAGCTGGGTGTAGCTTTTATAGGTGGAAAAGGCGTAGTCCAGCAGGGTGCGCATATCGTTATATTTATCGGTGCTCAGCTGGCTTTGCATGGTCGCGCAGATCAGCCGCACCCCGTCCTGCTCCGCCAGACAGACATAGCTGTACCGGGCGGTGTTGGTATAGCCCAGCTTGGAGCCCAGCACACTGTCGATATGGTAGCGGCTGGAGCCGATGCGGATCTTATCCTGCTGGGAGAAGTAGCGGGTCACCGGCTGGATGTTGGTGGGCTGCATGGTGTACATCTCGTTGCGGGTGAACAGGTCCTCAAACCCCGGCTGCTGCAGCGCCCAGCGCAAAATCTGTGCCATATCGTAGCAGCTGGTGTAGTGGTCGTCGTCGCTGATGCCGTGGGGGTTTGAAAAGTGGGTGTGGGCAAGGCCAAGTTCCTCCACCTGTGCATTCATGGCCGCCACGCCGTCCGCGATGGTGCCGCCGCCAAAATACTCCGCCAGCAGGTTGGCACCGTCGTTGGCGCTGGCCATCTGGGTGGCGTACAACGCATCCACCAGGGGAACTTCTTCCCCTTCCAGCAGAGCGATGTGGCTGGAATCCGTGCCCGCCAGCGAGTAGACGTCCTCGTGGCTCACGGTCAGCTTTACGTCATCCCAGTCTCCCTGCGCCTTTTCGCAGGCAAGACCAAGGGTCATTACCTTGGTAATGGAGGCCGGGTGCAGCTCCTCGTCCATATTCTGCTGCGCCAGCACAAGGCCGGTGTCTGCATCCATGATGCAGTATGCCCGGGTATTGGCCAGCGCCGGGCCGGCTGCTGCCGCGCCGGGCACCAGCACAGCGCCTATCAAAAGCAGCACAGTGCACAGTGCTGCGGTAAATTTTTTCATCTGGTATTCTCCGCTTATCCGTTTTATGCCGACAAGACATCATTTGAAGTATACCACATTTTTTCCCCGCTGAAAAGAGATTTACACATTCCTTTGTCCCAGCAGCACCGGTTGCAGCTGCTCACCCCGCAAAGCGGCGTCCACGGCGGCGGGCAGCAGGGCAAGGTCGGCCTTCAGGCTCTGGGGCTTGGCAAAGGGGTCGTCCTGCCCGTAGGGCACAAAGTAATAGTGCTTGCGCTGGCACAACCGCGCCATATTTTCGCCGGAGGCGCCAAGGCCGTCGTTGGTAGACACTGCCAGCACCACCGGGCTGCCCACCCGCAGCAGGCTTTTGGCGGCAAGGGTCACCGGCGTATCCGAAAGTCCCGCCGCCAGCCGCGCCAGCGTTGCGCCGGTGCAGGGGGCGACCACCAGCGCCTGCGCCAGCCGCCGGGGGCCCAGCGGCTCCACCGCCTGCAGGGTGTCCAGCACCGGATGCCCGGTAACGGCCTGTAAGCGCTGCCGCCAGCTTTCCCCGGTGCCGAACCGGGTATCCTGCTGCACGGCAAAGCTCATGACGGGCAGCAGCGTCCAGCCCTGTGCCGTCAGTGCCTGCGCCGCGCCCAAGGCGTCCTCCAACGTGCAAAAACTGCCGCACACCGCAAAGGCAAGACAGCCCTTTTTCTCTATGATCATATCTTCTCCTCCCGCTCCTGCAAAATGGTCTGCACCGTGCGCGCCAGCGCCTCCCCTGCCGTTTCCGGTGCCCAGACCGTCGGCAGGCTCAGCGCGTGCAGCGCCGTGTGCCCCAGCCGCCGGGCGGCGGCAAAGTCCGTGCCGCCGGGCTTTGAGGCCAGATCCACGATCAGACACCCCTTCGGCAGCGCCGCCAGCACTGCCGCCGTCAGCACCGGCGCGGGGATGGTGTTCACCACCGTATCAAAGGCGGCAGCTGCGGCAGCAAGGTCTGTCAGCGGCACCGCCCGCAGCCCCTGCTCCTCTGCCATGGCCCGCTGCACCGGGCGGCGTGCCGCCACGGTCACCCGCGCACCCAGCGCCGCCAGACGCACCGCAAGCGCCCGCCCCACCGGGCCAAAGCCCAGCACCAGCACCGCCGCGCCCCACAGGGTACGGCTGCGCCGTTCCAGCAGAATGCCGATGCAGCCCTCGGCGGTGGGGATGGCGTTATACACGGTCAGCTCCGGGCGGGCAAAGTAGTCCACCAGTTCCACCCCCGCCGCCCGGGCGATAGTCCTTGCGCTGTCCGTCACCTTACCGCCCAGCGCCAGTGCCCCGGGCTTTGCCATGCCCAGCAGCTGCGCCAGCGGCAGACCGGACTGTTCCAGCGGGAGCGGCAGCAGGATGCAGTCTGCCTGCGGCAGCTGCTGCACGCCGCCCACCGTATACCCCGCCCGCGCCAGTGCACGCCCTGCCGCCGCCTGCCGGGCATCGCTGCCCACCACCGCAAACCGCTTTGTCTGCCTCATGTCGTCATCTCCCCTTTTCCGCTGTGCACCATCCTATGCAGGAAGATAAAACCGCGTGAACGGAAAGATGCTGACCGGCAGAAACAAAAAAGCTCCCCCTTTCGGGGGAGCCGATAAAGCCGCAAGGCTTTGCCTGAGCGGGTTCTTATTTCAGCGCTTCTTCCAGCACCTTCAGCAGGTGCGGGATATCCAGCGGCTTTGCGATGTGGCCGTTCATGCCCGCATTCAGGGCGTTCTGCTTGTCCTCCTCAAAGGCGTTGGCGGTCATGGCAAAAATGGGGATGCCTGCCTTGCGGGGGTCGGGCAGAGCGCGGATACGCCGGGTGGCTTCGTAGCCGTCCATCCGGGGCATCTGGATGTCCATTAAGATCAGGTCATACTGCCCGGGCGCGGACTGCTCCATCTTTTCCACTGCTTCAACGCCGTCTCCGGCGGTATCCACAAGGAAGCCTGCTTCCTTTAAGATTTCTATGGCAATCTCCCGGTTCAGGGCGTTATCCTCCACCAGCAGCAGGTGCTTACCGTCAAAGCTTGCCTTGGGCGGCAGGGCGGGCGTCTGGGTCGACTGCACCCGGAAGGGCTCTGCCAGCACCTTGCGCAGCTCCGAGAGGAAGAGCGGCTTTTCGCAGAAAGCGGTCACACCGGCGGCGCGCGCCTCCTCCTCGATATCCGCCCAGTCATAGGCGGTCAGGATGATGATGGGGCAGCTGTCCCCGATGACCTTGCGGATCTGCCGCACGATCTCGATGCCGTTCATATCCGGGATGAGCCAATCGATGATATACACGCTGAAAGCATCGCCCTGCTCCACGGCGTACTTCGTGCGGATGACCGCTTCCTTGCCGGAGATGGTCCACTCCGGGCGCATGCCGATCTTGGAAAGCATGGTGCTGACGCTCAGGCAGGTGTTGGTGTCGTCGTCCGCCACCAGTGCCCGCAGCCCTTCCAGTTGGGGCAGCTGTTTGATCTCCGCCTTCTGCCCGCTGAGGGTAAAGCAGAGGTTCACGATAAACTCGCTGCCCTTGCCCGGCTCACTTTCAAGGGCGATGGTGCCGCCCATCAGGTCTACAATGTTCTTGGTGATGGAAAGGCCGAGACCCGTGCCCTGGATGCCGCTGACGGTGGAGCTTTCCTCCCGGGTGAACTCCTCAAAGATGTGCTTCTGGAACTCCTTGTTGATGCCGATGCCGTTGTCCTTGATGCGGAACTCATAATTGCCGCAGCCCTTGGGCGCGCCGGGCTTCTGAGCAATGCGGATGCTCACCATGCCGCCGGTGGGGGTGAACTTGATAGCATTGGAAAGGATGTTCAGCAGCACCTGATTCAGCCGCAGCGGGTCGGTGATGATATCCTCGTCCACCACATCCATGGTGTCGATGAACAGCGACAACCGTTTGGAACTGATGTTGGGCTGGATGATGGAGCGTATATCGTGCACGAGATCCGGCAGATGCACCGCCTTTTCCTCGATCTTCACCTTGCCGCTCTCGATACGGCTCATGTCCAGCACATCGTTGATGAGGGAGAGCAGGTGCTGGCTGGAGGTGGAGATCTTTTTCAGGTAGTCCAGCACCTGTTCTTTATTATCAACATGGGTCGCCGCCAGCGAGGTGAAGCCGATAATGGCGTTCATCGGGGTGCGGATGTCGTGGCTCATGTTGAACAAGAACTCCCGCTTGGCGCGGTTTGCCGCTGCCTCGTGCCGGACGGCAAGCTCCAGCTTGCGGTTCTGCTCTTCCAGCTGGGCGTGATACTTCTGCTCCTGCTCCCTTTTTTGCTGCTCCGCAAGCTTCATGGAGCGGCGGCGCAGCGTTTGCAGCACTGCCACACAGATCAGATAGAAGATCAGTGCCGTCAGCAGTGCGCTGCTGAAATTGCGGAACACCGATTTTTCGTCGATATAGAGATACAGATCAAAATTCTGTCCGTTGCTGTACATCCCGAAATAGCAGCCGGAATTTGCCCAGTCGCGGGTGTGGGTCAGAATGTCGGGCGCACCGGCCTTGCGGATGCCCTGCACCAGCGGGCTGTTCGTGGTGTACAGTCCGATGAGGCTCGGGTCGTTTGCGGCGATCACCTTGTTGTCCTGCACGATAAAGATGGTGCCGCTGATGTTCTTCGGGTAGCCGTCCAGCACGCTCTGGATGGACAGGGCTGTCCCCTCCACAAACTCCGGCGGGGTCACCCGGTACGCCAGCAGCACAGCGTCCCCTGCTGCGGCGCGGCGGGTGGCAACATCCACCGCTGTACCATCCTGTAACAGAATGCGCTTGAGATAGGTCTTTTGCGGGTTTTGCAGCACGTTCAGCGCGGCTTGCTCTCGCAGCGATTCCGCAAACTGCGCATAATCGATATTACCATCCGTATATTCGCACAGTGATTCTCCATTTTCGTCCAGTACGGCAATGCCGGTAAGCCAGAGGGATTCCGTTTCTTTCCGGAGGGCTTCGGGGTCGTAAATATCCAAAGCGTCATTTTCGGCCAGCTGCCGCACCGAGACCGCCATCCGGCGCAGCGACTTTGCGGTGATGGTATCGTTATATTTTTCGTAGCTGGTGGACTGCACCTTTACAAAGTTGATGGTGCGGTCAAAGTATTCCTCGGTAGCGCGCATGGACTCCCGCCCGGAGAAGAGGGTCACTACCAGCAAAAGCAGCACGCCCATCAGCAGGTAGAGCGCCGCCACCCGCATATTGGGCGTGAACGTTTTCTTGTTACGGTTCAAGGGCGTCCACCTCCAGATATTTTTCCGGGTCCGGCAGATATTTGCCTACGATCTGCTTCAGAATGCCGTCGGCGCGCATGGCGGCAAAGGTCTCGGTCAGATTTTCGTCCAGCCCGCGGGTGTCGTTCAGCGCAAAGGCCACGCCGATGCCGGTGACCAGCAGCGGCTCCTCCAGAATGCGGAAATTGGCATTGCAATCCTGCATATACCGCAAAATGGCGGCCTCGTGGGCGGCAATGGCGTCCACATAGCCGCAGTTCAACATGGCGTACTGCACGCTGCGGTCCTCGGCGCTCAGCAGTTCACCAAACTGCGGGATGCGGGGGTCGGTGCCGGCGAGGAAGATTTCCTCCGGCTTGGTGGTGCTTTGCACCATCATGGTCTTGCCCGCAAGGTCGGCAAGCGTTTCAATGCCGCTATCGGCATTGACCGCCACCACCTGACGGCTGACCATATACGGCCCTACCCAGCGGTACAGCTGCTCCCGCCCATCCATGGAAAAGCAGCTCCAGATGCAGTCGATAGCACCGCTTTCCACAAGGTTTGTTTTCTGCTCCCAGTCAATGATTTCAAACCGTACCGCATACCCCATGCGGGCAAAGGCCTCGGTGGCAATGTCCACATCAATGCCGGTGGGCGTGCTGTCATTGTTCAGGTAGATAAAAGGCGGGTAGTTATCGCTGCCCACCGTAAGCTCGGGCAGTGCTGCCGCCGCCTGCGTTTTGCTGCAGGCGGTCAGCCCGGCTGCCGCTGCCGCCGCGCACACCTTTAAAAAGGTACGGCGGGGTATTTTATGGTTGAATCGCTGTTCTGTCACGCGTAGTTGCCCTCACATTACCATTGTAAAATTTCCTGCTTCAGTTCCCCCTGCACGTCCAGCAGACACTGCAGCAGCAGCGGGTTGAAGGCGCCGCACTCGCCGTTCGTGATCATCTGGACAGCCGTTTCGTGCGGGAAAGCCTTTTTATAGCACCGTTCGCTGGTCAGTGCGTCATACACATCCGCCATGGAGACCAGCTGTGCGCTGATGGGGATATCGTCGCCCTTCAGCCCGTCCGGGTATCCCCTGCCGTCCCAGCGCTCGTGGTGCCAGCGGGCGATCTCGTAGGCGGTCTGCAGCAGCGGCTGGTCTGCAAAGCTTTCGGTCTTTTGCAGCATCTCTGCGCCCAGCATACTGTGGGTCTTGATCACCGCAAATTCCTCTGCGGTCAGCTTGCCGGGCTTATTCAGGATGGCTTCGTCAATGCCGATCTTGCCGATATCGTGCAGCGCCGACGCCAGCGGGATATTATCCTGCTGCTCGGGGGTCAGGTCGTAGCGGCTGGTCAGTTCCATCAGCCGGTGCAGCAGCGTCTCGGTGATGATGCGGATGTGCCGCACATGAGAGCCGGACTCGCCGTTGCGGAACTCCACGATCTGGCTCAGCACGCCCACCAGCACATCGGTGTTCTTTTCCCGTGCGCGGATCTGGTCAGACACCATCTGCACCAGCCGCCGCTGCTTGGCGTACAGCTTGATGGTGTTGGACACCCGACGGTAGACGATCTTTGCGTCAAAGGGGCGGTTGACATAGTCGCTGGCACCCAGCTCGTAGGCCTTGCGGATGGCTTCCTCCGAATCGTCGCTGGAGATCATGATCACCGGCACGTCCTCGATGGTGTGGTTGGTGTTCATGGTGCGCAGCACCTCAAAGCCGTCCATGACCGGCATATTGATATCCAGCAGCACCAGCGAGGTCTGCCCGGCGTTTGCCCGCAGCAGCTCCAGACACTGCTTGCCGTTCTCGGCTTCCAGAATGCGGTAGTCATCGCCCAGAATGCCGGCAAGCATCATGCGGTTCATCATGGAATCGTCCACCAGCAGGATCACGGGCTTTTCCCCTAAGACATCCTTCTGTGCAGCCAACCGGCTGTCCTGTGTGTCCACCGCCACGGCGTCCTTGTGGTTTTTGGCCTGATACATTATAAAATCTGCCCGGCGCACCACGTTCTCCATAGGGTCGGCAAGGGTCTGCATCGCGCCGCCGATGCTCAGCGAAAGCCGGAAGTGGGGGTAGCCCGGCACCACCGTTTGCTGCACGGCGGTGCGGATCTGCTCCAGCTTTACCTTGAAATAATCCGCCGGGATGCCGGGCAGCACCAGCAAAAACTCGTCGCCGCCGTAGCGGATCAGCAGATCTGTTTCCCGGATGCAGCTGCGGATGGCCTTTGCAACGGTTTCCAGTGCCAGATCTCCGGCGTGGTGGCCGTAGGTATCGTTGCAGATCTTGAAATCGTCGATATCCATCAGAGCGATGCCCGCCGGGCCGAGGTTATTGCGCACCACTTCCTCGTAAAAGCGGCGGTTGTAGGTGCCGGTCAGGGCGTCGTGGTTCAGCCGCTGCCGGTAGCGCTTTTCTTTTTCCATGCTCCGGGCAGTAGTCTGGGCAAACTGCGCCTTCTGCTCCTCCATCTGCTGCATCATCCGCAGCAGATTATGGTTGGCGGTTTCCAGCGCCTCCCGCTGGGTACGGTTCTGCTGTTCCAGCTTTTCCCGCAGTTCCATATAGGGGGTGATATCCGTGATAGTGCCCACGATATAGCCTTTGCCGTACCATTCCACCTGATTGGCAGCGTTGGTGACCCAGCGGTAGCCGTTTTTGCCCAGAAGCCGGAAGATGCTGTCACCATTCTTGGCGTAAGTCGCGCTGTTTTCCGCATTCCGGTAGCGCAGCCCGGCCGCCAGATCATCCGGGTGTATCAGCGCTGTATAGCGGTTATCGAACCTTGCCGCAAATTCTTCCCGCTCCCAGCCCAGTATCTCCAGAAAACGGTCACTGACATAAGCAAACGGATAGCCGTTTTCAGGATTCTCTGCGCAGCAGTGAAAGCCGCCCGGTATACTCTGTGCATAGCGTTCCAGCCGCAGAAATCCTTTTTTTATTGTCTCGTCTATTTCCATTTTACCTTTCCTGCCTTTTTCTCCGCGCACCGCACCCCGGCAGCACGCAGTACCCCCTGTTACCGCAATTTCAAACTTCACCTTCCTGTACACCCCGCTTTTGGGCGTACTGTAACAGTGTAATTTTATCATCAAAACTGCCTAGATGCAAGCATTTTTTGCCAGTTTTGCCAATGGAAAGGCAGGTAAGGCAACGCAAAAAAGCCGCCGCACAAAAAGTGCAGCGGCTTTGCGGGGCGTCACCTCACAGCCAGCGCTCTGCGATGATCCACCACATACCGGGCAGGTTGATCCGACCCAGCAGATGCTCCAATACGATCAGCATGGTATTCTCCTTTCAGACCGTCCGTTTCAGCCGAACAGCCCCTTCAGTAAAAACAGAAGCAGCTTAGTCAAGCTGCCGCCGCCCAAAAGGCTGAGCAGCGGCCCAAGGCCTTGAAACATGGAAGGTTTGCTCCTTTCGTTTCATTCCGTCCCGACTGCTGCCGGGTGCCGGTCTGCCTTATATACGAACCAGCCCGCCGCAGGATTGCGAATGCCGTGGTGGTAAATGATGGAAAGCTCAGAATGCTTCCATGCCGGGGTAGACGGCGCTTTCGCCCAGCTGCTCCTCAATGCGCAGCAGCTGGTTGTACTTTGCCACACGTTCGGTGCGGCTGGGTGCACCGGTCTTGATCTGGCAGGTGTTCAGCGCCACAGCCAAGTCCGCAATGGTGGTGTCCTCGGTCTCGCCGGAGCGGTGAGAGCTGATGGCGGTGTAACCGGCCTTGTGTGCCATTTTGATGGCTTCCAAGGTCTCGGAGACAGAGCCGATCTGGTTCAGCTTGATCAGGATAGCGTTGCCCGCGCCCAGCTGGATGCCCTTTGCCAGACGCTCGGTGTTGGTCACAAACAGGTCGTCACCCACCAGCTGCACCTTGCCGCCCAGCTCGCGGGTCATCTGCTGCCAGCCCTCCCAGTCCTCTTCGTCCAGACCGTCCTCGATGGAGATGATGGGGTACTTTTCCACAAGGCTCTTCCAGTGTGCGATCAGCTCTGCGGAGGTGAACTCGGTGCCCGCCTTGGGCAGCTTGTAAAAGCCCTTGCCCTTGGGGCTCTTCCACTCGGAGGCGGCGGCGTCCATTGCCAGCATAAAGTCCTTGCCCGGCAGATAGCCCGCCTTTTCAATGGCAGCCAGAATGGTCTCGATGGTCTCCTCATCGCTGGAAAGGTTGGGCGCAAAGCCGCCCTCGTCGCCCACGGAGGTAGCCAGCCCCTTGGACTTCAGGATGGCAGCCAGTGCATGGAACACCTCGGCGCACCAGCGCAGCGCTTCCTTAAAGGAGGGTGCGCCCACCGGCATGATCATGAACTCCTGCGTGTCCACGGTGTTGGTGGCGTGTGCGCCGCCGTTCAGGATGTTCATCATAGGCACAGGCAGGCGATTGCCGTTTACACCGCCCAGAAAACGGTACAGCGGCATTTCCAGCGAAGCGGCTGCTGCGCGGCAGGCTGCAATGGACACTGCCAGAATGGCGTTTGCGCCCAGATTGGATTTATCCTTGGTGCCGTCTGCCTTGAGCATGGCGGCGTCGATGGCGTAAATGTCGGAGGCATCCATGCCCACCACTGCGTCCGCGATGACCGTGTTGATGTTCTCCACTGCCTTGGTCACGCCCTTGCCCAGATAGCGGCTCTTGTCGCCGTCCCGCAGCTCCAGTGCCTCAAACTCGCCGGTGGATGCGCCGGAAGGGGCGCATCCGCGTGCCACGGTGCCGTCTGCCAGCGTGATCTCGGCCTCTACGGTGGGGTTGCCGCGGGAGTCTAAGATCTCGCGGCCTACAACAGATTCAATTTCCAGATAATTCATCTTGAAACCCTCCTGAATATCATTTTCTCTCCCGTACCGCCCGGGCGGGCAGACGGGGAACTGCTCTATTTAGATAGTTATATATAACTAACTGCCAATATCCTACCACGCTTTGCACCCCGGCGCAAGAGCCGGTGCGTATGTTTGCAGACCTAAATTTTTAACGGGAACGCAAACCGCCGTGGAAAACCCGTTTACAGTCTGCCCCCTTGCGGCAGCGGGGATGCACTATGCCAGCCATGTAATTTTCGTATGGCATATATACCAAAAATTTTCTTTACTTTTTGGCGATTCGGTTCTATACTGGTTGCGGCGTTTACGCTGTTTTCCCATTTATAGTCGTTATAGAGGAGGATTTTTGCAATGAATAAGGATCTGACGGTGGGCAAGCCGTCACAGGTATTGTGGCAATTCTGTCTGCCCATGTTCGGCAGCATCATCTTCCAGCAGCTGTACAACATCGCGGATAGTCTGGTAGCGGGCAAGTTCATCGGTGAGAACGCGCTGGCTGCGGTGGGCAACAGCTACGAGATCACCCTGATCTTCATCGCCTTTGCCTTTGGCTGCAACATCGGCTGCTCGGTCATCGTGTCCCGCTACTTTGGCGCAAAGGAATACCGCGAGATGAAGACCTCGGTCTACACCTCCCTCATCGGCTCTGCCGTGCTGTGCGCCGTGCTGATGGGCATCGGTCTGTTTGGCTGCGACGCCCTGCTGGAGCTCATCAACACCCCGGAGGAGATCCTTGCAGATTCTGCGCTGTATCTGGATATCTACGTTCTGGGCCTGCCCTTCATGTTCTTCTACAACATTGCCACCGGCATCTTCTCTGCCCTTGGCGACAGCAAGACCCCCTTCTACTTCCTTGCAGTCTCTTCTTTGTCTAACATCGGCGTGGACATCCTGTTCGTCGCCGGTTTCAAGATGGGCATCGCCGGTGTGGCATGGGCTACCTTCCTGTGTCAGGGTGTCAGCTGCGTGCTGGCCATGGTAGTGGTGTTCCGCCGCATCCGCGCCTTCCACACCGAGGGTCATGTGCAGCTGTTCTCGTGGAATATGCTGGGCAAGGTGGCCGTGGTGGCTGTGCCCAGCATCCTGCAGCAGAGTTTTGTCTCGGTGGGCAACATCATCCTGCAGAGCATTATCAACACCTTTGGTGCCAGCGTCATTGCAGGCTACTCTGCCGCCGTCAAGCTGAACAACATGGTCATCACCTCCTTTACCACCCTGGGCAACGGCATCTCCAACTACACCTCCCAGAACATGGGTGCCGGCAAGATGGACCGCGTCAAGGAAGGCTTTGGCGCGGGCCGCAATCTGGTGTGGCTGCTGTGCGTGCCGCTGGTGGTGCTGTACTTCTTCTTTGGCCGCTTTTTGCTGCTGCTGTTCATGAACGACCCGCAGGGGCCCGCCATTGACACCGGTATGCTGTTCTTGCGTATCCTCTCCCCCTTCTACTTTGTGGTATCGGTCAAGCTGGTGGCAGACGGCATCCTGCGCGGCTGCGGCCTGATGGTGCGGTTCATGATTGCCACCTTCACCGACCTGATTTTGCGCGTGGGCATTGCCGCCGTGCTCAGCGCCACCGCGCTGGGCTCCACCGGCATCTGGATGGCATGGCCTGTGGGCTGGTGCATCGGTACGGCGCTTTCCATGGTGTTCTACGTCACCGCCATCCGCAAGGCACTGGCAGAGCCGGTGGCTGTTGCCGAGGCCGAGGGACAGGCCGCCGAAGTCCGCGCCGAGGCCGAATTTGCCGCCGATGCCGAGATGGAGACCCTGTAACCTTTTTGCAACCTGTGAATTTGTTTCATCTCACAGATAAACAAAATGAACAATTTGAAATAGTGCACAAAATTACGTTTTAATTTTTGTATAAAGTATCAACAAAGCCGAGAAAATGCGCCCAAAAGTATGGACGGTTTGTGAATTGCGGATTTGAACCCAGATAGCTATAATAACAGACAAGAACAGGAGCAAGGCCACTTTAGAGGGGAAGGGCCTTGCTTCCGTTTTTATCAATTTACTTTATAAAACACTCCGAAGGAGGAGATTTTTATGAAAAAGATGATCACTCGTCGTCAGTTCATGGCCGCTGCCGGTGTTGTTGCCGCAGCAAGTGCTCTGACTGCCTGCGGCGGTTCTTCCGCAAGCACTGCCGCTTCTTCTGCTGCTGGTTCCGCTGCTGCTTCCGGCAGCACCATCAAGGTGGGTGTGATGGGCCCCCTGACCGGTGACGCTTCCGTTTACGGTCAGGCTGTTGTAAACGGTGCCAGCCTGTACATGAAGCAGGTCAATGCCGATGGCGGTGTCAACGGCAAGCAGCTGGAGATCATCACCATGGACGAGCAGGGCGATGAAACGCAGGCTGTGACCTGCTTTACCAAGATGGTGGATCAGGGCATCACCGCTCTGGTGGGCGATGTAACCACCGCTCCCACGCTGGCTGTTGCCGCCGAGAGCGCCGATTACAATATGCCTATGGTCACCGCTTCCGCTACTGCCGAGGCTGTTACCTACGATGCCGAGACCGACACCGTGAACGGGAATGTGTTCCGTGCCTGCTTCACCGACCCCTTCCAGGGCGTGAAGATGGCAGATTACGCTTACGAGAAGCTGGGCTACACCAAGGCAGCCGTCATCTTCCTGAAGGGCAAGGACTACAACGAGGGTCTGGCCGAGAACTTTGCCAAGGAGTTTGAGGCAAAGGGCGGCACCGTCGTGGATCAGGAGAGCTACTCTGAGGGCGACGTGGACTTCAAGACCCAGCTGACCAGCATCCTTGGCAAGAACCCCGAGATGGTGTTCTGCCCCAACTACTATCAGGAAGTGGGTCAGATCTTGGCTCAGGCTGAAAGCATCGGCTTGACCGTTCCCTTCCTCGGCGGCGACGGCTGGGATGGTCTGGAGGGCTACGCCACCGCTGACCAGCTGAAGGACTCCTACTTCTGCGCCTGCTACGCTAAGGGCTCCAGCACCGCGTTTGAGGATGCCTACAAGGCTGAGTACGGCGAGGCCTACCCCAACGGCTTTGCACCCTTGGGCTATGATGCTGCCATGACCGTCGTGTACGGCATTAAGGCTGCCGAGGAGCAGGGTCTCGAGGCCGGCTCCGACGAGTACAAGCAGGCCGTCATCGATGCCATTGCCGGCGGCACCATCGAGGGCATCACCGGCACCTTTACCTTCGACGAGCACCACAACCCCGTCAAGAGCACTGCCATCCTGACCTACGTGGACGGCAAGCCCGAGCTGAAGGAAATGTTCTGATCCGCGCTGTTCCATCCACCGGTGATGGAGCCGCCCGCACAGAGCAGAAACCCCATGATTTTTTTGGAGAACGCCGGAAC
>ENA-USZI01001775-USZI01001775.1-human-gut-metagenome-genome-assembly--contig:-NODE-1775-length-13699-cov-4.995962_pt1 | contig 13699 bp, 9 predicted proteins | sample MGYA00250042_ERZ773532 | MGnify/ENA primary metagenome ERZ773532 (study PRJEB29103, sample SAMN06112036) | human gut metagenome | biome: human gut; feature: ankylosing spondylitis patient; material... | reverse complement strand
TTTTTTTTCAAGCAGAAGACGGCATACGAGATCGTGATGTGACTGGAGTTCAGACGTGTGCTCTTCCGATCTGTAATTCACGGCATGCGAACAGTATTCGCAGAATTCAAAGCCCGCTGGCTGGCGCGGCAGTTCTATGTCGGTACCCCTAGGCGTAGGCGGACGTGAGACTCCGTCGAGGCCCATCCCGTGGGAAACCGGCGGGATGAACCTATATACCAGCTATGTTGATTCAAACATTACTTATTGCCGTTTCCGTATCGATGGACACATTCGCCGTTTCCATCGGCAAAGGTCTCACCGTCAAAAAACTACGCGGCCTCGACGCGTTCAAAACCGCCCTCTGGTTCGGCGGATTTCAGGCGCTTTTCCCACTGCTCGGCTATTTCGCCGCCTCCACGTTCAGCAAATACGTGACCGCCGTCGACCATTGGATCATTTTCGGCCTGCTCGCCCTCATCGGCGGCAACATGGTGCGTGAAGCATTCGAAGAGGATGAAGGGAACGCCAAGGAAACCGCTGATTTCGATTGGAAGCACATGCTTCCGCTCGCCGTGGCCTGCAGCATCGACGCATTCGCGGTCGGCGTGAGCTTCGCTTTCATGACGCTCAACATCTGGCTGTCGGTGGTCATCATCGGCATCACCACCGGCCTGTTCTCCGCCGCCGGCCTGTACATCGGCCGCGCGTTCGGCTCGCGGTGGCAGAAGCCCGCGCAGATCGCCGGCGGCATCGTGCTGATTCTTATCGGCGTGAAGGTGCTGTTCGAGCATCTCGGATTCCTCGGTTGACTGCCAATCCAACATAATAAAAGCCCGTAATCATTGCGATTACGGGCTTTGTCATTAGAACAGCCGTTTACAGCACGACGATGGCGAGCGCCGCCAGACCGACTGCGAGACCGGTCAGCATGACCGGCAGCAGTGCGAGGCCGATCCACGGCGAACGCGCATCCGGCTCGGGGTCGGCGTCGCGGTGCCAGAAGTACGAGCACACGGTGAGCGCCACGGCCACCAATACCGTCACGATCGCGGCGACGACCCATGTCGTGGTCACGTTGCTGAACATGTCCACCGTGGCTCCGGAGGCAGCGGACATGGCGGCGGCCCTGGAATGCGTTGTCGGCAGGAGCACCGGCAGGAAGCACCAGCCCGCGCTGGCGATCATGGCGACGCCTTCGACCACGCTGTGCGACAGCGAGCGGATCAGGTGCGTGCGGTTTTCGCGGGCCATCTGCCGGCCGAAGGATACGATGATCAGCACGATCAGCAGTCCGCCCACGCCGGCGATCCACGCTTCCTCCATGGAGAAGCTTTTGCCGCCATCCAGGCCGGCGGGGAAGATCACATTGCCCAGCATCACGGTCGTGGCGCAGATCGCCGACAGCAGGCCTGCGATCGCGGCGATCACATGGCCGGCGACGCCGTCGCGGAACGGACTGAACACCACCAGCAGCACGACCATCGCCAGCGAGGCGATGATCGTGAACGGAACCGCGGCCAGTTTGGCGGCGTCGCCGTACATCATGCCGGGAACCAATGCGAGCGCGACCAGCACCACGTACGCGACGATCTGAATCGTCAGAACCTTTCCGAAGGCGACCTTCGACGCAGGTTTCCGGACAGCGTCCTTCACAGCGGCCATCCTCGACCCCCTTTTCATATTATGGTCAATACGTATGCAATATGAATAAATGTAGCCGTATGTGTCCACATACTTCGGCTACAATCGACGAAACGCCGATAACACATTTCGCGTGTACAATCGCGGCAACAGTATAAGACAAAGGGAGCTGACGTGACGGATCTTACGCTTATGACGTTCGCTAGCGACCCAGCTACCGTCCTGCCTTCGTTGGCGTTGCTCTCCCACCGCGTGCGCGTGCTGCCAATGGATGCGGCCAGCCTGGTAAAGATGCCGGAGAACACCATTCTGTTTCTTGACGCCCGCGACGATCTGGCCACCGCGAAAACGCTGTGCCGGCTGATTCACGCGTCCGGCCTGTCCACGCCGATTGTGCTTATCCTCACCGAAGGCGGCTTCACCGTGGTCAATTCGCAGTGGGGTATCGCCGACGTGGTGGTGGCCACGGCATCTCCGGCCGAGGTGGAGGGGCGCCTGCGTCTGGTCTCCGAACGCGGCAACGCGCCGGTCAACACGCTTGCGGGGCATGGCGATCAGGGTGTTCAGGATGAGGATGGTCTGATTCGTTCCGGCGATCTGGTGGTGGACACTAACGGCTATACGGCCAGTCTGCATGGTCATCCGATCGATCTGGCGTACAAGGAATTCGAACTGCTCAAATACCTGGTGCAGCATCCCGGCCGCGTGTTCACACGCGCACAGCTGCTGCAGGAGGTGTGGGGCTACGACTATTACGGCGGCACCCGCACCGTCGACGTGCACATCCGTCGTCTGCGCGCCAAGTTGGGCGGCGAATACGAGCACCTCATCGGCACCGTGCGTAACGTCGGCTATCGTTTCGATCCTCCGGAGGAGAACGAGCATGAGACCACGGCCAAGGACGCGGCACGCGACGATGATGGCGAGACCGGCGAGAACTAGGTTTTCCTGCGATTGCGTCATCCGTTCTGCCGATTTATGTCGGCTCATGTTGGTTTCCGCCGATTCCGACTGTTCTGTTGGCTTCGAAGGTTCCGCTGGTTTCCGTATACGAAGGGTGAACTGAAGGCATGCCTCGGGAATCGAAGAAGGCGCGGATCGCGCGCATGCACGGCGAATACGAGCTGCTGTGCAAGGAGATTCCCCACCCGAAATGCGCGTTGGATTTCCATTCGCCTTTCGAGTTGCTGGTGGCTACGGTCCTCAGCGCGCAGACCACCGACAAGCGCGTGAACACGGTCACGCCGGAACTGTTCGGCGAATATCCCGGACCGGCCGAATTGGCTGCCGCGAACCCCGAACATGTCGAGGACATCATCCGCACCATCGGCTTCTTCCGTACGAAAACACGCAATATCATCGGACTTTCGCATGAATTGTGCGAACGATTCGATGGCGAGGTTCCAGCCGACATGGCTTCGCTGGTCTCCCTGCCGGGCGTGGGACGCAAAACCGCGAATGTGGTGCTTGGCAACGCGTTCGGCGTGCCCGGATTTCCCGTGGACACGCATGTGATCCGGGTGACGGGACGTCTGCGGTGGCGTTCCGATTGGGCGTCCCCCTCCCCCGATCCAGTGGCCATCGAACGTGAGATCACCGCCTGCTTCCCGCCCGAGGAGTGGACGGATCTGTCCCACCGTTTGATACTGCATGGCCGTGCCATCTGCCACGCGCGAAAGCCGGATTGCGCCGATTGCCCGCTCAACGACACGTGTCCGAGCGCGTTCGCCGTGTAATCGTCCTATCCACTGTGTTCGTCGCGTCCACCGCATTCACCGTGTTCACTGGGTGAATCGCACGCATCGTCCGCCGTATGCTCATCCACCAGCCAGAACGGACCGTGTAGCGCGCGTCAACTAGACTCGGGTGCATGGATGAAAACGGGCGGAAGCGCAATCTCAAGGACGAAGCCACGCGATGGCTGATATTCCTCGGCGTCGCGGCGGTGCTCAGCGTGATGCTGTGGCTGGGACTGTCGCTGGTCGAGCACAAGAACCCGATCACATCCTTCGGCACGCTCTCCTCCAATTCGTCCGTGACGATCGGCATCGAAGGCAAGGCGCCGGAATCGCTTGACATCCGCACCGAACAGGGCACCGCCGTGGAGCAGGCGCTGCTCGGCAACGTGTACGAGACGCTGGTGTCCCGCAGCGACACCAACAAGCTGCAGCCGGGGATCGCCTCCTCCTGGCAAATCTCCGACGACGGCCTGACCTATACGTTCGCGCTGCGCGACGGCATGACCTTCTCCAACGGGCACAAACTCGACTCGTCCGACGTGGTCTGGTCGTTGCAGAACACCATCAACAACCATTACGTGGGCTCCGACCAGCTCGGCGACCTGAAGGAGATCACCAATCCGAACGCGGACACGGTGTCCGTCACGCTGTCCAAGCCGAATCCGCGGCTGCTGCGCGCGCTGGCCGGCCGCGCGGGCGTCGTGTACGACCAGGAGAACAAGGCGGACTACGCCAAAACGGCGGTCGGATCGGGACCGTTCACCGTATCCGACGCGTCGAAATCGCAAATCGTGCTGCAACGCAACGACTCGTATTGGGGAAGCAAGGCCGTCTCATCGCAGGTGACCCTGTATTACTACGGCGACGAGGATGCGATGGCGAACGCCATGAAGGCCGGGAAAATCGACATGGCATTGCCGCTCAGCGCGTCAGCCGCCGACGGACTCGGCAAGACCGACGGCATCTCGACGGTCAGCGGCATCAGCTTCGACAAGGTGCTGCTGGCGTTCAACAACGATGGGAACAGCCCCTTCTCCGACGAGCAGATCCGTAAAATGACGCGGTACGCCATCGATGCGCAGTCCATCGCCAAGAACAGCCCGGACGCCTATGCCGTGCTGGGCGGGCCGATCAGCCCGCTCGAGGACGGCTATGAGGATCTGAGCGGACTGTACCCCTACAATCTTGAACAGGGACAGCAGATGCGCTCCTACTTCGGCGCGAACTACATCGCCCCGATCGACATTCTGGTGCCGAAGCAGTACAAGAGCATCGGCGACACCGTGAAAACCGCAATCGAAAGCCTCAACGTCGGCGCCAATCTGGAGGTGCTCGATTCCGCCGCGGAAGTGACGGAACGCATGAACGCGGGCACGTACAACATCGCGCTGACCACCATGAGCGACGAAGGCGACGCGAGCGTCTTCGCGAGCGGCCAATCAGTGTTCCATTTCGAGAACGGCGACGCGCAGCAAGCCTACGCCAACGCCATGGCCGCGACCAACGACAACGATTATCAGGCCCGCATGCGCGATTACGCGCGCGCCGTCAGCGAAAACGCGGCCAGCGACTGGCTGTACACACGCAAGAACTTCCTTGCCGTTTCCGATGGGCTGCAGGGGTATCCGAAGAATCTGACCGACCGTCTGCTGCCGTTGAGCAGAGTGAAGTTGCAGTGATTTTCCCGCGATTGTCAATCAATCGCCGAACACTGCGGACAATCCGTGTGTTGCGCTGATTTTCTTGCGATTTCGGCATTCGGCTGCAGTTCCGTAAGTTGTCACATTCGCTTTCTAGACTAGCGTTTATGACTGAAAGCCAAGATACTACCATCAACGCGAACCTCACGCCGCTGCCCGACAAGGTCGGCGTGGACGGTCTCGAAGACAAGTGGCGCGGAGTCTGGGACGAGAGCGGAGTCTACAAGTTCCAGGGCACCCGCGACCGTAAGGCCGTTTATTCCATCGATACCCCGCCGCCCACCGTTTCGGGCCACCTGCACGTCGGCCACGTGTTCTCCTACACGCACACCGATGTGATCGCACGTTTCAAGCGCATGAACGGCTACGACGTGTTCTACCCGATGGGCTGGGACGACAACGGCCTGCCGACCGAACGCCGTGTGCAGAACTATTACGGCGTGCGCGTGGATACGTCCCTGAAGTACGATCCGAATTTCGTGCCGCCGTTCGAGGGTACGGACGGCAAGAAGATCGACGCCAAGGACCAGGTGCCGATCTCCCGTAAGAACTTCATCGAGCTGTGCGAGAATCTCACCGCCCAGGACGAGAAGCAGTTCGAGGCGCTGTGGCGCTCCCTCGGCCTGTCCATCGACTGGTCGCAGACCTACCACACCATCGGCGAGCATCCGCAGCGCGTGGCCCAGAAGGCGTTCCTGCGCAACCTGGCCCGTGGCGAAGCGTATCAGAAGGACGCTCCGGGTCTGTGGGACGTGACGTTCCAGACCGCAGTGGCCCAGGCCGAACTGGAATCGCGCGAATATCCGGGCTTCTACCACAAGGTGGCGTTCCGTTTCGAAGACGGCACCCCGATCTACATCGAGACCACCCGTCCGGAACTGCTGGCCGCCTGCGGCGCGCTGATCGCGCACCCGGACGACGAGCGTTACAAGCAGTATTTCGGCCAGTACGTCTACTCCCCGCTGTTCCACGTGAAGGTGCCGATTCTGGCGCATAAGGCGGCGGAAATGGACAAGGGCGCCGGCATCGCCATGTGCTGTACGTTCGGCGACGTCACCGACGTCGAATGGTGGCGCGATCTGAACCTGCCGCTGCGTTCCATCATCCAGCGCAACGGCCGCATCGTCATGGACACCCCGGATTGGATCGAATCCGAGGAAGGCAAGCGTATCTTCCAGGAGACCGCGGGCAAGACCACGTTCTCCGCACGTAAGGTCATCGTCGACGAGCTGCGCGCTGCCGGCGATCTGGACGGCGAGCCGACCCCGACCAAGCGTATGACGAACTTCTACGAGAAGGGCGACAAGCCGCTCGAAATCGTCACCTCCCGCCAGTGGTACCTGAAGAACGGCGGCACCGACGAGAAGCTGAACACCGAGCTCATCGCACGCGGCAAGGAACTGAACTTCCACCCGGACTTCATGCGCGTGCGTTACGAGAATTGGGTGCACGGCCTCAACGGCGATTGGCTGATCTCCCGTCAGCGCTTCTTCGGCGTTCCGTTCCCGCTGTGGTACCCGGTGAAGGAGGATGGCACCGCCGATTACGACCATCCGATCACCCCGAGCGAGGACCGTCTGCCGATCGACCCGACCGACGATGTGCCGGAAGGCTACACCGAGGATCAGCGTGACGTGCCGGGTGGCTTCACCGCCGAGCCGGACATCATGGACACCTGGGCGACTTCGTCGCTCACCCCGCAGATCGTGACCCGTTGGGAGGAGCCGGGCGAAGAGAACCAGGCCATTTTCAACGCCACCTTCCCGATGGACCTGCGTCCGCAGGGTCAGGACATCATCCGTACCTGGCTATTCTCCACCATGGACCGCGCGCACTTGGAGAACAAGTGCCTGCCGTGGTCCAACACCACGCTGTCGGGCTGGATCCTCGATCCGGACCACAAGAAGATGTCGAAGTCCAAGGGCAACGTGGTCGTGCCGGACAAGCCGATCAAGCAGTTCGGCGCCGACGCGGTGCGTTACTGGGCCGCGGCCGCACGTCTGGGCCTGGACGCCACGTACGACGAAGGCCAGATGAAGATCGGCCGTCGTCTTGCCATCAAGCTGCTCAACGCCACCAAGTTCGCGCTGGCCATCGGCCGTGAGGACGAGAACCATCACGTGGGCGCTCCGGCAGTCGCCGCATGGAACCCGGCCGACGTGACCGAGCCGATCGACCGTTCCGCGATGTCCAAGATGGCCGCCGTGGTCCGCGAAGCCACCGACGATCTCAACAACTACGAGCATTCCAAGGCTCTGGAAGTCATCGAGAACTACTTCTGGCAGTTCTGCGACGACTACATCGAGCTGGTCAAGAACCGCGCCTACGGCACCGCCGATTCCACCGGCAACGTGCCGAGCGAGGCCGCGGTGAAGTCCGCACGCACCACGCTGGGCCTGGGTCTTGATGCGTTCGCGCGCCTGCTGGCCCCGTACCTGCCGTATGCCACCGAAGAAGTGTGGAGCTGGATGCATGAGGGTGAAGGCTCCGTGCACCGCGCAGCATGGCCTGTGGCCGACGTGTACACGGCCGCCGCCGGCGACGCATCCGCCGATCTGCTTGCTCATGCCGGTGAGGCTCTGGCCGCGCTGCGTGGCATCAAGTCGAAGGCCAAGGTTTCGATGAAGACCCCGATCTTGTCTGTGACGCTTGCCGTTGCCGACGATGTGCGCGGGTCCATCGAGGCCGCGCTGGGCGATATCGCCGAAGCTGGTCGCGTGACCGGACCGATCGCCTTCACCGCACCGGCTGCCGCCGAGGGTGAGGACGAGGCCGCCGATGTGACGGTCGCCGAAAGCGAGCTAGGCGAACCGCCGGCCAAGAAACCGAAGAAGTGAGTCTCTGAGGTGAGCCGCCAGCGGCTTTTGTAGCGCAGCCGCTCACTTCACCCACATACGAGGGGCCTTTCCTTTGCATGAAGGAGAGGCCCCTCGTATATCCCGTCATTGTCTGCAACTAACCGTGCCCCCTTTTGCTCATATTCAGTCAAAATCGCGGGAAAAATGCTTTCGTGAGCGAAAAGGGGTATAAATCGCAGGCAAAACGGTCGAAATCATATCCCCTTTTGCTCACGTCCGTGCAGAATCGCCCTAAATCGCAAGACGTGCGCGCATAGAACCGTCCTTATCCCGTTCTCGGCTGTTCTCAGCGTACATTATTCCTGCCCCTGCGCACAAACCCGTACGCGAAAAATGGTTTTTATGGGCGTAATCTCAACGAATGCACAAGCGGAGGCGGAAATCGCAATCAAAAACCCCGAAACGTACCACGTAAGCGACGGAGCACTATCGGATTTAGCGCATCGCACAAACCGCGTGCTCTACAGCACCGGAACGGACAGGAGGTACTGCGGGCCAGCGGACGAATTTCCGGAACCGTTCCCACCCAATCCAGCCTGCAGCGCATCGTCGAAAACTTCCGCAGCGGCGGCCAATTCGACCGTCTCGTCAATCAAATCGCCATTATCCGGCGTGAAACCGGTTTTCGCCAAGCCATAGCCGGTAATTGGTAGCGAGCTGGCGGACGAATCCGCCGAACCGTCGGACGAATCGCCACCGCTGTTCTTCGAAGAGCCGTCCACTCCCCCGACTTTCGCCACATTCTTCGACGTGGTGTCCGCTGCGGCGCCGAACGACGGGCGTAGTCCGCCCGCGTAGCTCATCACATCATCCATGCTGATGGCGTTCTTGTCATCGACCAAGCTGGTCGAATCGGCGGTGTTGTTCTTCGCCTGCGCGCGTTCGGCCTTGCGTTGCGCACGGGACCGCCGTTTCTCGGCTTTCGCGCACAACGATTGGCTGGCGGAGGCGGAACGCAACGTGTCCAGCACAGAAGCGTCATCGGCAGCGCCCGATTCGGACGTGTCGTCATCCGAATCCAGCTGGTCGGCGAATCGCAGCACGATCTGGTGGAATGCGCTGGCCTGTCCGGTGTGCTCGCTGGCGTCCGCCAACGCGGTCATCGCCGCGGACACCTTGTCGGACGCGGTTTTGAGCTTCTCATTGTCTTTGATGCCGGCACGCACGTCGGCGATCGCCTGGGTTTCGTAGCTGCCAGCCGTGCCTGCGGTGGCGCCCAGTTCCTTAAGCCGAGCCGTGTATGCGTCGGTGAAATCCATCGAATACGGGATCATGGCCGCGGACAGCTGCGATTGGCCGGCACTGTAGTCTTTGGAGCCGCGCTGTTGTTCCTCGCCGGCGCGCTTGGTGAGCTCGTTCACCAAGCCGGATGTGCCACGCTGTTCGATGGTGCGAATCACCTCGTCGACGGCGTCGGCCGCGCCGATATGCCGGTATGCGGCGCTCACGTCGTTGACGGCGTTGGCCAGGTCTGCCACGGATTTAGCTACGGAGGTATCGCCGTTCAGTTCGGACGCGGTGCCGAGAATGGCGGGAAGCTGTGTGGCGTTGCCGATCGAACCGGACAGATGCGTGGTGTATGAGCCCACGTACGCGTCGATGTAGCCGTCGAACGCCTGATCGTGCGCTTTGGAACGTACGGCGATGGTCTGTTTGGCTAGCGCTTTCTCGTTGTCTCTGAGCTGTTCCAGTTGGGCGATGAGCTTGCGGTTGCGTTGCGAGCCGACGTTGGTCAGACCGTCCACCAAGGTGGTTGCGCGCTTGGTCAGGTCAGGCAGTGATTGCTGAACGTTGCCTTCCACCGCGGCGATGGACAGTGAGCTCATGGTGAAGTGCTTCGCCGTCACGTAGGCGTTGAAGGTCAGGTCCTCGCCCGGTTTGCCGACCGCAGCCACCAGGGTCGAGGTGTTGTCGGATGAGACGAGCACGCCGTCATCGGCGGTCACGTCACTGCCGACGCGTCCGGGAATGGTGAAGGCGACGATTGGCGTCAGATTGGCGGTCACGTCGGGTTTCGTGGCATGCAGGGCGATGCGTATGCCGATCATGCCGGAAGCGCCGGAAACGTCGGAAACGCTTACGTCGGGCCCGTTGAGGGTGAAGGAGGCGGATATTTTCCACGGCAATGCGACAACGCCTTTGGGAACGCGTTTCGACGTGGAGGATCCGCTGTTGGTCAGGAAAAGGCGGCCTGGTTTGTCGATGGAGGTGTAGGCGCTCATCACGTCATCATGCGATGCATCGGCCGCGTACTGCCCATTCTGTTGCAAGGCCGATATCGCGTCGTTCACGCCGACTGCCGCGACGGGAGCGGCGGTGATGACGGCGACCGCGATCGCCGCGGCAAGCGGGCGTCGGGCACCGGATGGACGGTTCGCGGTGGCGTGGCGCATGCCGGACCTCTCAATCGCAATCGAAACAACTTTCCAAGGCATTTAATGTAGTGCCCGGCATGCCCGTCGGCAATGGACGTTCGCGCGGGGAGCGCGGAAAACGGACGGCTCAGGCGAAAACGTCGAGTACGCCCGGGTCTCCCCCGTTTTCGGCGATGCGCTTGTGGCGGCGCTTGGCCTCGGTCACCACGAATTCGCGGTACATTTCGGCGATTTCCGGATCCAGTCCGGCTTCGTCGGCAATGCGATGCAGACGCTCGATCTGGGCATGTTCACGCTGGTAATCGGCCGGCGCGAAGCCCGCACGCGCCTTGAGCACACCCACCTGCGACGTGTATTTGAACCGTTCCGCCAGCAGCGAAACGATGGCGGTGTCGACGTTGTCTATCGATTGGCGCAGCGAGGCGATTTTAGCCACCACATCGGCCACTTCGGGGTTGTTCTGCGCGGTGCGCGCGTCGATGATGGTTTCGGATTCGGTTTCTTCTTCTGGCCGAAGCCAGTCATGTTCGCTGTCGCTCATGGGTATAAGCCTACCGCGCACCCTACCGCGGCATCTGCCGAACAGCGGTCACTTCGCGAAGTAACGCTGCAGCACGATGGTGGTTTCGGTGCTGACCGACACCGTGCGATGGATGAGGTTCAACAGCTCTTCGAGCTTGCTGGGTGATTCGACGCGAACGGTGAGCATGAAGCTGGGCGAACCGGCGACGGAATCGCAGGACATGATGCCGTCGATGTTTTTGAGCTTGTCTGGAATCTCGGCTTCCTGGGAGTAATCGATGGGCGTGACCGCGATGTAGGCGTTCACCGCAAGGCCGCGGCGCTCGTCGTCGATAACCGCCTTGTAGCCGCGGATCACGCCGCGACGCTCAAGCTTCTGCACGCGCGACTGCACGGCGGACACGGACAGGCCTGTCGCCTCGGAAAGGTGGGACAGCGTGGCTCGGCTATCCTTTTCAAGCATGTCGAGGATTACGCCATCGGTCGCGTCGAGCTGGCTCGCAACCGTACGTGCGTCTACCGGACCATTGTCACTGTTGGTCATTCATACCCCTTTTCCAACAATCCACTGCACCGGCCGCAATCAACCGTCCCCACTGCAGTTCCATGTTCTTTTTCTTCCTTACCATACCCACTACCGCGCACATACCGTCGCGGAATCGCCGCAGTTTATTCGGACGGCGCAACGCTGTCATGAAATATCTTTGTTTTATTTAGCTCATACCCCCATATAGACCCTATATGTTTTTCCCATTTATCTTTTCTCGTCGTATTTTTACCTATTTTTTAATTGACAACGTTGTCCAAAAAGTGGCCAATTTCACGAAATTCGTCGAAACGTACGCATAGGAAAGGGGCTACACGGCGATTGCCATGCAGCCCCTCAAACCTTCAGATTCGCTTGCAGCCGACGACTCAGTTGCCGTTGGTGGCGTTGCCGCTCTGCTGGATGAGCGACGCCATGAAATCGCGGTTGGTCGCTGTCTTCTTCAGGCGTGGCACGAGCGTCTGGTAGGCCTGTTCCGGCTCGAGGCCGCCCAGCAGGCGACGCAGACGGTAGATGATCGGCAGTTCCTGCGGATCGGTGATGAGCTCCTCGCGGCGGGTGCCGGAGGCGTTCACGTCGATGGCCGGGAACAGGCGCTTGTCGGCGAGCTCACGGCTCAGGCGCAGTTCCATGTTGCCGGTGCCCTTGAATTCCTCGAAGATCACCTCGTCCATCTTGGAACCGGTTTCCACCAGCGCGGAGGAGATGATGGTCAGGGAGCCGCCGTTTTCGATGTTGCGGGCGGCGCCGAAGAACTTCTTCGGCGGGTACAGCGCCTGCGCGTCCACACCACCGGACAGGATGCGGCCGGAGGCCGGCGCGGCGATGTTGTAGGCGCGGGCCAGACGGGTCATGGAGTCGAGCAGCACCACCACGTCCTGGCCGAGCTCCACGAGACGCTTGGCGCGTTCGATGGCCAGTTCGGCGACGGTGGTGTGGTCGGAGGCCGGACGGTCGAAGGTGGAGGAGATGACCTCGCCCTGCACCGTGCGTTCCATGTCGGTGACTTCCTCCGGACGTTCGTCCACGAGGACGACCATCAGGTGGACTTCCGGATTGTTGGTGGCGATCGCGTTGGCGATGTTCTGCAGGGTGATGGTCTTGCCGGCCTTCGGCGGGGACACGATCAGGCCACGCTGGCCCTTGCCGATCGGCGCCACGATGTCGATGAGGCGGCCGGTGAGCTTGTTCGGCGCGGTTTCCTGCTTCAGACGCTCCTGCGGATACAGCGGAGTGAGCTTGTTGAACTGCGGACGGTTCTGTGCGGCCTCCACGGTCATGCCGTTGATGGAGTCGATGGACTGCAGCGGCACGAACTTCTGACGCTGGTTGCGACGTTCGCCTTCACGCGGGGCGCGGATGGAGCCGTGCACGGCGTCGCCCTTGCGCAGGCCGTACTTCTTGACCTGGCCCATGGAGACATACACGTCGTTCGGTCCCGGCAGGTAGCCGGACGTACGCACGAACGCGTAGGAGTCGAGCACGTCGACGATGCCGGCGACCGGCACGAGGTCTTCCTTCGGCTCGTCGCGATGCTGGTCGCGGTCGGCGCGATCCATACGATCGTTGCGCTGGTCGCGGTCGGCGTTGCGGTCCATGCGGTCGGCGCGATCGTTACGGTCGTTGCGATCATTGCGATCGCCCCTGCCGCGACGCTCGTCACGCTCGTCGTAATCGCGGTCACGGCCACGCATACGGCGGCCACGGCGATCGTTGCGTCCACGGCTGTGACGGTATTCGTTGTCTTCGGTCTCGTCGCGACGCTTATCATCGTCGGCGTCTTCCTGCGACGGCAGCGTGGCGAGGATGTCATCAAGGTCGCGCACGACGTCTTCGCTCTTCGGCCCGTCCGCCACGCGACGTCGGCGACGCGGCTCGAAATCGTCCCTACGGTCGTCATCACGACGGCGACGGCGGTCATCCTGCTTCGGAGCGGCATCGTCAAGGCCCAGTTCGGCGAGCAGGTCGGCGCCGGCTTCGGCGTCACGATGGCGACGACGCTTCGGCGCTTCATCGTTCGGCTTCAACGCGTCCACCGCTGCCACGGCATCCGCGACTTCGGAGGATTCCGCGGACTTGGCCTGCTTGGCACGGACGGGACGTTCCTCCTGCTTGGCTTCATCGGCCTTCTTGTCCTTTGCCGATTTGACCTCAGCGTCTGCGGCGGGAGCGGACTTTGGCGCGCGCACGGTGACGCCGGCCGGAGCCTGGCCGCCGGAACGGGCGGCTTGAAGTGTTGCGATCAGTTCGGTCTTGCGCATGGTGGAGACACCACGAAGTCCCATCTGCTTGGCGAGCTCCTTGAGCTCGGGCAGTTTCATATCATCGAGATTAG
>ENA-USZI01001773-USZI01001773.1-human-gut-metagenome-genome-assembly--contig:-NODE-1773-length-13715-cov-6.714254_pt1 | contig 13715 bp, 19 predicted proteins | sample MGYA00250042_ERZ773532 | MGnify/ENA primary metagenome ERZ773532 (study PRJEB29103, sample SAMN06112036) | human gut metagenome | biome: human gut; feature: ankylosing spondylitis patient; material... | reverse complement strand
CTTATTTTGACATTGCTGAGAAGTACGGAGTGAAGATAGATTTTCGCCCGTTTATTAAAGTAGAAAGTTTGTCAGCTCGTAAATCAGGAAATGTAAAAGTTGCATTAGATTCTTGTGCTGCTGACTATAAAAGAGAATTAATGTCTTTATTAAGTACGGTTTCTGATAAAGTAATTACACCTGCATTATTCATTATTTTTATAATTGTAGCTATTATATATGCAGCCATAATGTTACCAATTAATAATATTTGGAGCAGTGCGCAAATGATGAGTAAATAAGGATATGATAACCATGCAAAGAAAAGGATCTATGTTATTAGATGTTATATTAGGAATAGTTTTAATTCTAATCTTATATAATCTAGCTAGTTCTAATGCTAGTGAATATTTAAATGAAGGTAAAATATCTAGAGCAACGACAACAACTGTAAATTACGCATCAGCAATTAGTCAATATCGTTATGAAATTGGCGAATATCCAAAAACATTAAGTGATTTAACAAAAAAAGGAGAAAAAACAGTTGATGGAGAAGATGCAACACATTTTGGTCCTTGGCTACCAAAAATAGATAAAGATCCTTGGGATAGAGATTATGTGTATGAAGTATTTTCTCAAAATGGTAATGAAGATGATACATTTGTTGTTTATTCTAAAGGGAAAGATGGTAAAGGAACATATAATAAAACTAAAACAATTTTTACTAATGATGCTATAGGAGCAGTAGGTAAATGAATAATATTATAAAGAAAAAAAAATTACCTAGACAACCTCCAAAAATAATGGATTTATTTAGATCTAGGCAAAATAACAAATAAAATTAATAAATAAAATAAAACGCAATAAAATTATAACAAAAAATTTGAGGTTGATACAAATGCAAGCAATTAGTATATTAAAATTAAATAATATGGCAAAAAAATATCAAGTTTCTAGAAAAAATAATATTTTAAAAAGAAAAGGTTCTTTGTTATTGGATATCGTAATCGGTATTGTATTAATGATGATTATTTATTATGTTGCTACTGTTTCTTATCCAGAATATCGTAATAATGCTAACAGAAGTCAAGCTTTAGAAGATTTAAGAACAATTAAACAAGCTGTTATTTCCTACCAAGGTCTCTCTAAAGTTACACCATCTAGTATAACTATGGAAGATTTACAAGAAGGATTATCAGCGACAGAGTCATTAGATGGTACAACGCATGAAGCATTGCTTAAAGAAGCAAAAACAGATCCATGGGGAGGAGAATATGTAATTACTATTGATGCTAGTGGTGCAGGAACTATTTCTACTTCAGCAGCAGTAAGTGGTGGTGGATTAGATAATGAAATTACTATAGATTTTTAAATGATGTTAGTAGACCAGCATTATGCTGGTCTATCTTTAAATTAAGAAAGGAGTGTGTGGTAAATAAATGTTATTATATAAAAAAATAAAGAAAAAAAGACCTGCTTTTATGCTTGTTTCTGCTTTACTAGCAACATTAATATTGATGATGATAGCACATGGCTTTATGTTGATGTATGGTGGTCAATTTACTTATTTACAGGCAGCAAAAACAGCCTCTGAAGGGCAACAATATGCTGAATTGGTAGGGGAAAAAGTAAAGCTTGAAGGCATAGATGCTGAAGAAGTAACAAGTAAAACTAACTTAGATACTTTAACTGGCAATGATAAAGATAAAGATTGGCAATATACTTATGAAATCTCTGATGGTACAGAAGATGATAATGGGAATATTTTTAAAGTAGCCACTATTAAAATTTATAAAGACGGAGAAAATAGCCCTCGATATACTTATGAAGTACCGCTATCTTCTTTAGGTAGCAGTTTTTCTGTGCCAATAGGCGGTATTATTGCTTATACAGGTTCTCTAAATACTTTGCCATTAAACTACCATTTATGTGATGGAACAGATGGTACACCAGACTTAAGAGATCGTTTTATTGTTGGTGCAGGTAGTTCTTACAATCTTAATACTATTGGTGGTATAAGTACAAATATACTTGCACTAAATCAATTACCTAATTTAGCAGATTTTCTTAATAAAACTATTGCGGTTCAAGGAAATAATCAAGTTAATGGTTCTAATAATTTAGTTAGTAATTTACCAATTAGAGCTTGGTCATGGGAGTATTTTCAAAAAAATGAAGGAAATACACATGGTTATTTCAAAAATGCCTTTGCTACTATACCAGGAACTAGTAACTCTTTTGGACAACCAATAGAAAATAAGCCACCATATATGGCTTTATATTGGGTTATGCGTATAAAATAAAAAGCAGTTCATTGAACTGCTTTTTTATTTTGTACTTTAGTTAGTTGAGTACGCAGAGCGTGCGAAACAAAAAACCACTCGTTTTATGAGTGGTTAATAAGTTTCTTATAGAAATAGAAATTCTCCTCTATTAAAATAATAAGTGTTCAAGTCATTATTAAAGAGAGGAGAATTTCTATGGAAAGAAGTTTAGCACATACAAGATGGATGTGCAAGTATCATATAGTATTTACCCCAAAATATAGAAGAAAAATTATATATAATAAATTGCGTAGAGATATTGTACAAATAATAAAAGATTTATGTAAGTGGAAAGGCATAGAGATAATAGAAGGGAAAGCTATGCCGGATCATATTCATATTTTGGTTAAGATACCACCAAAAATGAGTATATCAAATTTTATGGGGTATTTAAAAGGAAAAAGTGCAATGATGATATTTGCAAGACATGGAAATTTAAAATATAAATTTGGAAACAATAATTTTGGGTCAACAGGATATTATGTATCGACAGTAGGACTAAATGAAGCAACAATAGCGAAATATATAAGAGAACAAGATACGTATGATAAAATGATGGATAAAATAAGCACAAAAGAATTAAATGATCCCTTTAGGGATTGTTAAGTAATCAGTGCACAATGGCTTGAACGAAGAGAAAGCCAGCGTCATTTAGGCGCTGGCTATTGTTAAAAGCCTTATAGGCTTGTGCAAGCCACACGTTTTACGTGTGGTACTGACTTACATGGTATGAAATAAATTCCATTATTACCACCACTAAAGGTGATAACATCACCTTTAGATACAGGTACAATTGTCATAAAGATGGTATACTTCGCATATCATTTGTATTTTATAGTTAAAAAAGCCCCTACTACCTAGATTTTCTAAGTAATAGAGGCTTATTTTTTAGCGATAATTTTTTTAAGAATTTATTTAGCTTCTATAAAAAAACTTATTCATTGTGATACATAAATATTGTCCGCTAATATTTAACACTTTATTTTATAGCAATAAAATATCTTTCCAATCAGCAGGAAAGCCCATTGTATTTTTATCAACATATGAATATTGTTGGAAAAGTTTTTCTAACTTTTTAACAAAATTTGTCCAATGTATATCATTTTTAACTAAATGCTTTATACAACATAATACTCCAAAAATGCGAATATTTGATATATGTTTTTTTGTATATTGTTGATATAATTTAGGTGTTTTAGTAAGCTTAGCGTTATATAATCTTCCATAATGAGCACAAATATTTCTTATATAAGAAATACTTTCTATCCAACTTTCAAAATAAGTATAACTTACGTTATATGTTAAAGCTATCATTTTTTTATCTGCATTATGCATATTTTTAAACAATTTGGATAATGTTCCAAAACTTATAATTTCAACTAAAGCGTATAATGGAATATCTCCATCAATATAATTGTTTCTAAAATTATAGATAAATGGTACACGTTTATTTCGATTTATTTCAATTGATATTTCATTCAGGAAAGCTGTATGATATTTCTTATTAGAAAAATTATTACTATCTTTATATCCTAATACACCATATTTTAAGCAAAAATAATTTGATATACGGCATCTGAGATTTATCTCTACCTTTTCGATTTGAGTAAATAAAATTTGTCTAAATTCAGCATTAAATAAATATAATTCTTTTAATTGTTCAAAAGAGATATTATCATAATAGTTTCCATTTTTAGGTTTTAATCCAATACTGAATGCTTTTATAAATCGAAAGTAAGAAACATCATTAAGAAAATCTTTTGCTAGTTGTTCATCTTTTATTATAAGATTTAAACTTTTTAAATTATTAACTTGTTCCTCAATAGTTAATGCTGATTCATGTTTTTTCAAACTCATATAAATCTTCCTAAAAAATTAAATGACCCGACGTGGTCCGCATCATTGAGAGGCGTGTCGGGTTCTGTTACTTATATTATACATACCTTATTATAAAAAAGCAAGTCATTTAGCCTTAATAAAATAACGAACTGCCTTATTAATTGGTCTTACTTCATTAGCTATAGGAATATCATCAGTTATACCAGTAGTTAATTTAGTTTTATTATTAGACCATACATCACCATCACTAAATCTAGGAATACCACCATTCCCAGATTTACCATGAGATGCAGGCATTGTAATTTCATGAGTATGTTCTATTAAAGCATAGTTTTGAAGTTCACCTAAATCTGCACTATTACCACCTAGTCCACGGAGAAACATACCTCTATAATCTGGTACATTATGCATTAGTTCATATAATTTAGGGTATTTAGTGCTGTCTATTGATTGACCATTACATTCGAGATAATTGTCTGAAGGATTAGTTGCTAGTGTCCAGGCAATAACCATACCAACTTCAAGACTATCTCCACTTCCTAAAGAATTTATTTATTTTCTACAAGGTATAAACGTTATTCCATAAATAGAATTTTGACCTATTATTGATATACCACTAAAAGTAATTATATCTCCTTTTAATACTGGAATAATATTCGCTCTCCATTCATGGCGATTATAGGCTTCATCATACCTAAACCATTCTATAGGGACCAAAATATTATTAATATATACTCTAGCTCCATAATTCCAAGCTGACTCGAAAACATTTATATAGCCATTATTAGGACATACAAAACCACTACTTGTAATATGGATAAAATTATTAAAATCAGGTACATGAAAGTTATTATTATTTCCTAAAGAATTTACTTAGCTTTAATAAAGTATCTAACAGCCTTATTAACAGGTCTATTTTCTACTGCTACTGGAACAACTCTACTTGCATCAAAATATGTCATGTAATATGGTGTACCATTATTTCCCCATTCAGAACCAGATGTTCTCCAACTTTGATAAAATGCTCCTGATTGAGGTTGACCTAATCCATGATCGTTTCCATTACCTGCCACCATAAAACTTCCAGTAATATTTCTAATAGCATCACCCTGTAATTCTCCTAAACTAGTAGAATTACCACCCAATCCTCTTAAAAATACACCTCTATAGTCTGGAGTATTGTGCATTAAAGCATAAAGCTTAGGGTATTTATTACCATCTACGACCTGACCATTACATTCGAGGTAATTATCATCAGGATTAATTTCTAAAGCCCAAGTAATAATACTGCCCACAGGTAAAATACCATTTCCTAAAGAAATTAATATCCTATTGCTATCCAATAAAAACTGTCGTGTTGACCATAACCGTCAGATAAATGAGCAGAAAATCCATTTGCACTAAAACTACCTACATCTACCATAGAAGCGCCTTTACCTCCACCAGAAACTACTGGACTTACTGCTGTTGTAAATGGTATAGGATATCTTTGATATTCATAACATTTACCTCTACCCCATTGAATTAATAATCCATTAGGAAATTCACAATAATAACCATATTCATTATATTTAATTTCGTTTAATTTACTATTTCCTAAAGAAGTCATTTGGCTTTAATGAAATAGCGAACTGATTTATTAATAGGTCTATTTTCATTAGCTACAGGAACAACACGAGAAGCATCAAAACCCATTCCTTGTGACACATAATTATAATATCGTCCGCTATATTCAACAGAACTTCTACCTAAATTAAATTGATAAAATACTCCTGTTCCATAATCCCATAAACCAACTTTGTCAGAAGCTGAACCGCCCATTGTTCCTGTTATGTTACGGATAGCATCTCCCTGTAGTTCTCCTAAACTAGCAGAATTACCACCTAGACCTCTTAAAAAAACACCTCTATAATCTGGCACATTGTGCATTAAAGCATAAAGCTTAGGATATTTAGTACTATTTACTGCTTGTCCATTACACTCTAAATATGAGTCTGAAGGATTAGAGGATAATGTCCAAGCTACTACAATTCCTACTTCTAATCCATCAGTACTATTTCCTAAAGAAATTAATTACTTAGTTACTTAGAATAAAATTATATTTATGATATAATATAACTATATCATAAGTTAAATTAATGAGGTGCAAATATTGAATAATATAGAAGATACAAATTTAGTAGAAAGACTTATTTTACAAATGAAAGATGAAAAAAATGCTAACCGAAAAGGCGGTATTTATTATATAACTCAAGTTGAATTAGCTTACAATAGCAATAGAATTGAAGGTAGTAGATTATCAAAAGAACATACATATAATCTATTTGAAACATCTACTATTTTACCAAATGGAAATGAAGTTATTGATAAAAATGATATTATAGAAACAAGTAATCATTTTCATGCTTTTAATTATATTCTAAATACTAATAAAGAACCTTTAACTGAAAAATATATAAAATATTTACATTATATGTTAAAGCAAGGAACTGATGACGCTTTTAAATCTTGGTTTAATGTAGGCGAATACAAAAAATTAGAAAATTTTATTGGTGAACAAACAACATCTAAACCAGAAAATGTTTCTAAAAATATTAGAGAACTTCTTACAAAATATAATAAAAAAAATGAAAAAACAATTGAAGATGTAATTGATTTTCATGTGCTTTTTGAAAAAATACATCCATTTCAAGATGGTAATGGTAGAGTAGGAAGATTGATTATGTTTAAAGAATGTTTAAATAATGGTATTGTTCCTTTTATCATAGATAATGAGCATAAATTATTTTATTATAGAGGTCTCAGAGAATATGATAAAGAAAAAGGTTATTTAATAGATACGTGTAAATCTGCACAAGATAAATATAGAATATATTGTGATAGACTTATATCTAAAGAAATAGATATAACATTAGATAAATTTATAAAAATATGTATAAATAAAAACTATAGTAATTTAAAAGTTCTAAATGAATGTTTAAAAAACAATTTTATAGAATTTAAAGATAAAACTAGAATGGAAAAACAAAAAATTGTAAAAGATAAAATAAAGAATATCCAAAAAAATGAAAAAGATTTATCGAGATAATAAAAATAAGAGATGTTTTTACATCTCTTATTTTGCTCTAATAAAGTAACGAACTGCTTTATTGATAGGTCTATTTTCTTCAGCTACAGGAACTACTCTACTTGCATCAAAATAATATTTTTTATATTCGCCACCTTCGTTCCCTTGATCTCCTGATCCAATAGTTTGTCCATAAAAAACTCCATTGGCATTAATATTCCAAGAATTATTATCAGTAGCATTAAAATTTCCAGTAATATTACGAATAGCATCACCTTGAGTAACTCCTAAACTAGCAGAATTACCACCCAATCCTCTTAAAAATACACCTCTGTAATCTGGAGTATTGTGCATTAAAGCATAAAGCTTAGGATATTTAGTACTATTTACTGCTTGTCCATTACACTCTAAATATGAGTCTGAAGGATTAGAGGATAATGTCCAAGCTACTACAATTCCTACTTCTAATCCATCAGTACTATTTCCTAAAGAATTTATTAATCTTTATAATTATGGTGTTATAATATTATTAGGTGATAGTATGATTAATATGAAAGTAACATTAAGAAAAAATAATAAAATATTTATATTAACAAGAGTTAATAAATATATAGCAAGGAAATTATTTAAAAGAAATAAAAATATATGGATTACTACTTGCAAAACTGTACCTACTGATTTGAGCTTTTCCCAATACATTATTAATAATTTAAATAATCAAGATTTTGATGAAATTATTGATAAGTTTAGAGAAGAATTTTGTCTTAATGATTATACTGGTTTATATCCAAGTTATTTTGTTAGTTTTGATAAAAAAGAGAGTAAATAATATATTTACTCTCTTTTTTCATCTTTTTCTTTACATATTATCAAATTCTTCTAATTTTTCTTCAATAAAAGCTACTATGTTATCAGTAATTTCCCCAAATTTTCCATCAACACAAGCATCTTCAAATTTAGACAGAATAAAAGCCATTGCTTCTTTTTTTTGTGGCTCATTATATTTTCTGTAGAATTCAATTTCATGTTTTAAAAAATCTTCATCAAAGTTTAAAGTCATACTATTACTTTGATCGAAAAAATATATATCAGGTTTTACTTCTTTAATAGCTTTTTCAATATTTTCTTTTTCTTTTTTAGTTAAATTATCAATAAAAATACTTTCATTTCTTAGTTCCATTATTATATTGTCCTTCTCTATATTTTTTTATAATTTCTGCTATAAATACTACAATTTCATCAGTTACTATTTGAAAGTCATATTCTAAAAAATTCTCTGTAATAGCTTTTAATACTTGTTGTCTTTCTTCCTTCGATATATTTTTACCAAGATAAAGGTCAATATTATCTTCTAAATATTCCTGATCCCAAGTAAACTCTAAACAGTTATTACTATCTAAGATTTCTATATTAGAGTCAATTTTATTAATAGCTTTTTTAATAGCTTTTTCCTTTTCTGAGTCTGATATATATAATCCTATAAACATTATATTACCTCGCTTTATTTAACTTTTCACTTTCATACTCTTTTATAGCACTAAACACTAAATTATTAAAATCTTTCCACGCTGAAGGTAATCCTTCATCACTTGCTAGTTTACAAACTTTTTTAACTATTTCATTTAACTCATTTTCTGTGATTTCATAATTTTTATCCTCATAATTATTATAAATTTCATCAATAATACAATCATTATCAAAGATATTAATAATATCTTTTTCTTTTTCATAGATTACTGAATTAGGATCTATTTTATTTATTGCCTCCTTAATTAATCTCATTTTGTCATTATTACTAATAGAAATAGCAATTATCATAGTATTTAGTTCTCCTTTCTTGCGACTATTTTTTGTCGCTTTTCGCACAAATTTTATAGCAATAAAAAAAAAGACTACAAGGACAGCTTGTGCTGCATTGTTTATCCTTGTAGTCTTTTTGTTATTGCTAAAATGTGCCAAAAGAAAAGCAAAGTTTTATTTTATCCCCATTCAAAAGAAAAAAGAAAAAACCTCGAGAAGTTGTCAACTACCTCGAGATTTTTTCTTTTGTTCAATATCAATGTCTGTATTTTTATTAATCAAAAGCACATTCTTTAAAAATTCTAGTAACTATAATTCAAATACATCTTATGTTATTATTAATCATGCGATAATAAATATCATTTTGTACTGGTATCCAATTCAAATACATCTTATGTTATTATTAATCAGCAGAGGGGAACGCTGTTTATTTTACAGGGAGCATATTCAAATACATCTTATGTTATTATTAATCGTGTAAAACAGCAAAACAAGCTGATGATATGGCTTAATTCAAATACATCTTATGTTATTATTAATCCCTTTAAAAATTAACTATTTATATTTTAATAATATCAAAAAGATACTTAAATATCAAGCATCTTTTTGATATTTACCAGCTAATTAACATAAATACATTTTTAGTTATAAACTATTATCATAACTGATTTCTTAAATTTTTACTTGGTAAAATTTAATCATTGAATTCTTTATATAGTGCATTAATAGCTTTTATTTGACTTTCTTGAACTGTATGGGAGTATATATTTAAAAGAACATCAGGGGATGACCAACCACCAAGTTTTTGTATATCTATAATAGCTACTTTATTATGAATAAGATTTGTAGCAAATGTATGTCGTGTTGAATGTATATGCAAATCTGTAGGTAATCCTAATTTTTTTAAACGTTTTTTCATATTTTGGAGTAAATTATTAGGATTATACATATCTCCTTTAGTTGTGCAAAACACTAAATTATATTTATTGGTATAAATATGTTTTTCAAAATATATATCTTGTTCATGTTTCAAATTTTTTAGAGCTAACATTATTTTTTTAGGTATAGGTATTACTCTTATTGATGTTCTGTTCTTTGGTATAGCTTTTAAAATGGGTTTATTATTTACTACAACTAAAACTTGACTAATAAAAATAGTATTATTATTGAAATTTATACTGTCCCAACTTAAACCTAATATTTCTGACCTTCTAGCTCCTGTGAAAAACAATAGTATATAGGCTAAATAATATCGATAATTTTGAGCATCTTTTAGAAATATTTGTTGCTGTTCTTTACTAAAAACACGTTTAGGAGGATTTATTATTTTTATATTTTCTGTATAAGAAGCTACATTTTCTTTTACAATACCTTCTCTTATTGCTTGGTTAAAGCAAGATATTATTAATGCTCTAATTTTGTTCACAGTCCAATTGGATAAACCTTTATCATTAGTTTTCAATATTGATTTATTTCCATCTGTTAATAAATATGCAAAAAATTTTTGAATATCCATTGTTATAATGTTTCTTATATATTTTTTACCAATATTAGATGGTCTAATGTGAACATTTATATACGTCAAACATACATTTCTAGTTGTTATTGCGTGTTTAGGCCGCGCCGTCCGCCGGTGCCCCCCTGCCGCCGCGCATCATGCGCCCGATCATTTTTCTGTGCATGTTCGCCATCGATCTGCCCGCTTCCTTTATCCCTCTCCGGATAGCGGAAATGGATCTCGGCCTGCTTGGGCTCCCGCCCGATGTGGTGATGGGCCTCCCGCTGTCGTTTGAAATGTGCGCGGTGGGCATAGGCATCCTCATAGGCAGTTTTTGGAGCCAAAAGAGCGGCTGGCGGCCCCTCCTGCTGTGGGGGGCGCTGCTGGTGGCGCTCGGCAACGTCGCAAGCGGCCTTGTCTCGGATTCTCTCGCCTATATCCTCTCCAGAGGCGGCGCGGGGTTCGGCTACGGCCTCATCAACCTCGCCGGGCAGGTCTTCGTCGTGTCGCACTCCTCGCCCGAGCACCGAGCCGGGAACCTCTCCGCGCTCGTCGCGGGCCTGTACGCCGGGTTCCTGTGCGGCAGCGCCTTCGGCGGGCTCATCGCGGATAACCTCGGGTATGCGTCGGCCTTCCTCGTTTCGGCGGGATTGATGGCCATCATCGGGATCTTCCTCCATTTCGCGCTGCCCCGCGAGGCGTGGACTCCCGAACCGTCCGCCTCAGGGCGCATCTCCCTGCGCGGGCTCGGCGCCTTTTTCTCGGACATCAAGATGGCGGGCCTGCTGCTGGGCAACATCTTCCCCTGCGCCTTTGTGACCGTGTGCCTGTTCCAATTCTTCCTTCCCGTGTCGCTCAGCCAGGCCGGGGTCAGCCCGGCGGGCATCGGGCGGGTGTTCCTGCTGTTCTGCCTCGTGATCATCTACCTCGGCCCCTTCTTCGGGAGGGCCGTGGACAAGTCGCCCAACAAGCTCGTCTGGCTCGTGGGCGGCGGGTTCCTGTGCATCGGCGGCATCATTGCCCTGCTCCTTCTCGACGGGCTCGCGGCGGCTTTCGCCTGCGTGGCGCTGCTCGCCCTGTGCAATGCCATCGTCGCCAGCGCGCAGGGAACCTATGCGCTCGAAATCCCGGTTTCCCGGCAGGTCGGATCCGGCAGGACGGTGGGGATCTACAATATCACCGAACGGCTCGGCCAAATGCTCGGCCCGGTAGCTCTCGGGCAGGTGATCGCCCTGTGGGGCGTGAATTCGGGACTGCTCGGGATGGCGGCGGTCCTCGCCGTCCTGAACATCCTTTTCGCCCTGACCGGGCGCTTGGCCAAGGCTGGCGCATGACGGATTGCCGCCCTCCCCTTGAGGGGACCAGCTTCCGCTTTTTGCATAGACGCCACATGTTTTCCGCAAAGCGCCTCCTCCGATCCTCCTCCGTGCGCCGCAGTATGGCATTTCACGCGGGAGGGTTCCTTTCCGGCCCGCTTTTTGCTTTGTTCCTTGCAAGAGACAACGATGCGCAATAGTGTTGGCACCGCTGGATGCCGCCTTGCAAAGGAGCACACATGATCGATCCGCTGGCTATGCCCGTCTTCAAGCCTCTTTGGGAGGCCTTTCCCTATCTTCCCGGCTGTTTTGCGGCATGGCGCGGCATGAGCCTCGGTGAAATATCCGCTTCGGCCTACGCGACGGCGGACGGGGAACGTCGGCCTTCCGACGCCATCGTGGACTGCATGGCGAAACACGCGGCACGAAGCCTCGGCAACGATGTTGGCGAGGCGGTCAAGCGGTATTTTTCCCGGAACAGCGCCGTCCTGTCGGCGAATCTGCACGGCATCGACTGCCTGCCTGAAATGGTGCAGGCCGTGCCGTTCTTCGGCCTTGACCGTCTGGCCGGCGGCACACCGGGGGCCGTAGTCCCCGTGCTGTCCTGCGGCGGCGTGTCCCTGCAAAGTTCGGCATACCCGCGCGGGCTGCAATCCTTCCACGCGGACGCCCCGGCACGGTTCCCGCTGTTCCGGAGTTCCTGGCAGGATACCGTGGAACTGAATGCCCCCGCCTTGGCCGCAAAGGACGTACGTTCAAGTGCCGCCCACTGGAGGCCGACCAGGGCCTATGAGGAGCGCGGGCTTGGGACGGTGCTGCACCATTTGCTTGACCCGGACACGCTCGCGCTCAAACGGTTTGGGGAACAGGCCGCGCGGGTCAACGCGAAGCTGTACGCCGCCCTGTTTCCGGATGCCCGGCCTGTAGTCGCCTATCTCGAATTGGAGGAAATCGCCCGGGAGCTGCTGATCGGCGATCTTGCCCGGCCCGATTCGGTATTGCACAGGGCGCTGTTTACGCCGGTCCTGCGCGAGGGGCTTTTACGGCGTCTGGCCGGCGTGCGCGGCTGTTGGAGCCCCTGCGTAGCTTCCGGCGGCGAGCTGCCCCGGACAGCCGGGAACGGCACGGCCTTTTTCTGGGGCGTAGACGGGCGCGGGCGGCGGCACCCTCTGCGCCTGTCGCCGGACAACGGCGCGTTCGAATTTCCGGGCTTCCATCTGCCGCTTGTGCCGGAAGCCGTCATCGGAGCCCTGCGCGACCGGAACATCTATCCGGGGCTGTTCGTTTCCTACATGACGCTTGCACTTGAGCACGGGCTTTGCTGCCACGGCGGGATTTTCCTCGTGCGCTATCTTCCGACCATGCTCCACGCCGTGCGTGATCTATTCATGGAGTGCGGCGAACCGCTCCCGCCTCTCCCGGGCCGGACGATGCTGGCGGCTTTCGCCATTTCCATGCAAGCCCGAGAAACCGGGAGGCTTTTCCCTGCGGGTATGCTGGAACTGCTCACCTCCGGAGGCATCAGCAGGGCGGACCTGCAACGCCTTGCCGATCTCCCGCTTGAAGCGGTCCTTCCCCTCAGCCTCGCCCGGTGGTGTCTGGACTACACACCCCGCTCGCAACGGACCCCGGCCTGGGAAGCCGACTTGCGCAATGTGGCGTGGGAAGGCCTCACCATTGAAGTATCATGAAATAAAGGCAGTTCGGCACTTCCCCGATAACAAGGCCCGCTTCTGAAAGAAGGATGCGGCCCTCTGTATCGTACCATGTGCTCCACAGTGGCTTCAGCACTTCCAGCCAACATCTTCTTTCCATACAAAAGCCCCACGCATTATCCGGGGGGCTTTTTCCGTTCCGGCCTCATGGAGAAGAATCTGAATGTCGACAGGCCC
>ENA-USZI01001761-USZI01001761.1-human-gut-metagenome-genome-assembly--contig:-NODE-1761-length-13796-cov-41.359356_pt1 | contig 13796 bp, 10 predicted proteins | sample MGYA00250042_ERZ773532 | MGnify/ENA primary metagenome ERZ773532 (study PRJEB29103, sample SAMN06112036) | human gut metagenome | biome: human gut; feature: ankylosing spondylitis patient; material... | reverse complement strand
CTTTTGGCTGTATGATTCCCGCTATTAGGGCTCATTGGGGACTTGCACCCGTTAGCTAATACTCATGCCGAGCATACAAAGATAAAAGCCCTGATATTTCTTTAATATACAGAGCTTTTATTCAAAAAGACAAATTAACGGATTCAAGCCCGGCCTTCAACAGGCATTCCGATTATACTATTTCGAGCGCGCTCCGCCCTCCCGAGCCGACCTTGACAACCCGGATCTGCGTACGGATCCGTTCACGCATCTCTGCCGTATGGCTGATGACTCCGACTTTCTTCCCCTGCATCGACTGCAAGCTCGACAGGGCATCTATTACCATATTCAGGCTGTTGCTGTCGAGCGTACCGAAACCTTCGTCCACGAACAAGTTGCACATCGGAATGTTACGCGACGAAAGCGACGAGAGCCCCAGAGCCAGTGCCAGACTGATCAGGAAAGTTTCCCCACCCGAAAGCGAACTGATGTTACGAACCTCATCCGCCCGGTCGTGATCGATGACACGGATTCCCAACGAATCCCTCACCTGCTCCAGACTATACCGGTGATTCAACATCCGAAGCTGTTCGTTGGCCTGACGTATCAGGAAGCGCAGCGTAAAGCATTGCGCCGTTTCGCGGAACTTGTCGCCGTTGGCATTTCCCAAAATATCATTCAGCTCTTTCCAGTCCTGATACGCCTTCCGCCTGCGTTCAAGTTCTTCGCCTGCCGACAGCATCTGTTCCACACTCCGGCGATGCGCCATCAGCATACCGCCCACCTGCAAACGCTCCTTGTCGAGTTCATCCAATGCACATTGTACCTTTTGCATCTCCTCCTGTAGCACAGCCGTCGGACTGGTATCTTCACCCGACTGTTCCAGCGGCATAACCTGCAAGTCGCGATGAGCTTCCATCGCTTTCCGGCGTGCTTCCATCTGTCCCTGACACCATTTTACCTCCTCATCCGCCAGCCGCACCTGTTCACGCTTTCCGTTCCAGTCTGCCGAAGGCGAGAAGCACATATCCAGCCGTTCTTTCGAAAGAACACCCACATGCTCTGCCGACTCATTGTAACGCATGATGAAATCTTCCACTCCACGTTGCGCAGACATGCAGTCAGCCTGCTTCTTCCGATACTGTTCCTCGGCAGCCTTCACGAACCCCGACAGCCGGCTGTACGATTCGGCCATCTCACTGTGAGCCTTATCAGCAAGCTGCACCTGTTTCTCCGCTTCCTCCAGTTGCAGTTTCAGCGTACGTTCCGTTTCATCCGGATCAGCACCGCCCAGCACCTGCATATAAGCCTTCAGCTTTGCCTCATAAACCTGTACAGCCCCGGCAGTCTCTTCCTTGTTTTCCTTCATGGCTGCCAGACACTCGGCCAACTGTTTCTCCAACGCCCCGGAAGCGACTTTCCGCTCGTTCAGCAAACCCACCGATTCCTGCTGCACACGAGTTGCCTCCCGATACTTGTCGTACATATCCGACAAACGGTCTGCCAGCTTCCCGAAATCCTGTTCGAAAGCCTGCTCCCAGTTGGGTAACGAAATTTCCTGGCGCAATGCCTCACGCAAATCACTGTTCGCACGTTCAAGTTGCTGCAATTCCGCACGCTTCTGCTCACTCTGTCCCTGCCGTTGTTTCAATTCCACGGTCCGGCGATGCAGTTCTTCACGCTGACGTGCACACACAACCTGATTCTCATCGTACGTACGGCGCATGGCAGTCAGCTCATTCTGTGCCTGCTGATAAGCATTCTGTTCGGCACGCACCTGCTTACCCTGTACCACAATCCGTTCCGATTCCGCCGTCAGCAAAGCCGACAAGGCAGGAGCATCTGCCCGTACAACATCAGCAGGCAGAGCGGGATAAGCAACAACCAGTGTAGTCCATTCGCCGACAGCCTCAGCCAGTTCCGCATTCAGCCGTCCGGTTCCCTCACGCAATGCCGACAACTTACCGTTCAGGTCCGAACAAAGCAGGCGCAATCCGCCGGGAGAAGCATCCAGCCGTTCCTCAATTTCCGTCTGTCGCTTGCGGCGACGAGCAATCTCCTCCTTGACAGGCTGCAACACTTCCGCTATTCCTTCGGCATACGGATGCTCCCGTGCACCACATACCGGACAAGGTTCTCCCGGTTTCAGCGCGGCACGCATATGCTCGGCACTCCGGCTGCTTGCCAGTTGCCACGCCTCCTCCAATCCGGGCAACAGACGGTTTATCTCTTCACGTTCCGTTGTCAGTACCTTCATCTCACGCATCGCGGCATCCAGTTCTTTAGTTATTTGTTCAGACGCAAGCCGATTTTCCGACAGACTCTTCCGGCGTTCCATTACCGCCGCCTGCAACTTTTTCAATCGCTCCAAGTCGGTATAACATTTCGTCACATCCGCCATCCGCTGCTGCAATGCCTCTACATCCACACCAGCCAGTGCCTGTGTTTTCTGCCGGATACTCTCCCGACACAGAACCAGTTCCTCATCCGATTTCTGCAAACGATTCTCTTCTTCCCGGCATACCAGCTGCTGATTTTCCAGCTCGATACCGTTTTTCTTCCAGTCTTCAGACTCTTTTTGCCAACGCTTTACAGCCTTATGAAGCGACTCCAGCCTGTCGGAAACCGCATTCTTGTTTTCCAGCATATCACGGTGTGGCATCAGTTCCGCCAACATCCGTTCCGCTTCCGCCTGCCGCTTCTGCAACTCCGCTGCCTGAAGCTCATTTTCCGCCTGCTCCTTTCTCAGCAATTCTTCCTTCTTCGCCAGCAAACTTTCCTCCTCTTTCAGGCGAGTCACGGTAGCCTGCTGTGCGTCCAGCTCCACCTTCTGCTTACGGGCTGCCGTCACCAGCGGAAGCATCTGCTCTTGTTTCTCACGGAGTACATTGTAATTTTCTTTTACATCCAGTAAAAGTTTCCGCTTCTCAACCTCTTCCTTTTCCAGCGCACTACACTGCAATTGTTTCCTACCGACTTCCTCTGTCAGCTCTTTCAGTTCACGTTGCAGATTCATGTAAGTCTGATATACATCGCGTACAGGAGCCACCTCATCGAGCATCCGCAACTCGTCCCGTACCGGCTGCAAGTTCTGTGCCTTTTCCGAAGCCTGTTTCCATTTTGCTTCCTCACCAGCAAAAGCCACCTCCAGCGCACACAAGTCTGCATACCATTTCTGCTGATCCTTCAACTTCTGGAGTTCAGCCTGCAAGGTACGGAAACTGGCGTCCAACTCCCCCTTACGCGTTTCCACTTCCGCCAGCTTTTCGTCGGACAGCTGATGTACGGCAAAAGCCTTTACCTGATTGAACACCTCATTATAAGCAGCTTCCGCCTCCTTATAAAACTCATAAATCTTACGGGCAACAGCCGTATAAAGTTCCGTTCCGGTCAGCTTTTCCAGCAAGACAGCCTTATCCTTGTCGTCTGCCTTGACAAAATTGGCAAATGAATTCTGCGCCAGCATCACCGTACGGGTAAACTGTCCGTAATCCAAACCGATAATGCGGTCGAGCCCCTCATTATTGATATTCTTATGTCCGCGCTTCTGACGTCCCCCTCCGGTTATTTCCACTTCCTTCTCGCTGGTTCTTCCCGCTTCGTCCACTACTATCCGGTACAGCCTGCGCTCCGGACGCGTATAATTGATGCGGGCTATGGAACACGACCAGCGGGCACGATAGCGGAAACCGTCGCGCGCCAGAAACACCACTTCGGCAAAACACTCCTTCGTACCCTTGCGAAGAATGTTACGCGGGTCGTCAGGATCGAGCACCTGATCGTTGTTCGGACGCTCGGTATGATAATAATCGAAATTATCTGCCCCATAAAAACGAGGAGCAAGCCCGTACAATGCCAAACAGACAGCATCCAGAATGGTCGACTTTCCGCTTCCCGTTTCACCTACGATAGAAAACAAATCGGCACTCCGTAAAGGTTCACTCTCAAAATCAATCACCTGTTCCCCCTCGAGCGAAGCCAGGTTATACATGATTACTTTCAACAACTTCATTCATTGCCTCCTTCCCTGCGAGCCGCTTCCACAGCCCGTCTGGCAAGTTCCACCAGCTCATCGCGCATTTCGCAGCGGAACTTGTTCTGATAACTCTTTCTGATCACCTCTATCGGGTCGAGCGTCAGCAAATCGTCGACCGATTCCAACACCACTTCCCCGTCGCCAGCCGACTGCTGCACCCGATAAGCGATTACCGTCCGGCACAAGCGCACATTTTTCGACTGAAGGACATCCTCTACCTGCTTGTTGATGCCAGCCACGGGAGCGTCGAGCAAGACATTCACCTCCAGATACGGAACAGGCTCTTCTTCGCTCATTTTATCTTTATCGGGCAAGGCACGCAGTAAGTCGAGCACCTCGGTCAGCGGAAGCGGTTTTGGCGGAACAGAAACCAGCGGATGCTGCAAAGGATAGTCGAGGAACTCGGACACACCATTCAGGCGACCGTCCTCTATCTCATAATAAACAGCTCCGTGACGATAGCCCTTCTCTGCAAACGACATCGGCAGGGCACTACCCGGATACAGCCAGTTTTCACGGCCGTTAACTTTCTGATTACGATGCAAATGTCCCAACAAGGCTAACGTAACACTTTCATCTATTTCATCCAGACTGACCATTTCCGAACCACCTATCACGATACGCTCCGAAGAATTTTCGGCAATCTCACTCCCCGTAGCATATAAATGCGCCATCAGAATCAGCGCTTCCCTGCTCCGGTCGCGCCGGAGATTCGCCGCCTCAACCGCCCGACGCAGGAACTCTCCTACACCCTCCCCGTAACTCATACCACGGGTAAAGTCTCCATCGCGCAAGTAAGGCACGGCAAGCACCCAGGCACGTTCTTCCGGATGCGCTGCCGAACAGACAGGCAACAGCAAATCGTCCGGCAAGAAGTTACCTTCCTCCTGCCCGCGTATCAGCCCGCGCACATAGACCCGATGCCTTTCCAGCATCAGACGAGGCGCCTCAAGCCGTGCAGCCGAGTCGTGGTTTCCGGCAATTATTATCGTCTGCAACTGCGGGAAACGCTGCGTCAGCGTATCGAGAAAACTGTAATACAACTCCTGAGAGGCAGCCGAAGGATTACTCGAATCGAATATGTCGCCCGACACCAGCAAGGCATCAGGATTTTTCTGTCCGACAGCACCGAGCAGCCACCGAAGAAAATCGGCATGCTCTTCCTGACGGTCGAAGCCGTGGAAGGTATTCCCCAAGTGCCAGTCGCTTGTAGCCAATATCTTTATCATGGTAAGTTATCTGTTAATTCAGGATGATTCACCCCATAACCGAAAAGTGCGAAGTCGCCCAGACACGGATCGCCGGGAAACACCTCCGCCAATGCCTCTGTGATACACCGGGCAGCCGACAACGAAAAAGAAGGTTTATCGGTCAGTCCCAGCAGAAAAGCTACCCGGCACACATGCGTATCGAGCGGGATAATCAGGTCGGCAGGACTCATCCGCCGCCAGATACCGAAGTCGACAGCCGAATCACGACGGATCATCCAGCGCAGAAACATGTTGAGCTTCTTCTGCGGACTTCTGCCGGACACCCCCAAAAACGCACAAAGCTTCTGCATCGGATTTCCCGGAAAAGTCAGCAAGGCATCCTCCAGCGTACGATTCTCCGTATACACCGCATACAACTTCTCGAAATAAATACGGAATGCCGCATACGAAACCATCCGGTAAAAGCTCCGTTGGTTCCCACGACTGAAATCATTCTCCCAGCGTCTGGAAAGCACATACTGCAAGGGAGCACGTCCCATCAGTCCATCCAGTTCGTCTACCTTGCGGAGAATCATCCGGCGATTTCCGAAACTCAGGACGGCAGTCAGCAGTCCCATTATTTCAATATCTTCCTGCCGGACATAACGGTGCGGGAATTGTACGGGATCATTCGCGATGAAATCCGCCTGATGATAGGCTTCCGCCCACTCACGCAACTGCCGGCAAAGTTTTTCTGTCATAATCAAAACACATATAAAAACAACGATGAGATTCACTACAGAAACCAGATTATCCTGTAATGAATCTCATCGTCCTATTCAAAATATCTACAGACAGTATGCCGTACATCAGTTGAAGTAATACAGGAAAGTAGCGATACCTTCGAGTGCTTTCTTCTTCTGTCCTTCTATTTCGATAGCGAATTTAATTTCAGCCTTAGCCGTTCCGCGTAAATTAACCAGCGAATGCAGGTCGGCAACCATACGGATTTTCTGTCCCGACAATACAGCCTGACCGAACTTCATTTTGTCCATTCCGTAGTTTACCATCATCTTCAGGTTGTTTACTTCGATAATCTGATTCCAGAAATACGGAAGCAACGACAAAGTCAGATAGCCGTGTACGATTGTGCTCTTGAAGGGGCTTTCCACTTTCGCACGTTCTACATCGACATGAATCCACTGATGATCCAGTGTAGCGTCGGCAAACTGGTTGATGCGCTCCTGTGTAACTTCCAGCCAGTCGGAAACTCCGATCTGCTGACCGATCATTTTTTCAAATTCCTCGTAAGAATTAATAATAGCTTTGCTCATATAGTACGATTTTTATGACGAATTAATGAACAAAGGTAAGTAAAATATCGGATACTTAATAAAGTAAGGAGAAAGAATTTATCCCAGCAAACCGAATTTCTTCAAATCTTCGTCGACAGTGGTAATGCCTCCTATCCCGAAGGTATCGACCAGCACTTTTGCCACATTCGGCGAAAGGAATGCAGGCAGTGTAGGGCCCAGATGAATGTTCTTCACGCCCAGACTCAGCAAGGCAAGCAGTACAATCACCGCCTTCTGTTCGTACCACGCGATATTATAGGTAATCGGCAGTTCGTTGATGTCGTTCAACTGGAAGACTTCTTTCAGCTTCAGAGCGATAACGGCAAGCGAATAACTGTCGTTGCACTGACCGGCATCGAGCACACGCGGAATACCGTTTATATCGCCCAAAGGCAACTTGTTGTATTTGTATTTTGCACATCCGGCAGTCAGGATAACCGTATCCTGCGGCAATGCCTTGGCAAAATCAGTATAATAATCGCGGCTCTTCATACGGCCGTCGCATCCAGCCATCACCACAAAACGCCGGATAGCTCCACTCTTCACAGCTTCCACTACCTTATCGGCAAGCTGAAGAACCTGATTGTGCGCGAATCCACCGATAATCTCCCCGGTTTCCAGTTCTACAGGCGGCTGGCACTGCTTGGCAAGCGCAATTACTTCCGAATAATCCTTATGTCCGTCGGCACCCGTTTCAATGTGCTTGCAACCCGGATATCCGGTCGAGTTTCCGGTAAACATACGCTCCTTATATGTTGCATTCGAGAGCGGCGGCACAATACAGTTGGTTGTAAACACAATCGGACCGTTGAACGCCGTAAACTCCTCACGCTGCTTCCACCACGCGTTTCCGTAGTTGCCAACAAAATGCTTGTACTTCTTGAAAGCAGGATAATAGTGTGCCGGAAGCATTTCGCTGTGCGTATATACATCCACTCCCGTTCCCTCAGTCTGTTTCAGCAAGTCTTCGATGTCATGCAAGTCGTGTCCGCTGATCAGAATACCCGGATTCTTGCCCACCCCGATATTCACCTTTGTAATCTCCGGATTGCCGTAACGGGTCGTATTTGCCTCGTCGAGCAGTGCCATCACCTTGACACCCATCTCTCCCGCCTGCATCACCTGCGCCACCCATTCGTCGGCTGTCAGTCCGCCGACAGCAATTTTCGCCAGTGCCGCCTGCATGAACGCATGAATTTCCCCGTTGCTATACCCCAGACGCATGGCATGTTCGTGATAAGCCGCCATACCTTTCAGACCGTAAACAAGCAGTTCTTTCAGCGAACGCAAGTCCTCGTTTGCCTCACGCAATACACCGACCGCAGCCGCTTTCTCCTCGAACGAGTCCTTTTCCCCCTTCCACTCCAGCTCGTCTACTCCGGGAAGTGCAATACCCCGCGCAGCAGCCTCAGCCTTCAGGTCATCACGCAGACCGATTCCTTTCTCTACCCGGCGTAAAATACTTTCATCGTCGAAATTGGCATTCGTAATGGTAGAAAACAAAGCATCCGTCACAAACGAATCGACTTCCGCCGACACCTTTACCGACTGCTCACGCAAAGCACTGGCAGCTACCGATACGCCTCTTACCGTAAAGAGCAGCAAATCCATATAACGTGCCGTACTGCTATTCTTTCCACACACACCTTTCAGCACACAGCCGGTTCCCTTGGCTGCCTCCTGACACTGATAGCAAAACATATTTCCTTCCATATTCAGATAGTCATTAGTGATTTTTTATTAAGTTTGTGCAAAGATGCCGCTTTCTGCCGGCAATAACTGTAACCTATGTTACAGCCATTCTGAATAATCGTTAAATGAAGACTAAATGAACGCCATACAACTTTTACAGCTTCCCTTATTTCAGGGCATATCCGAAGCGGCAGCCAGACAGTTGCTTGCCGAAGCTCCCAACAGTGTCCGTCGCTATAAAGAAGGCGACTTCATTGCCCGTCAGGGAGACCCCTGCCGTTCGCTCTATATATTATGTACAGGAAACGTACGTGCACAAATGGAAAATGCGGAAGGGAAACAAGTTACCATCGACCGGATAAGTGCTCCCGAAGTACTCGCTCCAGCCTTTATATTCGCATCGGAGAACCGCTTTCCGGTAAACATAGAGGTGCAGGAAAACTGTGAAGTACTTGTGCTCGACAAGAACTACTTTCTGGAATTCATGCACAGCCAGCCTGTCATCATGAAGAATTTTATCGAAATGATTTCCGACCGCAGCCTTTTTCTAAGTAAAAAATTAAATGAATTCGCCCTGCAAAGCCTGAAGTCGCGTCTGCTGAATTACCTGAAAATCAACGGACGGATAGACAATCAGCAGGAAGTGGCTTTCATTTTGGGAGTGGCACGCCCTTCGCTGGCACGAGCCTTATCGGAGCTGATAGCCGAAAAGAAGGTCAGCATGAACGGGAAAGAAGCCATTATTACAGAATGACAGACAAGTCGTGCCGCATAATAAAATGACATGCTGATTTCTCCATTATCACAAAATTGGAGAAGAGGATCAAGTCGGTTCCAAAAAATCAGAATCTCACCGCTTCTACGGAATCCAGATAGACAGCCATTCCTTTCGCCAAGAAACATTATTCATAAAACAGAACACAATCGTATCACAGCGAGAAACTTTCTCGCCTGTTTTAATAGCACAATGCCATGAGTAATCCGTTTCATTTAAAAGAAATTCCAGAGGCAAAAACAGGAAATTTCAACCTGATTCCTGCTTCAAAATAAAACATGCCGAAACTTCGAATAAAATAACAGGATGTTTTACCCCAAACATCAGCATCTTTCTGAGGAAACAACAGGTCATTTTCACCTCCAAAAGCTTTAACATAAAGGTCGTTTTTAACTATTACAGGGATTTAGCCTGCAAAAATCCGAAGCAGATACAGGTTTGTCATTAACATTTCTCTCTATTTACAGGAAGAATTACGGACTTCCATGCCTGACAGATTTGTCGGAATGCCGTAAAATCGTATATTTGCACAGCCAAAAGAAATGCAATGAAGAAAACAGCTTACTTCCTGCTGTTGCTTCTGCTGATAGGAGCATGCGGTTGCCGCAACCGGAAAACATCCTACCCTCCCCTGATCAGACAGGCGGAGTACTGGGCAGAAGCTTGTCCGGACAGTGCCATTGCCTGTCTGGACTCGATCGACGCATCCTTGCAGGAACTGACGGAAGAAGAACGGATGTACTGCCACATGCTACGAATCAAAGCCGAAGACAAACTCTATATTCCGCACACCTCCGATTCGCTGATAAACCGCATAGTACGCTTCTACGAGCAGCAAGGAGATGACCGGAGGCTGGCGGAAGCACTTTACTACAAGGCAGGAGTGTACCGCGACTGCAACGAACCATCAAGGGCAATACGTACATACCTGAGTGCAGCCGAGGTGGGCTGCAACCACGATACGCTGAACGGTCGCATCTACGGACAACTGGCGGCCCTGTATGCTTATCAAAAAGCATACCACGAAAGCATGAAAGCCTTAAGGCAGGCATTGGTATATAACATAAAATGCGATGGTTATCTGGGAATTGCCTACGGATGGAGAGATATGGCACGAATATTCGACCGGCAGTACAGTCCGGACAGCGCAGAAGTGTATTACAGCAAGGCATATAACCTGATGAAAGAAAAAGGATTCACCAGACCGGCATACGGTGTACTGAGCGAATGGGCCGACTTCAAATATGGAAACGGCAGAACAGAGCAGGCAAAAGACATGGCATACGAAGTGCTGGCACACCGTTTCAGTTCATTGTCAGCACTTACACTTGCCAAATCTTACCAGGCTGAAAACCATCCGGATTCTGCCGAAGCATATTGTCGCAAAGCATTACAGGGAACCGACATTTACCATCACCGCACAGCCTATGGCATATTGAAGGAAATAGCACTCTCACAAGGCAAACAGGAAGATGCACACCGTTACGCCCGCTGCTATCGGGAGGTGTCCGACTCCATCAGCAGAATGACACGTACAGAAGCGACAGTACGCATCAATCACGAGGCAGAAAAACTTGATCTGCTCTCGCACATGAAAAGGCTACGGTATATACTGGCGCTGGCACTAATTCTGCTGGTGGCAGGAATGATTTATATGGGCAGGAATATCCGTGCCCGCCGCAAAGAGCCACAAAAGGATGAGGCGCATATAATAACCGAAAATCAGCATGAGGAGGAAAACCTAACACCCTCGACTGCCAGACAATCTTTTGCTGCATTCCTCTCCGTAACACGCAGTTCAGAACTGACTGATGAATACTGGCAACAGCTGACGGAGGCCATAAACAAGGCTTATCCTGACTTTACATCCAGACTGTATCAGTACTACCCGAAACTCTCCTCACACGAACTCCGTGTCTGCTGCCTGACAAAGATAGGCATGTCACGCACGCAGATGGCAGAACTGCTGAGCCACTCGGTTTCATCCATCAGCAATACCCTGAGCCGGTTGTACACAAAGATAACCGGAGAAAAAGGCAGCGTGCAAAAAATGACCGAGTTCTTATATAAATTGGTATAATTTCTCCATTCCAACACTCAAGTATAGCTATTTTATTCTACTGAATATCAATAATTTGCAAAATGTGGACAAATTGTGAACATTGTTTTTTCGGCAAAAAGCACTTTTCCCATACATTTGATTCTACAAATTCGTTCATTCACAAAACGACAAAACATATCTTGATACTGCAAGTTATACTTTGTAAAACCTTATTTAGAGTATTGAAAAAATTTAATTACTTATGAAATTTATAGTAGGACTTCTATTTTTCAGCAGTAGTTTGCTAACTGTTTCTCTTCAAGCACAGTCTATACTGAAAGGTATTGTAAAATCAGAAACTGGAACTGCTGTTCCTTATGCATCAATTCAATTATTACAACCGGATTCTACTTTTGTACAAGGAACAGCAACCGATAGTACCGGTAACTATAAAATGACAGTACGGAAAGGAGAATATTTGATGTCTGTCAGTTCAATCGGCTATCTTACCAAGACAATTCCTGTAATTAGCAATGGTGAGAATGACAGGACATTACCAGTCATTACCTTACAGACTAACAATATAATGCTAAACAATGTAGAAATTAAAGGAAGTTCATTCATCCGTAAAGACGACCGAATACTGATAATTCCCGACAAGCAGCAGTTGAAACACTCACATACAGGATACGATTTGCTTTATAATCTGATGATTCCGGGCATGGATGTCGACCGCCGGAAAGGAACAGTATCAGCCATGGGCGGAAACGCCACTTTATATATAGACGGACGCGAAGCAGACTATCGGGAAATAAAGAATCTACGCCCGAAAGATATTGAAAGGATAGAATACATGGATATGCCCACCGGAGAATATGCCGGAGATAAAACTTCCGTAAATTTTATTACCAAGAAGCGGATAAACGGAGGTTATGTGTCGGCAGATGCGGACCAGACAATCGGTTATCTGAAAGGAGATTATAACTTGGGAGTCAAGCTGTATAGTGGTAATACTTCATATACGTTGTTTGGCGGACATTCTATGCAAGAATATGAGAATGAGGGAAGCGTAAATACAGAAACCTATTATTTTCCGGAACATAGTATTGTAAAACAGGGCAATACGGACTTAGACCGCAAGAAGAACAATAGACAATATGCACAGTTGAATATATTGAACCAGACCAACAAACGAAAACTGATGGCCAAGATGGCGTTGGTACACAGTGAAGAGCCGGGCAGTGAACAGGAAAGCAGCCTGACCTATTCGGAGCTATACCCCAGCTCATCCTCCCATAGCAGGATGGAACAGCGCTCGCTGAAACCGTCGTTAAACCTATATGGAGAATTCCGTTTCAATAAGAATCAGAAATTGCAGTGTACGCTGAATGGAGATTACACCGATAACAGTTATGACCGCTCGTATCTGGAAAACAAGTTTATTTCACATAGCAATGTGCAGGAAGAAATGTACACGCTTTCTCCTTCGGTGAAATATTATGCCAAGTTTAAACACGGTAACTCTCTGACAGCTCAAGTTCGTCATATACATCGTATCAGTTCGACTACCTATAAAGGTGATTCTCCTTCCTGGCAACATCTGTGGTCGGGTGAAACCTTATTGTTTCTTAATTATAATCACAAGTTGAGCAAGAAACTCACGTTAGATGCACAAGCGGGTATGTCTTCCTTACAGTATCGTCTGCATGGTCAAGACAAAATCAGCCGGATCAGCCCGCGAGGTTCTGTAGCCTTGATGTACAGCATCAGCAAGAAGCAGTTCCTTGGCGGAGGAATGGCAGTAGGTAATGCCTATCCCGAAATCAATACCATCAACACGGCTGAGCAGACAGTGGATATGCTTCATGTGAAACGTGGTAATCCATATTTGCCTAAGATTTCCATGTATTCGGCATCAGCCAACTATAGCGTACAGTTCGGGCGCTTTAACTTGTTTGGAATCTTCATGTATGATACGGAGATAAACACCACCCTGCCTGCTTTCTTTATTGAAGGGGATAAAGTGGTGGAAACATTCAGAGGTGACGGAGATTATCATTCGTTCCGTGGTGGATTGGATCTTTCGTACAAGGTGACTGATGCGTTACGTTTGAAAATTAGCGGACGCTGGCAGCGTGGATTGATAACAGGAACAGAAAAAGAACATGAAAACAGTGTGTACGGTAAACTGGACATCAATTACTTCTGGAAAGATTTTGCACTGAACATCTACGGACAAATGAAAAGCAAGGAGTTGAGTATGAGTGGTATTTACAGCGAACAGGACGGCTGTTATGGGCTGTCATTGAGTTGGAATCACGGCAACTGGTCACTGGAAGGAGGTACGAATAATCCGTTTATCGACAGCAGCAAGACACGAAATTATCTGACTTCGGAGGTATATAGTTTCGACCGTTACCAATATTACCGATATAATCAGCAAAGCGGATACGTAAAGGTAGCCTATACATTCGAATTCGGAAAGAAAACTTCCCGTGACAGAAATGATGTTGATTATAATATCAATAGCGCAATATTGAAAGTGGAATAATAGAAATAGGCAGCAACACAAGTAAGCTGCACGAGTTTTACGGACTTCCATGCCAGACAAATTTGTCGGAATACCGTAAAATCGTATATTTGCACAGCGTAAAGAAATGCAATGAAGAAAACAGCTTACTTCCTGCTGTTGCTTCTGCTGATAGGAGCATGCGGTTGCCGCAACCGG
>ENA-USZI01001747-USZI01001747.1-human-gut-metagenome-genome-assembly--contig:-NODE-1747-length-13846-cov-10.667950_pt1 | contig 13846 bp, 9 predicted proteins | sample MGYA00250042_ERZ773532 | MGnify/ENA primary metagenome ERZ773532 (study PRJEB29103, sample SAMN06112036) | human gut metagenome | biome: human gut; feature: ankylosing spondylitis patient; material... | reverse complement strand
AAAATGCAAACGAGGAGGGACTGTCGTGTCCGAGCCAAGCACCCCCAGCTTTCAGGGGATGTGCCACTATATCGGGCAGCTGAGCAAGGCATCCAAGGCCGGGATGCGGGCGGCGCTGGCCGATTGCCCCAAATGCCACTTCAATATGCTGGAAGGCCTGCTGCACGCCATCAACTGTCACGGAAAGGACGGTGCCATTTATGTCTCCGACCTTGCCCGGGAGATTCGTCAGCCGCTGCCGGCGGTCTCGCGCGGGCTGCGGCTCATGGAGCAGGACGGCACCGTGGTGCGGGAACCGGACCCCGCCGACCGCCGCAAAACGCTGGTGCGCATCACCCCCAAGGGGTACGAGCTGTGCCACCAGTGTGAGCAGGCTCTGCGCAACTACTTTGCCAGCGTGCTGGCACGGTTAGAGCCGGAGCAGGTAGCCCAGATGGACGCGCTGCGCGGCGCGCTGATGGATGCCATTCTTGCGGAAAATGCCGCGCGCAACATTGACCCGAAGGGAGAAACGAACCATGACAAAGATCTTTAAGCAGCTGGCCCGGCACTGGGCAGTCTGCCTTGTGGTGTTCGCACTGCTGTTCGTGCAGGCGTACTGCGACCTTGCCCTGCCGGACTACACCAGCAAGATCGTGGACACCGGCATCCAGCAGGGCGGCATTGAAAGCCCCCTGCCCCAGACGGTGCGCCAGAGTACGCTGGACGCGCTGAGCCTGCTGATGAGCGAGGAAGATGCGCAGAAGCTGCAAAACGCCTACCAGTACTATCTGCAGGACGATGGCGTGTTGCAGCTGCGCTCCGACCTGACCGAGGACGAGCGCACCGCACTGGAAGATGCTGTGACCACCCCGGACATCGTGCTGTATATGGCTGCCGCACAGGCCGCCAACACCCCCGCTGGACAGAACAGCATGGGCATGACCGGCCTTGCCGAGACGCCCTCTGCCGCTGCGGACGCGGACACTGAGACCGTCACCCCTACGGCAGCGAATCTGGACACCGTTTGCAGCCAGTTTGCCGCCATGAGCCAAATGCCCGGCTTTGACCGCAGTATGCTGCAAAAGCAGCTGGACGGTGCCATGAGCCAGCTGGACAGCACCCTGCTGGAAAACCTGAAAAGCCAGTCTTTGCTGCTGGTGCAGCTGGAATACGAGGCGCAGGGCGTTGCGCAGGATGTGCAGATGGGTTACCTCTTCCGGGTGGGCGGCCAGATGCTGGCGCTCACCCTGCTGATGGTGGCCGTGGCTGTGGCCGTGGGCTTCCTTGCCTCCCGGGTATCTGCCGCCATCGGCCGCGACCTGCGCCGGGAGACCTTCTCCAGCGTTATCGGCTTTTCCAATGCGGAGATTGAGAATTTTTCCACCGCCTCTCTCATCACCCGCACCACCAACGATATCCAGCAGGTGCAGTTCGTCTGCGTCATCCTGCTGCGCATGGTGGCCTACGCGCCCATTCTGGGCATTGGCGGCGTGCTGCACGTTGTAGGCAGCAGCAGCGGCCTTTCCTGGATCGTGGTGCTGGACGTGGCACTGCTTTTGTTGCTGCTGCTCTTCCTGATGAGCGTTGCCATGCCCAAATTCAAGGTGATGCAGCAGCTGGTGGACCGGCTGAATCTGGTCAGCCGCGAAATTTTGACCGGCATCATGCCGGTGCGCGCCTTCAGCCGCGAAAAGTTTGAGGAGCAGCGCTTTGACAAGGCCAACCGGGAGCTGATGGGCACCCAGCTGTTCACCAACCGCGCCATGGTGGCCATGATGCCCTTTATGACCCTGATCATGAACGGCACCAGCCTGCTCATCGTGTGGTTCGGCGGCAAGGCCATGGACAACGGCACCATGCAGGTGGGCGAGATGATCGCCTTCATCACCTACACCATGCAGATCGTCATGTCCTTCCTGATGCTGGCCATGGTGGCCGTCATGCTGCCCCGTGCCGGTGTGGCCGCAGACCGCATCGACGAGGTCATCCGCACCAAGGCCACCATCCACGACCCGGACGAAGCCGACGCCAAGGCCGCAAAGGAGCACAAGAACTGGCAGGGCGTGGTGGAGTTCCACGACGTGAGCTTCCGCTTCCCCGGTGCCGACAGCGACGCCCTGGAGCACATCAGCTTTACCGCAAAGCCCGGCGAGACCACTGCCATCATCGGCTCCACCGGCTGCGGCAAGAGCACCCTGCTGAACCTGATCCCCCGCTTCTACGACGTGACCGGCGGCAGCGTGACCGTGGACGGCATCGACGTGCGCCAGATGCCCCAGGCACAGCTGCACGACCTGCTGGGCTATGTGCCCCAGAAGGGCGTGCTGTTCAGCGGCACCATCGACAGCAACCTGAAGTTCGGCGGGGACCACATCACCGACGCCGCCGTGAAAAAGGCCGCTGCCATCGCACAGGCCACCGAGTTCATCGACGCAAAGCCGGAGGGCTACGCAAGCCCCATCGCACAGGGCGGTTCCAACGTGTCCGGCGGCCAGAAGCAGCGCCTGTCCATCGCCCGTGCCATTGCCAAGGACCCGAAAATTTATCTGTTCGACGACAGTTTCTCGGCCCTGGACTACAAGACCGACGTGGCCCTGCGCCGGGCTCTGAAGGCCCAGACCGACAACGCCACCGTCATCATCGTGGCACAGCGCATCTCCACCGTGCTGCACGCAAACCAGATCCTGGTGCTGGACGAGGGCCGTCTGGTGGGCAAGGGCACCCATGCCCAGCTCATGGCCAGCTGCCCGGAGTATCAGGAGATCGCCCGCAGCCAGCTGAGCCAGAAAGAGCTTGACCTGGGCATTCTGAATACGGAAAAGGAGGGTGTGTGATATGCCAAGACCCGGACGCATGACCACCGAGCGCGCCAAGGACTTCAAGGGCACGCTGCGGCAGCTTCTCCAGACCATGAGCCACTACAAACTGCCGCTCATCACGGCCATTGTCTTTGCCATTCTGTCCACCATCTTCAACATTGCCGGCCCCAAGGTGCTGGCCAAAGCCACCACGGCCCTTGCCACCGGCTGGGTCGCCAAGCTGCGGGGCACCGGCAGCATCGACTTTGTTTATATTGGCCGGGTGCTGCTGTTTTTGCTGGGCATGTACCTGCTGAGCAGCGCCTTCAGCTTTATCCAGGGCTGGCTGATGACCGGCCTTTCCCAGAAGGTCTGCTACGACTTCCGCCGCCAGATCAGCGAAAAGATCAACCGCCTGCCCCTGGCCTACTTTGAAAAGCGCACCGTAGGCGAGGTGCTGTCCCGCATCACCAACGATGTGGACACCCTGGGCCAGAGCCTGAACCAGAGCATTACCCAGCTCATCACCAGCGTGACCACCATGATCGGCGTGCTGATCATGATGCTGTCCATCAGCCCCCGCATGACCCTGATCGCCCTGCTGATCCTGCCGGTGTCCCTGGCCTTGGTGCTGGTGGTGGTCAGGTTCAGTCAGAAATATTTTAAGGCCCAGCAGGCCACCCTGGGCGTGGTGAACGGCCAGGTGGAAGAGGTCTATGCCGGCCACAACGTGGTCAAGGCCTTCAACCGCGAGGCCGTGGTGCTGAACGACTTCAACGCCGCCAACGACAAGCTGTACGAATCCGCCTGGAAGAGCCAGTTCCTCTCGGGCCTGATGATGCCCATCATGAACTTTGTGGGCAACCTGGGCTATGTGGCGGTGGCCATCGTGGGCAGCATCTTTGCCGCCAACGGCACCATCACCATCGGCGACATCCAGGCCTTCATCCAGTACGTCAAGAACTTCACCCAGCCCATCCAGCAGCTGTCGCAGGTGTCCAACATGCTGCAGAGCATGGCCGCTGCCGCCGAGCGGGTGTTCGAGTTCCTGAACGAGCCGGAAGAGGACCAGACCGCCGACCCGGCCCGCCGGGCAGACTCCGCCTGCATCGACGGTCAGGTGACCTTCGACCATGTCAAATTCGGCTACACCCCGGACAAGACCATCATCCACGACTTCAGCTGTACGGTGAAGCCCGGCCAGAAGGTGGCCATCGTCGGCCCCACCGGCGCGGGCAAGACCACCATGGTCAAGCTGCTCATGCGCTTCTACGATGTGGACGCCGGTTCCATCACCCTGAACGGCCACGACGTGCGCGACTTTGACCGCAGCGCTCTGCGCGAGGGCTTCGGCATGGTGCTGCAGGACACCTGGCTGTTCAAGGGCACCATCCTGGAGAACATCCGTTACGGCCGTCTGGACGCCACCGACGAGGAGGTCATTGCCGCCGCAAAGGCTGCCAACGCCGACCACTTCATCCGCACCCTGCCCGGCGGCTACCAGATGGAGCTGAACGAGGACGCCTCCAACGTGAGCCAGGGCCAGAAGCAGCTGCTGACCATCGCCCGCACCATCCTGGCCGACAACCGCATCCTCATTCTGGATGAGGCCACCAGCAGCGTGGACACCCGCACCGAGCAGCGCATCCAGACCGCCATGGACCGCCTGATGGAGGGCCGCACCAGCTTTGTCATCGCCCACCGCCTGTCCACCATCAAGGACGCCGACCTCATTCTTGTGATGCGGGACGGCGACATCGTGGAGCAGGGCACCCACGACCAGCTGCTGGCCGCCGGCGGCTTCTACGCCGACCTGTACAACAGCCAGTTCGAGGACGTGGTGGAGTAACACGAACGATTTGAAATGCCCTCCGCGTTGCTCTGGGCATCTTCAGCGGAAATATTATTTTAGATTTTGCAAATCCGGCAGGGCTGCGGCCCCGCCGGATTTGCCTTTTCACGGGAAGGGTCGTTCCGGGCAGCGGCATCGTGGCTGCTGTTGGCCTGCGGCCAAAACGCAGCGAGAACAGGTGCTTTTACGGGATGAACCCTCTCAGGCAAAGCCGCAAGGCTTTGCCTGAGAGGGTTCAGTCCTCCACCGGTTCCAGCTTCATGCCGAACAATTTTTCAGAGAGCAGGGGCAGCAGGTGCTGTAACTGACGCACATATTCTTCCACCACCGGATCAGGCTCCGCTTTTGTAACGATACCAAACCGCATTCCCTTGTTCCAATCCAGAACAAACACCTGCTCAAGATTCGGTCTGCGGTAGTACACCGCCGGGGTCAGCATCAGGCTTGGCAGCTTATACTGCACACTTTTTACGCCGCGGATGATCTCTGCCCGCCGCCTCGAAGCCTCGTGCAGCAACGCCGTCTCATACAGTGATTGCTCCGGTGTTCCAGCAAACATCCACCGATATTTTACCGCCTGCTCCAATGGAATGTGTCCGCGGGGCACCTCTGGCGGCGTATGGAACGGGATGCCGATCTCCGGCATATAAACTGCCGGGTAAAAATGCAGACCTCGTGCTGCGATCTCCGCACACTCGATCTGCAGCGAAAGATCGATCTCACCGTTTAGCAGTGCACGCCCGATATCCTTTCGGTTGGCACAGCTGTACATCAAGGGGGAAAAGCGGGTGCTCAGCTCTTCTGTGGCGGCAAACAGGTCAAATCCCAGCATCTGCAGCGGCATATTCTGATGCCCGATCAGCAGATGCCGTTTGGGCGGGGTTGCATTCAGTTCCGCTGCCTGCGCACAGTTTACTGCATCATCGTATAATTCCAGCAGCTGCTTTGCCTTTGGATAAAATTCCCATCCTGCCGGAGTCAGCACCACCCGGCGCTGCGCGTGCTGAAACAGCTGGACTTTCAGCTGTGCCTCCAACGCACGGATCTGCTGAGACAGCGCAGATTGTGACAAAAACAGCGCATCTGCCGCCTCCGAAAAACTATCCAGTTCCACGATTCTCACAAATCCCTGCAATGCATTCAAGCTCATGGGGTTGCTCCTTTTGCAATAAATAAGTTTTGCTTCATTATAATATAATTTATTTGAATTGTAAAACCCCTCCGCCGTCGCTATACTTGTTAAAGATTCCGCAATCCCTGTGCATTGCGGAAGGACAAAGAAGAATTTAAACTTTAAACAATGAAGAGAAAGAGAGCGTACCTATGAACAAGATCTCCCGCAAAGGCTTTCTGAAGATTGCCGCTGCCGCCGCCATGAGCGGTGTGACCGCCGGTGCCCTGGCTGCCTGCAATGCCGCCTCCGGTTCTGCCTCCACCTCCGGTGCTGCCGGTCTGTACACCCCCGGCACTTACGAGGGCACTGCCGAGGGCATCTCCTCCACCGTCAAGGTCACCATGACCTTCTCCGACAGCGCCGTCACCGACGTGGTGGTAGATACCTCCGGCGAGACCGCTTCTTTTGGTGCTGCCGCTGCCGACGAGCTGCGCGAGCAGCTGATGGCTGCCGGTTCTGCCGAGATCGACGGTGTTTCCGGCTCTACCATCACCTCCAATGCCGTGATGAAGGCTGCCAAGAGCTGCTACGCACAGGCCAAGGGCGAGGCTGTGGTTGCGAGCGTGCAGCTGCCCACCGGCGACGAGAACGACTGGCTGGGCACCGAGCCCGACATCGACGAGGCTGCCATCACAGAGACCTGGGACACCGACATCGTCATTGTTGGCGCAGGCAACGGTGGTATGTGCGCAGCCGCTTATGCTGCACAGAACGGGCTGGATTTCCGCGTGATCGAGCAGAATTCTGCCGTCATGGATACCCGTCACTGGTACGGCACCATTGATAGCAGCGAAGCAAAGAAAAAGGGGATCGCTCCGGTTGACCGCGCCGAGCTGCTGAGCGAGATCTCCCGTTCTATGGGCGGTCGCTGCGACCAGCGCGTAGTCAAGACCTGGATCAACGAATCCGCTGCCATGCATGATTTTGTTTCCGGCATCCTGGAAAACGAACCTTATAACTATGTGTGCAACCTGACCTCCGGCGATGAAGCCAAGTGGCCGGATGACACGCAGGTGAGCCAGAGCAAGTTGATGTTCCCTGTGCAGCAGGTCGATTACAGCAGCGCTGAAAAGCCCCGCAACGTGGTGTTCCAGGAGTACATTGAAAGCAAGGGCTACAGCATCGACTTTAACACCGGCCTTGCCAAGCTGGAAAAGGATGCCGACGGACGCATCACCGGCGTGATCGCCCAGAGCACTGCCGACGACCACTTCATCCGCATCAACGCAGCCAAGGGCGTGCTGCTGGCCTGCGGCGGCTATGCCGGCAACCCCTACATGATGGAGCAGCTGGACCCGCTGGGCACCAGCGTGACCACTGCCTGCTCCTATACGCCTGCCGACAAGGGTTACGGCATCCGTGCCGCGATCTGGGCAGGTGCACATCTGGATGCAGAATCCGCTCCCGTTCTGTTCGACCGTGGTCTGGTAGCACCCGGTGTGGATGCCGGCTATGTGGTCAGCGAGAACGCCTTTGGCGGCAAGGCCTTCCCCGGCACTGTGGGTCAGTACAACCCCGGCAGCCAGCCGTTCCTGAAGGTCAACCGCCATGGCGAACGCTTTATGAACGAGAGCCAGGAGTACGACAACGCTTCTCACGCTTCCTTCCAGCAGCCGGGTCATGTTTATGCCATGATCCACGATGCAAACTTCCGCAGCGACGTAGATCGCTTCCACACCATTGGCTGCTCTGCACTGACCCGTTACATCCCCGGCATGATGGAAGGTCAGCTGGAGCAGTACGAGGGTGAGGGCCTGATCATGAAGGCGGACACCATTGAAGAGCTCGCCGACAAGATGGGCTTTACCGGTGCTGACAAGGACAACTTTGTAGCCACCGTTGCCCGCTACAACGAGCTGTACGACAAGCAGAACGACGAGGACTTCGGCAAGCCTGCAAGCCGCCTGAGCGCCATCCGCACCGCGCCCTTCTACGGCTGCTGGCTGGGTGCCTCTCTGCTGTGCAGTATGCAGGGTATTTCCATCACTGAAAACTGCCAGGCGAAGGATAGCAACAACGAGCCCATTCCCGGCCTGTACATTACCGGCGATATGTCCGGCAGCTTCTTCCAGAACAACTACCCCTGCGTCATGGGCGGCACCGCTTGTGGCCGCACCCTGACCTTTGCCATCAAATCCGTCAAGCAGATGGCTGGTCTGGAGAACGCCTGATAAAGCGCAGTTCTCCGACATACTCTAAGCGTTTCTTCTTTTCTTCTTTTTCATGTGAAGAGGGGCGGTCCCATTTGGGGCTGCCCCTCTTTGCTTTTTTTACCCCGCACGCCCCCTACACAAATGCCCGCGATTGTGCTATGATAAGGCTGAAAACCGGGCAGTTCATTCCCGCCCGGTCACAAGATCGAGGTGTTTGTACAAATGTCGGATATTCTGGATACCTTACGGCAGGAAGGGGTGGACCCCGCCCTGCTTACGGCGGTGCAGGAATACCGCGCCGCCCATACGCTCAGCGAGACGCTGCGCCCGCGCATCCCCGCCCCTGCCTTTACCTACTATGGCAAAGAGGTGTGGGAGCAGGCGCTGGCGGCCATTCTCTGCGGCGAAAACCTGCTGCTGGCCGGCGGCAAGGCCACCGGCAAAAACGTGCTGGCAGAAAACCTTGCCGCCGCTTTTGGCCGCCCCACGTGGGACATCTCCTTTCATGTGAACATGGACGCTGCCTCCCTCATCGGCATGGATACCTTTGCCGGCGGGCAGGTGGTGTTCCGTCCCGGGCCGGTGTATCGCTGCGCACAGTGCGGCGGCTTTGGCGTGCTGGACGAGATCAACATGGCCAAAAACGAGGCGCTGGCGGTGCTGCACGCGGTGCTGGACTTCCGCCGCGCCATCGACGTACCCGGTTACGACCGTATCCCGCTGGCCGAGGAGACCCGCTTTATTGCCACCATGAACTACGGCTACGCGGGCACCCGGGAACTGACCGAGGCGCTGACCTCTCGCTTTGCGGTGGTGCAGATGCCCACCATCACCCAAGATAATCTGGAAAAGCTGCTGCGGGCGCAGTTCCCGGATCTTACCGCAAAATATGTGCACCAGTTTGCGCTGCTGTTTCTGGACCTGCAGAAAAAGTGCGACAGTGCAGAAATTTCTACCAAAGCGCTGGATCTGCGCGGTATGCTGGACGCGCTGCGGCTGATCCGCAGGGGCATCCCCGCCGGGGCGGCGCTGGATATGGGCATCACCAACAAGGCCTTTGACTCCTACGAGCAGGGACTGATCCGGGACGTGATCGCCGCGCGCATCCCGGCCAAGCTGGATGCCGGAAAGCTGTTTGCCTGATGGACGCCCAAAGCTACACCGCGCAGGAGCGGCGTGCGGCCAATCAGGTCTGGGCCGCTGCCGGAGCCTACGGCTTTGAGCCGCTGTTTCTGGCCCGCAATACGGACGGCACCATTGATTTTTACATGAACTGCATCGTAGGGCTGGTGCACAAATACTACGGTGACGCGCTGATCCGGGACATTTTTTCTGCTTGGGAGGGCGATGTGCGCCAGCCCATGCTGGACGATATGGCGTGGCTGTACTTAGAAAACGCGGCCTACCGGCTGGAGCTGCCCCGCCGCCCGGTGCTGGAGGCGCTGCGGTTTGCCCACGCGGACTACTTTTTTGCCATCCAGTACAAGCTTTCGCGGCAGGAGTGGATGGCGAAGAACCAACTGGTGTACACCATGCAGGCCGCCCGCTGGCGCAGGGTGCTGGGACGCACCGCCCCGGTCATGACCCCTTACGAGAGCAGCCTTGCCGCCGCGCTGGAACCGGAGACCGTACCGGAACCAGCACAGCTCAAAAACGACCTGCTGGCGCTGTTTGCAAAATTTGCCCTGTTTGACGGCGAGGTACGCCAGAAGCCCGCACTGCATCTGCGGCTGCAAGGCTTTTGGGCAAAGCTTGCCACCAAAACCATGCCCACCCAGATGATCAAGACCGACCGGGTGACGGTGGAGCATTCCGGCGCGGTGGATGCCACCGGCAGCGGGCTGGCGGTGGACAAGCGCCGGGCAAACATTACCCTGAAGCAGCGCGCCGCGCAGGATCGCGCCTACATTGAAAGCTGCTTCGGGCGCTGCTTCTACCCGCCGGAGCAGCTGCGCAAGACTGAGCAGGAGTTGTGCACTGGGGTGCATCTGGGCTGTCATTTGTGGTTCAGCGCCGGTGTACCCAGCCCGGCGCAGGCACCCACCCCGGAGGCGCGGCAGCTGGCACAGCAGGCCGAATTGCAGGCTGAACGCAACCGCGCCTACTATGCAAAAAATCAGGAGCTGCATCGAAGTGTTGTACTGCGCCTTACCGAGCAGATCCGCAACTGTATTCTGGTGCATCAGCAGCCAGACCAGCGGGTGGCACGCAGCGGTGATCTGTGCGCCGGGCGGGTGTGGCGCGCCCCTTACCTGAACGACGACCGGGTGTTTTTGTGCCCGGAGGAGGAAAACTGCCCCGCCTTTACGGTGGATCTGCTGCTGGACGCCTCTGCCTCCCGCCTGCACTGTCAGGAGGTGATCGCGGCGCAGGGTGCCATTCTGGCCGAAAGCTTGGCCAACTGCGGCATTCCAGTGCGGGTAAGCGCCTTCAGCAGCCTGCGGGGCTACACGGTGCTGCGGGTGCTGAAAGGCTTTGCGGACAAAAACCGGCAGAACATCTTCCGCTATTTTGCCTCGGGCTGGAACCGGGACGGTCTGGCGCTGCGGGCAGCAGGTGATTTGATCCGGTACGCCCCCGGCCCCGCCCCGCGCCACCTGATGATCCTGCTGACCGATGCCAGCCCCAACGACAGTCGCCGCATTCCGCCCACGGCGGAGAACCCGCTGGGCTGCGCCTACGAGGACGCCGCCGGTGTGGCCGATACCGCCGCGCAGGTACGCACCTTACAGCGGCATGGCGTGCGGGTGTCTGCCGTTTTTATGGGCGAGGACAGCAGCGCCGGTGCCGCCGCGCAGATCTACGGCAAAAATATGGCGCGCATCCGCGGCATGGATCAGCTTGCCCGCGCAGCCGGACGGCTGATCCAGAACGAGATCCGGGAGCTTGGCGATTGAAGAAATATAAAATGACCCCTGTGGGAGCAACTCCTGCCTTAGCCGGCATCTCCCGCAGGGGTCATTTTTCACAACCACTTGTCATAAAACACAACCATGCTTTGAACTTCCGTTTGCTCTACGCCATAAGCTTTTGCAAAATTTTGTCGTTTCGAAGAAACTTGCAGTTGTTTTTTCCTTAAAAATATGCTATACTACGTTCAGAGAAGTTTTATACAGCCTCTCGGCCCGATCACCCGGCTGGCACTTTTACAACGTTTCGCTGTTTGCTTTTTAGGAAGGAGATCAATCATGGACGCTTCCCGTTATTTTGACGCCATGCACAACGCCATGTCCACCCTGCACGCCGGTGCACAGCTGCTGCTCACCATCCGTTTGCAGGACACCTGCGGCAACGATGCCTATCTTGAAGTAAAACAGCTGCCCGGGGAGCAGAGCGCCCTTGTGTGCTACTCCACCATGGGGCGGCGCTGCCTGAATTTTCAGCTGTTCCGCAAGGGCTGGCAGCTGTGCCACAATGCCGATGGGCAGCTGACCGGACGTTTTCCGTCCAGTGCCGACAGCCTGCTCAGCCAGACCGACTTCCGCGCCTACTGCCGGGAGGATCGGCTGGATGTCGCCCGCACCCAGCGCCTTGTGGAGGAACTGGGGCAGCGCGCCGGCACGAACTACGTTGGTATCATCCCGCAGAATGCCCGCACCGGCGCACAGATCACAGTGGAAAGCCACCTCGGCCGCGGCGCACGCTGGAGCTACTGGAATCAGGATGCTTCCCCCTGCCTGCCACTGGCTGCAATTCTGTACTGGCTGGCAGATTTTTTGGCCGGGAACGAGCGCCGTGCCCTGCAATCTGACCCGCAGGCCGCTGCACTGGCTGCGCAGTGGCTGGCAAAGGATACTGCTGTGTTCTTTTGCCCCTCCCCTGCCCTGACGGTATCCTCTGCGGCCTGCCATACTGCCCCGGCTGCACGGCGCACCCGTCCCGCCCCTGTGTCTGCCGCACGCAGCAAGAGCTGGCAGAGCGTTCTGGCCGCCATGGCCACGGTGTAAGCTGGTACCTTTTCAATCTGGTTTACATATAAAAGACGAGTGCTCGGCAAAACCGAGCACTCGTCTTTTTTGCAGGATAACAGCAAAAAAGCACCCCGCCAACCGTTTCCGGTCAGCGGGGTGCTCAGTGCTTATAGTTTACGGTTCAGCTTACGCTGCACAGCACAGGGAGGAAATCACTCCTCGATGTAGCCGTACTGGAAGTACCAGTAGCCGTAGGGGCTGTGCCAGACGCCCTTCAGAGAAGAGCTCTGCAGCCAGAATTCGTTGTAGTAAGCAACGGGGATGCAGCCCATATCCTCCATCAGGATGTCCTCAGCCTTGTGCAGCTGTGCAAAGTGCTCGGCGACATCTGCAACCTTGGAAGCCTCCATAGCAGCATCGAAGTCAGGGTTGGAGTACTTACCATCGTTGTTGCCGTTGCCGGAGCAGAACAGCTCGATCATGTTGGAAGGATCGTTGTAGTCCATGACCCAGCCGTTACGGGCAACATCGTACTCGCCGGCACGGCGAGCAGCGGTGAAGGCAGACCACTCCATCTTGCTGATGGTCAAAGTGATGCCCAGATCGCCCCAAGTCTGCTGCAGGTACTCTGCCAGAGGCACATGGTAGCCGGAATCGTTGGTGCTGTACTCGATGGTGGGGTAGCCCTCGCCATTGGGATAGCCAGCCTCTTCCAGCAGCTTCTTAGCCTCGGCCATATTTGCCTCGTAGTCAGCTGCAATGTAGGGAGAACCGCCGTTTGCGTTGTCGTAGAAGTAGCCCTGCGCGTCCACGATGCTAGGGCCGACCAGGTTGGAAGCAGCAGAGTAGGTGCCCTGCATGATGGTGTTGGCAACGTAGTCGCGGTCGATAGCCAGAGCCAGAGCCTTGCGGACCTTGGCATCCTTGAAGGCATCGCGCTGCAGGTTCATGCTGACGTAATAGGTGCCCAGAATGGGGTCAACATAGAAGTCGCCGCCATCCTCTGCCTTGGTCAGGCTGGGGATCTCGTCGGTGGGCACGTCCTTGATCAGGACAGCCTCGCCGCTGTTATAAGCAGCGAAGCAAGCGGAAGAGTCCTCCAGCAGCAGCAGGGTGATGCTGTCGGAAACGATCTTAGAGCTATCCCAGCCGCCAACGTAGTTGGGGTTCTTGGACAGAACGATACGCTCGGAGGGGGTCCACTCGGTGATCATGTAGGGGCCGTTGGAGACGAAGGTCTCAGCGGAGGTGCACCATGCATCGCCGTTGGCCTCAACGGTAGCCTGCTGCACAGGGCTCATGGATGCGAATGCAGCCATCTTGTCGAAGTAGGAGCAGGGGTAGGACAGCACGATGGTCAGGGTCTTGCCGTCGTCGCTTGCCTTGACGTTCAGCGCATCGGGGTTGGGCTCTGCAGTGGGGTTGCCGTCTGCATCGGGGAAGCCGGCAGCTGCGTCAAAACCATCGATCATGCCCAGGCAGGTCTCTGCGTAGGGAGCTGCGGTGTCGGGGTTGACCATACGCTTGAAGGTGTACTCGAAGTCCTTAGCGGTCAGGTCGGTGCCATCGCTCCACTTCAGGCCGTCACGCATGGTGAAGGTCCAGGTCAGGCCGTCCTCGCTTGCTTCCCAGCTCTCAGCCTGGCCACCAATAACTTCGTTGTTCTCGTTGATGATCAGCAGGGGCTCGAAGATGGTGATGATGGTGTTGGCGCCATCAACAGCGCTGTTCAAAGAGGGATCCAGAGTCTCGGGGTTGGGGCCGTACTGGACGGTGAAGCCAGCGGTGTTGACACTGCCGGTAGAAGAACCAGCAGCGGAAGAAGCAGAACCGGAGGTTGCGGTAGAACCGGACTTGCTGCCGCCACAGGCTGCCAGACCCAGAGCAGCGGCACCCACGCCTGCAACCTTGAGGAAATTACGACGAGAAATGCGTTTCATAATAATATCCTTCCCTTATATCAAATTTGAGTGTGC
>ENA-USZI01001741-USZI01001741.1-human-gut-metagenome-genome-assembly--contig:-NODE-1741-length-13882-cov-3.737993_pt1 | contig 13882 bp, 16 predicted proteins | sample MGYA00250042_ERZ773532 | MGnify/ENA primary metagenome ERZ773532 (study PRJEB29103, sample SAMN06112036) | human gut metagenome | biome: human gut; feature: ankylosing spondylitis patient; material... | reverse complement strand
AGATTTGAAGTAATATTTTAACCGCTAGATGACGAGCAAACGCATGGAGCGACAAAATGAATAAAGAACAATCTGCTGATGAACTCTCGTTGGATCTGATTCGTGTAAAAAATATGCTTAATAGCACCATTTCTATGAGTTACCCGGATGTTGTAATTGCATGTATAGAACATCAAGTGTCTCTGGAAGCATTCAGGGCAATTGAGGCAGCGTTGGTGAAGCACGATAAGAATTCGAAGGATTATTCCCTGGTGGTTGACTGAGCACCATAACTGCTAATCATTCAAACTATTTCACCTGTGACAGAGTCAATATCGCATTCTGTCACTGTCAGGCTAATACAGAGCTGCAATTCAACTACTGCAATGTCCTCGTAATTAGGTGAATTTACAATATCTTCCTGTTCGGATGCCGGTTGCATTGCTGAAGATGAGGCATTTATGGTTCGCATATTTTCCCCTCATGCTCGTCAGTCCTGTGCGTAGGAAGAAACAGGACACTCACACTAATTTGTGTGGGCATGCTGTGATGTCCTTCTGAATTATTCCTATGCCATTATGTAAAGCGCTGTATCAGATGCTCATCACGGCTGTCAGGCTGTCAGGCTGTCGGGTCCTCCCGGTGGGGGCCCCTGCCACGGGGCGGGAGCGTCGCGGAAAAAGGCTAGTTTTTGAAATTTTATTCGTCATCACCACCACTGTAATAGATTGATATTACAGTGGTTTTATTTTTATGGTGTCGATTTTGATTGTTTTTTGTTCATCACTAACACCGTTTGCCTAAAGTTGTTCGCAAGATGCATGTTTAAAACATTCTGGAGCGGGTATGGATCGAGAGTTAAAAAATCTGACGCTGAATATCAGTCAACTGGCGGCATTGTCAGGTGTACATCGCCAGACTGCTGCGGCAAGGCTGCAAAATCTACCCGTTGCAGGGGGGCATGAAAGCAACCTCAAGCTTTATCGGGTGGTTGATATTGTGTCGGCATTTCTGGCATTGCCACCGCCGGTTGCAGAAGGCGAAATGGACGCGCATGAGCGCAAAGCCTGGTATCAGTCTGAACGTGAGCGTCTTAAGTTCGAACAGGAAACGGCACAACTCATTCCGGCCAGTGATGTCAGACGGGAGTTTGCCATCTGGGCAAAAGCGGTCGTGCAGGTGCTGGAGACATTACCGGATATTCTTGAACGTGACTGCGGTCTGCAGCCTGCCGCTGTGAGCCGTGTTCAGTCCATTATTGATGATCTGCGCGATCAGATAGCCCTGCGGGTGACTGAAGCAGGTGCGGATGATGAGGAGGAATTACAGCAGGAGGAGTAATGCTGAATCAGGAAACCGCAAAGGCAGCACGAACCGATTCAGGTTATATCCTTCGCGCACCGAGACGAATGCGGGTTGCTGATGCCGTTGCTCAGTATATGCGGGTGCCCATGGGGGCAGGGAACTCAGTCCCGTGGGATCCGCTGGTGGCACCGTATGTTATTGAGCCTATGAACTGCCTGGCCTCGCGTGAATACGACGCAGTGATATTTGTTGGCCCGGCACGAACCGGCAAGACTATCGGCCTGATTGACGGCTGGGTGATTTACAACGTGATTTGCGATCCTGCTGATATGCTGATCATTCAGATGACGGAGGAAAAAGCCCGCGAACACTCCAAAAAACGACTCGCCAGAACGTTTCGCGTCAGCCCGGAAGTGGTCAGTCGCCTGAGTCCGAACAAAAATGACAACAACGTTTATGACAGAACATTCCTTGCTGGCAACTACCTGAAAATCGGCTGGCCGTCAGTCAATATCATGTCCTCATCAGATTATAAATGCGTCGCGCTGACGGATTATGACCGTTTTCCGGAAGATATTGATGGCGAGGGGGATGCTTTCTCTCTTGCCTCAAAACGTACCACCACATTTATGTCCAGCGGTATGACGCTGGTGGAGAGTTCCCCCGGCAGGGATGTGAAGGATGTGAAATGGCGACGGACTTCACCGCATGAGGCTCCACCAACCACGGGGATCCTGTCGCTCTATAACCGTGGTGATCGCCGTCGCTGGTACTGGCCATGTCCACACTGTGGTGAGTATTTTCAGCCCTGCGGCGATGTGGTTGCTGGTTTCCGTGATATTGCCGATCCCGTGCTGGCAAGTGAGGCGGCTTATATTCAGTGCCCTTCCTGTTCAGGACGGATTATGCCTGAACAAAAACGTGAGCTGAACGGACGTGGGGTCTGGTTGCGGGATGGTGAATCCATCAATGCGGATGGCAGTCGTTATGGTGATCCCAGGCGTTCACGTATTGCGTCATTCTGGATGGAGGGTCCGGCAGCTGCTTACCAGACACTCTCGCAACTCGTTTACAAACTGCTTACTGCAGAACAGGAATACGAGACAACCGGAAGTGAAGAAACACTCAAGACGGTTATCAATACCGACTGGGGATTACCTTATCTTCCCCGCGCCAGCATGGAGCAACGAAAAAGTGAACTGCTTGAGCAGCGGGCAGAGCCAGTTCCTTCCCGCAGTGTGCCGGATGGCGTTAATTTCCTTGTGGCGACAGTGGATGTGCAGGCGGGACGTCATCGCCGTTTTGTGGTTCAGGTAACGGGCTATGGCAGCCGTGGCGAACGCTGGATTATTGATCGTTACAACATCACGCAGTCATTGCGCGGTGACAGCGACGGGGAGAGCCAGCGAATTGATCCGGCCAGCTATCCGGAAGACTGGGATGTCCTGCTGACGGATGTTTTTCATAAAAGCTGGCCGCTGGCCTCCGATCCTTCTCAACAAATGCGACTGATGGCAATGGCGGTGGACTCCGGCGGTGAAGACGGGGTCACTGATAATGCCTATAAATTCTGGCGTCGTTGCCGTCGTGATGGCCTTGGTAAACGTATTTACCTGTTTAAGGGCGACAGCATCCGGCGCGCAAAACTGATCACCCGTACATTCCCTGATAACACCGGACGAACGGGCCGACGGGCGCAGGCCGCAGGTGATGTGCCGCTCTGGCTTCTTCAGACGGATGCACTGAAAGACCGGGTGAATAACGCGTTATGGCGTGACTCGCCAGGTCCCGGCTATGTGCATTTCCCTGACTGGCTGGGGAGCTGGTTTTACGACGAACTGACGTATGAAGAGCGGAGCAGTGACGGGAAATGGAGTAAGCCGGGTCGCGGTGCCAACGAAGCTTTTGACCTGATGGTGTATGCCGAGGCTCTGGTCATTCTGCATGGATACGAAAAGATCCGCTGGCCGGATGCACCGGAGTGGGCGAGCCGGGAAACCTGGCTGGAGTGTGTCCAGGACAGTACCGAACCGTCATCCTCACCGGAACCGGTATCCACGCCTGTTAAAAAACAAAAACGGAAGAAAACAGTAACTGACGATGTTAACCCCTGGCTGACTTCCGGAGGATGGTTATGAATCAGAATGATATTGAAGCCATGATTCAGCGTTATACGGAAGCTGAAATGGCGGTGCTGGACGGAAAATCCGTCACTTTTAATGGTCAGCAGATGACCATGGAAAACTTATCTGAGATCCGGCAGGGACGGCAGGAGTGGGAGCGCCGCCTTGCGGCTCTGATTACACGACGACGGGGGCATCCCGGGTACCGGCTGGCGAGGTTCTGATGGCAATTCTTGATGATGTGATTGGCGTTTTTTCACCTGGATGGAAAGCGGCAAGGCTGCGTTCCCGTGCGGTGATCCAGGCTTATGAAGCCGTAAAAACGACGCGGACACACAAAGCCCGACGGGAGAACCGAACTGCCGACCAGCTAAGCCAGTACGGGGCCGTGTCGTTACGTGAGCAGGCCCGTTACCTTGATAACAACCACGATCTGGTTATTGGTGTATTTGACAAGCTGGAAGAACGGGTGGTGGGGAAAAACGGGATTATTGTCGAGCCACATCCGGTATTACGCAATGGGGCCATTGCCCGTGATCTGGCAGCGGAGATTCGCACCCGATGGAGTGAATGGTCTGTCAGCCCGGAAGTCACCGGGCAGTTTACCCGTCCGATGCTGGAACGTCTGATGCTGCGTACCTGGCTGCGCGATGGTGAGGTGTTTGCCCAGATGGTTTCCGGGCGCATAAACAGCCTGACGCCTTCTGCCGGTGTTCATTTCTGGCTGGAGGCGCTCGAGCCGGACTTTATTCCCATGACCAGTGATGAGAGCAACAGGCTGAATCAGGGCGTGTTTGTTGATGACTGGGGGCGTCCCGAAAAATATCTGGTGTATAAAAGTCGTCCTGTATCCGGACGGCAGATGGAAACCAAAGAAGTGGATGCAGAGCGAATGCTGCATCTTAAATTTGTTCGCCGTCTGCACCAGATGCGCGGGACGTCTTTATTGTCCGGTGTGCTGATCCGCCTCAGTGCTCTGAAAGAGTATGAAGATTCTGAGCTGACTGCAGCAAGGATCGCCGCTGCTCTGGGGATGTACATCCGCAAAGGCGACGGGCAGAGCTATGAACCGGATGGTAATGGCAGCAAGGATAAGGAACGCGAGCTTACCATTCAGCCAGGCATTATTTACGATGATCTGAAACCCGGCGAAGAAATCGGAATGGTGAAGTCGGATCGCCCCAATCCTAACCTTGAAACTTTTCGTAATGGTCAGTTGCGTGCCGTGGCGGCGGGCAGTCGTCTGAGTTTTTCCAGTACAGCGCGCAACTATAACGGCACTTACAGCGCCCAGCGTCAGGAGCTGGTTGAATCTACTGATGGCTACCTGATCCTGCAGGACTGGTTTATTGGTGCCGTCACCCGCCCGATGTATCGTGCATGGCTGAAACAGGCTGTGGCATCCGGTGTTATCAGGCTACCCCGCGATCTTGACCGTTCTTCACTGTATACCGCGGTGTATTCCGGACCAGTGATGCCGTGGATTGACCCTGTTAAGGAGGCTGAGGCCTGGAAAATCCAGATTCGTGGTGGAGCGGCGACAGAATCAGACTGGGTACGTGCTGGTGGTCGTAATCCGGATGATGTCAAACGTCGGCGCAAGGCCGAAATTGATGAAAACCGCAAGCTGGATCTGGTATTTGATACCGATCCGGCCAGTGATAAAGGAGGCAGCAGTGCCGCAACGAAACGACAGGAGCCGCAGCACACCGACGACCAGTCCGAAGATTAATTCCTGGTTCAGGATGCAGGCTGGTCACCAGAGTGACGCGGATATTTATATTTATGACGAGATTGGTTTCTGGGGTGTTACAGCAAAGCAGTTTATCAGTGATCTGAATGCACTGGGCGGTATCACCCACATTAATCTCCATATCAATTCACCGGGTGGCGATGTCTTTGAAGGCATCGCCATTTTTAATGCGCTGAAAACACATGGTGCGTCCATTACCGTTTATGTCGACGGTGTGGCGGCGTCAATGGCGTCGGTCATTGCGATGGTGGGAAACCCGGTCATTATGCCGGAAAACACCTTCATGATGATTCATAAACCATTTGGCTTTACGGGCGGTGATGCGGAGGACATGCGCACCTATGCCGACCTGCTCGATAAGGTTGAGGCGGTTCTGTTACCCGCTTATGCACAGAAAACCGGGAAAACCACCGATGAAATTGCTGCCATGCTGGCGGATGAGACCTGGATGTCCGGTGCCGAATGTCTGGCACATGGATTTGCTGATCAGGTGACGCCAGCCGTTAAGGCAATGGCATGTATTCAGTCAAAACGTACAGAGGAATTTAAAAAGATGCCGGAATCCATTCGAAACATGATTACTCCGCCACGCAACAGTGCTCCACGCGTACAGGATGATGAACCTGCAGCCTCCCGGACGCCAGTGCAGGCAGCAGCACCCGTGGTGGATGAAAACAGCATCCGTGCGCAGGTACTGGCAGAGCAAAAAGCGCGTGTAAACGGTATTAATGATCTGTTTGCCATGTTTGACGGGCGTTATCAGACGCTGCAGGCTCAGTGTCTTGCCGATCCTGAATGTTCGCTGGAGCAGGCCCGCGAAAAGCTGTTGAACGAGATGGGTCGCGAGTCCACGCCATCCAATAAAAATACCCTGGATCATATTTATGCCGGTAACGGTAATTTTGTGGGGGACGGGATCCGCCAGGCGCTGATGGCGCGTGCCGGATTTGAAAAAACCGAACGTGATAATGTCTACAACGGGATGACCCTGCGTGAATATGCCCGTATGTCACTGACTGAACGGGGTATTGGGGTTTCCAGTTATAACCCGATGCAGATGGTCGGTGCGGCGTTCACACACAGTACGTCTGACTTCGGTAATATTCTGCTGGATGTTGCGAACAAAGCCATTCTGCAGGGCTGGGAAGATGCTCCTGAAACCTATGAACAATGGACGCGGAAAGGTCAGTTGTCTGATTTTAAAATTGCCCATCGTGTGGGTATGGGGGGCTTCAGTGCTCTGCGTCAGGTGCGTGAAGGGGCGGAATATAAATACGTCACCACCGGAGATAAACAGGCCACTATTGCACTGGCGACCTATGGCGAGCTGTTCAGTATCACCCGTCAGGCCATTATCAATGATGATCTGAATATGCTGACCGATGTCCCGATGAAACTGGGCCGTGCGGCGAAATCCACTATTGCCGATCTGGTTTATGCCATTCTGACGTCTAACCCGAAAATCTCCACAGATAATGTAAGTCTGTTCGATAAAGCGAAACATGCAAACGTACTGGAGAGCGCTGCAATGGACGTGGCATCGCTGGATAAAGCCCGCCAGTTGATGCGCGTTCAGAAAGAGGGGGAGCGTCATCTGAATATTCGTCCTGCGTTCGTACTGGTACCGACGGCGATGGAGTCTGTTGCTAACCAGGTCATTCGCTCCTCAAGTGTCAAGGGGGCTGACATTAACGCCGGTATTATTAACCCGGTGAAAGATTTTGCGACCGTTATTGCAGAGCCCCGTCTTGATGATAACAGCCAGACCACCTTCTACCTGGCTGCGTCAAAAGGCTCCGATACGATTGAAGTGGCTTATCTCAACGGTGTGGATACGCCATATATTGATCAGATGGAGGGCTTCAGTGTGGATGGCGTGACAACGAAAGTGCGTATTGACGCCGGTGTCGCGCCAGTTGATCACCGCGGTCTGGTGAAATGTACGGCGTAAACGTCGCAGACAACAACTCTGATGGCCCGTAAGGGCTTTTTTTGTACCTGAAATCAGCCCCTGAACGGGGCTGTGCGGAGACAGTTATGGCAAAGAATTTTGTAGAAGAAGGAAAAACGGTGGCGATTGTTGCCAGTGCAGCCATCAGCAGCGGAGACCTGGTGCAGGTGGGTGATGTTTTTGCGGTGGCGCTGACCGATATTCCACAGGGTGAAACAGGCGACGGCCTGACCGAAGGTGTGTTTATGCTGCCTAAGCTGAAAACGGATGACATGAAAACGGGTAAGAAGGTTTATCTGAAGTCCGGAAAAGTTCAGCTGACTAACAGCGGCTCTGATCCGCTGGTCGGGGTTGTCTGGGCAGATGCCGGAACCAGTGCAGAAGAAGTGCCGGTAAAACTCAATGTCTGATCCCTTTTCCCGGCTGGCAGCGCGTATGGATGCGATCACGGTCAGAAAGATGGGAAAGACAGCCTCGATTAATGATGTCGATATGACTGTGATCCCGGGAGAAACACTGGCAGAGCTGAATGCTCTGTCCGGACCTGCGGTCTCTCTGGTGGTGTTTTCTTCGGGATACCGCCCACGGCGCGGGGATCGCGTTGTTTATGACGGACAACATTGGACGGTCACACGGCATGAACGCTTTAACGGTAAGCCAATGATCTTTATTGAGTAAAGAGGTGTGGGATGAAGGGGCTTGAGAATGCCATCCGCAATCTGAACAGCCTTGATACCCGTATGGTGCCACAGGCCAGCGCATGGGCGATAAACCGTGTGGCACAGAAAGCGGTCTCGGTTGCCACCCGGCAGGTTGCCGGGAATACCGTTGCGGGAGATAACCAGGTGAAAGGGATCCCCCTGAAACTGGTACGTCAGCGTGTCCGGGTGTTTAAAGCCAGTCCGTCAGGAAAAATGACGGCCAGGATCCGCGTTAACCGGGGCAATCTGCCTGCCATTAAGCTGGGGACCGCCCGGGTCAGACTGACCCGGCGTGGTGGAAAACTGCAGTACCGTGGCAGCGTGCTGAAGGTGGGTAAATATCTTTTCCGGGATGCGTTTATTCAGCAACTGGCGAATGGTCGCTGGCATGTGATGCGGCGTATTGATGGCAAAAATCGTTACCCCATTGATGTGGTGAAAATCCCTCTGTCCGGACCGCTGACACAGGCATTTGAAGATGCCCGCGACCGCATCATTGCTGCGGAAATGCCGAAACAGCTGGGGTATGCACTGAAACAACAACTGAGGTTATGGCTGACCCGATGAACCGACATACACAAATCCGCCAGGTCGTACTGGCACGCCTTCGGGAACAGTGTGGAGACAGCGCCACGTTTTTTGACGGGCTTCCGGCATTTGTTGATGCGCAGGAACTGCCTGCCGTGGCGGTGTGGCTGAGTGATGCTCAGTACACCGGAAAAATGACGGATGAAGATGACTGGCAGGCTGTTCTGCATATTGCTGTCTTCATCCGGGCACAGGCACCGGATTCAGAGCTGGATATGTGGATGGAGAGCACCATTTTCCCGGCCCTGAATGATGTACCGGCACTTTCCGGACTCATCGACACCCTGATCCCACTCGGTTTTAACTATCAACGTGATAATGAGATGGCCACCTGGGCGATGGCGGAAATCACGTACCAGATCACGTACACGAATTAAGGAGGTGGCAATGACCACACCAAATCCACTGGCAAAAACGAAAGGTGCGGGAACGACGTTCTGGATGTACACCGGCAAGGGCGATGCGTTTGCGAACCCTTTATCGGACACTGACTGGCTGCGTCTTGCGATGGTGAAGGATCTGCAGCCTGGCGAAATGACCGCTGATGCAGAAGATGACACTTATCTCGATGATGAAGATGCAGACTGGAAAACGACAACCCAGGGGCAGAAATCCGTCGGTGATACTTCGGCGACGCTGGCCTGGCGTCCGGGTGACAGCGGGCAGAAAAAACTGGTTCAGTTGTTCGACTCCGGTGAAGTCTGCGCGTTTCGTATCAAATATCCCAACGGTACTGTTGATGTTTTCCGTGGCTGGCTGAGTTCACTGGGTAAAACCATTGCCTCAAAAGACGTGATGACCCGCACAGTGAAAATCAGCGGTGTGGGGCGTCCGTATCTGGCAGAAGAAGGCACTGAAACCGTGGGCGTTACCGGGCTGACGGTGGCACCGGCATCTGCCAGTGTAAAAGTGGGAGCAACCACCACGCTGACCTTTACAGTAAAACCTGACGGAGCCAGTGACAAAGCGATCAGTGTGCATTCGACAGATCCACAGACTGCCACGGTGACCCTGAACGGGCTTGTGGCCACGGTGAAAGGCGTGAAGCAGGGCAGTGTCAGCATTGTGGGCATGACTTCTGACGGCGATTTTGTGGCAGTGGCTACGGTGGCTGTCAGCGCCGCAGGTTAACAGGACGATACTCATCATTTGCCCCGATTATCCGGGGCTTTTTTGCAGGTGGAGAACATGATGTTTCTGAAACAGGGCACGTTTAATTATGAAAAACAGTCCGTGGTGCTCAGTGAGCTGTCCGGGCTGCAGAGAATTGAATATCTGGCGTTTCTTCAGGACGGCGGACTGACTTGGGCAAAAGACACAACACCATATCTGGCGTTTGTTCAGCAGCGAACGGCAAAGTTTGATGCCGAAGAGGGAGAACTGCCGGAGGCTGAACGACAGATTGCTTTTCTGCGGATGGGGATGGATATCAATGCCTGGCTGGTTTCCCGCTCACTGTGGAATGCGGATCAGTCTAAGGATGTAGAGACGCTTTGCGCATCCGTTATTACAACATGGTCGTATGATGCCCTGGGTGCGGGGGCGGAGATGGTTCTGTCGCTGAGCGGTATGGGGACCATTGATAATGCCGGGGATGATGAGCATGAGGCGCTGACGCCGGAAAAGTCCTGACGCGGGAAATGCAGTTTGTCATGCGGCTTGCCCGGGAGTTCCGGCGGGCAGACTGGCGGCGGATGCTGTCGGAAATGTCGGCCACTGAGCTTGGTGAGTGGGGCGATTATTTCCGGATGCAGAGCTTCAGTGATGTGTGGATGGATGCGCAGTTTGCCTCGCTGAAGGCATTGATCGTGAGAATGGTGTCCGGCAGTAGTGATGCTGCGGTGGCTGATTTCAGCCTTTTACCGGAAGAGAACGGGATACCGGAGCGAACGTACGAAGAACTGATGCATCTTGGGGAAGGTATTTCCGGAGGTGTGCGTTATGGACCAGATAGCCAACCTGGTCATTGATTTGGGGATTGATGCGGCAGAGTTTAAAAATGAAATCCCCCGTATCAAAAACCTTCTGAATGGTGCAGCCAGCGATGCAGAACGGTCTTCTGCCCGTATGCAGCGTTTTATGGAGCGTCAGACTCAGGCCGCCCGGCAGACAACGCAGGCGGCTTCTTCGGCTGCAACAGCCGCATCCGTCCATGCGCAGACGGTGGAGAAGAACGCACAGGCTCATGAACGCATGGCCCGCGAGGTGGAGAAAACCCGCCAGCGCATGGAGGCACTGAGCCAGAAAATGCGCGAGGAACAGGCGCAGGCCATGGCTCTGGCGGAGGCTCAGGATAAAGCAGCTGCTGCGTTTTATCGTCAGATTGACAGTGTGAAACAGGCCAGTGCGGGGCTGCAGGAATTACAGCGTATTCAGCAGCAGATCCGACAGGCCAGAAACAGTGGCGGGATTGGTCAGCAGGATTATCTGGCGCTGATTTCTGAGGTTACTGCGAAAACCCGTGTTCTTACACAGGCTGAGGAAGAGGCTACCCGACAGAAAGTGGCGTTTATCCGTCAGCTTAAAGAGCAGGCAACCCGCCTGAATCTTTCATCTTCTGAGTTGCTTCGTGCTAAGGCAGCCCAGCTGGGGGTAAGCAGTGCTGCAGAAGTGTATATCCGCAAAATGGAGCAGGCAGGAAAAGCCACGCATTCGCTGGGTCTGAAAAGTGCAGCAGCCCGCCAGGAGATAGGCGTTCTGATAGGTGAACTGGCCCGTGGCAATTTAGGAGCGCTGAGGGGATCCGGGATAACGCTGGCTAACCGTGCCGGATGGATAGACACACTGATGTCACCGAAAGGCATGATGCTGGGCGGGGTTATTGGCGGTATTGCCGCGGCCGTCTATGGTCTGGGTAAAGCCTGGTATGACGGTCAGAAGGAGGGGGAAGAATTTAACCGCCAGTTGTCGCTGACGGGGCATTATGCCGGAGTCACTGCCGGGCAGCTGTGGACGCTCAGTCGTGCTATTTCCGGGAATGGTATCACGCAACATGCTGCAGCCGGTGCGCTGGCTCAGGTGGTGGGGAGTGGTGCATTTCGTGGAAACGATATCGGTATGGTGGCGAGAGCTGCCGCACAGATGGAGCGATCGGTTGGCCAGTCGGTCAGCGATACCATAAATCAGTTTAAGCGGCTGAAGGATGATCCTGTAAATGCCGCGAAGGCTCTGGACAATGAGCTGCATTTTCTTACTGCCACTCAGCTTGAGCAGATACGCGTCCTTGGGGATCAGGGGCGGTCCAGTGATGCTGCACGGATAGCCATGTCTGCACTGGCAGAGGAAACCGGTCGGCGTACTGCGGATATTGATAATAACCTCAATGCGCTGGGCAGTACGCTGAAGTATCTGTCTGATTTATGGAGTCGTTTCTGGGATGCGGCCATGAATATTGGTCGTGAAGACTCGCTGGATGAACAGATTGCCGCTTTACAGGAGAAAGTGTCGCGGGCGAAAAGACTCCCCTGGACGGCATCATCTTCTCAGGTTGAATACGATCAGCAGCGTCTTAACGATCTTCAGGAGAAAAAACGCCAGAAGGATTTGCAGGATGCAAAAGAGCAGGCAGAGCGGAATTATCAGGAGCAACAGAAACGCCGTAATGCTGAAAATGCTGCACTGAACCGGATGAATGAAACGGAAGCAGCACGACATCAGCGTGAAATTGCGCGTATTAATGCCATGCAGTACGCCGATCAGGCTGTCAGGGATGCGGCGATACAACGTGAAAATGAACGTTACGAGAAAGCCGTGGCATCCGGTAAGAAAAAAACACGCGAAACCCGTAATGATGAGGCCACCCGGTTATTGCTGCAGTACAGTCAGCAACAGGCACAGGTGGAAGGACAGATTGCTGCTGCCAGACAGTCAGCAGGCATTGCCACGGAAAGGATGACAGAAGCGCATAAACAGCTTCTGGCTCTGCAGCAGCGCATCAGCGACCTGGACGGGAAAAAACTGACGGCAGATGAAAAGAGTGTGCTGGCCCGTAAAGATGAACTGATTCAGGCACTGACGCTGCTGGATGTAAAACAGCAGGAGCTTCAGAAACAGACGGCACTCAACGAGCTGAAGAAAAAAACAATTCAGCTGACCAGTCAACTGGCTGAAGAAGAGCGCGCTCAGCGTCAGCAACATGACCTGGATATCGCCACGGTGGGTATGGGTGATCAGCAGCGACAGCGATATCAGGTACAACTGAGTCTTCGCCAGAAATACCAGCAACAGCTGGAGCAGTTGAGGCGGGATAGTGAGCAGAAAGGGACATATAACACGGATGACTACAGAAAGGCCGAGCAGGCGCTGACGGAGAGCCTGAACCGACAACTGAATGAGAATCGCCGTTACTGGCAACAGCTTGAAGTTGTGCAGGGTAACTGGAAAAACGGAGTCCTGCGTGCATTTCAGGATTTTACCGTGGATGCAGATAATACGGCAGAAACAGCAGAACAGGTTTTCTCGTCAGCCTTCAGCAACATGGGAAATGGCCTGGCAACTTTTGTCACTACCGGCAAACTCAATTTCAAATCCTTCACCTCTTCTGTGCTGTCAGATATGGCGAAAATCCTGGCGCAGGCAACCATGATGAAATCGATAAAAGGGATTGGCAGTGTACTGGGATTTGATCTCAGCAGCCTTTCCCTGAATGCCAATGGGGGGATTTATCAGTCTGCTGATTTGAGTCGTTACAGTGGCACGGTGGTTAACCGTCCGACGTTTTTTGCTTTTGCAAAAGGCGCGGGTGTGATGGGGGAAGCTGGACCTGAAGCCATTCTGCCACTGCGTCGTGGTGCTGACGGTAAGCTGGGGGTTGTGGCGGATATTGGTGGTTCAGGTATGGCGATGTTTGCCCCGCAGTACAACATCGAGATCAATAACGATGGCACGAACGGGCAGATAGGTCCGGCTGCCCTGAAGGTGGTTTATGACCTTGGGAAAAAAGCGGCAGCGGACTTTATGCAACAGCAGGCCCGTGATGGTGGTCGGTTAAGTGGAGCATATCGGTAATGGAGACGTTTCACTGGAAAGTGCGCCCGGATATGAATGTGGTATCAGAGCCGAAAGTGGTGACAGTGAAGCTGGGCGATGGCTATGAACAGCGTCGTGCGGCGGGACTGAATAACCAGTTGTCGACTTACAGCGTGACGATACGTGTTCGTAAATGTGAACACCCATCTTTAAAAGCCTTTCTGGAACGGCACGGTGGCGTCCGCGCATTTCAGTGGACGCCACCTTATGACTGGAAGCCGATCAGGGTGGTTTGTCGTAAATGGTCGGCAAGCGTGGGGGCGCTGTGGGTAACCATAACGGCAGATTTTGAACAGGTCGTGGCATAGGAGGCTCTGATGCAGGATATTCCACAGGAAACACATCATGAGACGACACGCCTCACTCAGTCAGCCCAGGTGGTGCTCTGGGAAATCGACCTGACAGAGGTCGGTGGAGAACGTTATTTTTTCTGTAATGAGCAGAACGAAAAAGG
>ENA-USZI01001740-USZI01001740.1-human-gut-metagenome-genome-assembly--contig:-NODE-1740-length-13890-cov-5.820025_pt1 | contig 13890 bp, 8 predicted proteins | sample MGYA00250042_ERZ773532 | MGnify/ENA primary metagenome ERZ773532 (study PRJEB29103, sample SAMN06112036) | human gut metagenome | biome: human gut; feature: ankylosing spondylitis patient; material... | reverse complement strand
TTTTTAAGTGCAATCCTGTTCGGAGCCTTGATGGTATCCTCTACAGGAACGTTTGTGTCTTGTAAAGACTATGACGATGACATCGACGAAATCAACAACAAGTTGAACACGCTCGAAACCACTGTCGCAGAACTTCAGAAAAAGATTGTCGACGGCGCATACGTTAAGTCGATTACTCCCAATGCAGAAGGTTTTGTCGTTACGATGAGTGACGGTACTACCACTACCATCAAGTCAGCCAAAGGCCAGGACGGTAAAGACGGTACTCAGTGGACTATCACTGAAGACGGATACTGGGCTTGCGATGGCGAAAAGACCGATGTAAAGGCAGTAGGTGTTGACGGTCAGGATGGCCAGCAACAAGTGAAGAAAGAAAACGGCAAGTGGTACCTGTGGAACGGAACCGACTTTGAAGAAGTAGCCGTGGGTGCTTCAGCCGCTACAGGCATTCCTTATTATTATGAAGATGCGACAGACCCCAACTACACCATCTTGGTTATCTACGATGAAAACGGAGCAAACAAGAAAGAAATCCGTTTGCCTATGAACGCAGGATTGGGACAGATTGTAGTGTTGAATAGTAACCTGAATATTAACTATAGTACTTTCAACGGTGTACACAAAAGCGGTAAGACTGCCGAATGGGGAGGCTCGAAGGCATTGCCCGAAATGGGAGAATATATGCTGACAGCCAACAGCAATGCATATTATGTACAGGTTATCCCGGCTGACTATGACATCAGCAAGCTGAACTTCAAACTGGTGAATACCAAGGGCGACGTGGCTCCTATCACATTGGGTACTCCCGTTCCTTGCTCGGACGCAGTGGAAAGAGCTGTATCTGAAAGCGGTGTTTATGCCATTCCTTTCGAATTGAACGAAATGACAGACCAGACTTTGGACGAATACATGAAGAACATTCGCAACAAAGCCCTGTCGCTGGTTGCTACAGAAACTGTACGCTCTACTTACACCAATGCTTTGGGTATATTTAAAGCTTCTAATGAATTTGGTAACTTTAATCCAATGGTATCTGTTGCCGTAGAAGACCTTGGAAACCCCGTTGTTATCGCACCGAGCCGCAACGCCCAAAATGTATATGATACATATTTGCGCATGGATGCCGATTCTAAGGCTGACTCTGTGAAATACGGAATCAAGTTTGACGGAATGACCATTTCTTATAACAAGGATATCAAGAAAGGTACAAGAATGACATTCGTTGTTAACGAGTTGAATGCCAAGGCTATGATTAACCCGAATCCTTCAAAGGTTACGGTTGTCTTTGGAGAAGCTGCAACAACTCCTGCCAAAGAATTCTTATTCGAGGAACAAACTCACAATGCTGTGGCTGTTTATCAGACAAGACTACTAGCAAAGAGGTAAATAAGCAGTATCTGGATGTTGACTTTGCCGAATTCTTCAAGACGATTACTCCTCAAGAAGGTGACCGCATCGTTTGGAATAAAGATGTTAGATACTCTGGAATGGAACTGGTATGGACTCCGGTTGATAAGGATGGCAACTTGATGGATGAAGTATATGTAACCGAATCCTTAAGTGGTGGTTATGATAAGGCACAATTACTGTCTGATGCAGGAAAAGCAGAAGGAATGGCCAAGTTTACAACTTTGAGAATCCCGTTCAAGAAGAACTATCCGGGCATTCAGTTGGGTAACGGTACATTGACTGCCAAAGTTCACTTCTACAACAGTGATGCTGAAACAGAAACAGTGGCTATCATTCCGTTCGTTATCAATAATCCGACTGCTGCTGAAATCGCTTCTTGGTATTCTTGGAATAAGACAAATAATTTTGTTAATGGTACATTGACTGCGTTTGTTAATGGAGGTTCAGATGCGAAAGTTAAATTAAGTGACAACTTTGAAGCAATTGATGCTGGCATCACACTGAATATCTATGCTAAAGAAAGCCAGAAAGACAACAAACCTTGGTATGCTCCTAACATGACCATCGGTTATCCGTCAGCTATTTTCAAAGGCATGGCAGCTGATGCATACGACAATAGAGGTAAAGCTAAGAAGTTGATGACTTGGACAGGTTATGATGCCTATATCTCAACAACTAAAACTGCTATTGATGGTTCTGCTACTAAATCTGATATTACCAACATGACCGACTACATCAGTAGTGCAGAGTTGACATTGAAGAGTAATAGAAGTGATAATTCTGCTAACGCTAATGCATACTTCAACAACGCTTATACAATCAGTGGTATCGAAGTGAAGGCTTTGGGTAAAGGTGTTAAATTCGATGCTGACAATCATAGTTGGATAGAAGGTGATGACCGTTCATTCGGTATCAGCAACATTAAACTGGTTATCAAGAACACTGCCGAAACTAAGCTTGACCAAATCAGCTTCTCTAAGGCATTGCAGATTCCTTCTGTAAAGAATGAGTATATCAAGTTGAGCAATGCTCTTCATACTCCTAATACAGATACATTCTTCGGTACATTCTCATTGCTGAACAACTTGGGAACTAAGAAGTATGAATTGGGCTCTAGTACTACAATTACAGTTAAAGAATTGGGAGAAGATGGTACTTATGCTAACTCATCTAACTTCGAGGCAACAGTTGTAGAATATGAATACGGTACTGCAAACCCTGCTGCTAAAGCACAAGGTATCAAACTGAAATACGTAGGAGATAAAAACTACACAGCCGGTAAGACATTCACTCTGCAATTGACATTTGCTGCAACATCAGATAATGATTCAAAGGATATGACTCTTGACGGTGAAGTAGCAACAGAAGATGCAGTAGTTGAAGGCGTAAGTGTATTAGTAAAATAAATCTATAAGGATAAAATATTCTTCCATAGATGAAATGGAAGTAGCTTTTATTCCATGGATTAATCCATAAAAAAGATTGGAGCGACCCTTTTCAGAAGGGGCCGCTCCTTTTTACTCAGGTAAGCGATATCCACAATTTTCTCCAGTTTTTCAAAGACGGCTCTTTTAGTCTGTAACCATAATCAGTCTAAACAAACACATGGAAAAAGTCGTTTATCAGTAATATACCTAGTGATTATTCTAAATAATCTTTCTGTATATTGAATGATTTTTGCTATATTTGTTGGACTAAATAAAATGGTTATGGAAAAACGAGTGATTAAAAGCCTGATTATAGAGAAGCAAAATGAAATTCCCACTATGGAAATCATGCCTCGGAAACTTGAACTGGAAGAAACATGTAACTACGTTTTTGTCGGACTTCGTCGGGCCGGTAAGTCATATTTAATGTTTCAACACATACAGGAGCTATTACTAAAGAAGGAAGTCCGAATAGAAGAAATTCTTTATATCAATTTTGAGGATGAACGCATTGCAGACATCAAAGTTGAGGAATTGGGACTTATTGTTGAAGCCTATCATGAATTATATTCTTATAAACCAAGGATTTATTTGGATGAGATACAGAATATAAAAGGGTGGGAAAAGTTTGTACGCCGCCTAGCTGATTCCAAATATCGCATTTTTATTACAGGAAGCAATGCGCAAATGCTGAGTAAGGAGATATATACTACTTTGGGAGGCAGATTTATCGCTAAAGAAATATATCCTTTCTCTTTTCCTGAATATCTGAAATATCAACACTTTGACCTTGTAGCCAATTGGGAATATAATCTGAAAGTTAAAGCCGAATTGGTAAAGAAATTCGAGACCTATTTTTACTTTGGTGGATTTGCCGAGACATTTCCGCTGAAAGACAAACGCTCATGGCTCAACTCTCTATTTCAGAAAATACTGTTGGGAGATGTTATTTCGCGTAATGATATCAGAAATGAAAGCTCTATCAGGCTGATTGTTAAAAAGTTGGCAGAAAGTATTATGCAGCCACTAGCTTTGGCACGTATATTGGGAGTCATAAAATCCGCCGGTTGCTCCCTGTCATACAACACGCTGGTTGACTATTTGCAATATCTCAATGATGCTTATCTCATTTTTGGTATTTCAAATTTCTCAGACAAGTTAAGTGAAAAAGAAAGCATCAAAAAAAGATATTTCTTTGACAATGGGTTACTGAATACATTCATTATTGAACCGGAAAGTAAACTTTTAGAGAATTTGGTTGCCATTGAACTGAAAAAGAGATATCAAGAAGGGGTGTTTTACTATAAAAAGAATGTGGAAGTTGATTTTTATATTCCGTCTATGCACTCGGCTATTCAGGTATCCCTGTCATTATCACAGAGTGACACACGTGAACGGGAAGTTCGTGCTTTAATAAAAATGTCACAGGCATATCCGTTAAAAAAACTTCAAATTATAACGTGGGAAGAAGAGGATGTCATTGAGGAAGCCGACTTGCACATCGAAGTCCTGCCACTATGGAAATGGTTACTTATATAAGAGCTGCTGTAATCGACTCTGACGGTAAAAAATCAAATGATCAGGTTCATCCTTTCCTGTCCTTTTATTCAACATTATAAAGTAGAAAAGAGACTTGTATCTTTTTTCTACTTTATTTTATTATGTCTGCCAGTATGGATGGCAGCCTAATAGCGGCAAGCGTATAGCCAAAGGTAAGGGTTTCATCGCGAAGTGGAATCTGAAGAAAGCCGACGGCGAACATTTGATGGGAAGCCGGCAGACGTCATAGTAGCAGGGAAAGGAAATATTGTTTCTTCCTTCCTCCTTTCATCTACCGCTGAAACGTCCTGTCGATGGGGGTTCCGGTTGTGAATGGACATCGTGCCACCACCCTCTCAGCCTCCTTTCATTTGTAAAACTTCTTCCGGCGGGACAAATTCTTCCGGCAAACAAATGCTGAAGGCAGATTTGAAAGCAACTTGGGAAGCACGGCTGAAAGGTGAATGAGGGGATGCTCTGTCAGTGTTAAACGATTGATTGATAATGTGTTTTGGCTAATATGTAAGGATGAACGGAAAAGGAGAAATGACCGACTTGGTGAGGGTGGTTCCATCTTCCCTTACATAAAAACATACCGGGCTTTTTAAAAAAGATGGTGATGTTTTTAAGAAACATCACCATCTTTTTGGAAAACATCTCGATCTTTTTTGGAAACATCAAAGTCTTTTTGCAACAGGAGAGTGTGTCAAAACTAAACCGGCCCATCCCATCGTCAGCTGTAGGGGCAGGGTTCGCCTGCCCGAAGACACAAAGCAAACTGTTTTCGGGCGAGCGAACCTCGCCCCTACCAACGAAACGACAGCATTATCCACTTTTTGACACATCCCCCTGTTTGTAAAGTGTGTACGTACGCATCGGACTACACATACGGTGGCATAAGCCCACACGTATATACGTATCGAGCTACACGTACGTACGCATGAACCTATACGTATATATGTCATTGTGTCAGGATACCATAAGAAGGTATTAAGCAGTTGAGAACCTCAGGAGGTGCAGAGCCTTTCCGCCACCCAGTTGTTCGAACAAGTGCATAAATGTATACCGGGTGGTGACATGTAAGTAAAAATGTTGTAATATAACATCACAAATACTTTTGGGAAACAACCAAACAGAAAGGAAATGGAATACACCTAATTATATTGCATGCGCACGTAAACCGCACAAACTACATACAAAAGAGGGCAACTAAAGCCTACTATCTATAAAGGTTTTACAAGCGGCCGAACAAACCAAAAACCATTAACAAACAAATATCTATATACAAAGTGAATATCAAGAAAAAAAGTTCCCTGATTATTTGGTTTATATTATAAACTAGATTATATTTGCAAAGTAATCATCAAAGATAAACTTTTGGCATTCAATACACAAACAATAAAAACAATGAAAGCAAGCACAACATTTCAACAAAAACTTGGGAATGTGTCAAAACTAAACCGGCCTATCCCATCGTCAGTTGTAGGGGCAGGGTTTGCCTGCCCGAAGACACAAAGCCAACTGTTTTCGGACGAGCGAACCTCGTCCCCACGAACCAAACGACAGCATTATCCACGTTTTGACACACTTCCTTTTTTAGTATTGACATCCCCTTATGAAAATTTGCTTTTTACATATTAAAAGTCCTTAAACTCATCATTTTTATCGGACTTTACAGCAATACATTCCATTTCTATCAGCCATTTGGGACGGCATACCGGCGCATGTACCATGACGTGGGGCAGATGGGGGAATTTATTGTCAAACAATTCTTTAACGATAGTATAGTCTGCTGGGTCGCGCAAATAGATGATGGCTTGTGATACATCATCAAAGCTACATTCGGCTTCTTTAAGCAGTGCTTCCACATTTTCCCACATTCGGTTGGTTTGCTTACGCACATCACCCGGGTACACCACTTCACCTTTATTGTTTATGCTGGCAGTTCCCGAAATGAATACCTGTCTGCGGTCGCCATATTTCACACACGTCCCGCGTTCAAAACTCACTCCGTATTCATATGTGGGATTCAGATGGGTAGTGGCATACAGGAATTGTATCTGGGCAGGTTGTATTCCGTTGATGGCATACGCATCCATCTGCACTGTCACTTGCGGGTCAGGATGACGTCCGCCGATGCCGGTGCTGGCTATGTAGTGTGTCTTTTCCGTAAGGTCTTGTGTGAGGAACACTTCATTTCGTGCCTTTACCATTCCTGCATAATTGACATCTATATTTTGTACGAAAAACCATGTGCGGATACAGTTGTCTGCCAGTTTGCAATTCTGCTCACTGAGCTGCATCACATAGTTATTCAGCAACAGCCGTGTCTGGTATTCCGAAGTAGAGGCACGGTTGAAATCTCTTCCTTTCCAAAGGTGACGATAGCCGTTGTGTGCCACCTCGAAGAGTCCTTCAGGAAGCGCCTTGGTACTTACTTCTGTTTGCAGAAAAGCCCATAGTGCAATCTTGGTACCATTGCAGGGCGCCTGTTCTATGATGGATAAGGCACAATCCGAGTGTTCCGTTTCCGCTGCCAAAAGCAGGTCGGTCTGATTGGCGGCATCGCTCAGAAAGTATCGCTTGAAAATAGTAGTACCCTTTTTAAATTCATTCTCTTTCAAATCGGAATAGGTATCCAACAGCAATTTCAGTTGTTCTTCATAAGATTGTCCGGGTTTTGTCAGTTGGATCATGACCTGATATTCGGTAACGCCTTTTGGAGGAGTAAATTCAGAATAGCAGACCATTACGTTCTCGTTCTTATTTATGGTTTTATAGTTTATCATAGTTGATGCTTTAAATATTGCAAATTTATAATTTTATGGCATTGTGGCAATGCTTCTTTTCATTCTTTTTATCCATTGGCATAACTGTGCATGCCTCCGAGCAGAAAATTCACTCCAAAATAGGTGATTAATACAGTGAGGAACGCCACAATGCCAAATACATGAAAGAACATCGGATAGCGGAACCATTTTAGAGAGGCCGGGTGCAGTGCCAGCGCGTAAACCAGCATGGTGATAAGTGCCCACACTTCTTTCGGGTCCCAACCCCAGTAGCGCCCCCATGATACATTGGCCCAGACAGCTCCGATAAAGATGCCTATGGTGAGCAGGAATACGGCCGGGTAAAGAATCAGCCGGCTGATTCTTTGTAAAAAATCTATTGCTGTCTCACAATTTTCTGTTGAGTAATGTAGAACGACTGCCGTTATTCCGTTCAGCATGATGAAAGCCAGTAATGAATAGGCTGTCATAATTGCTACTACATGAATGCTGAGTAGGGGAGATTGGAGGACCGGCATTAATTGGGTGATTCGAGGATTCTGTTCGCCAAACATGGAGACTAATAATGTAAGTCCGCACAACAGGAAACCAAATGGTACTGACAGGGTGAATTTACGCTGTAGAAAAAAAGTAAGCAAGACTGTGCACCAAGCCATGAACTGCATTGTTTCAAAACCGTTGGACAGAGGAAGATGGTTGCTTACATAACCGCGCAGGACAATGGTCATGGATAAATAGATAAAGATGGAGCAGAGCAGCAGATTAAAGATAAATGCTAAACTGCAACAGATGTTTTTCTCTGTTACCGTGCAACGGCAATAGTAAATAAAAGCAAATAAACCGATACAAAGGCAGAATATGGCAATAGGTTTACTGTAATCGAATTGGTTATATAGTTTTTCTGCTTTGAACCTACTTGCTGAAGGAAGTGCTTCTCCACATTCTTTCTGCTGGTATTGTTTGATTTTATTTAGTAAACGGTTTACTTCATCAAATCTTTTCATGACGATTTGCTCATGGACATAATTCATTGCCTTGCGGGTAAAAGTCCATTGTTCATTTCCCATTTCATGGGGAAGCCGGTCACTTTGCGCATACCATTGCAAGGTGTTTCCTTTTGCATCCCGATAGGGAAATATTTTCATAAGCGCTCCGGTACATACCATGCTGATGATATTGAATTTTTCATTGGCTTCTTCTATGCCTTTCCTGTCTGTTATCTGTCGTCCTAAATGGATTTGCCGCATTGCATCTTCCAACTTATACTCATTGGTGTTACCGGCAAAATCTTTCACTGAGGCATATTGCCCCTTTATGTCTAATAAGCGCCGGGCTTCATTGCTTTTGATGCGGATAACAGGTTCATTCTTCCAACTGTCATAATAGAATAGCCAGCCGGTCAGAACTTGTTCAGAGGTAAGGCCGTGATATGTCGGTTTGCCATATAACTTGATTGTAAAATCTCTTGCGAAAGTTTGCAGGGGGCAGATACGGTCGTTGTACAAGATATAAAGGTCACCGAAGCGTCCGGCTGTTTCGCGTGGGAGAGTTTTTGGCAAGGGATGGTCGGCAGCCATTGCCCGGCTTCCCATCGGAAAGGTGGAGACAAACAACAGGAATAAGATGCTGCATCCCTTTTTTATGTCCTGACTGTTGTTGCGATAGCTTTTCATTAATTGGCGGAATGTGCTTTGAGGATTAAGAAAGAATAGAATGATGGAAACCAGCAGTATGCTATATCCGGTGTAAGTAATCCCTATCCCATAGGGGTCATGGGAGACGCTGAGAACGGTCCCTTGTCCGTTTGCATCATACCCGGATTGGTAAAAGCGATAATTCATGAATGAAAATATTTTGTTCATAGATATTTCTCCTTCTAAACTTTCACTGTTATTTTCGGCAGAAACTGTTATCCGGCTGACATAATCCATAGGCGCCCGTGTTCCTTTATAATAAATTATTTCAAAATCTTCCAGTGAGATGCTGAAAGGAAGAGTGCGTTTTTCTCCTCCTTTGTTTATGAAGGACATTGTTTTCTCTCCAAGTTTCAGTTGTAAGGTTCCTTGTTCGCCATCTATCCATGTGACAAATGCTCCCACCAATATCAGGATAAAAGAAAGGTGGAGCAGGAATGTGGTCCATTGGCGGTAGAGTTTTCTTTTTATCATATAGAGTAAGGAAGCAAGGGCTGTGCTTCCCCACAGTATGATAAAGGGTACGGAACTGTAAATATGATTGTTCACAAACTCCGTACCGTTTACTTTTTCCAGTATTGTAGCTATGGTGAGGACAAAAAGCAGGATGCCCAATAAGCAGAAAGCAATTCTTTTCAATAGTTTCATGTAGCTTCAGTTTTGATGACGTATCACAAGAGGCTGTCTTTACGATTCGGTCTGTCTGCATGCCGGATTGTGGCACAGCCTCTTGTTGTGATAAAAATTAGATTGCTTCAATGAATTTCACGACAGCTTCACGGTCTTCTTTGCTTAACGTACGGAACTTCTCAATTGTCCACCGGGCATCACTTTGTGCATTTCCATGCCACATGATAGCTTCGATTACATTGCGTGCGCGACAGTCGTGCAGACGGTCACTGGCTCCGGTGCAAATGGCAGATAAGCCACGTCCCCATAACGGGGTGGTGCGGCACCAGCCGGTGCGGATATCATTCTCCATATACAGACGATGTTGTACAAAATCGCTATACGGCCAAATGGTCTGATCGGGATATCTGGGCAAGCGTGCATCTCCGTCACTGAAGAATCCGCTTGGATCTGTAAAGTTGTCCTTGCCGGTTTTCCATGATGGGCGGTGACAGCTGGCACAACCGATTTCGCGGAAGAGCGAACGCCCCTTTTGCACGTCGGGATCATCCAGATTACGTGCCGCAGGCACTGCAAGCCCTCTGTGCCAGATCATAAAGTCCACATAATCATCATCTGTCATTTCGACTGGCAATTCTTGATTCATCAGATAGTTTATGATATCTTCCTTTACATTTCCGGTTTTGTTCCAATCCGGAAAATATTCATAGAATTTGTTTTGCACTTCAGGATCATTTGCCGCTGTATTGGCATAAGTCTGTGTCATATAATGATAACGACGGTTGCTGCGTGTTACATTGGTAATATTCCAAATGGCATTGGCTCCTGCCGCATCTTGCAGCGGACCACGGCTCAGTGCATAAGTATAACGGAACGGGTGAGTGGTGTTGCCATAGGTTTTCACCCATTCGCCATTGGCAAAGAAGCTGGGATTCAGTGAAACACCGGCTTTTTCCTGGCGGATATACTCGGCTTTCAGTGAATCATCGGGAATTGCATCTATCAATCCGGTACCATAAATGCCGATGGTGGACTCCAGACGAACCTTGACATTGGCATAATCTACCGTCTTACCATTCACTTCCAATGGAACATAATAGGCATCTTCAGGGATGGTGACTTCCGGATAAATCAGGCTGTAGGTCTCTCCGTCAGGGAATTTATTACCCCATTCATCTGTGTAATCGAGCCATTCTATATTGATTTTATCTTCATCAATGGGAGCCTTGAATGGAGCTATTGCTTTGGTTTGGGGCATACCGGTCAGTGAAGAAAGATAAGTATCGGTATGGTCTGTCACTACCAGCAGATAACCGTTTCCCCAATCATCGGCACGATACCGTTCCATACGTTTCCCATGCCCATATCCCGGATGGCAGGACATACAGGAGTTGCGTACATAAAGTGGACCGAGACCGTTGAACGGCTTCGTGTTTTGTGTATAGGTACGCTCAAAGAAATATTCTCCATACTTGAACTTGTCGGTCATACCGGCATTCTCGACAGCAGGGGTGGGGTCTTCGTAAGCAGAAGCCGAACTGTTGAAGGTAGTACCCAGCAATCCTCCGGCGTACCATTCCTCATCCGTAACCGGTTCTATCGGCGGATTAATTTGCCGCGGAGCATCTTCATCGCTGCAAGCGGCGAACGAGAGTACCGCCAGTCCCATCAGGAAATATTTTGAATAAAAAAATCCTTTCATGTTCTTCTTTGTTTGTTCTCAGATATATTGGTGTTGCTATTTTATTTGGCAAGTTCAGCCTTTACTTCCGTTAAGACATCGTCCAAGGCTTTGCAGGCATCCATTGCCTCTTGGCAAGAGTCATCCGTATAGTTTAATACAAACGGTGCTTTCATTGCTTTTATTTTGGTCAATGCACTGGTGATGGCATGGATCATTTTGGTATCCAGGTCGGCGTTTACAGATGCCATATAGTTGTGCAATGATTTACTTTCATCACGCTGTCCTTCTATACCACCCATATAGGCATTCTGTATGCTGATGATGTTGTCATAAAAGTCGGTGATGGAGTTGTAGCTGTAAGGAGATTCGATGTAGTTTTTGTCTTCACCGGTGTGAGGCTTTCCGATTTTAGAGGTGCCTACTTCGTCGGCAATGGTTTTGCAACCGTCGATGATGGCCTGCATAGCTCCTGTCCAACTGGTGTAAGTACTGCCCACTTGTCCGGCCAGCATCATGTTCTGTGTATACGAGTTTTCACCGCCTGCCACAGTCGTATTCCATTCCAGTTCGTCTACTACTTTGGTTACACGGTTTGCGTCCACATTGTCTACACCGGCCCATGATATCTGCAATTGATAACATTTGTTGCGCAGGTCGCCTGCCACGGCAATGGCATAAGTCAATTCTTTATCTTTAATTTTCGAGACTGCTTTAGGGCTGCCGGCTTCAAAGATAATATATTCGATACCGTGAAATCCAAGCAACTCCGGACCGAGTTTTACACCTGCCCATACATCGGCATCTTCAGCTTCCATGGCTGTAATGTGAGATGTGTTTTTCATTTCGTCCAACAGACCATCCAAGTCAAGCGGCCATGAATCGATGTGCGGATCTATACCAAAGTCGGAAGCTGCTCCAAACAGGAATGCTTCACTCTTTTCCCACCATGCACGTGCGTTGAGGAATGTCTCACACACGGATTTCACATTATCATCCGTTTTATCGGCTTTCAGTGCTTTCAGCTTTTCAACCAAAGCTTCTGTCTGGTCAGCCAGACCGGTGTATGTAACAATCACTGTATTCTTGGTAAACTGATCAGCAATAGCCTGATATCTTTTATCTTTTTCAGATAATTCGGTATCACCGCCGTCCGGGTCGTCATCATCGCTGCATGCACTGAAATTGAATGTCATCATCGCTGCCATGGCAGCATACAGGGGAAATCTTAAAAACTTTTTCATACCTCTTTTAATTAAATATTAAATTATTGTTATTTTATAAAATAGCCTGCATAAGCAATACCTAAAGAAATGGACGGTTCGTTATTATATTGACTTTTCAGGAAGCGTTGTGAATACTCTGCTTTCACAACTATTTCTTTTATCGGATAATAGTTAACGCCTATTGCCATACGTTGGCGGTCTGTCCACGAATATTTTGTAGCTCCTTTGACCGGTACATAAGAATCATAATATTCATAGCGTCCGAACACATAGAGTTTGTCTCCCGATTCGCGTAACTTTCTGATTTGGGAGAATATATTATATCCGGCTTCAATGCCGCCTGCCACTGCATTCTTTCCTACATGAGTACGCTTATAGGGCGATGTGCTGGACTGTTCGCGGTTATATTTTGATATGGTCGCTGCATCTCCCAAGTGTCCGTAATCTATGTTTCCGCGTGCTATCCAGTTGTGTCCCTTATAATCAAAGTCGAATGCAGCAATGCTTACAGCTCCTTTGGTATCTTTGTATTTGCCTTGGTCTGCCTGAAGAGTATTATTGAAGCTATGGCCGTAATAGGCGCTCAGTCCCATGCGCAAGCCGGGAACGGAATAGTTGTCTATACGCATGGCTACTGCATAATTGTTGGCCGGAGTGAACTCAAACGCGGAGCCCGAACCATTTTTTATCCATTGGTCTTTTGAAAAATGCATTGAATTGAGGGCAGGAATCAGCATGGCTTCATATCTCCAGTCACCGGTGCGTCCCCAAATACTTATACCGGTTTCGTGCCATGTGCATGGCATGATTGTGTTCTCTCCCTCGGGGCGGTATACAGTGAAGAATTCGTTAGGAAGGTGATGGGCATTGGTATACCCCACAGGAACTATAATATGTCCGGCACGGATATTGAACTCAGGACAGAATGATTTCTGTATCCAGAATTGTTCCAAGGCAACTTCACCGCCACGTTCTATCTCTTTTTCCCATTCGCCCACTTCTTCCTGTTCCATTTCTACGGCAGACTCTGTTCCACCGTGTTCAAACTCAATTTCGCTTCCCATTGTCCAGCCTTTGCCGAAATCATAGCCTATCATGATGACTACATGAGGAAGATCGAACTGTCCATGACTTTTGGCATCTTTATAATCTTCCGCTTTAGAGTAGCGGTTGATATTGTCACTGTAGAAGTTGCGCGTCATTACAGCTTCACCATAGCCTCCCAATGTAAGCTTTGACTTTTGGGGAGCATTCTTTCCCGTTGTTTTTTCTGTGCGGTTGCTTTCTTTGTCTTTGTCAATGCCGTTTTCGGCATATAGACCGGTCATACAGCTTGCAAAGGCTATAGAAAACAATAATACCTTTCTCTTCATTTGCTTTAAATTTTATAATTTTAAGATGCTGCAAAGTTAGAGGGAGTTAAAGGGTGGGGCAATACCCAAAAATGGGTAATGTTCAGTGAAGAATTGGTAATGAGTAGGTACTATTGTAATA
>ENA-USZI01001734-USZI01001734.1-human-gut-metagenome-genome-assembly--contig:-NODE-1734-length-13910-cov-8.527362_pt1 | contig 13910 bp, 24 predicted proteins | sample MGYA00250042_ERZ773532 | MGnify/ENA primary metagenome ERZ773532 (study PRJEB29103, sample SAMN06112036) | human gut metagenome | biome: human gut; feature: ankylosing spondylitis patient; material... | reverse complement strand
CAAAGGACTATCACGTGCATAAAGTTTGTTAAATAGGGCTGACACAAAATTTTTATTAAAAAAGTTGCAAAGAAATTCACTCATTATTATTCCTCATCTTTTTAAAACTAATTACTACACAAAAACCATTTTCTTTATCTTTAGCAATCATTGTATTTTTACTAAGAAAATCAACTACATCTGGATTATTTTTTCCATATTGCAATAATAACTTCATTGCAATGTCTATATATTCAAGCTTATCTTTTATTGACTCTAAATCTTCCATAGAAATTTGCTCCTAATTTGTTGATATCATGAAATAATCAAATCCGCCTGTAATTTTCCCACCATGTGATTTAACTATTTTAGGTTCGTTTATATCTTCTTTAATCTCACCTATAGATTTAAGATAATCAGCATATTTATATAGTCCTTCTAAGTTGTTAGTATCATAAAAACTTGCTACTAAACCATATTTATTTTTTAATCCTGTTTCTGCCATTAAACGATTAATGTCATTTCTACGTTTTTCCCTCTTAGCTTTATTTTCCGCTTCTATCCTTTTTTACTCTGCTTCTATTTTTCTTTTAGGCTCGGGATTCCAATACTCTTTATGCTCTTGATAAAATACTTTTTTACCACATTCTTTACAGCAAAATCTTTTGTTTTTATAATTACTTTCAAATTCTTTTCTACATTCAGGATTTGCACATATCTTTTTCATAATCACACCGCCTGTGCTAATCTTATACGATAATTTTCTGCACCTTTCATTCCAACAGATATTGTCATTTCTGCAATTCTACTCATTATTCGTTCTCCAAATAATTCAAATAGTTCTTGCATATTGTAATTAGTTGTTATTATCGTTGTAAGATTATTTTCATATCTAGTATTTATTAACAAAAATAAATTTTCACGTTCCCAACTACCCACCATTTTTAATTTTCCGTTATTATCTCTATCTTTTTCTGCTCCAAAATCATCAAGAATTAATACATCAACTTGTTTAGCTTTATTTACTAATTCCGTTGCTATTAAAGCTTTTTCCTTATCATTAAAACCTTGTTTTATACAGTCAAATAAATTTGCTGTAACAACCATCATACTTGGTATATTTTGCTTTAATAAATTATTTAATATAGCTGCTGCAAGATGTGTTTTACCACATCCATATCGACCGTGTAACCTCAATCCCCTACATTTAGGAGTATAGTTCGTACAAAAATCTAAACAATCATTATAAGCTTTCTCTGTTGCTGGTAATACTTTAAAATTATTAAAGGTCTTATCTTCAAAAAGTTTCCCCACATTGCTTTGCTCCATAAGCCTATTTATTTTTTCTTGCTGTTTATAATTTTTCCAGCGTTCACAATTACTGTAGCTTATAAAATATTTACCAGCTTGTTCATCTACTTTTACATAAAAACAATTTTTGCAATCAATACCATGCTTATTACAAATCTTACATTTTTCTTGTCTATACATAGCATCAACTAATGCCATTTCATTTTTAGAAAACTCACCTGGTATATATTTTATTCTTAGTTCTTTACATACTATTTTCCCATCAATCAAGCTCTGCCCAGTTGATATCTGTTCCTGTCTTTCTTTGAGCCTGCGTTGCAGTTCTTGATAGGTTGCTAGATTGTAATTGTCCATTAGATTCACCACCTGCTATTTTCAAATTTGCCCAACCTCTTAATATTCCACCTACATACTTAACAAAGTATATTCCTTGCAATTTTCTAGAACTTTGCAATGCCTTTTTTAAAGCTTGTATAGTTTGTTCTGCTCCATAAACTTGTGCATATTCTCTAAGACAGGCTATTTCATTAGCTCCTGGTGTTCCTCCTAGATTAGAGCAGATTCGATTTTGATAGAAAATAAGTACTTGACTTTCTGCTGGAGAAATGTTATCATCACGCGCGTTATTATATATATATATATTATTCTCTATATCTCTATTACTCTTATTAGGGTTTTGTTTTAGGTTTGGTATTTGGTTTGTATTTAGGTTTTGGGTTGGGTTTTGTTTTAGGTTTGTATTTTCTGTTATGAGGTCGTAAGAGTTCGCATTATTATTGAGTTCTTGGGTTTCATTTAGGTTTTGTTTTAGGTTTGTATTTGAGTTTGGTTTTGGGTTTTGGATTAGGTTTTGATTTAGGTTTGGTGTTGCATTTTCAACATAATTTTTTATTAGCGCATATGTTGAACTTTTACCTCTTGTTTTACTGGGAATATATTCTATCAATCCTGCTTCAATAAGTTTTTTTCGTTTATCATTTAACTTACTATAATTTTTCAAATTAGCTTCTATCATCAATGTATTATTATCTATATTAAATTGAGTAGGTCGCCTAAGATAATTCCATTTGTCCCATAATACCCAATATAAAATCTGGGTATCGTTATCTAATTTACTAGCATAATTAGAACGAAAAGAAATTATCAAAGATAAAGGTTTTAATTCCATATTTTTTACCTCGTGGATAGGTGCTTGTCTTTATGGCAAGCACCTTTTCCTATTTATTGTGCCACTGTTGACATTTGTACAACATTATTTGGCTTTGGTACATCAACTACAGATACATCATCTGTTACTGTTTCAGCTTCAGTATCTTCTCCAAATAAGGAAATTTGATTTCTCTTACCATCTAAATACTTGCGTGCTTCTTGTTCAAATGCCCAAAGAGCGTCAACCGCTTCTTGATTAAAAAACCCAGCTTGACTTGCTTCTACCTCATCAGAAGGACATTTCATAAGAGGTGTATTTACTACTATCTCTCTATCAGCAGAAGGCACATAAAACATACTAGAAATAACTGCTGACATTGTTTTATCTTCTGCATATTTAAAACTTACAGCATAAGGTTTTATTCGTTTTATTAATAATGCTCCAAGACCTAAAATATTTAATGTTGGCTTAGTTAAATTTTCTAAAGCTGTAAAAAATTCTGGTGCTGGTTCATCACTAAACACAGATGTATGATATGACGGTTTTTTATTTTCATTGGTCCTCATATATTCAATAGTTAATTTACCGGAACTTTCCTGATATTTAATCTTATTAATCGTTACATTACTCATTTCGTTACCCCCATATTCTTTTTAGTTAAGTTATATTTTTTAGCAATCTCTTTAGTTAATTTAAAAGGTTCTATATGATATTTAGCATTAAAAGTATTATTACCTAATGTATGCCATTCTGTATGGTGTTTTCTACATAACGGCAATACAGGAATACCAATTTGAAATACCTCTGTTCTATCCCTACCCATACCAATAGCAGCTACATGATGTAATTCTGCTTTAGTGCCACATATACAACATTTTTTATGAAGTAAACACATATAGATATATTTATTAATATCCTCACATAATTCACTTAATGGCTGTTTAGTAGGGATATCGTATTCTATAATGAAATCTATTAAGTAAGTAATAAATTCCTTTGCAGTGGTCATATCGCAATTTGACAGCGAGAATATTTCTTTATTTAACGATTGCATTCGTTTTACTACAAATTCAGTTTTCATCAATCTTTTTACATATTCGGGAAGATATCCGCTCCACTCTGATATATCGTTCATTAATGCGTAAGCTTTTTTTCTTTGCTCACTACTTATATATCTACCGTCATTAAGTCCAATATCCACCATGCTATACTTACGCAAACAAGCTCTATCTATATTGGTGTAAGGGGCTTTTATCAATAGCCCCTCTGGTGTGATATCTATGATTTTCCCATGTATTATTTCCATAATTAATACCTACTTTTCCATTTATCCTTATATACTTGCATTAAATTTGTGTTATTAAGATACTCAAAAAAGTTTTGTATTATAGGATAAATTGAAGGCGTTTCCTCTCTTGTATATTTTTCAGTCCAAACGCATTTACCATTACTTACTAAATAAATAAACTCTTTTGCTTCTGGTATTAATTCAAGATACATTGGGTGCTGTGGACTATCTATAAACTTACCAACGCTATATTTTTGTGTGTATTTAATATCGTAGATAACACCAGCTTTTAAAGCGTCTAGCCTTCCATATAGAACTAAATCTAAACCATTAATATTTATATTTTTACTAGCTACATATTGGAAGCTTCCACCTTGTATATAGTCTGCAATATTTATAGCAGCAGTTATTTCATCAGTAGATATATCAATAATATTTTTAGGATTAGTATACTCATATACTAATTTCTCAAAATCTATTCCACGTTGCATTGCTTCGCTTGGTGGACTATATATTTTATTAAGTGTATCGAGGAAGCTTTGGTGAGCTTCCTCTGCATAATCATCAATACAATTAAACTGATATAAATAAGAACTAAGCAGACTTTGTGTCATCAGATACTTCATCTGTAAATTCTCCCTTCAATTTGTTCCATTTAAAACCTAATTCTTTTGTTTTATCAAACAATATAGATTTACTTTCCTTCTCACTAGTCAATATATGTTTTTGATTATTTATTAAATCTAAAACTTCCATTGCTTCACTTGGTGTTGTTATTGCTTCTGTTGCTTCTTTTATAGTATCAATTATTTTTTTATATGCTTTTTTCTCTTTTTCAGCTTCTTTAGCTTCAGCTTTTATATTTTCATTTATTTGATGAAATAAGTTTGTTAAAAATCCGTTTTGATTTCCGTTTAACTCTGGTATTGTAAGCACACCATGTATACCATGTGTTCCTTTAGCATAATAACGTTCACAATTAGTAAAACCTATCGTTCTAACATTATTTTGCATTTCCATAAACCCGCCCAAATCCATTGGTTGCCATACATTATCCTTTGTTTGTCCTTCTACTAAAATTCTAAGACGTGTATTATCTCCGTCTTTTTCCTCTTTAGCATGGAATACTATTACCACATGTTTATTTAATTGGTAATAACAATAATCTACAAATCTTGCAAATTCACGTCCTACTGCTCCATATCCCTTTAAACTAAGTGAACCGTCCCTTTGACCATTTTTAGCATTTTGTTTTATTACATATGCAGACATCAATTTAATAAGTTGTCCGCCTGTATCTATTACAAGAGTTTCATAATCATTTAAATTAAATGGTACTAAGTCCTCTAAAAGTTCTTCATAGGTATTTGGTTGAATAAAATCTGTTCTATATCTTGCTTCTACCCTGTCAGTCCCTCTATCAACATCAATTAGTAAGGGTTTAGGTGCAGACAAAGCAAGAGTTGTTTTCCCTATACCTGGATATCCTGCAATTAACAATCTAATTTTCTTATCAGTATTTATAATTTCACTTGCTTTTTTAATCATTTTTATTCCACCTTTACAAAATATGACAATTTATTTACTAAATCATTTCTTTTATATAAGAAGCTTATATAGTTTTTAGTATTTATTCTTTGTCTACTAGCCATTGTGATATTAGCAATACAATCATACTCACCAATAGCAAAAAAGTTTTTAGTTTTTATATAAAATCTTAAACCTGTTAATGATTCTCTAATATTTACTAATCTTACATATTTGATATTTAACTTAATACTTTTTAGAATTTCTAAAAATTTTTGTTTAACTTCTTCAGAAGTAAAATTATTAATTTTAGGAAATACAATTTTTTTGACCATTTTTCTTTCCTCTGTTATACTTAAATTGCAAATATTTTTTTTGTGGTTGCTTGTTTGACCTGTTGTCTTTCAAGCAACTTTTTTTATAAAATAATCACCTTTTAATAAATCTTTATAAGGATTTATATAATCACCTGCAATATCTTTTAAATATCCATCTTCATAATCTACTAAAACTAAGTCCTCATAATCATCATTACGTAATATTACCTCTTTACCTTGTTTACAAAACGAAATTGCTTCTTTTATTGTTAATCTATCCATTGTATACACCTCTTAAAATGGAAATACTTCTCCATTAGCTTTATAATGCCAATCTTTGCTATAACCTTCTTTTAGTAATAAACTATTTATTTCTAATAAGTTTTTAAGAACATCTTTGGCTTTACATGGAAATAAATTTGTTTTCTTGCCTCGATTATTTTTTACAGTACGTATTCTCATTTTTTTCTTCTCCTTTTTATTCTTTGAATAAATGCATAACATTGATGGTCATCAGCACATACTGGTACAGATAGCCCGCATATTAAATGCAGTATCTGTACATTATTTGGTTTTAACTTTTTGCCATCTGTATATTTTGTATTTTTTAACATGCTCCCACTCCTCTTTTTAACTGTTCGATAAAGGCTTTTAGTATGTTATCCATAAAATATTTGTCTTGCCAGCTCCATTCACGTTCTATTAGATAAGTGAAGCTATTTCTAAAGTCGGGGTCTATACGTTCCAAATCTTCATCATACTTTTCCAAGACTCCCACGAAATAATCAAGATTTAAAACAGCATAATCATAATCTTTTATTACATCTTCCAAATCTTCCCATGCTTTTCGTGCCTCGTACTTGCTACACATCTTATCTTTTCTGTGGTCTATTATCCAAAGTTTAATATTCTCAAGCGTGCCTTCTAGGTCGAAACTTTTTCCTTTAAGACAACGCATTATACCTTCTAAAGGTTCTCTTTTTAAAAATCCTTTAAAGTCGTTCATCTTACCAAACATATATCCAAATTTGCCATATTCAGACACTATACTTAATACTCCATTTTCATTATCAATAAAGAAGTAAGAATAATCTGTTCGGCTGTCTAGCTCTTTTATGAAATAACATTCGATATTACCTAATTTCTCGGCTCTATATTTTCCTTTCTTAAACACATAATCACCTCATTACATTCATTAAAAAAATCGTCTTTTGAAATTTCTTCTGCAATTTTTTCTGCTTCATCTTCTGTAATATCGTCATCTACCTCAACTTCTACTTTGGTATTATTAATATATATATTTAATGTTTTCACATCATCACCCAGCTAACATTAAGCTTGTTAAGATAACGCCTACGACTGCCACAAATACCAAAGAATATTTGCAGATATTGTCTTTTTTTTCTACGTCTTTTTAAAGCTTTTATATCTCTATCAAATTCGCTTTTTAGTGGTATATTTATTGTATTTATATCCTTCATGTTTTCCTCCTATTTCTGGTGCGTACCAAGCACCATAGCAGAACTCACTTGCAAACCTCCCTACCATAATAAATTTGTTAAGAAGATTATCGTTAAAGATTTCCATTTTCTTTTTTATTTTTGTTATGTTAATAACCTTTCTGCTATGGCTTGCTACGCACCAATTTTTCTAAACTAAGCACTACGAACCGACCTTTTTGATTTCTCTTATTCTTTAATTTTTATCGTGTTTGTGCTATAATATCTTTACGAAGAATTTAATTGTCATATGCTGGACTGTTTATTAAATGGTTCAGCTTTTTTATTTTTACAAAACTTTAATATCAAAATATCTTTTGTCATCAGCCTAAATGTATTCAATATTTGTTTATATTTAGGCTGTTCTTTTTTATCTATTTTTCCATCAGCACCAATTTCAATTAAGTCATCTATACATTTGTTAGATTTCTTTATATTGGTTATAAAACTTAAGACAGTTTCCGAAAAACTTTTATTTTCAATAGGGGCAAGCAATTTTTGTCCTAGTCTAAAAGTCAATAAATACTGATATCCTATATATTCATTGCCATAAATCTCAACAATATCATTCATTTTATCTATAGTTGGTTTTATTTGATTAGCTTCGTATTTTGCCAATGTTCTAACACTTATATCTAATAATTCACTTGCTTGTTCTTGTGTATAACCTGCACTTTTTCGTGCTTTTATAAGTAATAACCCGAAATCTTTTATCATGGTTTATTGCCTTTCTTTCATGAGAAAATATTTATATAATTATCTTATTTTTCTTTTTCTACCTCGCTTATTAAATCCATTTTTAAACTCCTCAACTCTTTTCTTTAATAAAGATGTTTTAAAATCTGTTATACCGTCTGACTTATCTTCTAACCACTTTTCTAATTTAGGTCTATTGATTTTTAAATGTGAACCTATCCAACAACAAGGTAAATCGTATTGACCGTTCTTTGTTAATGCTCCTGCTACTCTAAAAAATTGAGCAGGTAACCCAAATAATTCAGTTGCCTCATCTGGAGTTAAAAGAATTTTTCGCCAAATTGGTATATTTATTTCTAATTCCATCATTAACCCACGTCCTCATATTCTTTATAAAAACAAATTCCTTTATATACCCATGAGCCAAGCTCTCTAGCAAAAGTTATAAATGCTGGTTCCCATTTTCTTGTTTTGGGATTAAATTCATGTGTATATGGTTCACCACATTGTAAATACATTGCGTCATAAGCTATTGGAGAAACACAGTCCCTAAAATGTTGCACTGTTTCTTCATCAACAACATCTCCAATATTAGCCCAAGATGTAAAATATTTATGTGAATTATCCCACTCTTTTTTAGTTAAATACCTAGATTTTAAATTTGTTTTAGCTTTAATATTACTTTTTACAGGTTCTTTCTTTTCTTCAAAGAACTCTTGTATTATATTTTTATCTTCGTCTATTACTGTTATCTTTTCTCCTGCATGGTATTTTTCATAAGATTGTCCTAACTCTAAAGCTGACTGTAAGCCTACAGTCTGAACACCAAATGTTCTATCATTACCAAAATAAATCTTATATTCTTTTTCATCATCAATATTATTAAATTCAGCCACAATCTTAAGCCCTTTTTTTATAACAATATTACCTTTATATTTCTTAGCAATTTCTTTAGCTTCTGTTAAAGTTTTTGCTTCTATACACCATGCAGTACCTTCATCTACTTGAAAAATTTTATAAACTTCTTCTTTGATAATTTCTTTTTTTATATCACTTATTTTTTCACCATTTAAGTAATAAATTTTTCCAGGTGTTTCATCATAGTTTCCATCATAATCTTCACTATAAACTTCTTGATAAGAAACAATTTCAAAATTATTTTTCTTATAATCTTCCATAGTAATTACTTTATTTACTACAATTTCTTCAACTGTTGCTGACTCAAATTTAAGTCCTTTATTATATCTTTCAATATAGGCTTTTGCTTTTTCTAAAGAGTCCCATACAGTTATAGTATTTTCCAAAGCATCTTCTTCATTTCCATACTTTAACCAGTAACGAGTTACTTCATAATATTTATTACTCTTAAAATTTTTACTTAACATATTTATTTTTCCTTTCTTTTTTCTAGCGTGTACCACGCACCCAACAATATTATTTACTTTTTAGGGGAAAGTAATTTTTGCCATTAGATTTTTTATTGCTGGGTCAGTGCTACACGCTAGTTAGTTGTTTAACTTAACATATTTAGTTAAATTAAATCTTCTAATTTACATTTTAAAACGCGTGATATCTTTTTTAACATTACTAACCTTGGAGCTGAACGATTAGTTTCCCAACAGGTAACTGTTGACCTTGCTACATTTAATTTTGTAGCTAAATCATTTTGAGATAAACCGCGTTTTTTTCTTTGTGTTTTTAATTTATTCATGTTTACCTCCTGTTGTTTAACTCAACTTACATTTATATTATATGTTGTATTATTCAACTTGTCAATAGTTTTTGTTTATTTTCTCAACATCTTTAAATGTTGAGATTTTTAACATATAATAATATATAAAGAAGGTGATTTTGTGAATATTACCGGTGAACGACTAAGACAATTACGCGAGAATAAACAATTATCTCAAGGTGAAGTTGCTAAATTAATAGGTGTAGCTAGACCAACCTATGTCTTATATGAAACGGGAAAATCTAGACCTGTAAGAAAAATAAAGGAATTATGTGCATTATTTAATGTTACATCTGATTACATCTTAGGAAATGATAGCAATACATCTAATACACAAACAGAAAATAAGCCAAAAGACCTAATTAAATTATTAGAAAAAGAAGAATATACCTTAAATGGTGTTTTAGTAAATCAAGAGGACAAAGAAAAATTAAAGCGTATAATTGAAGCTGCTTTTTGGGACGCAAAAGAAAAAAATAAACGTAAGAAGTGATTTTTATGTTAAATCTAAAATTGCGTGCCAAAAATCTAGTAAAAAAATATGGCACATCAGACCCATACTATATTGCTAGAGAGCTAAAATTTGAAATAGTATTTTGTGATATGCCATATAAAATAAATGGAATGTGGCGACGCATTTTAAGACGCAAATATATTTTTATTGATGAAAACTTAAACGAATGGCAGAAAAAAGCTGTTTTATGTCACGAACTAGGGCATTTTTTATGCCATAAAGGTTACTCCAGTTATAATATTGCTGGTAGAACATTTTTCCAAAACACACGTAAAGAAAACGAAGCTAATGCATTTAGTGCCGAATTGATGTCCTATTCTAGTGATATTGATAAACAATACATTATCCAATTTCTAGAATTAGGACATAAAAAATAATTATTATATATACCCATAGTTATAAACTTTATTTTTATAAATTAACATTTACATAGGGAGAGGATATTATGGATTTTATTGACCAAATTAAGCTTTTATCAAAACGAGTAGAACAGATAAAAGAACAGATACAAACCGAAGAAGCTACCAAAATGTCTTTAATTATGCCTTTATTCCAAGCTTTAGGATATGATGTATTCAATCCTATGGAGTTTGTTCCTGAATATACAGCCGATGTGGGTATAAAAAAAGGTGAAAAGGTTGACTATGCTATCTTAACAGATGGTGAACCTACTATATTAGTTGAAGCTAAATGGTGTGGTGAACCATTAGATAAACATGGAAATCAATTATTTCGCTATTTTACTACAACAAAAGCAAAATTTGGGATTTTAACGAATGGTGTAGAATATCGATTTTTTACAGATTTAGATGAACCAAATAAAATGGACGAAAAACCTTTCTTTATATTTGATATTACTCAAATGAAAGAACAAGATATCAATGAATTAAAAAAATTTCATAAAGCTAGTTTTGACGTAGATGCAGTATTCAGTGCTGCTGAAGATTTAAAATATACTAATCAAATAAAATCCTTATTAAAAAGACAATTAAATGAACCAGAAGATAACTTTATTAATTATGTATTAAATGAAATATATGATGGTAGAAAAACACAAACTATACTAGATAAATTTAAACCTGTTATAAAAAAATCATTCAATCAATTTGTAAATGATTTAATGAGTGATAGGCTTACTGCTGCTTTAAATAAGGCTAATGGTGATAATTCAACTAAAGTAGATATCACTCCTAATAATGTAGTTGAAAATACAGATGCTATTGAAGTAAATATAGACACTACAGAAGATACAAAAGCAAAAATAACAACAACCCAAGAAGAATTAGATGGATTTGCTATTGTAAAAGCTATATTGCATAAAACTTTAGATGTTAATAGAATTTTTTATCGTGACACTGCAAGTTATTTTGGTATTCTTTGTGATAACAAAAACTATAAATGGATTTGTCGATTGAGAGTAGAAACATCTACAAAATATTTAATTTTACCTGATGGTACTGGTAGTGGTAAAAAATGCTCAATATCAAATATAAATGATATATTCAATTATGAAAATGAGTTAATTGAATCTGCTAAACGTTTTGTTGAAGAAACTACTGAATAAAAATAAAGCACTAGTATTATCTAGTGCTTTATTAATAAAATCTAAAGGATTTTTATTATGTTAATTACATTTATGATAATAAGTTTTATACTTCTAATATTGTTTATAATTCAATTAGGAAATGTAAAACAAAATCCAAATTCCCAAAAATTTGAGTCAGAAAATATTTCTAAAGAAACTTCTAATATCTCACAAAAAACTAAAATTGCAACTTTAAATACAGATGTTTTTAAAGTTGCAAAAAATAATAAAGTCAAATCAAATAAAATTATTTCTAATAAAGTTACTAATATATCAAATTTAAAATTCAATGAAATTTTAGTTTTAGATTACTTTAAAAATAAAACAACTGATAAAGAAGCTCCTATTTCTAAATTAAATGATTTTGGAAAAGATTATAAAGCCACATTAAAAAAATTATTATCTATGAACTATATGCAATTAGCAGATATATATGATGAAATAAAATATCTCACTATACCAGTATTAAAAAATATACTTAAAATAAAATCATTAAAAGTTTCTGGAAATAAAAAAGTATTACTAGAACGTATTTCTGATAACTTTTCTAAAGATGAATTAATAGAATATCTTAATAAACGGCATTATATTTTAACACCTCTGGGAGATAAAGTATTAAAAAATAGCGAACTTTATCTATTAAATCATAGTGTAGCAAAATATCCAGTTGATGAATTACAAGAATATGAACTACAAATAAAAAGTAAAATTTCAAATTTACAACCTATAGAAATATTATATTCATTTGCCCAAAAGAAGACATTAGACTACATAAATGAATATGAATTTACTTTGCTCCGTAATAGTTTATGGGTAGAGTGTTATTGTTCTTATGAATTAGAATATGAACTAAATTTTTTACGAAATAATATACGTGTAATAATACTAGACCTTTCAGGTTTATCTAATTGCTTATCCGATAGGAAATTTGTTGTCGAACCGTATGATTTAATCTTTATAGTTCCTGGAATGGTAGATGAATTAAAGGAAGCTATCAAAAACTATAATATTAACGATGAAATTGTTTATAATATCTTAATAAAAACGATTGATACTGAACTAGGATATTTACCATTTCATTATTTTTCTCAAAATAGTTTATTAAATATATTATCTAGTTGTATTTATGGTGAGATACCTGATTTAAAGAAAATACAACCAGATTTCTTACCACCAAAAGAATGGAGTATGGTTTTAAAATTTGATTGATTTTTACTAATACGAGGTGAGCCATATGAATAATCTTTCATATATTGATGATTATTTTGAAACTATATAAATATAAAGGCTATTAATCTAGCCTTTATTTATTACTATTTTTGTTCGGAAATATGAACTTAAGGTGTGATAATCTATGAAAAAACGTAAAGATGGACGATATCAATCTTCTGTAACTATAACTGACCCACTAACCAATGAGAAAAAACGTATATATGTATATGGATATACTGAAGCTGAATTAATTAGAGAATTAAATAGGGTAAAATTGAATAACGGAAAAGAATTATTAATGCCTACGTTTAAAGAATGGAAAAATGAATGGTTAAATATAAAAAGTGAAGAAGTATCTAATTCTACAATAAGTAGTTATAAAGATAGCTTACGATTGCATATATCTCCTATATTAGATAAATATAAGTTAAAAGATATTACACCATCATTGATACGTACAGTATTAAGAAATATTCCTACTCAACGTACAAAAGAATATTGCTATATAATAATAAATGCTATTCTTAATCAGGCTTTACGTGAGGATTTAATAGATAAAAACCCTTGTATAAATGTAAAAAAACCAAAATCTAAACCTAAAGAAGCAAGTATAATAACAAACGAAGAATTTAATATGCTATTAAATTCTGCTAAAAATACACAATTTGAAATTATACTACGATTAGCATTCGATACTGGTATGCGAAGAAGTGAAATCTGTGCCTTACGTTGGGAAGATATAGATTTTAATAAAAATATAATACATGTTCGACATGCTATAAAAATTGACCGATATGCACCTATTGAAACAAGATTTTCTATTGGTGAACCTAAAACAGACTATGGTATTAGAGATATCGCTCTTACAGGTATTTTAAAACTTAATTTACAAAAACATCAAATACGACAAAAAGAATTTTTTAAAAATAAAAATCGTATATTATCATTAAAAGATTTTGTATTTATGTCGCAACATCATTCACGTTTAGGAAATTTCATTCAACCGGATAATATAACACATGAGTAATCTTCAACAACGGCATTGTGCGCCTGGCATGGTTCATCCTGGCGTTCCTGCCCGTAGGACTCGGCGTGATGCG
>ENA-USZI01001711-USZI01001711.1-human-gut-metagenome-genome-assembly--contig:-NODE-1711-length-14050-cov-4.231589_pt1 | contig 14050 bp, 13 predicted proteins | sample MGYA00250042_ERZ773532 | MGnify/ENA primary metagenome ERZ773532 (study PRJEB29103, sample SAMN06112036) | human gut metagenome | biome: human gut; feature: ankylosing spondylitis patient; material... | reverse complement strand
AGAACAAATTCAAAACAGGATTGGTGAAAGACCTGAAGAAACGCTTTCCCGGCTGCATGGTCGTTCATCTTGACCCGAATGAAATTCAAGGGATTCCGGATCTCTTGGTTTTATATCGAGACAGATGGGCAGCACTCGAAGGAAAGAAGACAGGCAAGGCATCGCATCGTCCGAATCAAGACTACTATGTAGCCAAGATGAACGAGATGAGTTATGCCTCTTTTATTTATCCTGAGAACAAGGAGGAGATACTGGATGAACTGGAACGATCATTCACGACTGCAAGGCCAGCACGCTTTTCTGGGGGCGAGTAAGTATCATTGGATCAATTATGATGCTGCCCGGATTGCAGAGTCCTTTGTAAACTATCAGGCGAAGGAGAGAGGAACACGGCTTCATGCATATGCTGCAGAAAGCATTGCGTTAGGACAGAAGCTTCCTCGGAGTAAGAAGACGCTCAACTCCTATGTCAACGATGCAATTGGCTTTTGCATGACCCCGGAAGTGGTTCTTTATTATTCAGAGAACTGCTATGGCACAGCCGATACAATTCATTTTGCAAACAACTTCCTGCGCATCCACGATTTGAAGACCGGTCTGGTACCGGCACACATGGAACAGCTCTTCATCTATGATGCGCTTTTCTGCTTGGAGTATGGTGTTAAGCCTCGCGATATTCAAATCGAAAACCGTATCTACCAGAACGATGATATTTGGATTGTGAATCCGACTTGTGAGGACATCGATCCTATCATTGGCAAAATTATCGAGTTCAACAAAATCATTACTGAACTGAAGTTAGGAGCGACAGCATGAATCCGGTAGAGAGAGATATTCGAGGATATTTCGGTATCGCACCGGAAGACAGTATCCTGGAGCATTATGGCACTAAGCGCCACTCAGGCAGATATCCGTGGGGGTCCGGTGAGAATCCGTATCAGCGTTCAGGCGATTTTCTGTCACGTGTTGAGGAACTGAAGAAGAGCGGCATGAAGGAGAAGGATATTCTCCAGACCATTAACGATTCTCTCCCCGAAGAATATAAGATGGGTGCTACCGAGTTCCGTATGGCACAACGGAGAGCCATTCACGAACGCCAACAGCTCAAATACGAACGTGCACGCGCCTTATCGCAGGATGGGCTCGGCCCCACAGAAATCGGTCGTGAGATGGGCTTATCTGAATCCACGGTTCGTTCGATGCTGAAGAACGACAAGCCTGATAAATATACCAAAACCAAAGAAATTGCCGAGACCCTGCGTAAGGAAGTCGATAAGAAGGGCATGATCGATGTTTCTGAAGGTACAAATCTGGTTCTGGGCGTTTCAGAAGGTGATTTGGACGATGCTATATTTGTTTTAGAGGCAGAGCATGGATACCAGCGTTATGGCGTTGGCATTCGTCAGCCAACTAATATTAACCAGCAGACCAACATCACCGTTCTGGCAAAGCCGGAATATGACCAGAAATATGCATACCAGCATCAGAACGAGATCCAGTCTCTTGGTGAATATCATTCTGAAGATGGTGGCGAAACGTTTAAGAAGCTTCAGCGCCCCAGCAGCATGAGTTCTGACCGTGTTTGTATTCGCTATGGTGACGAAGGCGGTCTGGACAAAGATGGCGTTATCGAGATTCGGAGAGGTGTTGCTGACCTGAACCTCGGAAAATCGCATTATGCGCAGGTTCGTATCATGGTGGATGACAGTCATTACCTGAAAGGCATGGCTGTATATTCTGACGATATTCCTGAAGGCTATGATGTGGTGTTTAACACCAACAAGAAATCCGGCACTCCGAAAATGAAGGTCTTAAAGCCTATCAAAGATGACCCTGATAATCCTTTCGGCGCATCTATCAAGGCAAATGGTCAAAGCACCAATAAGCTAAAAGAAGAAGGCGATTGGGACACCATGGCAAAGAACCTTTCTTCGCAGTTTCTGTCCAAACAGCCGGTCAAACTTCTGAAACAGCAATTGGATCTTACTGTTGCCGACCGCAAGGCAGAATATGACGAGATTATGCAGTATGACAATCCGACGATTCGGAAAAAGCTGTTGCTTGATTTCGCAGATACTTGCGAGGGCAACTCGATGACCCTGAAAGCATCTTCTTTCCCGGGTCAAGCGACAAAGGTTATTTTGCCACTGTCCAAAATCGGAGAGATAGAATGCTATTGTCCTACATATCCTGCTGGCACTCAGTTGGCATTGGTTCGTTTTCCTCATGCAGGAACCTTCGAGATTCCTATTGTAACGGTCAATAATAAGAATTTGTCCGGGCGCAGGAATCTCGGCAATGTGCAAGATGCAATTGGCATCAACGCAAAGGTTGCAGAACGTTTGTCTGGTGCTGATTTTGATGGCGATACGGTTGTAGCAATTCCAAAGTCGAGCAAAGTCGATATTAAATCCACCCCCGCTCTGAAGGATTTGAAAGACTTCGACCCCAAGATTGCATATGCCGTGCCCGAAGGAAATCCCAATGGCGTGCGCCTCATGAAGAAAGAGGAAAAACAGAAAGAGATGGGGATTATTTCCAATCTTATTACTGACATGACTCTTCGCGGCGCACCTGAAGGCGATATTGCTCGTGCCGTCAAGCATTCCATGGTCGTTATTGATGCGGAAAAGCATAAGCTGGACTATAAACGTTCTGAACGTGAAAATGGTATCCAGGAGCTGAAGCAAAAATGGCAGATCAGAGTGCAAGAGGATGGTACTGAAAAATATGGCGGCGCATCCACGCTCTTATCCAGAAGAAAACAGACCGTTCGAGTGCCTGAGCGCAAGGGAAGTGCCCGAATCGATAAAGAGACGGGTGAAAAAATATATAAGGAGTCCGGGCGTACTTATATTGACCCTAAAACGGGCAAGAGAGTACAAGCTATGACGGAAGTAAGCCTTATTTCCATGTACCCCAACGCACGAGACCTGTCCTCTGGTACCATTCAGGAAAATTATTATGCCGATTTTTCAAATGAACTGAAGGCTTTGGCCAATCAGGCGCGAAAAGAGGCGGTAAATATGAAGGGCATCCAGAAAAGCCCGGATGCTGCCGAAAAATATAGAGCTGAGGTTGAGTCTATTAACGCCAAGCTCAATGCAGTTATTGGTAATAAGCCGAAAGAACGGCGTGCTACCATTATTGCAAATGAGAATATTAAGGCTAAAGTACAGGCTCAAGGTTTGGATTACAAGAAGGACAAGAAAGAAATAAAGAAGATTGCCGCTGTTGAGATGCAGCGTGCACGCGATTCTGTTGGCGCAAGCGGCAGCAAGACAAAGATTACGTTCACAGACCGTGAATGGGAAGCAGTTCAAGCTGGCGCAATCTCTGATTCCAAGCTGATGAAGATTCTGAACTCGTCAAAGTCGGATGAAATCATCAAACGAGCAATGCCAAAAGCAAGCACAACGTTGTCTTCTGCTAAGTTAGGCAAAGCACAAGCAATGTTGGCAAACGGCTATAGCTATGCAGAGATTGCAAAGGCTTGCGGCGTTCCTGAGTCAACGATTTATGATAATCTTAACAAGTAAGAAAGGCTTTGAACTATGATTCGATGCTTTTTAACCACTGTTGATAACCCTTACAGTCCTTATGAACAGTTTGAGGACTGGTATCGGTTCGACACCGACAAGGGTTATAACTCGTCTGGGCTGCTGATGCGGATGGCTTACACTTCTGACCAGCTCACGGACGCAGAAAATGCGTATGAAATTGAGCAGGCTATCGATCAAATCGTGGCCAATGATCCGCTCAATATCTACAAAAAGCTCAAACTCGATATCAAAGATGATGCTCCTGGAGAGCAAACAGCGTAAAAGGGGTATAGGGGGGTGCTTGAAAAATACACCCCCTCCCAAATCGCGCCGGTCTTTGATTTTTCCCCGGAGGGAAAATTGAGAATTGGGTTTTAACTACTGCCGAGGTTTCAGGGTGTAGACTGTGCCTCGGTGGTTTTTGTAAGAGCTTATGGGAGGGTGCTCTCTTCAAACAACCTCCATTTGTCGTTTGTTCATTTTTCTTCTCCTTTCAAATGATTAGAAAGACACCACAACCGGCTCCCATAAACTCTTACAAAAGCCATTGAAAAGTGTGGGAAACAGGCAAGATTCTAGTGCAAACCAAATCAAAACAGAATAGAAGGATGACAAAAATGAGGACAAAGAAAGCTGCTTCTGAAGACGTGGCTCCCATCCTTCCAACATTAGCCCCAGAAGTACAAGAAAACCAGATAATCTCCCTAGCAAAGTATCTTGTGGAGAAGCGATTGCGAGAAGGAACGGCATCTTCAGCCGAAACGACTCATTTTCTGAAACTGGCTACGGTCAAATCAGAACTGGAGAAGAAAAAGCTGGAAGCAGAGAATACACTTCTTCATGCAAAAGCAGATGCTATTCAAGCAGCCAAAGATAACGCCCTTCTTTACAAGGAGGCAATCAAGGCAATGCGGGAATATGGCGGGGTGGAAGATAACGATGAACCAGAGAACATATTCTGAGCTTTGTCAGTATTTGCAACTGCATGGTGCTGTTGGGCATGATACATTTGGATTTGACAGGTACCTGAACCAAGATTTTTACCAGTCCAGAGAATGGAGGATGTTCCGTGACAAAATTATTGTTCGGGACATGGGATGTGACCTTGGTGTTCCTGATCACGAGATTACTGACTGGGTTGTCCGAGGTGGAAGGCTTATTCGACCACGCATCATCATTCACCACATAACCCCTATTACAAAAGAAGATGTACTGGAGCATCGAGAGTGCTTACTTGACCCTGATAATGTGATTTGTGTATCCGACCAAACACATAAGGCAATCCATTATGGGGATGACAGCATTCTGGAGCCAGTATTCACAGAACGAAGACCGGGCGATACCTGCCCATGGAGGAAATGACATGAACAACGAAGCTATGATGAACCGCGCAAAGCAACTGGTGGTGGACTACTTTAACGCCCATGTGGACGTGACTGACGGCAAGAAGCTGACGATGGAGGATGTGTTCATCGTGTGGTTCAGCAAAACTCTGCAGAACTGGAAGGCGCTTGTGAGCACCACCGTATCCGACGGGATGTATTACGAGATCACCCACAACGGTGACAAGGGCGAGACCTATGTGGACGTTTACAAGAAGTGGGACAACAAGTGCGTCCCGGACTAAGGAGCGACTATGGACAGCATTCTCACTTCCGTAAAAAAACTGCTTGGTCTGCCTGCGGACTATGAGGCATTTGACCCGGACATCATCATGTATATCAATACGGTGTTGATGATCCTTTCCCAGATGGGTGTAGGACCGAAAGAGGGCTTTTTTATCTCCGATAAAAGCGCTACTTGGAACCAGTTCATTGCTGACCCGGTGAAGGTGGAAGCAGTGAAAGCCTATGTGGCGGTCAAGGTGCGGCTGCTGGGCTTCGATGTACCGCAAAGCAGTGTGACCAAAGAGGCTCTGCAGAACACCGCATCCGAAATGGAGTGGCGGCTGAATGTGGAGCATGACCACCCGGAAGAGTAAAGCGCTTACCTTATTATAATAGGAGGCCAGAAGATGGCACTTTCGAACACGGCCACGCCGATTTACTATGGCCGGTTTCGAGAGGCCGTAATTCGGGGTGAAATTCCGGTATGTCGAGAAGTTTCTATGGAGATGAACCGGATTGATGACCTGATTGCAAACCCAGGCATCTACTATGATGATAAAGCAGTTGAAGGTTTTGTTAAGTTCTTCGAGAACGAACTGACCCTTACTGACGGCGGAGACCTGAAACTGCTGGATTCCTTCAAGCTTTGGGCAGAAGAGATATTTGGCTGGTACTATTTTGTGGACCGCAGTATCTATGTGCCCAATCCCGGAGGACATGGCGGTCACTATGAACGAAAGCGCATCAAGAAACGGCTTATCACGAAGCAGTATCTTATCATTCCTCGCGGTGCCGCCAAGACCATGTACGACGCATTCATTCAGAGCTACTTTCTGACCGTGGATGTATCGACCACCCAGCAATGCACTACCGCGCCCACCATGAAACAAGCAGAAGAGGTCCTTTCACCGATCCGTACAGCACTGGCTCGGTCGAAGGGACCTCTTTTGAAGTTCATGACGGAGGGCAGTTTACAAAACACGACTGGCGCAAAATCTGACCGTGTGAAACTGGCTTCAACCAAGAAGGGCATCGAGAACTTCCTGACGAATAGTTTGCTGGAAGTGCGCCCGATGACCATCGATAAACTGCAGGGTCGGAGAGACCGTGTAGCAACTGTTGACGAGTGGTTGAGCTGTGACATTCGGGAAGACCCCATCAGTGCGCTTGAACAGGGTGCATCGAAGAATGAGGACTATCTCATTGTCGCGACCAGCTCAGAGGGGACCGTCCGTAATGGTTGTGGTGACACAATCAAAATGGAGTTAATGGACATCCTGAAAGGGGAGTACATCAACCCCCATGTGTCCATCTGGTACTACAAGTTGGATTCTATCGATGAAGTTACAAACCCCGATATGTGGCTGAAGGCAAACCCGAATCTGGGACAGACGGTTACGGGCATTGATGCCGTTGGCTTGCAATATTTCTGCCAGTTCTTCTACTTTCTTACGGCTCAGGCAGTAAATAATGCCTGACTTGCCTGAATTTGCCTTGATAAACTTAATAATGTCACGGTCGATATTATTCGTTTTGGGGCGTACTTCATAATAAAGATTCGGACGATTGAATGAAGATTTAAATTCTGCCGCATCCAGCATTCCCAAATTCTTCTGAATGTCCATACGAACTTTCGGAGTAGCTGTAGCTGTAAGCGCGATGACAGGTGCCTTTCCTATTTCATTTATAATAGGACGGATCCTACGGTACTCGGGACGGAAATCGTGTCCCCATTCCGAGATACAGTGTGCCTCGTCTACTGCATAAAAAGAAATCTTCACGCCTCTCAGAAACTCTACGTTTTCTTCCTTCGTCAATGACTCGGGAGCCACATAGAGCAGTTTGGTCTTCCCGCTCAAAATATCTGATTTTACCTGGTCGATAGCCGACTTGTTTAATGAAGAATTGATGAAATGAGCCACTCCGTCTTCTTCGCTGAAGTTACGCATGGCATCCACCTGATTTTTCATTAATGCAATTAAAGGAGATATAACAATTGCCGTTCCTTCCATGATGAGTGAAGGCAACTGATAACATAATGATTTTCCGCCACCTGTAGGCATTAATACAAATGTATCGTTTCCCGCCAGCAAATTACGGATAATTGCTTCTTGGTTTCCCTTGAAAGTATCAAATCCAAAATACTTTTTCAGTGCGTTAGTCAAATTTATATTCTCCTCCATTGTCTCAAATAGTTTTTCGCGGTTCCCCGTTCTTGTTTTTACATCTTTTGTTGTCTAACAAAGTTATAAACAAGTTCTCAAATTACACGAATATTTCGGGTAATATTTTTCAGAAGAATTGCATTTTTCTTTCTCTCTCCCTTTACTATATTGATACTAAGCATTTTGCAACCGTGAGATATTTGCTTTATCCATCTGTTTTTGGGCGTAATCCAACGTCACTTCGAAGCTTTTCACCTTCTTTGATGGTAATTCAAACATCATATCCATCATAATTGTCTCTACAATGGAACGTAATCCACGGGCTCCAAGTTTGTATTCGATAGCTTTGTCAACTATGTATTCGAATACTTCGGGCTGAAATACCAATTCTATTTTATCCATTTTAAACAGTTTGACATACTGCTTGATAATAGAATTTTTTGGCTCCGTAAGAATGCTGCGCAATGCATTTCTATCCAACGGATTCAAATAAGTAAGAATAGGCAGACGACCGATTATTTCGGGTATCAGTCCGAATGACTTCAAATCCTGGGGTGCAATATACTGCATCATATTACCACGGTCTATTTTTACCGTTTCTTTGGCTGCACTGTAGCCTACAACATTAGTGTTGAGACGCTGGGCAATCTTTCGTTCAATACCATCAAACGCTCCGCCACAAATGAACAGAATATTTTTGGTATTGACCTGAATCATTTTCTGATCCGGGTGCTTGCGTCCTCCCTGAGGCGGAACATTGACAACCGAACCTTCCAACAATTTCAACAAACCTTGCTGTACTCCCTCACCGCTTACATCACGGGTAATGGAAGGATTGTCTCCCTTACGGGCTATCTTGTCGATTTCATCTATGAATACAATACCTTTTTCGGCTTCGGCCACATTGTAGTCCGCCACTTGGAGCAAACGAGTCAGAAGGCTTTCAATATCTTCCCCCACATACCCGGCTTCGGTCAAAACAGTAGCATCAACAATGGTAAAAGGAACATGCAATAGTTTTGCTATCGTACGTGCAAGCAGTGTTTTTCCGGTTCCTGTGCTACCCACCATGATGATGTTGGATTTTTCAATTTCTACATCATCCTCGTCTGCATTCTGAAGCAAACGTTTATAGTGATTGTAAACAGCTACCGAAAGATATCTTTTCGCATCATCCTGACCGATAACATACTCGTCCAGGAATTCTTTAATCTGTTGAGGTTTAGGCAACTCTTTCAAGTTGAGTTCTTCAGCCTTTCCTTGCGACTGACGAAGGGCTTCTTTGGTAATTTCGTATGCCTGCTCGGAACAACTGTCACAAATACAGCCATTCATGCCGGTAATAAGAAAACCTACCTCATTTTCAGAGCGTCCGCAAAAACTGCATTTTCTCTTGTTTCTTGGTGTTTTACTATCTTCCAATTTTCTCTTAATATTAATGTAATTATACCTTATATATTATAGAGCCGGTTTACGAGACAGCACTTCGTCAATCATACCATACTCTTTTGCTTCCTGAGCCGTCATCCAGTAATCGCGATCTGAATCAGCCCACACCTTATCAAAATCAGTATGCGAATGCTCTGCTATGATTGTATAAAGCTCTTTCTTCAGCTTCATTATTTCACGTGCTGTAATTTCAATGTCCGAAGCCTGACCTTGAGTGCCTCCCATCGGCTGATGAATCATAACACGAGAGTGTGTCAGCGCCGAACGTTTTCCTTCTGTTCCCGCAACCAGCAAAACAGCAGCCATCGAAGCAGCCATACCGGTACAAATAGTAGCCACATCACTATTGATAAATTGCATGGTGTCATAAATGCCCAATCCGGCATAAACAGAACCACCCGGCGAATTAATATAAATAGATATATCTTTTCCTGAATCTACAGAATCCATATAAAGGAGCTGAGCCTGAAGAGTATTGGCCGTATAGTCATTGATTTCTGTACCCAAAAAGATAATTCTGTCCATCATCAAACGCGAGAATACATCGAGCTGTGTCACATTCAACTGACGTTCTTCCAAAATATAAGGGTTCAGATATCCGCCTTGAGACTTAATGACATCATCCAGCACCATGCTGCTCATTCCTAAATGCTTAGTAGCAAATTTTCTAAAATCATCCATAATTTAATGGTTTAATTATTATTCACAAAAAGAGGCTTTCAACCCCATTTTTTCAAACAAACAAAAGTACAAAAAAATACGGTCGACGTATCGAAACTTTTGCTTATAACGAAAATTTTTGGTCAAAAGCCCCCTTTTTTAGTAAGATTTAGCAATCAATGCTTATCTCACCAAAATATTATTCAAACATCTTGTTGAATTCTTCCATTGTAACCGACTTGTGGTTCAATGTTGCTTTTTCTTTCAAAGCAGCAGCCAGTTTGCTTTCTACGGCGCGGTTCACTAAAGATTCTACTGATTCTTTTTTCTTCAGCATTTCTTTTGCATAGTTTTCGAGCATTTCTTCAGGAATGTTCAACATGCCATACTGAGCGAACTGAAGACGGGTAGCTTCTTTAGCCATATTCAAGACATCTGCTTGCTCTACCTTGATTTCATTTGCAGCAATCAGCTGTTCTTTAATCAAATGCCAAGTCAGTTCTTCGATGCTCTTTTCGTAGTTTTCAGCAACGAACGCTTCTCCCTTTTCTTCATTATTCAGCAACATGATGCGCTTCAACAAAGCATCCGGGAACTCAAGTTTACCTACTCTCTTAGTCAGGTAATCACGAACATCCATCAAGAACTTGTAGTTGCTGTCTGCTTCAAACTGAACGGCAATTCCTTCTTTGATTTTTGCACGGAATTCTTCTTCACTCTTCACTGTGTCTTTGCCAAACACCTGATCAAACAATTCCTGGTTCAATTCTGCAGGAACCATGCGGGTGATTTCTTCCACTTGGAAGCTGAAGTTACCTTTAACGTCCGCAACTTCTTCTTTCTTGATTTTCAACAATGAAGACAGTTCTGCTTCGTTGTTATCAAATGCAGTAGCAGGGTTGAATACCAAAACGTCATTAACCTTAGCTCCGTTGAAAATTGCTTTTTGGTCATCGTTCTTCATGTAAGTCGGCATCATTACAGCACCTTCTACCTGAATTCCCCCTTCTTTAGTATTACCGTTTTCATCCAATTCAGCCAACAGACCCTTAATCATGTCTTTGTCTTCATAGGCTTCTACCTTATCATATTTGCCTGCACGCTGAGTGTACATCTTCACTTGCTGTTCCACCAATTCGTCAGCCACTTCAATCGTATAATAATCTACTGTATCCTGATTTGTGATTTCAGCATTGAATTCAGGAGCCAAAGCGATATCGAACACAAACTCAAAGTTTTCCTGAGTATCGAAATCCACCGGTTGCATCTTTTCAGCATTCGGCAACGGCATACCCAGCATATTCACTTTGTTTTCATGGATATATTCGTTTACTTTTTCCTGCATCAGCTTATCAACTTCTTCAGCAAGCACAGCTTTACCAAATTGCTTTTTGATAAGACTCATAGGTACCATGCCTTTACGGAAACCCGGTATGTTGGCTTTCTGACGGTAAGTCTTCAACACTTTTTCTACTTTTTCCTGATAATCGGCCTTTTCGATATTAACAGTAAGCAATGCACTTACCTTGTCAACGTTTTGCAATGAAATATTCATTCTGACTTATTTTATTTAATTGTTACTTCTTTCAGATTTTCTCATTAAAGAGGTTGCAAAATTAGTGTTTAATCTTTCAATTACCAAATACACAGGCTAAAAAAAACTAATTGACAACAGAAAGTAGCCTGATAAAAGATAAATAAAATGGCACAAATAAAAAAAAGAAAAAAAAGTCGCTTTTTTTCTTGCTTATTCAAATTTTATGCGTTCCTTTGTGGTCGAACTGGTGATAGATAATATAGCTAGTGATTTTTATTACAAGGTTTTACTTTTGTACGAATAGCACTTACGTAAACTCTCTGTCGTTCGAATCCCCTACTTCATTAATAATCACCACTCAGAGAGTATTTTTTATTTTAATTATTTTTATTTTTTCACTATGAACATGTATGTTGGAAACCTTAACTACCGTGTTAAGGAAGGAGATTTGGAACAAGCAATGGCGGCTTATGGAGTTGTTACTTCTGTAAAAGTTATCAAAGACCGCGAAACAGGTAAATCTAAAGGATTTGCATTTGTTGAAATGGAAAATGACGCAGAAGCAGCCCAGGCCATGAATGAACTGAACGGTTCGGAATTCATGGGACGCCAATTGGTAATCAAGGAAGCAAGACCTAGAGACTAATTACTTATCTGATACAATCAATCAAAAAAAGCTCTGAGCAAATTCAGAGCTTTTTTTATATCCCACATCTCCGGTTTTATACATTTTTTCCCTGCCTGTCCTTTTCCGCCAATTGAAAATCCTTACGGCGAAGCACAAAATTAGTGCCTAGATATTTCTCACGGACAACAGGATTTTCCGCTAGTTCTTCAGGGGTTCCCTGAAACAGAATTTTTCCTTCAAACAACAGATACGCACGGTCGGTCAAGCGCAACGTTTCCAATGCATTATGGTCGGTAATTAAAATACCGATATTTTTATCTTTCAATTTCCATACAATATGCTGGATATCCTCTACGGCAATAGGATCTACTCCTGCAAACGGTTCATCCAACATAATGAACTTAGGGTCGATAGCCAGACAACGCGCAATCTCCGTACGACGACGCTCGCCTCCTGAAAGCTGGTCTCCCAAATTCTTACGTACTTTCTGCAAACGGAACTCGGCAATCAAGCTTTCCAGTTTGTCCTTTTGATATTCCGGAGTAGTATTAGTCAACTCCAGCACAGAGGCAATATTATCCTCCACGCTCATCTTACGAAAAACTGAAGCCTCCTGTGCTAAATATCCAATGCCATTCTGAGCACGCTTATATACAGGATAACTGGTAATATCCAAGTCATTTAGGAATATATGCCCCTCATTCGGCACGATAAGTCCCGTAGTCATATAAAACGAAGTAGTCTTACCGGCACCATTCGGTCCCAACAACCCTACAATCTCTCCCTGCTTCACATCAAAAGAAACATGACTTACTACCGTACGCTTGCCGTATTTCTTCACCAGATTTTCTGTACGAAGTATCATACGGTTGTCATCGGTCACTGTATTTTGTTGTTCTATTTCCTGCTCTGACATATCCATGTATTTTGCGACAAAAATACTAAAAAAGTTTAGGAAACGCATAACAGAACAGAAAATCAGAACTTCTTTTGCATTTATATAGACAAAAAAGGCTACTTTTGCAGGAAGCGCGTTAATCACCTTGACGCCACTGTTTACGCTACTGTTTTCTGATTTATTATCAATGGCCTGGCCCGATGTTTTCGCCAGACCGATGTTAAACCTGATTGGTTATCTCGGTGCGTTTGTCGTGGTTGCGGGCGCGATGTATTCCGCCATCGGTCATCGTCTTTGGGGACGTTGGCGTAAGCGAGAGGCGGTAGTACCGCTGCCCCGCTCAGGCGAATGATTTACGGAGAGTAAAATGAAGTTTGTAGATGAAGCAACGATCCTGGTCGTAGCAGGTGACGGCGGCAATGGTTGCGTAAGCTTCCGCCGCGAAAAGTATATTCCGAAAGGCGGTCCGGACGGCGGCGATGGCGGCGATGGCGGCGATGTCTGGCTGGAAGCGGACGAGAACCTGAACACCCTGATCGACTACCGTTTTGAAAAATCGTTCCGCGCCGAACGTGGGCAGAATGGTCAAAGCCGCGACTGTACCGGTAAGCGCGGTAAAGACGTGACGGTAAAAGTGCCGGTCGGCACCCGGGTTATCGATCAGGGCACCGGCGAGACCATGGGCGATATGACCAAACACGGTCAGCGTCTGATGGTGGCGAAAGGCGGCTGGCACGGTTTGGGCAACACCCGTTTCAAATCGTCCGTTAACCGTACGCCGCGTCAGAAAACCATGGGTACCCCGGGTGATAAACGCGACCTGCAGCTGGAGCTGATGCTGTTGGCCGATGTCGGGATGCTGGGCATGCCGAACGCCGGCAAATCCACCTTCATCCGTGCGGTCTCCGCCGCCAAGCCGAAAGTGGCTGACTATCCGTTTACCACCCTGGTGCCAAGCCTGGGCGTGGTGCGTATGGACAATGAAAAGAGCTTCGTAGTTGCCGATATCCCGGGGCTGATTGAAGGCGCAGCGGAAGGGGCAGGCCTCGGTATCCGCTTCCTCAAGCACCTCGAGCGCTGCCGCGTACTGCTGCACCTCATCGATATCGATCCGATCGACGGCTCCGATCCGGTTGAGAATGCGCGCATTATCATCGGCGAGCTGGAGAAATACAGCGAGAAGCTAGCCTCCAAACCACGCTGGTTAGTTTTCAACAAGATTGACCTGATGGACAAGGCCGAAGCCGAAGCCAAAGCCAAAGCGATTGCTGAAGCGCTGGGTTGGGAAGAGAAATTCTACCTGATCTCCGCGGCCAGCCAGCAGGGCGTGAAAGAGCTGTGCTGGGACGTGATGACCTTCATCATCGAAAACCCGATCGTGCAGGCGGAAGAAGAGCAGAAGCCGGAGAAAGTCGAGTTTATGTGGGACGACTATCACCGTCAGCAGCTTGAAGAGGCCGAAGCCGAAGTGGAAGATGACGAAGACTGGGATGACGACTGGGACGAAGACGACGAAGAAGGCGTCGAATTCATCTACAAACGCTAATCCTGACTTCGCTGGATC
>ENA-USZI01001708-USZI01001708.1-human-gut-metagenome-genome-assembly--contig:-NODE-1708-length-14061-cov-4.605692_pt1 | contig 14061 bp, 8 predicted proteins | sample MGYA00250042_ERZ773532 | MGnify/ENA primary metagenome ERZ773532 (study PRJEB29103, sample SAMN06112036) | human gut metagenome | biome: human gut; feature: ankylosing spondylitis patient; material... | reverse complement strand
AGGCAATCTGGAATGAATTTTGGCTACGTTACTGTGAACGGAGTGAACAGTAACGAGATTTTTCATAGAGTCAGGTGGATATCCTCAATTGAAGCAGGACTTACTTAATTTGGTTAATTTACAGTATTCTCTGAAATTATTACGAGTATACTCAAAAAACAGCAGAACAGATACAAATTATCCATCCTGCTGACGTTCCTTCCATAGCAATCTGCGTAAATAATATATTAATCCAGTTCAGTAGAATTTCACGCTCTGCTGAACCACATCACAATTCATTATTTTCCAAAATTGCAATACTCATAATGTAGTTATAATCTTATACAATGTCTCCACGCTGTACGGCAGTATTCTCTCATCCAATTGAAATTTCGGATGATGCAGAGGATGATTCTCTCCTGGTATTCCCGCAAGAAATACTGTGAAAAGTCCTCTGGTTTCTCTGAAATATCTGTATGCGTTGTCACCGGAAAGAAACAACTCATCTTCTCCTTCCAGAACAAATTTATCTCCGAATACTTCTGCACCCACTACCTTTGCTGTCTCTGTAAGTTCCTCATCATTGGCAAACGCATATACCGGATCTTTTGGAAATTCCATACGGATCTGTGTGCCAGTCTGCTTTTCAATTTCCTGCAGATTTCTCTCCAGCTCGTGCTCAAGTGCCATGTAAGTTTCTTCATGAACTGCGCGTATATTTCCGTTTAATACCACATGGTCTGCAATAATATTCGTATATTCACCGCCATGGATCGTACCCGTACCCACAATATATTTTCCTGCATCCGGATGCTGTTTTCCAAAACTTTCATTCAGATCATGAATGGCACTTATCACTTGAGCAGCTGCATAAATTGCATCAATCCCCTTATCCGCTTCACACCAGTGACTGGATTTTCCATGAACATGAATCTGCATACTGTTGATCATGGAAGATGCCTGTCCCTGATGCACTGCCATTCCAAATGTCATGTCCGCTGCGTAATGAAACATCAGAAATGCATCTGCTTTCGGATTCTCTAATGCTCCGGCCTGAAGCATTCTTTTTGCACCTTCACCAATCTCCTCTGCAGGTTCAAAAAGGAACCGGAGTCTGACCGGAAAACTTTCCTGCATTCTTTGCTCTTCTGACACAATTTTTGCAAGGATCAGTGCTGCTGCCAGGATCATATCGTGACCGCAGGCATGCATACATCCCTGATTTACTGATGCATATGGCAGATTTGTCTGCTCCTGTATGGGCAATGCATCCATCTCCGCCCTGAGTACAACCAGTTTCTCCCTGTTTCTCAGAGATGGAAGTTCCGCAATCAATCCTGTAGGTTCTATCGGCACAATCTCATATCCCAGTTTCTCCAGATATTTCCGGATATATGCAGACGTCTCCACTTCCTGAAGTGCCAGCTCCGGATGTTGATGAAAGTAATGTCTCAATGTGATTAATTCTTCCGTATATTTTTCTATATTCATCTGTTTTCCAACCTTTGTTCTCAGGGATTACCATTTTCATCTTCCGACATACTCAAAACCGCATTCGGACGTTCCAGGCAGAACTTCTGTATCTCTTCCAGAAATCTCTGACCGTATTTCTTTAGCTTATTCTCGCCCACACCGGAAACCTCCAGCATTTCTTCTTCATTTGATGGACATTTGATGCACATATCTATCAGCGTCTTATCACTGAACACGATATATGGAGGCATGGCTTCCTCTTTTGCAATTTCCAGACGAAGTTTCCGCAGGGCTTCAAATAAATCGTAACCTGCTGCCGTAAGCGCATCTGTACTGCGTTTTCTGACAGATTTCTGGGGCTTTTTCTTTTTATCCGGTTCTTTTTCCTCGTAAGTACGCATAATCACGTGAGTATTTTCATCTCTTAGCGGAGAAATATCGCCCAGTTTCAGCACACTGTAACGTTCCTGTGTCTGATAGAGATATCCCATCTCAGTCATCTGGCTGATCAATGCCCTGAGTTCTGCCTCACTGTGATCATTCAATGCTCCATAAGATTTATACTTATCTGCTCCAAGCTCCCTCAACCGGGCTCTCTTAGCCCCCAGCAGAGTGCCAAGCACAATTGTCAGTCCATACCTTCCTCTCGTCTCAGCTACACAGTTCACTACCCACTTCGCCTCTCTGGTCATATCTGTCTCATGGTATTCTCTGTGACAATTTCCACAATTATCACAGGGACCGAAGGTCTTTTCACCGAAATACTCCAGAATATAATTTCGCAGACATCCTGTTGTTTTACAATATCCTTCCATGATCTGAAGCCTTCGTATATCCCGCTGACGAATGAGAAATTCATCCTCTTCATCCACATCGGAAAAATCTTTGTTATCCAGAAGCATTCGGTCGATCATAACATCCTGTGCAGAAAACAATAGAACGCACTGGGAATTCTCTCCGTCACGCCCTGCACGTCCTGCCTCCTGATAATAATTCTCCATACTCTGCGGCATATTGTAATGGATCACATATCTCACATTGGATTTATCAATCCCCATTCCAAATGCATTTGTTGCAATAATAACAGGAGTTCTGTCATAAATGAAATCATCCTGATTCTTTTTTCTGGTTTCATTATTCAGTCCTGCATGATATCTGGTAACAGCAACTCCTTTTTGGAAAAGCAGTTCAAAAAGATTGTCCACATTTTTTCTTGTAGAGCAGTAAATAATCCCGCTCTCTGTTGGATGTCTGTCTATGTAATCCATCACAAAATCGTCTTTTCGCCGGATATTTTCCACGCTGTAATATAAATTCTTTCTATCAAACCCGGTAATCACTACTTTCGGATCTTCCAGATTTAAAGTACAGAGAATGTCGTTCTTTACTTCCTCTGTTGCAGTTGCGGTAAAAGCACTGACGATCGGACGACCGGGAAGATTTTTTACAAAGTCTACGATTTTGACATAGCTTGGTCTGAAATCCTGGCCCCACTGTGAAATACAATGTGCCTCATCCACTGTCACCATGGAAATCTCCACCTGTCTGGCAAATTCCAGAAACTCATAATTTTCCAGACGTTCCGGTGCAACATAAATAATTTTGTATCTTCCTCCTGCTGCCAGGTACAACGCCTTGCTAATCTGACTTTCCGACAGTGAAGAATTGATAAATGCGGCATGTATTCCCGCTTCATTCAAAGCCTTTACCTGATCCTGCATCAGTGAGATCAGAGGAGAAATTACAATCGTAATTCCTGACAGCATCAGTGCCGGTACCTGATAACAGATGGATTTTCCAGCTCCTGTCGGCATGATTGCAAGCACATCCCGGTGTTCCAGAATGGACTCCACAACACTCTCCTGCCCTTCTCTGAATGTATCATATCCAAAATAAGTCTTTAAGGTTTGTACTGCCTGTCTGTTCACCTGAAGCCTCCCTCTGCATTTTAATCTATTTTAATTTCTTTTTCAGCTCCTGAATCAGTTCGGAATAGTCTCTGTGCTGCATCTTCGGAAATGCCTTGATGATACGCCCCTGACCGACAACGGTATGATTGGTAATAGAACTGGACAGTTCCTCAAACTGAGCCTGAAGCTCCGCTCTTTTTATACGAAGCATTTCGATAGATTTTTCTCGCTGTGCGGCAGTTGCATCACGCAATTCTGCTGCTGCAAGAGTTGCCTGAACCTTTCCTTCTCCCACTTTCTGTGCTGTGCCAATCGTAGTCGTAGCCAGAGTATCACTCAGTTTATCACTTACAATTCTCAAATCTGAACGAACTTTATCCAGTCTGGTAAGCTTTTTATTCAGTCCCTGGATTACTGCTACGGTCACAATAAAATCTGTCAGATACACAGCATACAAAACTGCTATCACAATCCATTCCCAGGTTGCAGGTGTATGTGATGCATGTGACTCTACATACTTCTGGAAAACTTTTACCACCATAACGATAGCCAGTCCCCAGATCAGAGAAAACTCCAGGCAAATGTAGCCATGAAAATTAAAGGGTTTATCTGAATAATCCCACCATCTTGCGTGGAAACACACATCCAGCAGCCAGCCTGCAACCAGCTCCACCGCAGTTGCCAGAACAATTCCAAACACAAAAATCATTCCATCACTCATCTGACGCCCGCTGCCCTGAATTGTATTGAGCAAAGCAAAAACAGAAAGCACCCCAAATCCATATACCGGGCAAACCGGTCCATTCAGGAAACCTCTGTTTATAACTTTTCCCAACGCTACTGCATGAAAAATAACTTCAACAACCCAGCCGCCAAAAGAATAAATAAGAAAATACAGACATATCTGAAAATACGTCATTCCACAAATCATTCGTTGCTCCTCCTTGCTTTCATCAAACCACTTTTCATATCCCATTATCACAGTTCAAACAGAAAACTTACCCCAGACTGTTTTGTAATGTACTGATCAGTTCCTCTATAACAATTGGTTTGGATAGAAATCCATCCATACCACATGCCAGTGCTTTCTTTCTGTCTTCGTCAAAAGCATTGGCAGTCATGGCAAGGATCGTAATTCCCGCCAGTGCCGGATCATCCAGTGAACGGATCTGCTCAGTAGCCTCATATCCGTTCATTACAGGCATCTGCACATCCATAAGCACCAGATCATAATCACCTGGTCTTGAATTCTTAACCTTCTCCACAGCCTCTGCTCCATCTTCCGCTGTATCAACCTGAAAACCATATTCACTAAGGAGCGCTACTGCAATTTCACTGTTCAGTTCATTATCTTCCACAAGCAGTATGCGCCTGCCTCTGAAATCTAAATCTGCTGCCGGAAGAATATTATCCTCTGCCCCGGCCTGCTTCTGGCCGATTGCAGCCATCAGAGTCTCTCTGATATCTGACATAAACATAGGTTTGGCACAGAACGCAGTCACCCCTGCTGCCCTGGCTTCCACTTCAATATCTGACCAGTCGTAAGCAGTCAGGATAATGATCGGCGTATCATCACCAAGACTGCGGATCTGACGGGTAACTTCAATGCCATTCATATCAGGCAGACGCCAGTCAATGATATAAGCGTGGAATGCATCCCCCATTTCCATAGACTGTCGTGCGCGGAGAACAGCCTCCTTGCCGGAAAGTGTCCATTCCGAACGCATTCCAACCTTCACAAGCATCTTAGTCACACTGTCACAGGTATTGAAATCATCGTCTACTACCAATGCCTTCAGACCTTCCAGTTCTGCGATTTTCTCTATACGGTGATTCTCAGGCTGGATCCGCAATGGCAGACGGATAATAAATTCAGTACCTTTGCCCTGTTCTGTCTGAACCTCAATGGTTCCGCCCATCATATCTACGATGTTCTTGGTGATAGCCATACCCAGTCCTGTACCCTGAGTCCTGCTTACAGTGGAAGTCCGCTCTCTCTCAAAAGGAGAAAAGATCTTCTGTACAAATTTCTGACTCATGCCGATTCCGTTATCCTTTACCCGGATTTCGTACAGTTCACAGCTTCTCTGTGTACCCGGATACTCTCTCAGCCGGACAGAAACGGTTCCGCCTGCAGGAGTAAACTTGATCGCATTGGACAAAAGATTCAGCAGCACCTGATTCAGCCTGGTCTTGTCGCAATAAACATCCTCATTGGTAACATCCATGACATCCATGTAAAGCTCTAACTGTTTCGCATGGATCTGTCCGCTGATAATGGTTTTCAGATCATGAAGAACCTCTGACAGACTGACTTCCGTCTCTTCCAGATGGATTTTCCCGCTCTCAATACGGCTCATATCCAGGATATCATTGATCAGTGAGAGCAGATGATTACTGGAGGAAAGAATCTTACCCAGATAATCCCGAACCCTTTCTTTATCATCAATGTTGCTTACAGCCAGTGTGGTAAAACCAATGATCGCATTCATTGGTGTACGGATATCGTGAGACATATTGGAAAGGAAGGTGCTCTTTGCCTTGTTTGCAGTCTCCGCAGCGCGGACCGCCTCAGAAAGGGCCTGATTCATTTTTCTATCAGAGGTACGATCTGACAGAACCAGGATATATTTCTTTTTTCCGTTTACCTCGCTGCCCATTGCAACGTTATGAAACCAGCGGTGTTCTCCTGTTTTCTGATGAACATATTCAAGATCCCATTCCTGCTGCTCATGAACCTGGATTTCTTCCAGATACTTCTTCTCCGGATCTTCAACGTCCCCGGGATGCAGTTTCCCAAGGACACAAATATCTTTACGAATCTGTTCTACTGTAATTCCCAGCAGTTTTTCCACATTGGGACTGACGTAATCTGCCTGATATGTTTTTGCATCCAGCATCAGGAAAACGTCATCTACATTCATTGACAGCTTTTGAAACAATTCGTCCCTGTACAGAATCTCCGTATCCTTTCTCTTCAGGTTTACCCTGTTTTTCCGGAGAATAATTCCAATAAAAAGACCGGCAATACACACCGCTACTGCACTTACAAGCAGCACAGTGCTACGCTGCAGAACATTCATACTTGCATTGACGATATCAGCCTGGACAAGTCCCAGAAAGATCCAGTCCTGAGGTTTGGATTTCTCATAGACCAGATAGTAATCCTCTCCATCCAGATTTATCAGCATTGCATCTGTATGTCCTTCCTTAAACTCTTCTGAAAGCTTAAGGATCTCTTTTTCAGACAGAGTAGAATGTTCTCTCAGAATCCCAAAGAAATTATACACCTCTCCCCATGCCTCAGAAGAATGATCCACAACAACACGGCCATCCGGATGAACCACATAACTCTGGGCATTTCCATTGAAAGCAGAAATATCCAGCACATTTACGATATCAGAGTTTTCATAGGCAATGGCAATAGCATCATATTCAAAGCCCTGATAACTTCCATGAGGCCTGGGAGTGGCAAAAACAAGGAGCTGGGATTTTCCGGGAACTGTTGCATTGGTTATCACATCATTTCCCTGCCGGATCTCATCTTCAATATTTTCCTGCAATCCCAGATACCCGGTTTCACCTGTTGCCATCTTATAGTTCCCGTCCGCTGACAGGAAATAAAAATCTAAAAAGCCTGCATCTTCCTGTGCTTTCTCTATATACTCACGAATTTCACTTTCATCGGAAGTGTTCTGCAGATATTCCCCCCATATATGGAGATAAGTCAGATTCTTATTTGTCAGCTCACTTAGCATATTATCAGACTGATGAAAAATTTCTGTCAGGTGAGAAACACTTTCCTCATAAACAGTCTTCGATACAAACCCCAAATATTGGAAAACAGTCAAAAGGATTCCAACAAATAGGGCAATAAGAACTGCTGCATTCCATCGTTTTCTCACAACCCGTTTCTTTCTGTTTGTATTATGATTCTTAACATCCATTCTTCTCACCTCAGAGTAATGTAGTCTTCAGGCTCTGCAAGAATGGCATTACCATCTGAAACATATGTTATCCAGGTATCTTCCACAGAGGTATCCCCTCCATCAAATACAATATTTTCCTCTGCCGGATAAGCTTCCATATATTGTGGTGCTGCAAGGCAGGTCACAGTAAAAGTATCCTTGTCCTGAATCTGTTTTCCATTCTTTGTAACTTTACTCAATGTATAACCATTATCCGTTTCCCTGATTTCTACAGAAATACCGCTGAACACAGGCAGAGAGCCGCGGTTAAAGGGGATAAAGCCTCCCTGGTAGCCTTCTACGAAGTTTCTGACCGTTTCCTTCAGTTCTGCCCCGCTCATCTCACTGCTGTAAGCGGAAAGCTCGTTTGGCATAATCATGTTGCCTGCCATTTTTTCTGTATAACCGGCCTTCAGTACATTTCCTGTAAAGCTGTTTCCTGTTGCAATCAGCACATCCGTCCCATAAATACCGCGCAAAGTGTTTGCCATAACAGAATAGGCTTCATTGCCTCCGCTGGTATGGAAACGATTGGAATAAGTTTTCTTTGAATCCAACACAATATCCTCAGAAGTGGATTTTTCTTCAAGAAGCTGGGAATTAAATGACTGATAAGCCTGCTCTGCATTATATTCTCCTGAGATCATCTTAGACACCACATCCCTGGAAATGGAAAAAAAGTCATTTGACGCAATACGGATATACATATGGTTTTCTTCGATCACAGGTTTCACATCCTTCAGATATTCCGTAAGCCGGAAATCCACATCCTGGCTATAGCTTAACAGATCCTGCCCATCATAAATGATCCGGTTCTGCGCATCCTCTGAAAGCATTGTGTTCAGTACCTTCATTGCTTTCTGCCGACGTGTTTCATCCTTTGTCAGGTCACGGTTTAAAGCTATCTGGAAATATGGTGTAGTCATCAGCCACTTTTCGCCGTTCTGCTGAAAGAATGGCAGGAATGTTGTGTTAATGCCCTGATCCTGGAACATTTTTACACCGGCAGAACTGCCGAAATACATGGCAAGCTTACCACTTTTGTACATCTCAACCACATCATCATAATTCATATCCAGATCATCCTGGCTCAGCCCTGTATCCTGAATAAACTGCTCCATACGTTCAAAAGCCTCCGGCCAGACGGTACTGTCCAGACCTTCTCTCTTTGTATTGTCCGGGTCACTGTAGATGGTACGCCACTTACGTCCATCCCCAGAAGACAGCTCTGATGCAGACAGACCCTGCAGTGTTTCCATACAGGTATAATCATAGTAATAGTCTGCAGTAAACCCACGGATACCCACCTCATCAAATGCCTGGCAGGCAGAAACGAAGCTTTCATAATCCGTTGGAAGAGGAATATCATACTTTTCAAAAAGATCTTTGTTCACTACAAAGCCATGGGCATCTGCACACACAGGAAGCCAGTTTACGCTGCCATCCTGATTTTTGAAATTGTTAAGGTAGGTATCATAGACAGCACCTGCAGCATTGGTTGTGGAAAGATCCATCAGACTGTCCTTCAGGGGGCTTGCATCATGGAGGGAAAACCTGCAGCAGGTTATAATATCCGGCAATCCGCCGTTTTCATTCAGAAAACGATAGAAATCCAGATCATTATTGCCTACTACAAATTCAACGTTGATATCCGGAAGCTGTTCCTGGATGTATGGCGCATATTTTTCATACAGCTTTGTGCTCCATAAATACACTGTGATGGTTTCTGCATCTTCTTTTTCCGCACTTTTCCCGCCGCAGCCAGACAGAAGTGATACGGCTGTCACCATCGCCAAAAGCACAGCAAGTATCTTATTCCATTTTTTCTTTTTCATTATAACTTCTCCTGATTATGTTTTACTAACTCATTGATCGCTTTTACTAATAACTTTCCATCAACAGGCTTGGCAATATGTTCATCCATTCCTGCTTCCTTTGCTCTCATTTTGTCCTCAGTGAACGCGTTTGCTGTCATGGCAATGATCGGTATCACTTTTGCATCCTCTCTGTCCAGAGAGCGGATCATCTTTGCTGCTTCATATCCATTCATGACAGGCATCATAATATCCATAAGAATAGCATCAAATTCTCCAGGTCTGCTTTTTCTGAATATGTCAACAGCCTTCTGTCCATTCCATGCTTTTGTCACCACAGCGCCTTCATTCTGAAGCACAAATTCTGCAATCTCCATATTCAGCTCATTATCCTCTGTCAGAAGAACATGGAGCCCCTGGATAGAAGTTTCTGTTTTTTCTTCCGTTTCAGTCCTGTCCTTCATATCTGCATCAATCTGGAATGGAATCCGGATCACAAATGTAGTCCCTGTACCTTCTTTACTTTCAAAGGAAATGGTTCCGCCCATTTTCTCCACCAGTTTTTTTGTGATTGGCATTCCCAGTCCTGTTCCGGCGAATTTTGTGCGGCTTCCTGCATGTTCCTGTGCAAATGGTTCAAAAATGCGTTTCTGGAATGCCTCTGTCATTCCAATTCCGGTGTCTCTGCAGACAAATTCCAATGTGGTCATTGCTGTCTGTTTCGATGGGATTTCCCGACAGCCGATATAGACATATCCGTTTTCTTTGTTATATTTCACCGCATTAGACAAAATATTCATCAGAATCCGTTTCACATGCACCGGACTTCCAATAAGATTCCAGTGTGTAACTTCTTTCTCTTCCCAAATGATCCGGATATTCTGCTCCGCAGCCATATGTTCGATCACACCCAGTATTTCCTCAAAAATACTGTTCAGATTAAATGGGATGTCTTCCAGAACCACTTCATCTGACTCCAGCTTGCTCATGTCCAGAACCTCGTTTATCAGTTCCAGCAGCAGATGGGATGTCTTTTTGATCTTTGCCCTGCATTCCGTCTGTTTCTCCATATTGTCTGCATAATGGTCTGCCACATTGATCATGCCGCAGATTCCATTGATCGGTGTCCAGATATCATGGCTCATTCGCTGTAGAAACTCGGTTTTTGCCTCATTGGCTGCTTCTGCTTTTTTTGCTGTTCTCAGAAGTTCTGCTTTATATTTTTCATCTTTTTCCTGTTCCTGTTTCCGGTGTGCCAGATTGGTTCTGTAGGTCCAGAACCAGAATATGCTGAACATCAGAAAATAAAGAAAAATAACACCTGCTACACTTAATGGGAGGTTATGGAACACTTCCGTATCCGGAAGATATGCATAGATATAATAATCACTCTGCTTCAGCATGACTCCATAACATCCGATTCCTTCCGTCTTTAAATGATGGATATGCTGACTGTCTGTATGCTTTTTCATTGCCTGAACAACTTCGTTGTCAGCTGTATTCTGCCCCAGCAGACTCTCATCATTGCTGGCAACAACAACTCCCTCGTCAGCAACAATAATCGTTCCATCTTTCTGAGTACAATAACCTTTTAAAAGTCCCTGTATTGTCAGTGTATAGTTTCTGGCAAATTCAGGAGATGTGTAATAGTAGATTGCAACAATACCCGGTGCATCTTTTCTGGCACAGGCTGCAATGTCAATATAGGATCCATCTTCTCTGGCAAACCGTTCTGAATAAGATCTTTCTTCATATCCGGTAAAATCCATGATAATGTCTTTTTGCAGATAATCTGTGATCTCATTGGTCAGAGCCTCATCCATGCTGTATTTGCAGACTGTCTTTCCCTCTGCATCCAGCACAAGGATACCATCCACCCAGAGGGTCTGCAGATTTTCTTTCAGAAACTCCTGGCTTAGCCGGCCGCCGTTTTCTGTTTCCATGTCGATATTCGTACTCATCTGTCTGGCACTTTCAATGGCGCGGAGGAGACTTTTAGATTCCGAAGCTTCATTATAATGGGTATAGGTGGAACACTGCACTTTGACATAGTTTACAGTTTCCACCATCCTGTTCTCTGCTTCCTTTTTCTCTGCCCGAAAAAAGTAATACAGGGAAGCTGCAGTCACACAGATTCCAAGCAGAATGCCGAATATCCAAAATCGTTTTACTTTTATTCTTCTCCTAATATCCAAGATCATCCACCTCCAGATACTTCTGGGGATCATCCAGATATTTTTCAATGATTTTCAGGGATGTGCCATCCTGACGCATTTCTTCCAGCGTCTGATCCATCTGCTCACAGATTCCTCTGTCATCCTCTTTTGCAAAAGCAACACCTATCCCGACCACCATCAGCGGATCTTCCAGGATACGGAAGCTTGCATCATAATCCTTCATGTACTGGACAATGGATTCCTCATGTGCAGCAACTGCATCTACATATCCTTTTCCCAGAAAGGTATAGATCAGTTCCCTGTGCCCAAGACTGATCAGATTTCCCAGTTTGGGAATTCTCTCATCTGTCCGGTTCAGAAAGATACTTTCCGGTTTGGTTGTGGACTGGACGGCAAGGTTCTTTCCCTCCAGATCACTTAGTTTATAGATATCACTGCTCTCATTTACAGCAACTACCTGGCGGCTTGCTATGTAGGGTCCTGCCCAGCGGTAATCGTCAAGGCGTCCTTCCATGGAAAAACAGCCCATAATACAGTCGATTTCTCCGCTTTCTACCAGTTCTTTTTTCTTCTCCCAGTTGATCTGGACAACATCCACCTGATACCCCATTCTTCTGAAAGCTTCTGTAGCCAATTCCACATCAATTCCTGTGGGGATTCCATCTTCATTCAGATAATTGTATGGCGGATAACTGTCACTGCCCAGGGTGATAACGGGCTTTTCTCTTTCTTTTTTAGTAACATCTGCATTTTTGCACCCTGCCAGGGCAGTTGCTAAAATTCCCACAAGCAGAATGCCTGCAATCACTCTTTTTCCCTTCATCTTTTCTCCATTCCTGCTGTTCTTCTCTATTTTCCCTCAAATTTAACCGAATCAGGTAAGTCCCCTGCGGAGGTTGCGAATATCCGCTTGAAGACACAAAAAAGTTCCTTGTAAAAAATTTTACAGGAACTTTTTCCATAATGCCCATTTAACATTTACCTTTTTTTATTACTGAGGCATGATGCAACCGGTTGGCATGATCAGATTTCAGTCTGACTTTAGCTCCTTCTGGCTTTGCGCCCCGGCTTTTCAACCGGTTTGCCAATAAATGCCATAAAAAATTTTTTTTATTATAGCACTCATACTATATCATGTCTATAAGAAAATATGTTACTGTTCACAGCAACACGCTTCGCGGGATATTACCAGTGAACAGTAACGAAAATATACCTCTTAACATACAAATCCAGCTTCCCATCAAAACTTAAGAGAAATTTACCGGGATGGAACTCCTTCATCAACCGGCCATGATTTTCTAAGTGCCCCATAGGAAATCAGAAAATTCGCAAGCCATCCGGCCGGTACAGCAAGCCAGACAAATGCAATTCCATAACGCGGTGCAAAAATCAAGGCAACTGACAGCCGAATGGCAAGGTTTACCATATTGGCAATGAGAAACGGCTGCATAATCCCAAGTCCACGAAGAACTCCATCTGTTGCCATCTTAATACCCATAAAAATAAAGAAATATCCCAGCCATTTCATATAATCCCCGGACACCTGATATGCCAGAGCGGTTCCATCTTTTCCAAGGAATAAGGAAGAAATTGGGGTGTGCAGTGTTTCAATGACTATGAAAGCAAGGACTGCGAAACACAGGTCCAACACCAGTGCAGCATGGTATCCTTTTTTGATACGTTCAATTTTCTTTGCTCCAAGATTCTGGGAAACATAGGGCGAAACCGCATTTCCAATGGATACAAATATCAGTGAAAAAACATTCTCTACTCTCATGGTTGCCGCATAACCTGCCAGCGCCTGTGTACCGAAGGGATTTACAACCGCCTGTACGATCATCATACCAATTGACACTGTGGATTGCTGAAGAACCGATGGTACTGCAATACGAAGCATGGAATGTAACTCCTGCCTGTCAAACCAGTTAAAGCGGCTTTTATATCGACGCATCCGGTTAAAGAAAATCAAAAGCGAAAACACTGCGGAAATCCCCTGCGCAATGAGAGTTGCAAGGGCGGCACCGAACACACCCAGCCCTAAACCTGCCACCATCCAAAGATCCATAACAATATTCAAAACAGAAGAAAATATCAAAAGGCCCAACGGAATCTTCGATTCACCGATGGAATTGAACATCGTTGAAAGGATATTGTACATAAACAGAAAGGGAAATCCCACAAAATAAACACGCAGATACAGTACCGCTTCATCCAGTATGTCAGCAGGTGTTTGTAATAAACTCATCATAAAATGAGAAAAAACAAAGCCAAAAACCCCCAGAAGTATACTCAGAATCAGAAAACTGATCAACGATGTTGACACAATTGTTTTCATTTTGCTATAATTCTGAGCTCCAAAATAGCGGCTCACAAGTACACCTGCTCCTACACCGGCTCCCAAAGCCACACAGATGAAAACATTGGTCAAAGCGGCACAGGCTCCAACTGCCGCAAGTGCAGAGGATCCCACAAACTGACCGACGATAATGGAATCAGCCATATTATATACTTGTTGAAAGAAACTGCCCAGAATCATAGGCATTGCAAAAACAGTCAGTGCTTTAAGAGGGGCATCTGTGATTAAATATTCATCTTTTGACATTCTCATTTTCCTCCATCAATTCCTGCTTTTTATCCGAAATCACAATTGTATTTTCAAAATGTAAGTTTAAGATTTCGTTACGCAACAATTATATGTAGTTACAGCAAATAAGTCAAGCTGCTGTTTACTTTTAGTAAT
>ENA-USZI01001693-USZI01001693.1-human-gut-metagenome-genome-assembly--contig:-NODE-1693-length-14122-cov-14.801068_pt1 | contig 14122 bp, 10 predicted proteins | sample MGYA00250042_ERZ773532 | MGnify/ENA primary metagenome ERZ773532 (study PRJEB29103, sample SAMN06112036) | human gut metagenome | biome: human gut; feature: ankylosing spondylitis patient; material... | reverse complement strand
GTGGCAGAGCAGTATGCTTCAAGACATCCTGTGACTGATGCTAAGAATAAAAAACAGGCAAAGAAAAAACAGGATAAAGAATAATAAGTCAACAAAACGCATGCATAAAAAATCTCCGGTATCAGGCTTTTCCATACATTAAGACTTTAATACCGGCTTCCTATTAAACGGACTGTAAGTGCAGGGTTTGTGTGATAACTCAGCCCTGCACTTACAGTCTATTTATATTTATTGTTCACTTTCACGCTCTTTCATCTTATTAAAGATATGATCGTACCCCTCTGTTCCATAATTAAGTGAACGATTAACTCGACTTATAGTTGCCGTAGATGCACCTGTCTTTTCAGCTATGTCAAGATATGTCTTTTTCTCCCTTAGCATCTTAGCCACTTCAAATCTCTGTGATAATGACAGTAATTCGTTAATCGTACATACATCCTCAAAAAAATTGTAACATTCTTCCTTTGTTTCAAGACACAATATCGCATCAAATAACAGCTCCACTGCCGGTGTCTTTAACTTACTGTTCATAATTCATCCTCCATTCTGATGCACTTATATTTATTAAGACTTACATACTGTGTATTTTAACACGCTAAAGTCTAAAAGTAAAGTATCTGTTAAATATATGAATTAAATAAATCCATATCCGTGTTGGCTATGAGTCTATCAGGAAAATCCACTTCATCTATAATCTGCTGTGCAAGTGTAAAATTACATATATCTTCTTCTATATGCGCATCACTTCCTAATGAAATGCACACATCCTTCTTCTTACAAAGCTCCAGCATTTTAATATCATTTTCCCTTGCACCCTGTCTTGGTCCTGACGGCTTAAGTGATGTATTATTAAGCTCCAATAATGTATGATACTCTTTAGCAGCCTCAACCACCAGCTCCATATCAACCGGATACCTTGAATCATCCGGATGTCCGATTATATTAATATACGGATTCCTCATCACATTAATAAGAGCATTGGTATTTTCCATAACTGTACCTGCTTTAATACATGGCGTATGAAAACTTGCGATTACAATATCCAGTTTCTTTAACATTCTTTGTGGCATGTCAACGCTTGCATCAAGACCTATTATATTATTTTCACAGCCAAATAATCTGTTCACATCATATTTTCTTTCAGGAAGTATTCCAAGATTAGTAAAATAAAGCAGGCTGCTGCTTCCCGGCATCTGTGGTGCATGCTCTGTAATTGCAAGATTTAAAAGACCTATGCTTCCTGCATATCTTGTCATCTCATCTATAGTATTATATGCATGTCCGCTTGCAATTGTATGTGTATGTGTATCTATTAAATATTTCATCATATCTCCATTTCTTTTATGTTATCCTTGTATGGAAAACCAGCCAGTTTCTATTAATAAATTTTCATCTCTTTTTTATTTCCATCCTATGCATTATATAAATATTTTCAAGACATATAATACCATTATTTTAATACGTTTATAATGTATATATAAAAAGAACAATATTTTACAAAAACATTCGTAAAAAAGACGAAAAAATAAAAATCTGTATGATTGGGATAAGCATATTATACATGATCATTTCAAAAAATCCACTATTTTAGTAACAAAATAGCAATAAACATAATAAAACAAGCAACAAAGAAATTGATATCAGGTACGGAAGCCGATATACTTTAATCATCAGCTGCAAGATAGTACAAAAGCGATGGGGAGGAAAACATGCGATGACAGGAAGACTGACGCTGCCGACCGATGCAGACATCATTGACGAAACAATACGGTTAAAAAATCTTTTGGGCGCAGATGCTTTGAGAGACTGTGACGGAACCGAAATGCCGGAAGCACTTTTGTCAGAGCCGGTGAAGAAATATGCGACTTATTATACCACGAGAAAGGATAATGCGTGGGCGATGAAGCATCCGGAGGAGATCCAGCAGGAATACCTGATCAGCAACCGCATCACCGCCAGAGGGGAAACACTCCGCATCCGACTGATGGAAGGCTTCCATACGGAGCAGCTTAAGGTCAATACGCTGGACGATCCGAAGCGTTGGTGGGAAGTGATCGACAGAACGACCGGTGAAGTGGTGCCGACGGATGCATGGGAATTTGATGAGGCATCCGGTGAAGTGGAGATCCGTACGATCCCCTATCATGAGTATACGGTAAGCTTTCTGGCATTTTTGATCTGGGATCCGGTACACATGTACAATTTCATCACGAATGACTGGAAGGATACACCGCATCAGCTCACTTACGATGTGAGACAGCCCAAGACCAAACAGTATGTCAAAGACAAGCTGAGAAAATGGTGTGAAGACAATCCTCATATCGATGTGGTCCGCTTCACTACCTTTTTCCATCAGTTTACACTGACCTTCGATGACAAGAAGCGAGAAAAATTTGTAGAGTGGTTTGGATACAGCGCAAGTGTGAGCCCCTATATCCTGGAACAGTTTGAAAAATGGGCAGGTTACAAATTCCGCCCGGAGTACATTGTGGATCAGGGATATCACAACAGCATGTTCCGCGTTCCCAGCAAACAGTTCCTGGATTTCATAGAGTTCCAGCAGATCGAGGTATGTGCGCTGGCGAAGGAGCTGGTAGACATTGTACATTCTTATGGCAAGGAAGCTATGATGTTCCTCGGAGATCATTGGATCGGAACAGAGCCCTACGGTAAATATTTCGCAGGCATCGGACTGGATGCAGTGGTAGGCTCTGTCGGAAGCGGTGTGACACTCCGCATGATCTCTGATATCAAGGGAGTGGATTATACCGAAGGACGGCTGTTACCTTACTTTTTCCCGGATGTGTTCTGCGAGGGTGGTGACCCGATCGGAGAGGCAAGGGATAACTGGAGAAAAGCAAGGCGTGCATTACTCAGGTCTCCCCTGGACAGGATTGGATATGGCGGCTATCTGAAGCTGGCAAGTAATTGGCCCGGTTTCATTGATGAAATACAAAATGTAGTAACGCAGTTTCGGGAGATCCATGAAAATATGCAGGGGACAGCTTCCTATGTGGCACCTTTCAAGGTGGCGATCCTGAACTGCTGGGGCAGTCAGAGAAGGTGGATGTCCAATCAGGTACATCATGCGATCTGGCACAGGGAAACTTATTCCGCAGAGGGAGTACTGGAATGCTTAAGCGGAATGCCTTTTGAGGTCGAGTTCATTTCCTTTGATGATGTCAGGAACGGCATCCCTGAGGAAATCAAGGTCATCATTAATGTCGGGGATGCGTACACAGCATTCAGCGGCGCGGAGAACTGGATCGACGAAAAGGTCCTGACCAATATCAGACGCTTTGTGGATCAGGGAGGTGGCTTCATCGGTGTGGGTGAGCCTACCGCTTATCAGTATCAGGGAAGATATTTCCAATTGTCCGATGTGCTCGGTGTAGACCGCGAGATGTGCTTCTCTCTCAGTACGGACAAATATAATGAGAAAAATGACGATCACTTTATCTTAGAGGATATTGAAGGAGCCTTGGATTTCGGCGAGGGCACCAGCCGCGTCTATGCGCAGGGCGGACATTATCAGATCCTTGCGATGGATGGGGAATACAGCCAGCTGGTAGTCAATGAATATGGCAGAGGACACAGCGTATATTTTGCAGGTCTTCCGTATTCTCCCCAGAACTGCAGACTTCTGCTTCGGGCAATTTATTATGCAGCCGGCATGGAGCAGGAGATGAAACGTTACTATGTAAAGAAGTACCACCGGATGCTTTACCATAAGAAAGCAGACGCCCTTTCAACTCACCCAGCTCATATACCTTATTATCGTATGGAGTCTTGAAGTTTGCCGACTGGATGCTATGCAGATAACCATAATATTTCTCGGAAACATCTGCACGAAGGAACAGACGACGGTTCTGAGTGATACTCACCAAAGGCTGGCCTACCGACACATAGTCACCTTCCTGCACCAGACAATTCTTGATATAACCACCTAAAGGAGCTGTGACGGACACACCTGTCTTGGTCTGGTTCTTTGAAATAGCCTCGTATGCCAATAATGCATTTTCATAACTCTCCTTAATGGCATTGAAATCTTTCTGCGATATTATCTGACTTTTTACCAACTTGGCGGCACGTTCATATTCTTTTTTGGCGGTTTCATATGCGATACGGGTACGTTTTACAGGGTCTCCGTCCGGCATATTCTCAGCAGAGATATTCAGAATGGGAGCCCCCTTGCTCACACTCATACCGTCCGTTACCGGATGGCGGAAAGAAACCACACCGGCTACATTGGCGACTACTACGCTTTCATCGCCTTGTGCTGCCTGCACCTGACCGCTGGTCGTTATCACCTGACGGAATGATTCAGGCCGGATTATTTCCGATTCTACCCCGGCTGCTTTTGCTTTTTCTGGAGCCAGAATTATCTCATCGGAATGTCCGGCTGCAGAAGCTTCCGCTTCATGATTATGCCCTTCGTGACCTTCATTCTCATGGTCGTGGTTTTCTTTTTCATGGTCATGCCCTTCGTGGTCGTGATTATGTGCTTCCTCCGTTCCATGATCGTGTCCTTCGTGATCATGACCCGATTTACTGTTGCAAGAGCCTAAGAGGAACAAGCCTAAGACTCCCATAAAGATAAGTTTCTTCATGATGATATTATTTGTTCTTACTTTTTATTAAATGCAAAATTAGTGTAAAGAAAATGCAACAAAGTTGCGGATAAAAAGATAAACTTTCTATCTGTTAAGCAAGAACATCGCAAGGAGGAGCACGCAACCCCTTTACGTGGGGAAGACACGTAGAATGCAGTTTTTCTAAATAGTAATTATAAGGTAATGTGTTGTGTTCTGTCAACCGCAATGAAAGCGCCAATACATCCGTCACCGTATATAACAGCAAACAAAACGAATAATCAGGAGAAACACTGTCTTGGGCCCGATCCGGAGTTACACTTTTAAACTTGGTCACACATCCGGCATTACATGTATGATTCTCATCAGAACTATTATTATGCTGCTGATGCTGCACGGAACATTGACAGCCGCACAAAGTCATATCATGCTGCAAACAAAGAATTTCCCGGTGATGATGATGAGGCAGAACAGATGCTGTCAACATGATAATGCTGACCAACATCAATACCCATGCTATGTATCGTCTCCGTTTCATCGGGCACAAAAATAGGTGTTTATCATGTAAATTCCAAAAAGAAAGCATGGTAAATGCCGAATTCTCAGCAATTACCATGCTTTCTTTTTATCTTTTACATACAAAGCTTACCAAATAGAGACACGTTTTTCAGGAGCCAAATACATAGGATCCCCCTCTTTAATGCCAAAAGCATCATACCATGCACCTATTTGAGGGAGTGCTCCGTTCACACGCCATCTGCCCAATGAATGTGGATCAGACTTGGTTTGCAAATGAATCTGCTCGTCGCGGATATTGCCAGCCCACACTCCGGCGTATGACAAGAAGAAGCGCTGTTCCGGAGTAAATCCGTCTTTTACCGGCAGGGGAGCATCTTTTGTCGCATTCTTGAACGCCTGGAAAGAAACCTGCAAACCACCATGATCGGCTATATTCTCACCTAAAGTCAAAGAACCGTTGGCATTGAGTCCCGGCAAAACCTGGATGCTATCAAAGAAATTCACCATTACCTGAGCACGTTCTTCAAAACGTTTGGCATCTTCGGCTGTCCACCAATCTTTCAAATTACCATCCTTATCAAACTGACGTCCCTGATCATCGAATCCATGAGTCATTTCATGACCGATAACCACGCCAATAGCTCCATAATTAAATGCATCATCAGCATTCATATCAAAAAACGGATATTGAAGAATACCCGCCGGAAAACAAATCTCATTCGTGGTCGGATTATAATATGCATTGACAGTCTGCGGAGTCATTCCCCATTCATCTCTGTCAACCGGCTTTCCTGCCTTGGATAACATATAATCCAGTTCGAATTCTGTAGCACGCTTCACATTGGCCCAATAAGAATCTTTTTCAATATTCAAACCGGTATAATCCCTCCACTTATCAGGATAGCCTACCTTTACATAAAAAGAATTCAACTTCTCAATAGCTTTAATCTTTGTGCTGTCACCCATCCATTCCAAATTCCGAATACGTTCTCCCAATGCGGTCTGCAGATTCTTTACCAACTGCACCATACGTTCTTTTGCGGCTGCCGGAAAATATTTCTCCACATACATCTGACCTACCGCTTCACCCAGTACTCCATTTACAGTACTTACAGCACGCTTCCAACGAGGTTGGTTAGCCTGTTTGCCGGATAGTGTTTTTCCATAAAAATCAAAATTTTGTGCCACCAAATCATCACTCAAGTAACCGGCAGCCCTGTCTATCAGACTCCATTGCATATAAGCGATCTGATTTTCAACCGGCAAGCTATTGATAATTTTCTCAACCTCTTTAATCGGCTCCACTTGAGAAACACTCAGTTCAGTCACCCCTTTCACGCCTATACCATTCAAGAAAGCATCCCAGTCAATGCCCGGAATCTCTTTCTTTAATTCATCCAAAGACATTTTATGATAATTGGCCGCAGGGTTACGCTGTTCCACCGCACTGAAAGAAGCTTTTGCAATACGGGTTTCGATATCCATTACAGCCTCCATTTTCTTTTTAGCGGCAGCCTCATCAAAACCAGCCAATTGGAACATCTTTACAATATGTTCCTTATACTTATTACGGATATTGACAGTCACATCATCATTGTCCAGATAATATTCTTTTTCACCCAGACTGATACCCCCTTGATACAATTGAAACAAATTGCTCTTACTGTCCATGATATCGGCACCCACATAGAAACTGAAATAAGGGAATACACCGCTATGAGCCAGTTCCGCCATCAAAGGAACTATTTCCGATTTATCCTTCACTGAAGCAATCTTTTCCAAATCAGCTTGAATAGGAGTTACTCCATCCGCATTCAGTTTCACACTATCCATAGCCAAATTATAGATATCCCCTATTTTCTGACCTATTGTACCTTGCGCATTCTGCCCGGAAGCAATTTCCACAATCAATCCTTTCAGTTGTTCCCGATTATTTTCAGCAAGCATATCGAATGAGCCAAAACGGGAATATTCATTGGTCAGAGGGTGTTTCTTCATCCATCCGCCACAAGCATACTGATAAAAATCAGCTCCTTGAACAGCCGTAGTGTCCAAATTTGTCAAGTCTATACCCGAAGTCATGACGGCTTCCTTTTTACTGTCGCATCCGGCAGCTACTGCCAGAGCCAATACAGCCATTGGTAAATAATGTTTTGCTTTCATTTGTTCTATATATATGATACATACTTTAACTTCCCTGCATCTCTTCTAATTCCATAGAAACGGTCTCCCATTCTTCTACCGTCTGATCCAAGTCCTTTTTCAGTTTCTGATGCTTTTCATACAAAGCCATATCCGATGCACCTTCGGGAGTAGCCATATCAGCTTCCACCTCGCCAATCTCAGTTTCCAGCTTTTCTATTTTCTGTTCACAATCCGCAATTCGTTTCTCCAATTTGCGAATTTTCTTATTCAATTCCTTTTGCGCCTCATAAGATAATTTGTTCTCACTAACCGTTTCGGGTTCTTCCTTTTTAGTGGCAGACACAGTAGGAGAAGCCGAAAGCTGCAACTCATTCAGACTCTCTATTTTCTTTTTCTGTAAAAAATCATAAATGCCGCCAATGTGTTCTTTTACTACTCCACCTCCGAATTCATAAACTTTGGTCACCAGTCCATCCAAGAACTCACGGTCATGAGAAACAACAATCACCGTTCCATCAAATTCCTTGATAGCTTCTTTCAATACATCCTTTGAGCGCATATCCAGATGGTTAGTAGGTTCGTCCAAAATAAGGAAATTCACCGGTTCTAACAAAAGTTTTATCATGGCAAGACGACTCCGCTCCCCACCCGACAGTACCTTTACTTTTTTATCAGAAGCCTCACCTCCAAACATGAATGCTCCCAGAATATCACGAATCTTCAAACGAATATCCCCTTTTGCCACATAATCAATCGTATCAAAGACACTCAGATTTTCATCCAACATCTGAGCCTGATTCTGAGCAAAATAACCAATCTGTACGTTGTGCCCGATGGTCAGTTTACCTTCGTATGGGATTTCGTCCATTATACATTTCACCAAAGTGGACTTACCTTCCCCATTCTTTCCGACAAAAGCCACCTTCTCACCTCGATTAATAGTCAAAGTCACATCGTGAAAAACGATATGACTGCCATATGCTTTCTTCACCCCGTCACAAATGACCGGATAATTGCCGGAACGCATGGCAGGCGGAAACTTCAACCGCAAGGCTGAATTATCTTCATCATCAATTTCAATAGGAACTATTTTTTCCAATTGCTTGATGCGGCTCTGCACCTGTACAGCCTTGGTAGCCTTATAACGGAAACGCTCTATGAAATCTTCCGTATCCTGAATTTGCTTCTGCTGGTTCTCGTATGCACGCAATTGCTGCTCACGACGTTCTTTGCGCAATACCACAAACTCATCGTAAGCCACTTTATAATCATAGATATGCCCGCAAGATATTTCAATCGTACGATTGGTCACATTATTAATAAATGCACGGTCGTGGCTCACCAATACAACGGCTCCCGCACTTGTCTTCAAAAAGTTTTCCAACCATTGAATGCTTTCTATATCCAGATGATTGGTAGGCTCGTCCAACAGCAACACATCGGGCCGTCGCAACAGCAACTTGGCCAACTCTATACGCATACGCCATCCACCACTGAACTCAGATGTAGGACGGTTAAAATCCTCCCGGCTAAATCCCAACCCCATCAATGTACGTTCTATCTCAGCTGTATAATTGGTACCTCCCATCATCAAAAAGCGTTCATTGTCATGGGTGAATTTCTCAATCAGTTTATGATAGTTTTCTGAATCATAATCTGTTCTATCCGCCAACTCCTGATTCATTCTCTCAATACTAGCCTGCAACTCAAAGATATGTTCAAAAGACATCTCCGCCTCTTCCATCACAGTATGTTTATCACTCAGAATCATGACTTGAGGCAAATAGCCTATCGTCACATCACGCGGAACAGAAACACTACCTGAAGTAGGCGCCTGTATTCCTGCCAATATCTTAAGCATAGTAGACTTACCGGCCCCATTCTTCCCGACCAGCGCAATACGATCTCTCTTATTGATAACGTATGACACATCCTCAAACAGAGGCGTTACTCCAAACTCTACTTTCAAATTATCTACTGAAACCATTCGTTTTTATCCTTTTGCAAAAGTGGCAACAAATATACGGTTTTATATGTAAAAAAGACAAAATACAAGTAAATAAAAAAAGTCCTCATCCTTAACAAATAGGACAAAAGTATTAAAACGTGTTAGAAAACATATTTTTTTAGTTGTTTTATTTGCAAAATCCACTAAAACACGTACCTTTGCAACGTGTTTTTCATAGTATTAGATTTAAGGTTAACAAAGGTTGGAGCAAGGCGTTGCTCCTTTTTTTATGTCTACATTTTCCTCATACTTAAATATTGACTTAGCTCAACCAAGCAAAATTTATCTGTAATACAAAAAATGACTGCTTCATTCTCATGAAGCAGCCACCAACAAAATACACGATGTAACACAACTATGTTTTACACATATCAATTATTTAATATCGATTCCACAAGGATTGAGTCCCGGACCACCACCACCTGTATATCCCCTACTTTCTCCTGTGTCCCATGGAGAAATCCAAAAAGCATATAAATCGCCACAAGTAACATAAAACTTCACTTTAACTATCTTGCCTGAAAGAGCAGCAAGTTTTTTACCTGATTTCCAAGTTACCAATTGTTTAGTACTGTTCAAATCATTCATTTCCTTACAATCCTCCCTGGAAAATCCCGTAATCACATTACCATTTTCATCCATTATCTCCACCTGCAAATCCTTTGCTTGTGCATTCACAAAAAAATGATTACCATCAAACTTTATTTTCTCGGTAACAAGTACCCCTTCTGTGTCTGTATGCATGGAAACGAACCCATCACGACGTAAAGTTGCCAACCCAGTAGAAGTAAATCCATCCCACATCACTTTATTCTTCATTCTTCCACTAGAATACAAATACAAAGAATCACCAACAATGAGAGGTACGCCGATAACAGACTGCATATTTCCCCAATTCCATGCCCCTTCCGTTTCATTTACTCCCATAACAGGTTCATAACTGGGACGATAAAAATGAAAACCATCTCGACTATATCCCATCCCTATTTCATTTCTTTTCTGAATACCTAACTTACCACAGAGATCATTCTCTGGTCCTTTCCACATAGCATAGAACCCTAGCATAACACTTTCATAAGGCATAGCATCAAAATTATAAATGGCTGGACGCACATCAGGAAATTCAGGATGTGGCAGTTCCTTATCGGAAGGAGTAAACCACAAAACTATATTTTTATCCTTTATTCCTTTAGCCAATGAATGCGCCACGCTAACTGCCATCTCTGGATCTTCATTTTCCAAATAGCCTCTAGAGCGTCCGTCTGCTTTACTCCCCTGCCGTAGACTAATAGCCCATTTTTGAGTAAACGGATTATAGAAAGCAGTGGTACGATCCCCCACCGGTCCTGATTGCGCAACTCCTTCCGACCAATGAATACCATCTTTTGAATATTTTAAAATTATTTTCCATCCTCCACTATGTTTTTCCACATTGAAGAGTTTGAAACGTTTTTCTGGTTCTGGACACATTTTATCGAGCCAAACTGTAGCCGCATCCCGATCACAAGTATCTACAATATTCGTACCCGGCACTATATCCATATTCACTTTTTCCCAATGCTTCCCATCTTTTGACTCCGCATAACAAGTATAAAAGCTTTGACGATGTTTGTGCATAGATCCGGCACCAGCCAAATACCACATTTTAAATTTTTGTTCGCTTTCATCATACCATATTCCATCACTGAAAGGAGCAGCATAAGGAGCACGTTCAAAAGTGTATTCCCACTCCTTATCCGGAGCAAGTACCGGATTATTCTCATAGAACATAGCCTTATGGGAAACACGCTCCATATCTGTTTCTGCAATTAAAAAATCATCAACGAATAATTGGCGTCCTAGATTTACAGAAATAACAGTCGGTTTGTTTGAAATATAAGGTAAAGACATTTCGCGACGTACTCCATCATCAATCATACTAGGAGGCCATTGCTCGGGCAGCACAATGCCATTATGCAATGTTCTACCATTCTCTTTCACCGTTTTATCATTGGAAGATGACACACAGCCGGCAAAGCAAGCTGCACATATAATATAATAAAATACTTTCATAATTATTCTATTTTTAATTACCATCCTGGATTATTTTTAGTGATATATGGATTACCCTCTACTTCATCAATTGGCAATGGAACCCATTCATTCTTATTTTCCTTAAACCCCATATATTGAGCCCTGCTAAACCTTTTAAACAAAGGATCAGTATTTTCCAATTCGCGAAAACGCTCTACTACTTTACCCCAACGAAGCAAGTCAAAGAATCGGGAGCCTTCATAGGTAAGTTCTAGAATACGTTCATCTTCAATAGTTCTCATATTAGCTTCTGTTACATGAGGTACTCCTACCCTATCGCGTACTTTGTTTATTGCTTCTAACGGGGTTATGTTTGCAGTGGCTTTCCCTCCCATTACTACAGCTTCAGCATACATCAGCAAAACATCCGAATAACGAATCATTCTCCAGTTTACTCCTTGTGCACGTCCATTAAAAAAATGCCCACCAGCATCATCTGTCGGAGGTAAGGTCCAATCCAACCATTTCCTACTACACATTTTATATCCCATTGCCAACTCATATTGTTCACCAAATGTTCCTTCCTTTGAACCCATTTCTGCTTCCCAGTCCTTCCCTTCAAGAAAAGTAACCTTCATACCTTTCGGACGTATAATCTCCGATACATTATCATTAAAAACAAACGAACCAAACATACGTGGATCAGTTTCTCCTGTCACTGTTTTTGACGCTACAAATTTATCATATAACCAATTGTGCATAACCTGTGCAGAACTATTCGAATTTCTACTTCTATTCATTATACACATTTTACACCGGACGTCATTGAACAACCCACTGTCCACAAATCCTGGGTTAAATCCTGTATTCAACACTCCGACAAATTGTACTTCAAAAATAGATTCATCATTATTTTCATGTGCCACATCAAAGTTCCATGAATAGTCATCTACCAATCTGTAGTCCCCACAATTACCATTAATGATTTCTGCAAAAGCCGCAGCAGCCTCATTATAATAAGTTATTTGTGAAGTTCCATATTTGGGTTCAATACCGGATCTATAAAGATATGACTTACCCAAAAGTGCATAAGCAGAAGCTTTCGTCACACGTCCTTTATTTTTAGCATCCCAAAAATTCTTGTCAGGAAGTAAATCTTTAGCTTTGATCAGATCATCTATAATAAAATCCCAAGCCTCTTCAGGCGTTGCCTGAGGCTTATATTCATTAGGAGCCTTAGGCAATTCTTTAATCAAAGGAATATTCCTATAATTGATGAATAAAAAGAAATGTGTAAATGCACGAAGAAAATAAGCCTCCCCCAAATATGCATCCTGTAATTCTTTATTGCTGAATTCTATTTCAGTAAGACTTTCAATCATTTGGTTAGCTTGGGAAGCAGCTGTATACATTAACTGAAAAGGTTGAACCAATGAATAATAGGAAGGGGTAAACTCTTCATTATAAGCACCTGGTACTCCATAATCAGCTACCGAACACCCCTCATCACTACGAGTCAACATCAAACCAAATCCACAAGCTCCCAAATTACGAGGAGTCGAAATATACCCATAGATACCAAGAATTCCCTTATTACAATTTTCTAGTGTAGTATAAAATGAATTAACGTCTGATTGATTAGGATTCACCGCCAAATCATTAAAAATATCTTCACATGAGCCCATCATTCCAATAGTTACAAAACTGATGATGATAACTATAATTTTACGCAACATTATTTTCATACTCATTCTGTTTTTAGAAAGTTAAATTGACACCAAGATTATATACTCTAGAATTCATTGTTGCTTCATGAGGACTTTCCTGTGCTTGCCAGAAACCATCCACACCTCTGTCAAACAACACGTTTGCCCTGCCGGTTGTTTTACTTTTACAGGGCATTAGCGGAGCGTGCATTCTATGATTTGAGCAATATCGTCGGTAGATCTTGCAGCCTGAGCCTGTCTGATCACATCTTCTTTCTCCGTGTCTGTCATTCCGGAAAAACATTTCATCGCATTTTCGTTTCGTCCTAACAGCATTCCAAATCCCGGTGGGATATCGTCTTTTTCGAAGTGCATTGCGTGTTTCCTCCTTTTTTTGGGGTTATGAGTCAAAAGGTGTATGGGGGTAGTGAGTGGTAAATTGCGCAAAGCTGATTCTGGTTTTGTTTCCGTTGTACGAAAATAAGAAAAACCATTCTCAGCTTTGCGCGATTTACCACCCCCGGACCGCTACTGCCACAAACTACTGATCCTCTTTTTCCTAACACCCCACAGTATCCCCACCCCCAAAAGAAAAAATACGTTTATTTTGCCAAATCCCCGATTTTGTGTTATCATACCAAATAGCTATGTGTAAACGAAATATACTTTATGGCACACAGCCTGACAGCAGCAGATATCAGGCTTGTGTCTGAATAGTAACCATGGAGAAGCAGCACAGAAATGGAGAATTTGTATGAAGTGGAATAAATATACAATAGAAACGACAACTGCAGCGGAAGATTACATGAGTGCCATGCTGGCAGATTTAGGGATCGAGGGAGTGGAGATTGAAGATAATATTCCGCTTTCCAAGGAAGACCAGGCGGATATGTTCATCGACTTTCTGCCGGAACTTCCACCGGATGACGGTGTGAGTCACGTCAGCTTTTATTTGGAGGATAATGGAGAGGACTACACGGAATTATTAAAACAGGTCAAAATCGCACTTGAAGATCTCCGCAAGATCGTGGATGTCGGAAGCGGCGTCATCACCTCTGACCAGACGGAAGACCTTGACTGGATCAACAACTGGAAAAAGTTTTTCAGCTCATTTTACATTGAGGATATTTTGATCAAAC
>ENA-USZI01001686-USZI01001686.1-human-gut-metagenome-genome-assembly--contig:-NODE-1686-length-14160-cov-6.653057_pt1 | contig 14160 bp, 7 predicted proteins | sample MGYA00250042_ERZ773532 | MGnify/ENA primary metagenome ERZ773532 (study PRJEB29103, sample SAMN06112036) | human gut metagenome | biome: human gut; feature: ankylosing spondylitis patient; material... | reverse complement strand
AAGTTTTTACATAAGAAGATTAAAAAGAATTCTGATTCCTTATTGCATCGTAGCCGTACCCTCTTATATTTTATTAGATGTCTGTGTGGATAAAACAGGATGGGGAGAAGCCATAAAAGACTTTACATTTATCACATTTTTCAGTGATGGAGACAGGCTTTATTGGTATATTGGCCTGATGTTGTTATGCTATCTGATTTATCCCTATATCTTTCAGATTGTGGATAGTGCACGAGACGCAATAGATGGAGAGATCCGGCTGATTTCCATGGTAAGTGCTATTACCGTATTGGCACTTGTAATTGCATTATATGAGAAAGATATGTTTGGAAATGTGAATATTGCTTTGCTTCGTCTGCCTGTTTTTATAGCGGGCTGTTTTTATGGCAGATCCAGCTATGAAAAAAGGGAAAGTTATTGGAAATGGTTGATTCTTTTTGCGTTATCCGGCTATTTGCTCACCATGCTTCCAAGTGGATCTCCTATTTTTGCAAGGTATGTGACCGGAATTTTTAATATCTCATGTTGTGCGGGAATTGCCTGGATCTTTTCCCAGTTATCTATGCGCCCGGTTATAAGAATACTGGAATGGTTTGGTGCTCATTCGCTGGAATTGTATCTGGTACATGTTACCATACGAAAATTTATGAAGGGAGCAGCATTTCATACATGCCATCTGCGTTACGAACTGGTGCTGGTATGCAGTTCCATTGTGATTGCATGGATACTTCAGATCCTTGTCCGGTATATAACAGATCATTTGCTTAAGGAAAAGAGGTAAGACATATGACCCTACAGCAGTTACATCAGGTAATTACGATTGCAGAAAGCCGTTCCATGAACGAAGCATCCCGAAAATTGTTTGTCTCACAGCCCAATCTGTCTGCGGTTGTGCGCGAACTGGAAGAAGAAGCAGGAATCACCATTTTTATCCGGTCCAACAGGGGAATCGTGCTTACACCAGAGGGAGAGGAATTTATCGGATATGCCAAGCAGGTCGTGGAGCAGTATCATTTGCTGGAATCCCGTTATATTTCGTCTGCATCCAAAAAAAAATTTTCCGTGTCTATGCAGCATTATACCTTTGCGGTCAAGGCATTTGTGGAAGTGGTCAAGGCGGTGGGAATGGAAGAATATGAATTTGCCGTGCATGAGACACAGACGAATCAGGTAATCGAAAATGTGCGCAACATGAAAAGTGAGCTGGGGATTCTTTTCCTGAGCAAATTTAATGAAGCAGTACTCCAGAAACTTTTCAAGGAAAATGATGTGATTTTTGAAGAACTGTTTACCTGTGACACCTATGTATATCTGTGGAAAGGACATCCGCTGGCACAAAGGGATGTAATTTCTATGAAAGAACTGCAGGAATATCCATGTCTGGTGTTCGAACAGGGGAAAAATAATTCCTTTTATTTTGCCGAAGAGATGAAAAGTACCTATGAATATAAGAAGATGATCCATGCGGATGACCGGGCGACCATGCTGAATCTGATGGTTGGGCTGAATGGTTATACGCTCTGTTCCGGGATTATCTGTGAAGAATTAAACGGAAATGATTATGCGGCAGTGCCGCTGGCGGAGAGCGAAAAGATGCGGATCGGCTATATCCGGCACAAGGGGATAAAGGTCAGTCCGATCGGAGAATTATATGTGGATATTCTGAAAAAAAGTGGGAAACCACTTTGATAAAAATAGTTTTCATCAAAAAATGCTTGTTTTGGTGATTGGAAAGGCAATTTTTTGGAGAAATTGCATAAGATAGCAGGTATAAATATAAATACACGAAAAAAAACGGTAAGAATCTGATGGAAACGGTTGCGCGATTACCGTCATTATGCAGGAAAAACCGGAGAAATGCGAAGTTTGCATAACTTTGACAGATGAGAAAAAAAGTGGCATAATCTTTTCTAAACTTGGGGATGATAATAAAAGTATGTTGTTTAAAGGTAGAAAGAGGTGTTGGATTATGTATGAAACTGTTAAAGTAATTCGGTTATCAGATATGGATGAAGTTAAGGATTTTGTACGTGCAGCAGGTGGTTGTGATTTTGATATTGATGTAAAATGCGACAGAACATTCATTGATGCAAAGTCATTGCTTGGTATGATTGGACTTGGCGTAAAAAAGAATCTTCAGGTTTGCTACGGTGGAAAGAATGAAAATTTCGAAAACGTAGTTGCTAAATTTGCAGTGGCATAATACAATTATTATATCGTGACTATGGAACTTTAAGTCCCGCTCCGTATTCCGGAGCGGGGCTTTTTATTGTAAAATAATGGAACAAATAAAAACTCGCTTCATACAACAGGAAAATACCCGCGGGAGAAAGGAGGTGTACATGCAGGAATTACATATCTCTGTGAGAAATCTGGTAGAGTTTATTTTCCGGGCAGGAGATATCGATAATCGTGCCGGAAAGCTGGCGAGTGCAGAGGCCATGATGGAAGGCAGCCGTATCCACCGGAAAATTCAAAAAAGCATGGACACCTCCTACCAGGCGGAAGTACCGCTGAAAATTGAATGGAAAGCCAACGATTACGTACTGGTCGTGGAAGGACGTGCAGACGGAATCGCCTATGGAAAATTTCAGCCGGATCTGCCGGCTGCGACGGAGTCTGTGCTGCAACCGGAGAAGGAGTTTGCGGCGGAAATCCCTCCGGAAGAAGAAATCAGCTTCATCGATGAGATCAAGGGTGTATATAGAAACGTTGCGGCAATGGAACAGCCGGTCTACGTGCATAAAGCCCAGGCAATGTGCTATGCGTATATCTATGCGAAACAGAACCGTCTGGAGCGGATCGGCGTGCAGATGACCTACTGCAATCTGGATACCGAGGAAATCCGGTATTTCCGGGAGATTTATACATTTGAGACGCTGACCGTGTGGTTTACGCATCTGATCGAAGATTACCGGAAATGGGCAGACTGGCAGATAGCATGGAAAAAACAGCGGCAGGAGAGTATTCATACACTCGAGTTTCCATTTCCCTACCGGCAGGGACAAAAGAAGCTGGTTGCCGATGTTTACCGCACCATTCTGCGGGGGAAGAACCTGTTTATCGAGGCACCGACCGGAGTGGGCAAAACAATTTCCACAATCTTTCCGGCGGTAAAAGCAGTGGGAGAAGGGCTGGCAGACCGGATCTTTTATCTCACGGCAAAGACCATCACAGCAACTGTGGCAAAAGAAACGTTCGCACTGCTGGAAGAACAGGGCTATCGTGCCAAAGTGATCCAGATTACAGCAAAAGAAAAACTCTGCCTGTGTGAAGCGATGGACTGCAACCCGGTAAACTGTCCATATGCAAAGGGACATTTTGACCGGGTGAACAATGCGGTGTTTGATCTCTTGCAGAAATCCAACCTGTTTACCAGAGAGGAAGTTTTAGCGCAGGCGAAAGAATATCAGGTGTGCCCGTTTGAGATGAGTCTGGATGTGGCAACCTGGGCGGACAATATTGTCTGTGATTACAATTACGTATTCGATCCGAATGTATATCTGAAACGCTTTTTTCAGGAGGGGATAAAGGGAGACTATCTGTTCCTGGTGGATGAGGCACATAACCTCGTGGATCGCAGCAGGGAGATGTACAGTGCCGATCTGTACAAAGAAGACGTGCTTGCAGTGAAGCGGATCATGAAAGCGCACAGCCGTACGATCTGCCGTATCCTGGACAAATGCAACAAAGCCATGCTGGAAATGAAACGTGAGTGTGAGCACTACCAGATTCTGGACAGTGTTGGAACGTTGACCTTCCACCTTATGCGGCTGGCCTCCCAGATGGATGAATTTTTGGAAAAACCGCGGGAATTTCCGGAGAAGAAAACGGTGCTGGATTTTTACTTTGCGCTGCGCAATTTCCTGAATATCTATGATCTGGTGGATGACCATTACGTGATCTACAGCCAGATGACGGAGGAAGGAAAATTCCGGATCCGGCTCTTTTGCGTAGATCCGTCGGTCAATCTGCAGAAATGCATCGATAAAAGCAATTCCACGATCTTTTTCTCCGCAACGCTCCTGCCGATCGGATACTACAAGCGGCTACTTTCCACGGACGAGGATAACTATGCCATTTATGCGCAGAGTACGTTTGCCCAGACACAGAGACTTCTCGCATTTGGCCGGGATGTGAGCACAAAATATACGCGGAGGAACAGAAAAGAATACGAAAAAATCGCGGACTATATCGGTGCAGTCACAGAAGCACAGCAGGGAAATTACATGGTGTTTTTCCCGTCTTACCGGCTGATGCAGGATGTATATGAGGTCTTTGCCGGGAAGGCAGCCGATTCGTGCGAGATTCTGATGCAGCATAGTAATATGAAAGAACACGAAAGAGAAGCGTTTTTGGAAGAATTTGAAAAAGAGCGCCAGGGGACACTCGTTGCGTTCTGTGTGATGGGTGGAATTTTCGGGGAAGGCATTGATCTGAAAAACGACCGGCTGATCGGTGCCATCATCGTGGGAACCGGACTTCCGCAGGTCAGCGATGAACGTGAAATTTTAAAGAATTATTATGATGAGCGGGGATTGTCTGGATTTGACTATGCGTTCCGCTATCCGGGAATGAATAAAGTCCTGCAGGCGGCAGGACGTGTGATCCGAACCAGCGAGGACCGCGGCGTGATCCTTCTGCTGGATGAACGTTTCCTGCAGCGCGAATACGGAGCGCTTTTTCCGAGAGAATGGGAAAAGAGAAGCGTCTGTGGTCTGCCGCAGCTGCGGGAAGAAGTGAGCCAGTTCTGGTCAGACGTCCGGGAGGAGCTTTAAAAACTCTTCGGTGGAGGCAGAAACCGGAAGAGTAGGGTTTAACGAAGCCACCAGCTGCCGCTGCGGGATCGTTTCCTGCGTGCGGACGAGGAAGAGATCCTCCGGCTTGTGTTTCAGACAAAAATCCGGGATAAAAGCAATTCCAAGACCGATGCGGGCCATGTCAATGAGCAGATCGTTGCTGCTGAGCTCTACCTGAGGCAGCAGTTCCAGCTGATGCTGCAGGAAAATGTGGTGCAGAAACTCACTCGTTGTGCTCTTGCGGTCTAACATCATGAGCGGATAGGTGCCAAGCTCCGAGAAAGGAACGATGCGGTCCGCCAGATCAAAATATGCCGGATTGGCGACGAACACATCCGAGAAAGAGCCAACCGTTTTCTGAATATAGGAAGGATTCAGATGCGGGTTTGGAAAATTTGTGATAATCAGATCTACCCGGCGCTGCTCTAACAGGTCTACACAGCCCATCGAGCTGGCATTGGTGATTTTAATCGGAACATCCGGGAATTTCCGATGGAATTTCTGCAGATACGGCAGAAGAAAATAGCGGCAGATCGTGTCGCTGGCACCGATATGCAGCTGTCCTAAACCAAGAGAGCCGGATTCTAAAAGCTGGCTTTCGCCGCGTGAGATCAGATTCATGGCAGGTTCCACATGTTTCAGAAGCAGAGCACCGGCAGGAGTCAGCTGCACTTTTTTTGTGCTGCGGATAAAAAGCGGCTGTCCCAGCTTGCGCTCTAATGTTTTGATAGACTGGCTTACCGCTGACTGGGAGATAAAAAGCTTCTTACTTGCATCCGAAAATGAGAGAGAGCTTGCAACATAATAGAAAACCTTGTATAATTCATAATTGATATCCATCGATCATATCCTCAGTAGTATAGTATAGTATAGTATAGGATATATTATATACCTTTCACAAAGGAGAGAAAAGGAGATTATCATGAAAAAGGGAATTTTGAAAACCTTATGCGGATTGATGGCGGCACTCATGCTGCTTGTGTTCGCAGGAACACCCGTTACAACTCAGGCAGCAAAACTGCCATATTACATTAAAATCAATCGTCAGCAGAACTGTGTGACCGTATATGCACTTGATTCCAAAGGCAAATATACCAAACCGGTCAAAGCATTTGCCTGCTCGGTCGGTGTCAACAATGCCACCCCGACAGGAACATTTTCGATTCCGGCAAAATACCGCTGGCATACACTGATGGGCGGTGTGTACGGACAGTATTGCAGCCGTATTCACGGTGGGGTGCTGTTCCACTCTGTGTTTTACAGTTCACAGGATCCGAGCAAGCTGGCATACAATTCTTATAACCGTCTGGGACAGACGGCATCCCACGGATGTGTCCGTCTGAATGTGGAAGATGCCAAGTGGATCTATGACAACTGCCCGGTAGGAACCAAAGTAACCATCTATGACAGCAAAGATCCGGGACCGCTGGGCAAACCTACCCCGATCCGTATCGATGTAAACAGTCCGTACCGCGGATGGGACCCAACCGATCCTGATCCGAGAAATCCATGGCTGAAACTTCGCCCGACGATTAAGGGAATCAAGAATAAAACCATCGAGAGAACAAACAGCAAAGTAGATCTGAAAAAGGGTGTGAAAGCTACCGATTACAGAGGTAAGACACTTAAATTTACCGTTTCCGGAAAAGTCAATGCGGCAAAGACCGGAAAATATAAGATTACATACACCGCAAAAGATGCCAAAGGAAGCAAGACCAAAAAGAGCATCATAATTACCGTAAAAGATACGAAAGCACCATCCATCAGCCTGAAGCGAAAGACACTGACCTACAATGAAGCCGTTTCCAAAGAAAAACTGGTTTCTGCAATTAAGGCAGATGTAGTGGCAAAAGATCTGGGCAAAAAACTTGCGTCAAAATATGTTTTCGTGGATGCCAGAGAAGCACATAAGGCAGTTACCGCTATGGAAAGAGGAACCTATGGAACTTATAGCGTGACCGTATATGCCAAAGATACGGCAGGAAATAAATCCAGAAAGCTGAAAGTAAAGATTAATTTTGTAAATCCAAACCCGGGTACCGATCAGCCGGATCAGCCGGAACCGGACACTCCGGGCGTTGTAACGGACAGTGCAATTACCGTACAGTAATTTCATAAGAACAGGTAATAGATATCGTAAGCGATATTAATTTTACTTAATTGTCAACCCATGATACAATAACATAAAGATCAATAGAATGCCCCCGAATACAGGGGGCATTCCGTTTCGCAAAAGAAGGAGGTAAATCCAATGGGCAATGTACGTCGTGTGTACGTAGAAAAGAAACCGGATTTTGCCGTAAAGGCAAAAGAATTAAAACATGAGGTAAAGCATTATCTCGGAATCGCTGCAGATCAGGTGCGTGTTCTGATCCGTTATGATGTGGAAAATGTATCGGATGCCACTTACCAGAAGGCATTGCAGACGGTATTTTCCGAGCCGCCAGTGGATGATATTTATGAGGAGAACTTTGACGCAGAAGGCGGAAACGTATTTTCCGTAGAATTCCTGCCGGGACAGTTCGACCAGAGAGCGGATTCCGCAGAGCAGTGCGTGAAGCTTTTAAATGAGGATGAGGAGCCGATCATCCGCAGCGCGACGACCTATGTGATCAAGGGTGACATCACAGAGGATGAGTTAGAGGCGATCAAAAAGTATTGTATCAATCCGGTAGATTCCCGTGAGACCGGTATGGACAAGCCGGATACCCTCGTACAGAATTTCGATGAGCCGGCAGACGTGGCAGTTTTCGACGGATTTATCGACATGGCAGAAGCACAGCTGAAGGAACTGTACAGCTCTTTAAATCTTGCCATGACCTTTAAGGATTTCTTACATATCCAGAATTACTTCAAAAATACCGAGAAGCGGAATCCGTCCGTGACAGAGATCCGCGTGCTTGATACTTACTGGAGTGACCATTGCCGTCATACCACCTTCTCGACAGAACTGAAAAATGTGAAGTTTGATGAAGGATTTTACCAGGCACCAATCAAAAAGACTTACGAAGAATATCTGGATACCCACAAGAAACTGTATGCGGGACGCGATGACAAGTTTGTCTGCCTGATGGATCTGGCACTGCTTGCCATGAAACGACTGAAAAAAGAAGGAAAACTTGCAGATCAGGAAGAATCTGACGAGATCAATGCATGTTCCATCGTGGTACCGGTGGAAGTAGATGGAAAGACAGAGGAGTGGCTTGTAAACTTTAAGAACGAGACACACAATCATCCGACCGAGATTGAGCCGTTCGGTGGTGCTGCTACCTGTTTAGGCGGAGCCATCCGTGATCCGCTTTCCGGAAGAACTTATGTGTATCAGGCAATGCGTGTGACCGGAGCCGCAGATCCGACCGTATCCGTAAAAGATACGATTGAGGGCAAGCTGCCACAGAAGAAGATCGTGCGCGAGGCAGCCAGAGGTTACAGTTCTTATGGAAACCAGATCGGACTGGCAACCGGATATGTCAAAGAAGTTTACCATCCGGATTATGTAGCAAAACGTATGGAGATCGGTGCTGTCATGGGTGCCGCACCGAGACGTGCCGTACAGAGACTGACCTCTGATCCGGGAGATAAGATTATCCTTCTGGGCGGACGTACCGGACGTGACGGTATCGGTGGAGCAACCGGATCTTCCAAGGCACATAACACACAGTCTACGTCTGTATGTGGTGCCGAGGTACAGAAAGGTAATGCACCGACTGAGCGTAAACTGCAGCGCCTGTTCCGCAGGGAAGAAGTCAGCCATATTATCAAAAAATGTAACGATTTCGGTGCCGGCGGTGTATCGGTAGCCATCGGTGAGCTTGCAGATGGACTGCGCGTGAATCTGGATAAAGTACCGAAGAAATATGCCGGTCTGGATGGAACGGAGATTGCAATCTCCGAGTCCCAGGAGCGTATGGCAGTCGTTGTCGCTCCGCAGGATGTCGAGCAGTTCCTTGCTTATGCAAAAGAAGAAAACCTTGAAGCAATCGAGGTGGCAGTTGTTACCGAGGAGCCGAGACTGATCTTAGAGTGGAGAGGAAAAGACATTGTCAATATTTCCCGTGCATTCCTCGATACCAATGGTGCGCATCAGGAAGCAGATGTCGAAGTCGAGATGCCAAAAGAGGAAGACAACTTCTTTAAAAAGATCGAACTTCCGAAAGTTGCAGATGCATTACAGAAAAACGACAACAAATCAGCATGGCTTGCCATGCTTGCGGATCTTAATGTATGTTCCCAGAAGGGACTTGTCGAGATGTTTGACGGTTCCATCGGTGCGGGAAGTGTCTACATGCCATACGGCGGCCGCTATCAGCTGACCGAGACACAGAGCATGGTTGCCAAACTTCCGGTTCTGAAAGGAAAATGCGATACCGTAACCATGATGTCCTACGGATTTGATCCGTACTTATCCTCCTGGAGTCCATACCACGGATCGGTATATGCCGTGCTGGAATCCCTTTCCCGTATCGTGACCGCCGGTGGTGACTACAAGAAAGTACGCTTCACCTTCCAGGAGTATTTCCGCAGAATGAGTGAAGATCCAAAGAGATGGAGTCAGCCGTTTGCAGCACTGCTCGGTGCATTTGATGCACAGATCGGTTTTGGACTGCCGTCCATCGGTGGAAAAGATTCCATGTCCGGAACCTTTAACGATATTGACGTGCCTCCGACACTGGTTTCTTTCGCAGTCGATGTGGCAAGAGAAAAAGACGTGATCACACCAGAGTTGAAAGAAGCAGGAGATAAGCTGGTACTCTTTACCATCGAAAAGAACGAATATGATCTGCCGGTATACGAGCAGGTAATGAAGCTGTACGATAAGATCCATGAACTGATTGGCAGGGGCGCAATCCGCAGTGCCTACGCACTGGACGGAAAAGGTCTGGCAGCAGCAGTCAGCAAGATGGCATTTGGTAACAAATTAGGTGTCACCATTGCAGAGGATGTCACAGCAGAAACATTATTTGCACCGGGATTTGGTAATATCGTTGCAGAAGTAAAAGAGGAGTTTCTTCCTATTATAAAAGAAGCATCCGGAGTTGTTGTCGGTGAAGTGAACGATGCACAGAAATTTGTATACAAAGAAATGTCACTTTCCATGGAGGAAGCAATTGCAGCCTGGACCGGAACACTCGAAAGAGTCTTCCCAACCCGCGCGACCGAGGGCAAGGAAAAAGTGCAGAGTGATGTATATGATACCAAGAATATCTATGTATGCAAGAACAAAGTCGCAAAGCCGACCGTATTCATTCCAGTATTCCCTGGAACAAACTGTGAGTATGACAGTGCGAAAGCCTTTGAGCGTGCAGGTGCAAACACCATTGTAAAGGTATTCAAAAACCTGAGTGCAGCAGATATCCGTGATTCTGTCGATGCGTTTGTCAAGGCAATCGATCAGTCACAGATCATCATGTTCCCAGGTGGATTCTCCGCAGGAGATGAGCCGGAAGGATCTGCGAAGTTCTTTGCAACCGCATTCCGGAATGCAAAGATGACCGAGGCAGTCAACAAGCTTCTTTCTGAGCGTGACGGACTGGCACTGGGTATCTGTAACGGATTCCAGGCACTGATCAAACTGGGACTGGTTCCTTACGGACAGATCCAGGCGCAGAGTGCGGATTCTCCGACACTGACCTACAATACCATCAACCGCCACATCAGCAAGATGGTATACACCAAGGTGGTAACGAATAAATCCCCATGGCTGCAGCAGGCAAAGCTGGGTGCAACTTACTGCAATCCGGCATCCCATGGAGAGGGACGTTTCGTAGCTCCGAAGGAATGGCTGGATAAGCTTTTCGCAAATGGACAGGTTGCTACCCAGTATGTCAACGAAGCGGGCGAGCCGACCATGGACGAAGAATGGAATGTCAATGGATCGTACATGGCGATCGAAGGTATCACCAGTCCGGACGGACGTGTACTTGGAAAGATGGCCCACAGTGAGCGCCGCGGCGAGGCTGTCGCTATGAATATTTACGGAGAGCAGGATATGAAGATCTTTGAATCCGGAGTTGCTTACTTTAAATAGAATTGTTTATCTTCACGCGTAGTTTCAATCTAACTACGCGTGAAATAGTTTTAATAATAGAAAAAAGTGAAAAAACTCTTAAATGCTTAAGAAAATATTAAAGAATTTTTTCAATAAAATGTAATTTTGGTGTTGCAAAGATACAATACTTGGTGTATGATTGTCACGTAGAGTAGTTAAAAGAGTACTATAAATAGTACGACAAGTGATGAACTACTATCGAGGCTATGGAAACTGGAAGTTATTCCAGACAGACCTTACAATTGCAGATACATATTAGAAATATAAGTCATCGGAACCTCAGCTTGCTGATCTTGATGCTGGACAATCAACGTTGATATCACACTCTACGCCGACGTCTGATGTGCGAAAGTTTCTGGTCATTTATGATTTGTGTGTCTGTAGATGAAACTGACAATGGACTTAACAGTAAGACCGAGGAGGCCAGTGGAGGCAATTAGCGAGAACATTGGACTGGAAAAATCGTCCGCAGCGGTTTGGAAGAGAAGATGAAGGAACTTAAACGTGCAGGGTTAAACGAGTAGAAGAGATGGAAGTTAGTCAAAAAGAAAGAGAGGAAAAAACATGAAATCAAGCAAAAAAGTGTTAGCTTTTGCTCTCGCTGCAGCTATGGTTGTAACAGCAGTTCCTGCTACAAACGCACAGGCAGCTTCTACAGCAAAGCTTAGCGCAAAAAAAGCCACAGTTTATTCTGAGGGCTACAAGACAGTTACAGTTAAAACTCCAAAGTCTTGGAAGTCTGTTAAAGTAACTGCAACAAGCAACAAGAAGTCTGTTGCAAAAGTTAAGAAGACAGCAGCAAAGAAGATCAAGGTTACAGGTGTTAAGCCAGGTACCGCTAAAGTTACGGTTAAGGTAACTTACAAGACTTCTACAAAGAAGAATGCTAAGGCAAAGACAAAGAAACTTACTTACACAATGAAAGTTGCTAAGGCAAGCGTTGCTTTATCTGGAGAGTCAGCAGTAGCAGTTGGAAGCACAACTAAGTTAACAACAACTAAGAAGGCTTCATCAAGAGCTAAGATCACTTACACATCCAGTGATGATACAATCGCAACAGTTTCTGAAGACGGAACTGTAAAGGGTGTTAAGGCTGGTAAGGCTACAATCAAAGCTACACTTAAAATTGGTAAAGATACAGCTACCGCTACTCAGGAAGTAGAAGTAAAGAACTATGTTCTTTCTACAGTAGCACAGAACAAGTTAACAGAGCTTACAGCTACTGTCGCTGGTGATACAAAGAACCTTAAGGCTTCTAATTTCACAGTAAAGAGTGAAGCAACAAACGTTGTTTACCCAGTATCTAAGGTAACAGTTGATTCTAAGGACGCTTCTAAGGTTACATTAACTCTGTTCAGTGAGTTAAAGGATGCAGCTACATATGATGTGACTCTTGATGGAATCACAAAGACATTCGTAGCTTCTGATGGAAAGGTTGCTTCTATCGCACTTGATAAAGCTACAATCCCATATGCTACTGAGACAGAAGTTAAGTTAGTATCTAAGGATGCTAATGGTGTTGTTGTAAAAGAACTTAAGTATGGCGAAGCTGATGCTAGCTATGATTTTACAATCAATACAAACGGAAACGGTTATACAAACGGTTCTAAGTTATACTTAAACAAAGTTGGCGATACAGCTACAGCTGAGATCACATACAAGACAGGTAAGTATGACCAGAATGGTAAGCCAGAAGGAAACATTGGACCAAACAAGGTTACAATTACTGCTTCTGCTCAGTCTGAGATCAACAACTTTGCTGTAAGAATTGATGATTCTGCAAAGAAGTTTGACAAGGCTAAAGATACAAATAAGATTGCTGTAAATGAGACAAAGGCTGCAATGTTCAAGATTCAGAATGCTGATAATCAGGAAATTTCAGACTACAGCAAGTATACATTTGAGTCATCTGACAAGTCTGTATTAATGCTTGCTGATAACAAAGTAAGTGCTACTTATAATTCTATCGGAATTACAGCATTAAAGAATGGTACAGCATATATCCTCGTTAAAAAGGATGACAAAGTTGTTGGTTCTGTTGCAATTGACATTGTAGCTGAAAGAGCTGTTGCAACTCTCGAGTTAGATAAGTATGATGTAACACTTTCTAAAAATTTAGCATCAGATTCCAAAACTGTAAATGTTACATTAAAAGATCAGTATGGTGATAAATGGTCAGGGGATTATAACCTCAACATTGAGTGCCTTTCTACTGATGCAAAAGATTCTAATAATAAAACTTTAGCTGCAAAAGATGTTAATGGTGTTACCTATTACAATACAGTAGCTAAGACAGACAAGAAAGTAACATTTGTTAACAGTGCTGCAAAGGGAAATTATGTATATAAGATCTCTTACAAGAAAGATAATAAGGAAATCGCTGCAAAGACTGTAAGCGTAGCTGTAAAGCAGACAGATTCTACTAAGATTTCTGCATATCGTCTTGATGTTGATAATAGCAATGTTGATATGAAAGTTGACAACGACAACAAGGATACAAAGACAATTAACGTCAAAATGATCGGAGTTGCTGACGGTGTAGATAAGACAGTTGTTTCAGATGCTAAGTATACTGTAAAGAAGGCTGATGGAACCGTAATCTTCGCAGGAAAATATGGCGCTGAAACTACATCAAATACTGCTATTACTGTTAAGGCAGATGGTGTTTTAGAGGTTACTCCAGTTAAGGTTACTACTACCAGTGGTTCTGCACTTGCTACAAAACAGCTTGATGCAGGAACATATACTGTTATTGCTGAAAAAGAAGTTACAGAGAATACAAGTACTAAGACAGTTACAATTTCTACACAGTTTACACTTTCTGATTCTCAGGCTAAGGCCGAAGTTGAAGTAAAGAATGAAAAAGTAGATGCCAATACTGTTGGTAGCATGTTAGCAGATGCCATTATTGTAACATTTGATGGTAAGACTTACACATCTGTTTCAGGTATTACTGATAAAGATGGTGCATTAGAAATTGGTGAAGTAAAAGTTAAGAAGAATTCAACTGGAAGTACAGAGCTTACAGGCGCTGATATTTCTGTTGCTTCTGGAGACTACTTCAACGTTACTAAGTTAACAGTAAAAGTTCAGGTTGCTGATGGTGTATATACATTCGTTTCAGTATCTGTACCAGGTGCTATTACTGCTAAATAGTTTAGACTGAATTAAATTTATTCATCTAACCTTAGAACCCCAGACGATTTTCGTCTGGGGTTTTTCTATAAAATCCCAATTATAATTTTACTCGTTCACCGGAAATTTCAATATTCGCATTTCTTAAATCCGCCTTTCCACCAGAAATAGAATTTT
>ENA-USZI01001681-USZI01001681.1-human-gut-metagenome-genome-assembly--contig:-NODE-1681-length-14193-cov-15.159960_pt1 | contig 14193 bp, 15 predicted proteins | sample MGYA00250042_ERZ773532 | MGnify/ENA primary metagenome ERZ773532 (study PRJEB29103, sample SAMN06112036) | human gut metagenome | biome: human gut; feature: ankylosing spondylitis patient; material... | reverse complement strand
GTTGGGGATGAGAGAATCGAACTCCCACAAGTAGAGTCAGAGTCTACCGCACTACCACTATGCAAATCCCCAATATTCGATTGCGTTTCGCAGTGTGAGCCGCTCAACGTGTGCTATTATACGCGGAAAAGTGATACTTGTCAAGCGTGATTTTGAAAAAATTGCAAACTTTTTTAAAATGCGCGCACCAGCGGAGAAGTTTCTGCTTTACCATAAACTGGCATATTCTGCACCGGTCTCTTCATATACTAAAATGTACAAACCTTCAAGATACACAAAGAAGAGGAGGACGGCCTATGCTGGAACGAACCCATGCCCAGAACACCCAAACTTTGCTTTCGAGCCGCATCCCGCGGGATACCGAGCACGAACGTTATCACCCAGAACTGGAAGAAGAGCTGAAGGAATGTCTGTTCTGCCTGCGGCGCAATGAGATGATGTTTGATCTGGAGGTAGATACAGACCTGATCGAGCAGCGCATTTACGAGCGGCAGGCGCTTTTGTGCCGCTACCGGTACTTACTGGCCAGGGCGCGGGAGCTGGGGCTGCACACCGTCCTGACGAAGTATCAGCCTGCTGGACAGGTTTGACAGGTTGGCAGCATAAAAATCTTGACAGAAAGCCCCTTGCGTGTTATCATAAGCAAAGATAAATGCGTACTGGGCTTTGTCCGGCGCGATGAAATTTTGAGAGTTAGAGAGGTTTTCTATTATGGAACGTATTAAGACCATTGCTACTCGTGACCTGACCAAGAGCGTTAAGACCGGCGGCTGCGGCGAGTGCCAGACTTCCTGCCAGTCCGCTTGCAAGACCTCCTGCGGCGTGGCTAACCAGCAGTGCGAGAACAGCAACAAGTAATTTTTGCAACCCCCTGCCGCCTTTGCCGGGCGGCATTTTTTTGTATAATTGGAATGGAGAGTAAAATGGTACACCAGTATCAATTGAACGGCTATAACATCGTGCTGGACACCTGCAGCGGCTCGGTGCATGTGGTGGACGATGTTGCATACGATATCATTGCCATGTACCCGGAGCATACTGCTGACGAAATCGTTTCGGCTATGATGGCAAAGTATGGAGACCGCGAGGATGTCACGGAGGAAGATCTGCGTCAGTGCATCGATGATGTGACCAACCTGAAGGAAGCAGGCAAGCTGTGGACCCCGGATACCTATGAGAATATGGCTTTCGACTTTAAAAACCGCAACACCGTGGTCAAGGCCTTGTGCCTGCATGTTGCACACACCTGCAACCTGAACTGCTCCTACTGCTTTGCTTCGCAGGGCCGCTATCAGGGCGACCGTGCGCTGATGAGCTTTGAAGTGGGCAAGCGTGCCATGGACTTCCTGATCGAAAACTCCGGCACCCGCCGCAACCTTGAGGTGGACTTCTTTGGCGGCGAACCGCTGATGAATTTTGATATGGTCAAAAAGCTGGTGGCCTACTGCCGTGAGCAGGAGAAGATCCACAACAAGAACTTCCGCTTTACCATGACCACCAACGGTATGCTGATCGATGACGATGTGATCGATTTCTGCAACAAGGAGTGCCACAACGTCGTTCTGAGTCTGGATGGCCGCAAAGAGGTCAACGACCGCTTCCGCAAGGACTATGCAGGCCATGGCAGCTACGATACCATCGTGCCCAAGTTCCAGGAGTTCGTGAAGAAGCGCGGCGACAAGAACTACTACATGCGCGGCACCTACACTCACTACAACACCGACTTTACCAACGACATCTTCCACATGGCGGACCTCGGCTTTACCGAGCTGAGCATGGAGCCGGTGGTGTCCAAGCCCGGTGACCCCAGCGCCCTGACCGCAGAAGATCTGCCCATCCTGAAGGAGCAGTACGAGATCTTGGCCAAGGAGATGATCAAGCGCGACCGCGAGGGCCGTGGCTTCACCTTCTACCACTATATGATCGACCTGACCGGCGGCCCCTGCATCTACAAGCGCATTTCGGGCTGCGGTTCCGGCACCGAGTACATGGCCGTGACCCCCTGGGGCGACCTGTACCCCTGCCACCAGTTCGTGGGCGACCCCAAGTACCTGCTGGGCGACATCTGGAAGGGCGTCACCAACACGGCCGTGCGGGATGAATTCAAGCACTGCAACGCCTATGCCCGCAAGGAGTGCAAGGACTGCTGGGCCAAGCTGTATTGCTCCGGCGGCTGCGCTGCCAACTCTTATCATGCCACCGGCAGCATTACCGGTGTGTACGAGTACGGCTGTGAGCTGTTCAAGAAGCGCATGGAGTGTGCCATCATGATCAAGGTGGCCGAGAACCAGGAGCTGGCTGCCCAGGGCATCGAGGTGCCCATTGAGCTGGGTTCCACCTGCAACGCCTGCGCAGACGGCGAAGCCTGCGAATAAGCATGGACACACCCATCGTGGATTTTGTGCGCGGTTATGCACAGTCCGGCACCTCCCGCCTGCATATGCCCGGCCACAAGGGTCAGAGCCTGCTGGGCTTTGAGCCGCTGGACCTGACCGAGATCCGGGGCGCCGACGAGCTGTACGAGCCGGAGGGCATCATTGCCCAAAGCGAAGCAAACGCTACCCGGCTGTTCGGCACGCAGCACACCTATTACAGCACCGAGGGCTCGTCCCAGTGCATCCGGGCCATGCTGTGTCTGGCACTGCAGGCCGCGCCCCGGACCGGAAAACGTCCGGTACTGCTGGCGGCCCGCAACGCGCACAAAGCCCTGCTGTACGCTGCCGCGCTGCTGGACTTCGACATCCGGTGGCTCTGGCCTGCGGCAGAGAATGCCGGGGCGCTTTGCAGCTGCCCCATCTCCGCACAGATGCTGACAACAGCGCTGCAGGAGTTGACCGGGCAGGGGAGTACCCCCTTTGGGGTCTACGTCACCAGCCCGGATTATCTGGGCGGCATGCAGGACATCCGGGCATTGTCGGCTGTGTGCGACACCTTTGGGATGCCGCTGCTGGTGGACAACGCCCACGGGGCCTACCTGCGCTTTCTGCCCGGAGAGCCGCTGCACCCCATTGCACTGGGGGCGGCTATGTGCTGCGACTCGGCCCACAAGACCCTGCCGGTGGTCACCGGCGGAGCATATCTGCATCTGGGGGAGAATGCCCCGGTGCGGGAGGAAGCTGCAGTGCGCGGTGCACTGGCACTGTTCGGCTCCACCAGCCCGTCCTACCTGATCCTGCAGTCGCTGGACGCATGCAACCGGGTGCTGGCAGAAACCTACCCTGTGGGGTTGCAGCGGTGCTGTGCCCGGCTTGCCGCTCTGCGCGGGGAGCTGAACGCGGCGGCGCAGGCGGCGGGCTGCCCGGTGCCGCTGGCATTGGACGGTCCGGGTCGGGAACCGCTGAAGCTGACGCTGGGCGCTGCGGCCCTTGGCATGACCGGCACCGCGCTGGCGGATGCCTTGCGCGGTGGGCAGCTCGAGTGTGAATATGCCGACCCGCGTTATGTGGTGCTGATGTTCACCCCCTGCAACCCACCGCAGGACTACGCGCGCCTGCGCACGGTGCTCCGGCAGTGTCTGCACGGCCTGCCCGCAGCGGGTGGGCTCCTGCAGCCGGAAGAGCTGGCTGGGGAGTTCATGGCACTGGCGCAGCAGGCGCGGGCCCATTGCACCATCCGGCAGGCAGTGTTTGCTCCGCAGGAGCGCATCCCGGTGCAGCAGGCGCTGGGCCGCATTTGCGCGATGCCCACGGTGTCCTGCCCGCCGGCCATCCCCATCGCGGTAAGCGGGGAAGAGATCACCCCGGCGGCACTGGAATTGATGCAGCGCTATGGCGTGACGGAAGTCTCAGTTCTGCGCAGATAAACAAAAAACAAACGGCACGATGCAGCGATGCACCGTGCCGTTTTTCTATGAAAAGAGCTTTATTCGTTCTCGTCGGATGCGGCTTCCATGGCGTTGAACCGCTCCAGGAAGCTGTGCTCCACACCCTCGGATTTATAGCCGGGCATGGTGTCCAGCGCCACCGCATGAATGCTGCGGAAGATGCTGTTCTCGATGTTGGGGTTGTCGCGCTTGAGGCGGCGCAGCAGGGTCTTGACCTCCTGCCGCTTGGAACCACCGCCGCCGTTGTCGCACATGGTGCAGTTCTCGGTAAAGCGGCAGGCGCACTGGATGAACTCCAGCTCATTGTAGCGCTTCCAGGCCAGAATATCCTCTTCATGGATGCAGTACATGGGCCGGATGAGGGTCATGCCGGGGAAGCTGGTGCTGTGCAGTTTGGGCGGCATGGCCTGCAGCTGAGAACCGTAGAACATGCTCATGACGGTGGTCTCGATCACATCGTTGAAGTGATGCCCCAGCGCGATCTTATTGCAGCCCAGCTCCTTGGCTTTGCTGTACAGGTGGCCGCGGCGCATCCGGGCGCACAGGTAGCAGGGGTTCTTGTCGGTGTTGTTGGCCACGGCAAAGATGTTGCTCTCGAAAATGGTCACCGGGATGTGCAGCAGCTCGGCGTTGGATTCGATCTTCTGGCGATTGATCTCGTTGTAGCCGGGGTCCATGACCAGAAACACCAGCTCAAAGGGCACGTCGCTGTGGCGCTGCAGCTCCTGCATGAGCTTGGCCATCAGCATGGAGTCCTTGCCGCCGGAAATGCACACGGCAATGCGGTCACCGGCCTGCACCAACTCGTAGCGCTTGACCGCCACGATGAAGGGGGTCCATAGTTCTTTGCGATATTTTTTGATGATGCTGCGTTCGATCAGCTGATAGGGTTCCAGAGTTTTTTTCATGGGTTACCTCGTTTTACGGTTGGGTCAGAGTGCGGTAGCAGGCATCGAAAGCCTGTAAAAATCCGGTGATCTCCTCATCGGTGGTCCGGTGGCTCAGGCTGATGCGCCAGGAGGAAAGGGCGTTGCGGCGGTCGCGGCTCACGGCGAACACGGCCCGGGAGGGCAGCCCATCGGACGAACAGGCCGACTTGACCGAGACGCACACGCCATGCGCGTCCAGCTCCCGCTGGAACACGTTGCCCTTTACGTCCTTCACGCTCAGGTTCAAAATCTGCGGCACGGCGGCTTCTGGGCTGTTGATGCGCACTTTGGGGTAGTTTGCCAGTTCGGTGCGCAGGCGGGCGTTCAGGCTGCGCACCCGCTCCACCCGCTCCGGCAGCTCGGTCATGGCCTTGTCCAGTGCAAGTGCCAGCGAGCAGGCCAGCGCCACGGTGGGGGTGCCGCTGCGGTAGATGGTGGTACTCTCGCCGCCGTGGATGAGCGGTTCCAGCGCGAGGCCCCGCCGCTTGACCAGCACACCGATGCCGTTCAGCCCGTAGAATTTGTGGGCGGTCAGGCTCAGGGTGTCGATGCCCTCAAAAGAGGGAAGCGGCAGTTTGCCCACGGCTTGGGTGGCGTCTACATGCAGGTGGCAGTGGGGATAGTCCTTTAAAAGTGCGGCGATCTCGGTCACCGGCTGCACCACGCCCAGTTCGCTGTCCACGGCGGTGACGGCCACCAGAATGGTGTCCGGCCGCAGCAGCTCCCGCAGGTGGGCAAGGTCCACCGTGCCGTCCTGTTTGATGTCCACAAGGTCGATCTCGTACCCCTGCTCCTGCAGGGCAGTCAGCGTGCCGCTGACCGAGGAGTGCTCCAGCGGGGTGGAAATAATGTGTTTGCCGTAGTGACGCTCCAGCCGGGCGATGCTCTTCAGCGCAAAATTGTTGGCCTCGCTGGCACCGGATGTATAAATGATCTCCGCCGGCTGCACATTAAGGCTGCGGGCAATGCTCTGCGTGGCCTCGTCGATGGCGGCTTTGGCGGCGGCACCGGCCTGATGGCGGGAGTTCGCGTTGCCGGGGCAGCTGCGCTCCACTGCACAGAAGCGTTCCAGCACGGCCTCGTCCACCGGCGTGTTGGCAGAATAGTCCAGATAGATCATAGATCCTCCTGATCTTGTTCGGTATACAGATTATAATAGTAGGTAATATTATAGTGCGCTTTGGACCGGAATGCAAGAAAATTGGCAAAAAAGGTTGCGGGGCAGGCAAAAGTCTGCTATACTATCCAGTAAAGCCTGCCCGGCGGCCCGGTTTGGGGTGCGGGCGGACAGGCTTTTGGCCGGAACGGTTCCGGCGGTTTGGAAGACCCGGACGAAAGGAGAGAGCGGTATGCCGAATATGCATCGACTGCGCTGTTCTGTTTTTATTTTTCCGGGCGTCATTATTGTTCCCAATTCAGGAGGCACTGCCGTTCACCGCGGCAATGCCTCTTTTTTTGGGTCGATGCAGGAGGTATACAAAATCCATGAGTAAACAGATCGATTACTCCAAGGGCATTTACGACGCGCGCCAGCTGGGTGCGGGCCGGATGTTCATCCTGGGCGTGCAGCACATGTTCGCCATGTTCGGAGCCACCGTGCTGGTGCCGCTGCTCACCGGCCTGAGCGTTTCCACCACGCTGCTGTGCGCCGGTCTGGGCACGCTGCTGTTCCATCTGATCACCAAAAAGAAGGTCCCGGCATTCCTGGGCTCCTCCTTTGCCTACCTGGGCGGTTTCTCCATCGTGGCTCCCATGCTGGCTGATGCAGACGGCAACCTGACCGTGGTCAACACCAAGATGCTGCCCTACGCCTGTGCCGCCGTTGCCTTCTCCGGCCTGGTGTACCTGGTGGCCAGCCTGCTGATCTCCACCTTCGGCATCCGCCGCATCATGCGGTTCTTCCCCCCGGTGGTCACCGGCCCCATCATCATCTCCATCGGTCTGATCCTGGCTCCCTCTGCCATCAAAAACTGCCAGACCAACTGGCTGCTGGCCTTTGTGGCGCTGGGCGTGGTCATTATCTGCAACATCTGGGGTAAGTGCATGGTCAAGATCCTGCCCATCCTGATCGGTGTGCTGGTGTCCTACGCGGTGGCTCTGGTCACCGGTGCCGTGGACTTCCAGAAGATCGCCGACGCGGCCTGGTTCGGCATCCCCCTGCACAAGGAGGCCATGGGTCTGTTCGCCATCGACGGCAGCCCGGAGTTCATCAGCGCTCTGTTCACCATCATCCCCATCGCACTGGCTACCATGATGGAGCATGTGGGCGATATCGCCGCCATCAGCGCCACTGTCGGCCACAACTATATCAATGACCCCGGCCTGAACCGCACCCTGCTGGGCGACGGTCTAGCCACCACCATGGCCGGCCTGCTGGGCGGCCCGGCCAACACCACCTACGGCGAGAATACCGGCGTGCTGGCCCTGAGCAAGATCTACGACCCGCTGGTCATCCGCATTGCCGCTGTGCTGGCCATCATCCTGAGCTTCAGCCCCAAGTTTGAGGCCGTCATCAACACCATCCCTACCGGCATTATCGGCGGCATCAGCTTTGTGCTCTACGGCATGATCTCCGCCATCGGTGTGCGCAACGTGGTGGAAAACCGTGTGGACTTTACCAACAGCCGCAACCTGATCGTGGCCGCTGTCATTCTGGTGTGCGCCCTGGGCTTCAACTCGGTGGGCGGCGTCAGCTTTGCCATCGCAGGCGTTAACATCAACCTGTCCGGTCTGGCCATCGCTGCCATTGCCGGCATTCTGCTCAACGCCATCCTGCCCGGCAACGACTACGAGTTTGACGCTGCCGACGGCTCCGAGGCTGCTTCCAGCAGCAACCTGCAGGTCTGATCTCCCTACAATAAAATAGATGCGTCCGAGGAAACCCGGCAAAGCGCATAGTTTTCTGGCAAGGTTTTTAGTGACCTTGCCAGTTTTTTATAATTGAGAATAATTCTTAAAATTATACTTGACTAACTAGGAATTGTTCGCTATAATAGAGCCATGAGAAGGGCTGGTGAGTACCAACACCTGCACTTCGATTTCAAAATGAATCAATCAGAGAATGATGGAGGTCTGTTCTTATGAAGAAATATGTTTGCACCGTTTGTGGTTACATTGCTGAAGGCGAGATCCCGGCTCAGTGCCCTGTCTGCAAGGCTCCTGCCTCCGCTTTTGTTGAGAAGAAGGGCAACACCTATGTCACCGAGCACGTTGTAGGCATCGGCAAGGCAGAGGGCGTGCCCCAGGAGATCGTGGACGGTCTGCGCGCCAACTTTGAGGGTGAGTGCAGCGAGGTCGGCATGTACCTGGCCATGGCCCGTGTGGCAGAGCGTGAGGGCTACCCCGAGATCGCCGAGGCTTACAAGCGCTACGCTTATGAGGAAGCTGACCATGCATCCCGCTTTGCCGAGCTGCTGGGCGAGGTCGTGACCGACAGCACCAAGAAGAACCTGATGATGCGTGCCGAGGCCGAGTGCGGTGCCTGCTCCGGCAAGATGGACCTGGCCAAGAAGGCAAAGGCCCTGAACCTGGATGCCATCCACGATACCGTCCATGAGATGGCGAAGGATGAGGCTCGTCACGGCCGCGGCTTCGAGGGCCTGCTGAAGCGCTACTTCAACACCGAAGTCTGATAAGGGTTCCCCAGTTATCTATGCTGCCCGCTGCACAGTGCGTCCCGCCGTGCAGCGGGCTTTTTGCGCCTTGACACATCCCGGCCCAGCGGCTTATACTGGAACAAACTGCACGAAAAGAGGGGACGGGAATGGACAAACCTTCCAAAAACAAACCGGCAGCGGGCCGCTATGCGCTGCTGGATGAGCTGCGCGGGCTGGACCTGCTCAGCATGATCGGCTATCATGCCTGTTGGGATCTGATCTTTTTGTTTGGCATGTCTGCCGCATGGTATACGGGCTGGCAGGGGCACCTGTGGCAGCAGAGCATCTGCTGGGTGTTCATTCTGCTGTCTGGCTTCTGCCTGCCGCTGGGGCATCGCCCGCTGCGGCGCGGGCTGATCGTTTCCGGGGCGGGGGTGCTGGTCACGGCGGTCACGCTGCTGTTCATGCCGGAGGACCGGGTCGTGTTCGGGGTGCTCACCCTGCTGGGGGCGGCCATGCTCATCACCGGCCTTCTGCAGCCGCTGCTGCAAAAGATCCCGGCCTGGGCCGGGCTGGTGGTGTCGCTGCTGCTCTTCGCGGCAACCTACCACACACAGGATGGTTTCTGGCAGTTGGGCCCGTGGCAGATATTGCTGCCGGGTGTTTGGTATGCCAACCTCTTTACGGCGTTCTTCGGCTTTTTCCCGCAGGGCTTTTTCTCCACAGATTACTTTCCGCTGCTGCCCTGGCTGTTTTTGTTCTGGGCGGGGTACTTCCTGCATTTCTGCATGGGGCGGGCCCGCATGGAGCCGCTGCGCCGGTCGGTCTGTGCGCCGCTGGGGTGGCTGGGCCGACATTCGCTGGGGATCTATCTGCTGCATCAGCCGGTGATTTATGGGGTATTGCTGCTTCTGTTCCATGTTTTTGAGCAGTAAACCTTGACAAGCCTGCCAACCTGTGGTATTCTGTTGATGGTTAGAACAAACTAACCATGAGAAATGCGTCGGCATCGTCCGGCCGCATTTTTCTGGAGCTAAAAGTTAGCGTAAACTAACGAAAGATTGATTGAGAGAGGTCGATTCAAATGAGCAAAGTAGCAATCGTATTCTGGAGCCAGACCGGCAACACCGAGACCATGGCAAACTGCATCGCAGAGGGCGCAGGTGCCAACGCCACCATCATCCCCTGCGGCGAGATGAACGCCGCCAAGCTGGGCGAGTATGATGTGGTCGCCTTTGGCTGCCCTGCAATGGGTGCCGAGCAGCTGGAGGAGAGCGAGTTTGAGCCGATGTTCTCGGATCTGGAGGGCTCGCTGAACGGCAAGAAGGTGGCGATGTTCGGCTCCTACGGCTGGGGCGACGGCCAGTGGATGCGCGACTGGGTGGAGCGTGCCCAGGGCGACGGTGCACAGGTGTTCGGCGGCGAGGGCCTGATCTGCAACGAGGCTCCGGACGATGACGTGCAGGCCGCCTGCCGCAAGCTGGGCGCAGACCTGGCTGCCTGGTAACCACAGACCGGGCGTCTCTTGACAAACAGGGTTTGTTTGTGTAAACTAATGGAACCGGTCCCGGCAGTTCTACTGCGGACAGCCCTGTACAGAAGAACGTAAATACATGCGGCAGGGGATAAGATGGGCGCGGTACAGCGCTCTCGGCCCCTGCCGCTTGGCTTTTTGAAGGACGGTGTGTATGGCAGTGGTGGTAGCAGTTGGTGTTACAGCCTGCTTTGCGGTGCTGCGTCATGCGGTGCGCCGTGCAGCGGTGCGCTCAGGCCGGAAGCGGGAGTAAAAACAGCAGGAGGAATGGATCTCATGCAGGAGACCCCGAAAAGCTTAGACAAAAAACGTGCCGATGAAAAATTGCTGGTGAGCGAGATGATCGCGCTTTACTGCCGCAAACAGCACAAAACACCCAAAGGGCAGCTGTGCCCGGCCTGTCAGGAACTGCAGGACTACGCACTGGCCCGCATTGACAAATGCCCGTTCATGGAGACCAAGACCTTCTGTTCGGCCTGCAAAGTGCACTGCTACAAGCCCGCCATGCGGGAGCAGATCCGCGTGGTGATGCGTTGGGCCGGTCCCCGGATGCTGCCGGTGCACCCGGTGCTGTCCGTGAAACATGTGGCGGTGACCCTCAAGACAAAACGGGAAGCGCAAAAAACAGATGCATAATCGCCCGGCAGACGGGGCATCCTGTCTGCAGAGAGGTGATCAATATGGAAAACATCGGTGTTACCTGTGATGTCTGCGCATGCTGCCACAATGTGGCCGGCTGCAAATGTGACCTGCCGCAGATCAAAGTGACCGAGCAGTGCACCTGCAATACGCAGCAGGAAGGCACCCCGCACTACTGCCAGAACTACGAGGAAAAGTAATTCTGCACACAAAGAACAGCCCCCGCCGGGACGAGAATGCCCGGCGGGGGCTGTTTGTCTGTAGAAAGGTTACCGCAGCGTCACGTTGCAGGTGGCAAGGCTGCGCACCAGGGTGCCGACGCTGTCCTTCATCTGGATGCCGGCAAAGCCCAGCGCAAAGGCGGCCTGCACATTCTCCAGCCGGTCGTCGATGAACACGCACTCCTCGGCCTTGAGAGAATACTTGTCCAGCAGGGCCTTGTAGATCTTCGGGTCCGGCTTGTTGACGTGCACCTCACAGGAAGCCACACCACCGTCAAAGCCGTCCAGCACGCCCCGGTCCCGGAGCAGGTCCAGCACATCCTGCGGGATGTTGCTCAGGTAGTACACGCAGTAGCCGTGGCTCTTCAGGCGGCGCACCAGCTCTTCCATCCGGTGCCGGGGCCGCAGGATGTGCAGCCAGTCGTCCAGCACGCCCTGCACCTCAAAGGCACGGCCCGCAGCCCGGGCCTTTTCCAGCATCCGGTGGTTGCCGTCAAAGCGGGAGATGAGCCCGGCATCCAGCAGCTTCCATTCCTCGCTGCCAAAGGTCAGGTCGTAGACCTCTTCCTCGGTCTCGGCGTTGCACAGGAGGTCCACCAGATAGCCCCTGGGGTCAAAGTCGATCATCACGCCGCCCAGGTCAAACACGATACTTTTATACATACAAGCTGCCTCGCTTTATTCAGAGTTGTTGGGGAACAGCTCCAGTATACCACAACCCGGCGGTGCTTTTCCACCGCTTTTTGCATGGACGCGGCCCGGGCCGCATAGGCTGGTGGCAGAGAGGGGAGAGGTGCTGTGACCATCCGGGAACTTTGTGAAAAGGAAGTTGTGCAGCTGGAGCAGGGGGTGTGCCTGGGCCGGGCCGATGATCTGGCCTTTGATCCCGCCACCGCCCGTCTGCAGAGCCTGATCCTGCTGGGGCGGCCCCGGCTGTTCGGCCTGCTGGGCAGGGAAGAGAACCTGACCATTCCGTGGCAGGAGATCGAGACCATCGGCACCGACGCAGTGCTGGTGCATACCCAGCTGCCCTCGGCTGCGCCCTCGAAGCCCGGGCTGTGGCAGAGCCTGCGCGCAAGGCTGGGGTTCTGAGCAGGTTTTACAAAAAACGGGTAATTTTTTTGTAAAACAGGGGTGGACATTTTCGGAGGAATGACTATAATAATCGCAGAAGGCTTGTGCAAAAGCACGAACCGAGGAGATTCTGCTGGTAGATGTGGAAAGGATCGGACCCATGAATTCGTTGAAAACTCCCAAGCCGCTTCTGGCGGCCCGCATGGCGTTCCCGCTGGCGGCATCGCTGATCACGGTGCTGCTGGGCGAGTGGATCGCCCGCGGTGCGCTGACGGCGGACACCGTTACAAGCTTTATTTTCCCCCATGCTGAGGCCTATCTGCTGGCATGGCTGTTCCTGTTTCTGGTCTGGCTGCTGCTGGACTGGATCTTCCGGCTGCCGCCGCTGTCTACGCTGGGCATGGCGGTACTGGGCTGCGTACCCTGCGCGGTGAATTTCTATACCCTGCAGCTGCGCGGTGAACCCTTCCTGCCCTGGGACCTGGCACAGGTGTCGGAGGCCGCCGGTGTGGCGTCCGCTGCCGGCATCAAGATCCAGACCAGCATGATCGTCACGGTCGTGGTGGAACTGGCGCTGATGGCGGGCAGCTTTTTCCTGTACCGTGGGCGGCATAAACAGCGCTGGCTGCCCCGTGTGGCGGGCAGTGCGGCCACCGCAGCGGCCCTGTGCCTGCTGATTTTTGGCGTGTATTTGCAGCCGGCCGTCTGCCAGGCCATCGGCATCGTGCCGGACGCCTGGATGCAGGACCGCTATTACCGCTACTATGGTGTTGTCACCGGCTTTATGACCAACCTGTCCAATCTGGAGATCGACAAGCCGGACGACTACTCAGAAGAGACGGTGGATGCCATTCTGGACAATGTGGATGAGAGCCGGAAGTTCTCCACCAGCCCGCTGTACCCCACCAGCTACGCGGCCACCACCGCCAAGGACGAGCAGGTAAAAAAGCCTACCATTATTTATGTGATGAACGAGTCCTACTGGGATGTGTCGGAGCTGGAACAGTACGGCATCAAGTTCGACACGGATGTGTCGGCCAACTTGCACGCCCTGCAGCAGACCAGCGCCTATGGCCGGGCCTACAGCCCCAGCTTTGGCGGTGGCACCTGTGATGTGGAGTTCGAGGCTCTGACCGGCTATTCGGCGTCCTTCCTGCCCAGCGGCTCCAAGCCCTATCAGCAGCACGTTACCAAGCCCATGTTCGCCCTGCCCAGCTACCTCAAGACGCAGGGCTACCAGACGGCCGCCGTGCACTGCTTCTGGGCCAAGTACTGGAGCCGCGACACGGCTTACCCCAACCTGGGACTGGATGATTTTATCAGTCTGGAAGACATGCATGGTGTGACCAAGGTGCGCAAACACTATTGGACGAGCGGCCTGGTCACGGATGATTCCATGGCAGACCAGATCATCGGCCAGTATGAGAAGATGAAGGCATCCTCCGACGAGCCGGTGTTCCTGCACGCAGTCACCATGCAGAATCATACCAATTATAATAAGGACAACTACCCCGACGACCAGCGCGTGAAGGTGCTGGAACACCCGGCGGGCATGAAGGCCAGCACGGTGGGCGCGCTGGAGGACTTTGCCACCGGCATCCGGGACGCCGACGCCATGCTGGGCAAGCTGACGGCGTACTTCTCGCAGGTGGATGAGCCGGTCATTCTGGTGTTCTGGGGCGACCACTACAACCCCATCGACTCCAACTACGACGTGTACACCACTACCGGCTATGCCAGCGATTCCAGTGCGGACCCCCGCCTGCACCAGACCACGCTGCTCATGTGGTCCAACTACAGTGACGCGCAGGTGGACCTGGGCACCATTGCCGCCTACGACATCTCGCCGGTGATGATGAACCTCTACGGCCTGCAGCAGCCGCTGTACTTCCAGTTCCTGAACCGGCAGCTCCTGGTGGCCAGCCGCGCCTGCACCCGCGGCGTGACCATGAACCTGGACGGCACCACCACGCTGGAACCCACCGAGTTCCAGCAGCGCTGGACCCAGGAGCACTGGATGCTGCAATATGACCTGATGTTCGGCAAGGGCTATGCCCTCACCCGCATGGGGCTGGAAAGCGTGGCAGAGCCCGCCAAAGGCAAATAAGCAAAAAACCGGAAACTTTTTTGGACAAAACAGAGAAAAACTCTTGCAACCGTGCACTTTTTGTGCTATGATAACAAGGCATTACACACGCATCACTATGCCCTTTTGTGCCCTTTTGGGTGGAGGGCAGTCCGGAGCCGTCCGATACGGTGCCGGATCACGGTGTGCGGAGGCAAAACAATATCTGGAGGTATTTTACTATGGCAGTCGTTTCTATGAAGCAGCTTCTCGAGGCAGGTGTGCACTTCGGTCACCAGACCCGCCGCTGGA
>ENA-USZI01001676-USZI01001676.1-human-gut-metagenome-genome-assembly--contig:-NODE-1676-length-14207-cov-3.188747_pt1 | contig 14207 bp, 15 predicted proteins | sample MGYA00250042_ERZ773532 | MGnify/ENA primary metagenome ERZ773532 (study PRJEB29103, sample SAMN06112036) | human gut metagenome | biome: human gut; feature: ankylosing spondylitis patient; material... | reverse complement strand
GCATCTCTTTCAGCATGTTGCGTAAAAAAATCGCCTCAAACTGTTCCGCGGCCTGCTTAATATCATTAGCCTGAACCTTCGGCACCATTAATGCATCGCTGCCGTCAATCCCGCCGCTGGCGTTGATTTTCATCAGATCACCTCCAGATCGGCATCCAGCGCACCCGCTTCATGCAGCGCCTGCAAAATCGACATAATGTCGTCCGGCGTCGCGCCTAAACTGTTCAACGCATTGACCAGCGTTTTCAGGCTGCTCGACTCCGGCAAACTCACCACGCCCGGACGGGCATGATTCACCGCGATATTGCTCTGCGGCGTTACCGCCGTGCGCCCGCCCGCAAAGGCATTCGGCTGGCTGACGTTGCTGGTTTCGTTAATCGAAACGGTCAAACTGCCGTGCGATACCGCCGCCGCGTGTAGCGCAACGCCATCGCCCATTACCACCGTGCCGGTGCGCGAGTTGAACACCACACGGGCGCGGATTTTCTCCGCCTGCACCTGCACATCGTCCAGTTGCGACATAAACGCCACCCGCGCGCCGGGGCTGGTGGGCGCGCGTACGGTAACGTTGGTGGAACTCTGCGCCATGGCAATCCCGCCAAACGAGGCGTTAATCGCCGCCGCTATGTTGTTGGCGTCTTTAAACGACGGGCGTTTCAGATTAAGCGTGATGGTATCGCCCATCTGAAAATCGCTGGGGATCTCGCGCTCCACCGTCGCGCCGTTAGGAATTAACCCGGCGGTTGGCGTATTAACCGTTACGCTGGAACCGCTGGCCCCGGTGGCGTTCATCCCGCCGACCACCACGCTGCCCTGTGCCAGGGCATACACTTCACCATCTGCGCCGTGCAACTGCGTCAGCAGCAAGGTGCCGCCACGAATACTTTTCGCATCGCCAATCGACGAGACGGTGACATCAATGGTCTGCCCGCGCGAGTACATCGGCGGCAACGTGGCGCTCACCGCCACTGCGGCGACGTTTTTCACCTTCGGGTCGATTTTATTCGGCAATTGCACGCCGAACTGGCGCAGCATATTGGTGATGGTCTGGTTGGTGAATTTGACCTGGTTTTTATCACCGGTACCGTCGAGGCCGACCACCAGGCTGTAGCCGACCAGTTGGTTTTCACGCACGCCCTGTACGTTAACCAGTGACTCCAGCGATTGCGCCAGCACCACGCCGGGTAGCGCCAGGCTTACGGCTACGACCACTGTTTTTATCCAGTTTTGCATTGCACTCTCCGGCATTAAATCGGGAACAGAGGATGGTTAAACAACCGCGTCAGCCAGCCTGCGGCATTGGCGTCGCTTAACGCGCCACGTCCGGCATAGGAGATACGGGCGTCGGCGATCCGCTGGGAGGAAACCGAGTTGTCGTTCTGGATGTCGTCGGCGCGCACCAGGCCGCTTAAGCGGATGTACTCATCGCCCTGGTTGAGGGTGAGCCATTTCTCGCCGCGAATTTCCAGGATGCCGTTGGGCTGCACCGCATGGACGGAAACGGTGATCTCCCCGCGCAGGCTGTTCTGCTGCTGGGAAGTGGCGCTGCCGTCAAAGTCGCGGTTGGCGTCGATAGAGCCGGAAAGCTTATCTTTAGTGTGACCAAAAATGGTCGGTGCGCCGATATCGACGGTGTTGCTTTTGCCGAAGTTGGTTTTCGCCTGTTTGCTCGACTGGGTGGATTCTTCGAGGATCACCGTCAGGATATCGCCCACGCGATAAGCCCGCCGATCGGCGGTCAGCGACCAGTTGTAGCCAGTTTCAAATACACCGCCAGCACGCCCGTCTGCCGGAGGCGGTGCTTCGGTTTTCGGTGGCGCAAAGTATGCGTCGTCTTTTTTGACCAGAATGGCCTGCGATTCACACCCGCTAAGCAGGGGAAGCAGTGCCACCAGCCAGAGATAATTTTTCACGTTCTGCCTGTTTTAAATACAGTGAGTTATGTGCTCTTGTAGGTCGGATAAGACGCGTCAGCGTCGCATCCGACAACAAGCGTGTGCACATTGCCCGATGCGCGTGTGGACGGTTTATAAACGGTTAATCAACCAAACTATGTGCACCGTCCACTCGCTTATCGTGCCTACAAGGGCGTCAGCGTCGCATCCGACATTTCGCCTTACAGCGTCTGGCTGATGTACTGCAACATATCGTCCGCCGCCGACACCATTTTGGCGTTCATCTCGTACGCGCGTTGCACCGTAATCATCGCCACCATTTCGTTGACGATATCCACGTTCGAGCCTTCCAGTGCGTTGTCCTGCAAAGTGCCAAGCCCATCTTCGCCCGGCACACCTTCTGTCGGCTGACCGCTGGCGGCGGTTTCCAGATACAGGTTGTCGCCCTCGGCGGAAAGCCCCGCCGGGTTGGCGAAGTTAACCAGCGTCAGTTGCCCTAACTCGGTCGCGTCGCTGTCGCCGGGTAAGATCGCCGTCACTGTGCCATCCTCACCAAACGCGACGTTGGTGGCCCCTGCCGGAACGTCGATTTCCGGCTGCAACGGCAAGCCCTGCGAGTTGGTCAGCACGCCGTCGGCGTTCACCTGCAAGTTGCCATCGCGGGTATAGGCGATATCGCCGTTAGCCTTTTGCACCTGCAAAAATCCCTGCCCCATAATGGCGACATTCATCGCGTTGTCGGTGGTTTCGACGTTGCCTTCGGTGAAGGTTTTCTGGGTACCGACAATGCGCACGCCGCTACCGAATTGCAGCCCGGTCGGCATGATGTTGTTCTGGTCGAGCATCGCGCCCGGCGCTTCCTGGGTCTGGTAGAACAGATCCTGAAACATCACCCGGTCGCGCTTGAAGCCGGTGGTATTAACGTTGGCGATGTTGTTGGCAATCGCGCTCATTTCAGCATCCTGCGCCGAGAGGCCGGTTTTGCTGATCCATAATGCTGCGTTCATGGTGGTAAATTCCGTGTTATTTTTGGGCCGCGGTTGCCGGATGCAGCGTGAACGCCTTATCCGGCCTACGATGTGCGGTTACGAGCCGCGCAATAAGCGGTTGCCCGCGTCGCTGATATCTTCGGCGGTTTTCATCATCTTGATCTGCGCTTCAAACTGGCGGTTCATGGCGATGGACGACATCATTTCGCTCACCGCTGAGACGTTGCTGCCTTCGAGAAAACCGCCGCTGACTTTGATATTTTCATCGCGCTGGGCCGGTACGCCGTCGGCAGTCACCAGCATCCCTTCAGGATTTTTTGCCAGGTTAGCGACCGGGATATCCACCAGCTTCAGGCGATCGATATCCATCGTCGCGGTCACGTCGCCGTCATCGGGCGTCACCGACAGCGTGCCGTCGCTGCCAAACGAAGCGATGGCGTTCGGCGGCAGAATGATCGGCCCGTTATCCCCCAGCACCAGATTGCCGTCGATAGTCAGTTGCCCCTGGTCGTCCTGCTGAATGTTGCCGTTGCGGGTATACACTTCGTTGCCGTTTTTATCCTGCACCGCAATGTAACCTGCCCCCTGAATCGCCACGTCCAGCGGGCGTTCGGTTTTCTCCGCCACACCCGTGCTGTCGTTCACGCCGCTGGCCCCTTCCTGCGCCATATAGCGCGTGTCGAAGCCGCCGCCTTTCACCTTGTTGTTGGTCGCCATCGCCATATCGGCGCGAAAACCGTTGGTGTTGACGTTCGCCAGGTTGTTGGCGCTAATTTGCTGCTCGTACAAAGTCTGAGAAGCCCCGCTCAGGGCGGTATAAATCAAACGGTCCATTACATTGCCTGGAACAGCGCGTCATCGAGCTGTGTGCTGGTAGCGATAACTTTGGTGTTGGCCTGATAGTTACGCTGGGCGGTCATCAGGTTGACCAGTTCGCTGGTGATATCGACGTTAGAGCTTTCGAGCACGCCCGATGAGAGCGTGCCGCAAGTGCCGGAGCCAGGAACGCCAATCAGCGGGGTGCCGGATTCCCCGGTTTGTACCCACGCGGTGCCGCTCACCGCTTCGAGTCCGTTTTCATTCGGGAAAGTCGCCAGCACCACCTGCCCCTGCAACATGCGCTCGCCGTTGCTGTAGGTGGCGTAAACTTTGCCATCGTCATCAACCTGCACGCCGTTTTGCGTTGCGGAGGCGTAGCCGTTGGCGGCATTGGTGGTGACCGAGAAGTCCGAGCCGTATTGCGTACAAGTGGTGTAATCGACGGTTAAGTCGATAGGTGCGGCGGCGTCGGTCTGGAACTCAATGGTCTGCGGCGTGGTTGGCGAAGTCAGCTTACCGGTGTTCGGGTCGAAGATTAAGGTCGTCGCCGGAACGCCAGTCTGCTGCTGACCGTCGAAGGTGTATTGCACTTCCCAGGTGTTATCGCTGGTTTTAGTGAAGTACTGGCATACCGAGTGTTCGTTACCCAATGAGTCATACACCGTGGTGGTGTAGCTGTCGGTATACGAGCTGCTGTTGGTTGGATCGAACGGCACGGTTGTACGGTCGATAGCCGCATCGCTGGCATCGAAGTTGGCAGTAAAGGTCAGGCTGCTGCTGGCCTGCGCCGGGATATTGCCGGTTTTGATCTGGATATCCGTCACCGTACCGGTTTGCAGGGTGCCGCTGTCATCGACCGGATAACCCTGTAAATAGTCGCCCGAGGCGTTAACGATATAGCCGTTTTTGTCGGTTTCAAACGATCCGGCGCGGGTATACGAGATATTGCCCGCGCTGTCGCAGGTAACAAAAAACCCGTCGTCGTTAATCGCCAGATCCAGCGCATTACCGGTGGAGATCAGCGAACCGCCGCGCGAAATGCTCTGCGCGGTGCCCGCCACACTGACGCCCATCGCCTGGCTTCCGGCATACATGGCGGAAAACTGGGTAGTCATCGACTTATAGCCCACCGTTCCGGCGTTGGCGATGTTGTTACTGATCCCGTCGAGCTGTTCGTTAACGGCATTCAGCCCCGTTGCGGCAATTTCATAACTCATTGTGTCTTCCTGTTAATTCAAATTTTGACAGCGTGTCCGTTGTTTTGCCGGATGCGGCGTGAACGCCTTATCCGGCCTACAAAACCATGCAGATTCAATACATTGCAGTTTCATGTAGGCCTGATAAGCGAAGCGCATCAGGCAATTTGGCACCGGACATCACGCCACATCACTGTCGGCATCGGGTACGCCAAACTGGCTAATCATGGTGAACGGTACTTCGCCCACGCCTGCAACGTTGAGCACCGGAGAGCTGCCGTCGAGCGGGATGCGCACATCTTCCACTTCGCCGGAGACTTCAATCGGCACCTCTTCTTCCCCGGTGTTGGTGACCACCGAGACGTCGTAATCGCCCGGCGGGATGCCGTAATCGGCGGGATTCACCGAGAAATCGACCTGGCCTGGCCCGACGGACGAACTCCCTTGCGGGATCAGCGAGACGGTGTAGTCATCGCCTGCGGCATCGGTAAAGTGGAGATCGGCAGTGGTACAGGCGTCGTCAAGCGTGGCGCGACCGTTAATGGTCTGGTCGCTCACCTGCAAGGCGGTGGTCTGCACCATAATGTCGTCGCCCACCAGGTTACCGAGCGCCATCACCTGGATGTTGCTCATCAGCACCGCATTGGTATTCGCCTGCACGCTCATCTCTTCCATCATCGCCACCTGCGCCATCGACGACAGCTGGTCGATATATTCGGTAGCGTCGGTCGGGTCGGTTGGGTCCTGGTTTTGGATCTCGGCGACAAACAGCGTCAGGAAAGTATCGACGGGCGAGCTATCGCTGCTGCTTTGCGTGTCGCTGGCCGCCACGTTGTTGCTTTCCGCCGTGGCGGTGGGTTGCGGCGATTGCGCATTCAGCGCCAGGGTATTCATCAGGCTTCTCCCAGTTTCAGCAAACTTTGCTGCATACTTTTCACGTTGTTGAGCACATCGACATTGGTTTCGAAATCGCGCGAGGCCGACATCATGTCCGCCATCTGTTCCACCACGTTGACGTCGGGATACCAGACATCACCGTTAGCATCGGCGAGCGGCGAATGCGGTTCATAGCGTTTCACCGCCCCGCCGGTTTGCAGCACGTCCTGTACCTGCACGCTGGCACCGTCAATGGCATGACGATGTGTACCCGCCAGCAGGCTGTGGTGATACACCGCGGCAAACACCGGGCTGCGCGCTTTATACGCCTGCGCCTCGCTGCTGGCGGGCGCATTGGCATTCGCCAGGTTACTGGCAACGGTATTCAGACGTAGCGTTTGCGCCGTCATCGCCGAGCCGGAAATCTGATAGATATCAGTAAATGACATGCTTATTTCCCTTCAATGGCCTCTCTGATACCGCTGATTTGCAGATTCAGAAAGGTCAAACTGCTTTGATAATCCATACTATTTTGTGAAAACCGCGCCTGTTCGCTGTTCAGTTCCACGGTGTTGCCATCTTCCGACGGCTGCATCGGCACACGGTACTGGACATCCACCACCGCGTTATTTGCCCGTTGCATCTCCCTGGCAAAATCAATATCTTTAGCCTTGAAATTTGGCGTATCGACATTCGCCAGATTCGCAGTCAGTAGCTCGGTCCTCTCAAGACGTAACTTCACTGCCTGCGGATGTACTCCCAATGCCTGTTGAAAACTGATCCCCATTTCCTGCGTCACTCCTGCTTCAATCCGCATACGCTAAGCAATCGCCATGCCATTTTTTAAGTCACTGATGAGAAAGGGTTTATGAGTTTTCAATTTTGCAGGCGGAAGTTTTATTTCCTTCTGGCGCTAGCCTTACCGGGCTACGCCGCCGTCCATCCCGTGCAACACAGCGCGCGGGAACAAGTCAACGCCCAGGTGCTGAATGCCGCGAGCCAAAAAATTGAATCGCTGGCGCAGCAGCGGCAGTGGCATGACTATCGCTACACCTTTAAGATCTACATTCCCTCGCAGATTGCGACCGCCGCGCCCTGTACTAAAACACCCGGCGTCACGCTGACTTCGCCTGCGGAAATCGCCCTCAACCGGATGAACTTCACCGTCAGTTGCCCGCAAAGCTGGCAGATGAACGTGGCGGTGCGCCCGGATGTACTGGTGCCGGTGGTAATGACGAAGTCACTGGTTGCCCGCGATACGCCGCTCACCGCGAATGATGTGGAGCTTAAGCCCTACAACGTCAGCGCCCAGCGCCGCGATGTGTTGATGGTTCTCGATGACGCGATTGGTTTCAGCAGTAAACACGCCCTGCAACCCGGCAGGCCAATCACCAAAGAAGAACTCGTGTCTCCGGTGCTGGTCGGGCGCGATCAACCGGTGATGATTGTTTACCAGAGCGCGGGGATCACCGCCTCGATGCCCGGCGTGGCGCTGAAAAATGGCCGCAAAGGCGAGATGGTGAAAGTGCGTAACGCCAGCAGCCAGCGGGTCATCAGCGCAATGGTGGCGGAAAGCGGCGTGGTGACAACGGTAAGCGCGGAGTAATTTGCGCTAACGATTAAAGTTTTGCCGCCTGTTAACCGCTTTACCGCAGTAACCCACCCAATTACCGAGACGAGGTTGCGATGAAAATCACCCCGACTATGCCAGGCAATCGCCCGACAGCCACAACGGCAGGCTCCAGCCAGCCGCGCAAAACCACGGCGACCACCACCACGACGCTGAGCGCCGACGACATTACTCAGGCGGGATTGCAGTCCGCCCAGCAAACGCTGAACGACCAGCAAGAGAGCGATATCGACAGCGACAAAGTGGCGCAAATGCAGGCGATGCTGGCCTCTGGCAGTCTACAAGTGGACACCGAACAGTTAGCCAGCGACATGCTGAGTTTTTTCCAGAACTAAGAGGCCGATGAAGTGAGTATCCGGTTACAACAGGTGAAGGCGTTGTTGCAGGGAATTCGTGACGCCAGCGAAGACTTGCTGGCGGTAAACGAGGAGATAACCCATCACTATGAACAGTTGCATGGGCATAGCCATCAGCGGCATAGCCTGCTGAAAATGCTCGGTGTTAGCGTAAATCGTGACGGTCTGGCGCAGGTGTTTGCCTGGCTTCCGGCGGTCCAAAAAGCGGCAGCACAACAATTGTGGCAACGCCTTGAGCAAAAAGCGGAACGCTGCAAAACCTACAACGATAAAAACGGCGAGCTGTTGATTCGCCAGTATGAATTTATTCAGTCATTTTTAGGCAGCGTAGCAGATTTTCTCTATCAGGAATAACGCGCATACCTTCCCCATAGCGGAAACGGATTTTCCGCCTGATTCTCAATCCTTTGTTTTTGATTACAAAAAATCTCGGCACGCTTATTGCACATTCTGCACAGCATTAAAGACTGGAAGCCACCTATGAGTTTTATTGAATGTTACGAACCGGAATACGTGCGCAAATTTTTAGCGCGTCACCCCGGTTCGCCTTTATACGTCCGCAAGGTGTGGAAAAACGAGATTCGCCTGAGCCTGTCATTGACCGATATTGCCAGCTGCGAAGCGGTGCTCAACGATGTCAGGGCCTTTGATTTACAGCTCACCTACCGTCCTGTGGAAGAAAATGCCGCAGAGCTTTCCGCGCGCGATGCGACGGACGCCTTCCTCGGAAGCGTCACAGAAGTCGAAGTTGTTCCGTCCGTGACAGTGCACGTCGACTGTCATTGTATGCCGTCGGTATCCTGCTCTCCCGCGCCAGTAAAATGCCGGGCAGAGACGGAGATATTCTTGCCCGTTTGACGACGCTGCCGCAGGCGCTGGCCGATCATGCGAAAAAAGGCATCCTACAGGCACAGTTCGCCCAGCTGCCGCCCGTGCCACAGCTGGCGCGTCACCTGGCCACGTTACTCGGGAGTTTTACGTTTGACTGGTCGATTTTGCCGGAAAGCCCGCGCAAAACTTCGCTGCCGTTGCAGATGCCTTTGCTGACGCTGCATGACGCTAACAGCGAAGCCCTGTTACAACAGCAGCTTCAGACGCAGTGGCAAACCACCTGGCAACAGCATTTTGCCACCGCGCCCTGGATGATGCGTAACTGGCTGATTTACCGCGTTTACCACGATGTGATTGGGCAGACTGACGGGGCGGATTATTTCCCGCTGGTGTGCGATTTTTATCTCCTCCGCACGTTAATCAGTTTATGGACGCTGGATGGTTCTTCGCTGCGGCAGGAGGATATTTTCGCCCTCTTTGCCATGTTTGAACGCTGGCGAGCCAGTGAAAATGCGCTGTTGGTTCGCCAGCAAATTCAGTCGTTATGTGCCGCCGACCCGCTGCTTTCAGCGTTTTCGCTGCTAACGTGAGTCGCTCTGTGCGCGCTTTGCCCCTCACCCTAACCCTCTCCCCAAAGGGGCGAGGGGACCGATCGAGCACAGTGTTAAAATCGGCGCTGATTTTCTCCCTCTCCCTGTGGGAGAGGGTTGGGGTGAGGGAAACAGGCGCACTCAGCTGTACTGGCGTACCCGCGCCAGCAGCTCGTCGACGCTGTCGATACGCTCGGCCAGCACGATCAGCGCTCTGCCCAGGGTAATGGCGTGGCGCAGGCACTCATGACGCATGGCGTCGTCCTGGATAGTGTCGATATCCGCGACGTGCGACAGTCCGACGCTGCGGCGGATCAGTTCGCTGCCGCAGAAGCCGACCGCGTCCGCCCACACCTTTTTCAGAAAGGCGGAGGCGTAGCCGGGGTAAGCCAGCGCCGCGTCGCGGGTTTTCTCCGCCGCCAGCGCCTGGAAGCGCTCGGCAAAGGTGGTCCACAGCTGGTGGATGTCGTTCAGCCGCTGCTCGCGCGCGGCGGCGGCATCGCGAATGCCGAGCTGGCCCGGCAGGCCGCAGTAGTTCAGCAGCAGGTTGCCGATGGCGGTGCCGATATCGAAGCCAATGGGGCCGAAGTAGCCGAACTCGGCGTCGATGGCCTTCAGGCTGCCTTCGGCAACGAAGATCGACCCGCTGTGGATATCGCCGTGCAGCAGCGCTTCCGCATGGGCAAAGAAACGGTGCTTCAGCGCCGCCACCGCCAGCTTAAGCTGAGCGTCGTCGCGCAGGGCGGCGACATCGGCCTCCAGCTCCGCCGGGTAGTTATTGCGCTCGTGGATCTGATACGGGTCGTTAAAGAACAGATCCTCGGTGATCTCGCACATCGCCGGGTTAATAAACTGCGCCACCTGCGCCTTTTTCTCGTGGGGATGGAGGTAGAAATCGCTGGTGTGGAACAACACCTGCGCCAGATAGTCGCCAAGCTGGCGGGCCGCCTGGGGATAGTAGACGTTAGCGATAAGCTCTCCGCGCCAGATGCGGTGGTCGGAAAGATCTTCCATCACCATCACCGCCAGCTCGGGATCAAAGTGATGGATTTTTACCGTGTGCTGCGGGCTGTGCTGATAGTGGGCGACCAGGGTCTGCGCTTCGAGACGGGCGCGGTCGAGGGTCAGCGGCCAGGATTCGCCGACGCAGCGCACGTAGGGCAGAGCCTGTTTGACGATCGCCCGGCTGACGCCCTGACGATCGAACACTTTAAACACCAGATTGAGGTTGCCATCGCCCACTTCCTGCGCGCTGACCAGCTCAGATGGGTTGTCGATGCCGGCGAACTGTTGCGCGTAAGCCACGGCATCGTGGGCGGTGAAGGTATGGTATTGCGACATTGCCTCGATCCTCGAATTCTGATTAAGCCGTTCAGACGTCTATACTTCTGGATTCCATCCTGACACAATGTGATACAACAACGCAACAGGGATTTAACGACATGCAGACATTACAGACCACCAGCCTGCGGGTGAGTGAAAATCAGCTTTTTATTCTCGACCAGCAGGCCTTGCCGCAGGAAAAACGCTGGCTGGCGGCGGATAACGTTGCGCTGCTGGTGGACCATATTCATACCCTGCGGGTGCGCGGCGCGCCGCTGATTGGCCTGTCCGCCAGCCTGCTGCTGGCCCTGCTGGCCCAGCGCGGCCTGAACCGGGATGCACTCCAGCAGGCGCTGGAGACGCTGCGCGCGGCGCGGCCGACGGCGGTCAACCTGATGAATAATCTGGATCGCATGAAGCAGGCGCTGGCCCGGGAGGATTACCCGCAGGCGCTGGAAGCGGAAGCCTTGCGTCTGGTCGAAGAAGATAAACAGCTGTGCGACCGCATCGCTGAGGCGGGCAGTGCGCTGGTGAAGCCCGGCAGTCGACTGCTGACCCACTGCAACACCGGTGGCCTGGCGACCGCCGGGGTAGGGACCGCCCTGGGCGTTATCGCGCTGGCGCACCGGCAGGGAAAAGTGACCAACGTATGGGTTGATGAAACCCGGCCGCTGCTGCAGGGCGGTCGTTTAACCGCCTGGGAGCTGGGCGAGCTGGGCGTGCCCTATCAGCTGATCGCCGATTCAATGGCCGCCAGCCTGATGGCGCAGGGGCAGGTGGATGCGGTGTGGGTCGGCGCCGACCGTATCGCCGCCAACGGCGACGTGGCGAATAAAATCGGCACCTATTCTCTGGCGGTTTTGGCCCATTATCACCAGATCCCGTTTTACGTCGCTGCCCCGCAGACCACCCTCGACCGCCATTGCCCGAACGGGGCGGCGATCCCCATTGAGCAGCGCGCGGCGGCGGAAGTGACCGGAGTGGCGGGCAGCTTCGGCGCGGTACAGTGGGCGCCGACGGGGGCCGCCGTTTACAATCCGGCGTTCGACGTCACGCCTGCTGGGCTGATAAGCGGCTGGGTGCTGGACAGCGGGGTGGTCACCCCGGCGCAGGTCGCCGCCGGGGCGTTTGCGCCGGACAACGGATAACGGACGTCGTGCCGGGCCTGGAAAAAAAGGTTTTCCCGGGCCCGGACAAACACCGCGCCGCTACGGCAGGACCATGGCTACCGCCGGGGCGGATGATCGGTCGATACGCTGACCGAGGGCGGTAATAGCCGCCTGGAAGGGACACAGCGTACCGACGTCGGTCTGACGGCAGCCCGGCTGACGCCACTCCTGACGCAGCATCGGGTGCTGCGCGTCCGGCGTCTGCAGACGACGCAGGTCGTCGAGGCCCTGGGCCTGGAAATAGACCCGCAGATAGCGTTCTCCGCTCTTCGCGTTGCGCCAGCGCTCCAGCACCAGGCTACTGCCCGGCGGGATATTTCCCCGGCTGTAGCCCGGCAGCTGCCAGCTAAAGTTCATCAGCGTGCGCACCATGGCGATATTGGTGTCATGGGCCACCAGCAGCAGCCAGCGTACGTTCGGATTCGCCTCCGGTTTGACGCCATCGAGCATAGCGTTGAGCAGCACCGACCCGCGTTTTTGCGCGGTATACAACACATCGTTACTCAGATCGTAGTTTTCCGTTAACAGCGGCAGCAGGGCGGTGATCTGCCTGGCCTGGGTGATCTTGCCCCACGCCAGCTGGCTGAGAGGCAGGTTTTCACTCCAGCCGAGACGCAGCGTCTCCACCATATTGGCCATCACGCTCAGTCCGCTAATGGTGGTCTTCCCACTTTTGCTCTGCTCGACCTGCCACGGGGTATCGAAGATCGGGCAGGGCTTATCGGCCTGACAAACCGCCTGTTTCAATAGCTGGATGGTCGGCGCCAGCGCCTGCCGACGCTGCGCCAGATCCCCGGCCTTCTCTTTCACCGCCGCCAGCTGGCGGGCGGGGTCGGTTTGCGTGGCGGCGAACTTGTCGGTCTGAAACAGGGGATCGGCATCCCCGCTGACATAATGGATAGCGACGCCGCAGCCGGGGAAGGCGCCATCCACCAGCGCCTGGGCGGTCGCTCGCGTCCGCTGCAGCGGGCTGGCGCGCACGTATATCGACTCCGCCGTCGGGCATCCGGCCTGCAGCAGGCCGAGCTGGCGGTAATGCTGGCCTTCCGCACGCCCTTTGTTGACCACGGCGGCATAGCCATGGCCGGTGAGCTCCCCGTCATGGGTGGTCCACTCGGTCCACGGTCGGCCGGTGGCGGCCTCGATGGCTTCCCGGTTGCCGGCCGTCGGCGGACGAATACCGTGGCGGCTGAGCTCGACCACTTTCTCCAGCTGCCAGTCCGCGGCGGCGGCAGATTGCAGCGCCAGCAGCGGCAGCGCGCAGGCGATAAACAGGCGTAACAGTCCCTGATGTCTTGCAGGCATCATATCTTCTTCCTTATTCGTTAATCGGTTATGAGGAGAACGAGGTCTGCCGTTCGACGGCATGGCGCCGGGCGACGATGGCGGCAGTGGTAAAACAGAGTAGCGCGGAACCCAGACCGGTACCCACCCAGAACAGCGCCAACGTGCTGAAATCATACAGCGTTTTGCCGTTTTCAAGGATAGCCGTTTTATCAATAATGATCCCGGTGAGAAACTCGCCCAGGCCGGCGCCGGCGTAGCTGGCGATGCCGATGGTGCCGAGCGCGGCCCCGGCGGCCTTGCGCGAAGAGATATCGACGGCGATCAGCCCGCCAAGGAAGCAGGTCAGAGCGCCAATGGTGGCCCCGAAGATAATCATCGCCAGAATATCAGTGTAGTAATTGTGCGGCGACCAGAGCATCAGGGCGAAGCCGGCGGTGTTCAGCAGGCTGATGAATCCGGCCATCACGCTGCGGTTGCGCGGGAAAAAGCGGTCGGAGAGCATGCCGGCGATGATGGTCCCGGCGATGCCGGCGATAGCGTTGACGCCGATAATCCCGGACGCCTCCAGCGTGGAATAAGCTTTATCCTGCTCGAGAAAGAAGATCCCCCATGAGTTGACGGCGTAGCGGTCGATGTACATAAAGGCGGAGGCGAGGGCGAGGGTCCACAGCGCCGGGTTGCGCAGCGCCAGCAGCTGGTTTTTAAACACCGAGCCGCGGGCTTCGACCTCCTCCTGCGGTTCATCGCGGATGACGTTGATGGACGGGAAGCCGCTGCTCTGCGGCGAATCGTGCATGAACAGCACCAGCAGCACCACGCCGGCGGCGCCGAGCGCGGCGGTGGACAGGTAGCCCATCTGCCAGCCAAACCCGGCGATCACCGCGGCGATCACCATATAGGTCACCGCCTCGCCGATATTATGCGCCGTCGACCAGATGCCATAGAAGGTGCCGCGCTCCTTAACGCCGTACCAGCGCGCCAGCGAGACCGCGCAGGGGCCGACGCCCATCGACTGCGCCCAACCGTTGATCCCCCAGAAGATGGCCAGCAGCAGGGCGTTGGTGGTCATCCCCATCATCAGGTTCATCCCGGCGCTGAGCAATAAACCGAGGCTCATATAGCGCACCACGTTGGCGTGATCGGCGATAAAACCATTGACCAGTTTGCCGATGGCGTAGCTGAAGAACAGGGTAGAGCCGATCATGCCGAGCTCCGTCGGGGTGATCCCCAGCTCTACCAGCGCGCT
>ENA-USZI01001670-USZI01001670.1-human-gut-metagenome-genome-assembly--contig:-NODE-1670-length-14250-cov-510.538065_pt1 | contig 14250 bp, 7 predicted proteins | sample MGYA00250042_ERZ773532 | MGnify/ENA primary metagenome ERZ773532 (study PRJEB29103, sample SAMN06112036) | human gut metagenome | biome: human gut; feature: ankylosing spondylitis patient; material... | reverse complement strand
GACCCGACATGATGTTCTGCACCGTCGGCGTGTTCATGTACTTCATAAATACACGGCAGATGAGAATCATCAGTATGAACGACGGCAGCACGAGGGCGCACGTTGCTGTTGCGCTACCCAAGATGGATTCCCATTCGCCCATGCCGGCTTTGTGTATGGCGGTGTATCCGCAGTATGTAGCTGCGTTGATACTTATCGGACCTGGTGTCATCTGGCTTATAGCCACGATGTTCGTGAACTCAGGTGCTGTGAGCCACGCATGGTTGTACACCGTCTGGTTCTGTATGAGCGACAACATGCCGTAGCCGCCACCGAATCCGAAGAGTCCGATTTGGAAGAACGTAAGAAAAAGCTGGAGGTATATCATTTTATTCTGTTGGTTTGATTAGGATGCCGTACAGGTAGCCGCACATTCCTGCTACTACGAGCACGTAGATAGGGTTTACGCCCAGGAGCCATATCAGCAGTGCGCTGCCTACGGGTATCCAGCAGTTGGTGAGTGCGATGCGTGCCGACTTTGCCAGTGTGAACACGGGGGCGGCAATCAGAGCCACCACTGCAGGGCGTATGCCGTTGAATGCCGATGCAACTACCGCATTGTCCTGAAACTGGTGGAAGAACATTGCGATGAGCAGGATGATGAGGAACGAGGGGAGGGTGACGCCGAGCGTAGCGCAGATGGCACCGGCGAGCTTGCGCATACGATAGCCGATGAACACACTCATGTTCACTGCCAATGCGCCCGGGCACGATTGCGCCACGGCGATAAGGTCGAGAAACTCCTCGCGCGTCATCCATTTGTGCCTGTTCACCACTTCTGCCTCTATCTGTGGTATCATTGCGTAGCCACCGCCGAGCGTGAAGATGCCTATCTTGAAGAACACGCGGAACGCTGCTAAGTAAAAGTTCTGCATACTGTTTTGCTATGAAATCGCCTTTATTGTTAGTTCTGTGAAGTGTATTTCGGGCGTTATGCCCGAAGCGTGCACTTCTGTCGTCTGCAAAGGTACATTATTTAAAGCAAACTCCCACAGAATTTCGCTAATTCTGTGGGAGTTTTTTATGTTTCGCGGTTGCGAAACGTTGTTAAGTTTGAGAGTTGTCGTTACTGCTTCTCAATCCACTGGCGTGCGTTTACGAATGCCTCAATCCACGGAGTCACGTCGTCCTGACGGCGGTCAGCCGGGTACCAAGCGTTCTGCCATGGGAAGATGGCACGCTCCAAGTGCGGCATCATAGCCAAGTGGCGTCCGTCAGCCGAGCAGATACCAGCTACGTTGTAGTCTGAACCGTTCGGGTTGCCCGGATACTCAGCGTAGTTGTAGCGAGCCACAACGTTGTACTTGTCCTCTGCCTCAGGCAGCGAGAACTTGCCCTCGCCGTGAGCCACCCAGATGCCGAGCTTGTCGCCGCTGAGCGATGAGAACATCACGCTGTTGTTCTGCGGAATCTCTACACCGAGGAAGTTGCTCTCGAACTTGTGCGAGTCGTTGTGCAGCATACGTGTGCGCTTCTCGTGGTCGGGGTTGATGAGGTTGAGCTCAACCATGAGCTGGCAGCCGTTGCAGATACCGAGCGAGAGAGTGTCCTTGCGAGCATAGAACTTGTCGAGTGCCTCCTTAGCCTTCGGGTTGTAGAGGAATGCGCCTGCCCATCCCTTAGCCGAACCGAGAACGTCAGAGTTGGAGAAGCCACCGCAGAAGACGATCATGTTCACGTCCTCGAGTGTCTCGCGACCGGTGATAAGGTCGGTCATCATCACGTCCTTCACGTCGAAGCCTGCGAGGTAGAGCGAGTAAGCCATCTCGCGCTCGCCGTTCGTACCCTTCTCGCGAATGATTGCAGCCTTGATGCCCGACGCTGTGCGGCGGTCAGCCGAGATGCCGTAGCTCTCGAGCGAGCCCTTGAACGACGGGTGGAACTGCATTTCAACCGGCTGCTTCTTGTAGTTGTCGCGGCGCTTTGCAGCACAACCGTTGAAGCTCTGGTCGCGGTCGAGCAGGTACGATGTCTTGTACCATGTGTCGCGCAGTGCGTCGATGTCGAATGTATGTGTGTACTCGTCCTTCTTGATGACGATGGTGCGTTCTGCCGGAGTGGGGTAGCCGATCTTTGCGTAGCCGATGCCGTTCTCCTCCATGTACTCCTTGAACTCCTCCTTGTACTTGTCCGAAACCTGAACAACAACGCCCGGGTTCTCGGCAAGCAGCATCTTGATGATGTCGTTGCCGGCAAGGTTGTGGAGGTTGACGTGCATACCGCCTTCAGTGTTGGCGAAGCACATCTCGAGCAATGTGGTGATCAGACCGCCTGCAGAGATATCGTGACCTGCCATAATCCAGCCCTTCTCTATCATCTCCTGAACCGCGTTGAAGCAGTCGGCGAAGTATTCCGGGTTCTTCACGGTCGGTACGTCGTCGCCCACGAAGCCGAGGCTCTGTGCGAATGCGCTGCCGCCGAGTCGCTGCTCGTCGAACGAGAAGTCGATATGGTAGAGTGATGAGTTCTTGTCGTTCACGAGTACCGGCGAAACAACCTTGCGGATGTCCGATACCTCGCCGCCTGCGCTCACGATTACTGTGCCCGGAGCGATAATCTTCTCGCCGTTAGGATACTGCTGTGTGAGTGAGAGTGAGTCCTTACCAGTCGGAACGTTCACCTTCAGAGCCAGGCAGAACTCGCTGAGAGCCTTCACGGCACTGTACAGACGAGCGTCCTCGCCCTTCTGCGAGCGGCACGGCCACATCCAGTTGGCAGAGAGCGAAAGGCTGTTCAGTCCGTCTGCGAGCGGAGCCCAGACGATGTTGGTCAGAGCCTCTGCTACAGAGAGTACAGAACCTGCCTCGGGCGAAGCCAGACCAGCCTGCGGAGCGTGTCCGAGAGCTGTAGCGATACCCTTCTTGCCGCGGTAGTCGAGTGCTACAACACCACAGTCTGAGAGCGGCAACTGAATCTCGCCCTGACACTGCTGGCGTGCTATCTTACCGGTTACGGAGCGGTCCACCTTGTTTGTCAACCAGTCCTTACAAGCCACAGCCTCAAGCTGCAGCACGCGGCTTACGTATTTGTCGAGAACGTCGTCCTTGCCGTTCTCCGAAGTCTCTTCGTGTGTATATTCAGCGTCGCGGTAGTGGCGTTCTACGGTCTCGTCGCGCATGATGGTCTTCGGCGAGTGACCGAACATCTGAGCCACGTCGAGGTCGAAAGGCTTCACGCCGTCGCCCTGCTTGAATGAGAAGTGAGCGTCGCCGGTTGTCTCGCCCACTACGTACAGCGGAGCACGCTCGCGCTCTGCGATGCGACGTACGTGGTCGATGTGCTTCTCGTCGATGAGCAAGCCCATGCGCTCCTGACTCTCGTTGGCGATAATCTCCTTAGAAGAGAGAGTCTTGTCGCCGATAGGCAGCTTGCTCATGTCGATTTCTCCACCGCACTCCTCTACGAGCTCAGAGAGACAGTTGAGGTGACCTGCCGAACCATGGTCGTGGATAGAAACCACCGGGTTCACATCCTCTTCGCACAGGGCGCGAACGAGGTTGTATGCACGCTTCTGCATCTCCGGGTTGGCACGCTGCACGGCGTTCAGCTCGATGCCGTTAGAGTAGCGACCTGTGTCAACGGAAGATACCGAACCGCCACCCAAGCCGATGCGATAGTTGTCGCCACCTACTACGACAACCTTGTTGCCCTTCTGCGGTTCCTTCTTCAGACAGTCGCGCTTTGTGCCGTAGCCTACGCCGCCGGCGAGCATGATTACCTTGTCGTAAGCGTACTTCTCTGCGCCTTCCTGATGCTCGAAGGTGAGCACCGAACCGGTGATGAGCGGCTGACCGAACTTATTGCCGAAGTCTGACGCACCGTTAGAAGCCTTGATGAGAATCTGCTCCGGTGTCTGATACAGCCACTTGCGCACGGGCATGATGTCCTCCCAGTCGCGTGTGAGGTTGTCGTCGTCCTTAAGACGCGGGTAAGCGGTCATGTACACGGCTGTACCTGCGATAGGCCATGAGCCTACACCGCCACCCATACGGTCGCGAATCTCGCCGCCCGTACCGGTAGCCGCACCGTTGAACGGCTCTACGGTAGTCGGGAAGTTGTGTGTCTCTGCCTTCAGCGAGATAACGCTCTCGATGTCCTTCACCTGGAAGTAGTCGGATGTCGACTGGTCGTGCGGTGCGAACTGCTCCACAACCGGACCCTGCGCGAAAGCCACATTGTCTTTATATGCAGAGAGAATCTTGTTGGGGTTCTCCTTTGTTGTCTGCTTGATCATAGCGAACAGCGACGACTCCATCTCCTTGCCGTCGATGATGAACGTACCGCCGAAAATCTTGTGGCGGCAGTGCTCAGAGTTGATCTGTGCGAAACCGAAGATTTCAGAGTCTGTCAACGGGCGGCCCAGCTCCTTCTCTATCTTGTGCAGATACTCAATCTCCTCGGCTGAGAGTGCCAGACCCTCCTGCTCGTTGTATTCTTCTATGTTCTCCACGCGCTTGATTGGTTCCGGCTCGTGGTTCACTGTGAAGATGTCTTGGTCGAGACCCTCGTACATGCGCTGCAACATAGGGTCGTGGTCGGCATCTTTCGAGCTTACGGGGAAGTACTCCTCAATACGCGAAATGCCGTGGAGGCTCATGTTCTGAGTTATCTCTACGGCATTCGTACTCCATGGAGTAATCATTTCGCGGCGTGGACCCACAAAGAAGCCCTCGACAGTCTCACCCTCGATGAGAGTGGCACCGCCGTAAAGCCAACACAGTTCATTGATCTCGTCTTGTGAGAGCTTGTGATCTGCTGCTGTAGCAATCACGCTCTTGCTTGGAGTCATGAAAAATAGAATCATACTGCTTGTATATTGTTTTGGATGAAAAACATTTTGTTGTCTGCAAAGTTACGACTTTTTAGCAAAATGAGCGCATGTTTGCATGGTTATTTTGATTATTTGATAGATAGATTGTGAATATTCTCGGGTGTGTAGGTAAAGGGCAGAGCATCCGCATCGGTCGACGCAGATGTCTGCGACGGTCGACGCGGATGTCTGCATCGGTCGACGCGGATGTCTGCAACGGTCGATGCGGATGTCTGCATCGGTCGATGCGGATGGTTTAAGCTCTGAGTGTGAACTCGAATCTAAGTCCTCCCTCCTCGTTGTTGTGTGCGCTGATAGTTCCGCCGTGCAACAGTACGGCGTTCTTCACGATGGCGAGCCCGAGTCCGGTGCCGCCCATCTTGCGCGAACGTCCTTTGTCCACGCGGTAGAAGCGTTCGAAGATGCGTGACAGATGCTCCGATGGCACGCCCACACCGTTGTCGGAGAAGGTGAAGTGCCACTTGCGGTGGTCGTCGAACAGCTCGTCGGAGCTTAGCTCTGCGTCTATGGTTATCGTTGTGCCCACACCGGCGTAGGCGATGGCGTTGTCGGTGAGGTTGCGGAACACGCTGTAGAGCAGACTCGTGCTGCCGCGCACCACGATGTTCGGCTGCAAGCGGTTGCAGAACTTCATCTCCTTCTGCTGCAGTTGCAGTGCCGTCTCCTTCTGTATGTTCGATACGATGTCCGATATGTTCACGTTCTCCTCGCTCATCATCTCCGGTGCGTCGTCCATGCGGTTGAGCGTAGAGATGTCCTGCAGCAGCGAGGTGAGGCGTTGGCTCTGTGCGTAGCTACGCTGCAGAAACTGCTCGCGTGTGGCATCGTTGATGTTCGGGTTCTCGAGGATGGTCTCCAGATAGCCCTGTATGCTTGCCACGGGTGTCTTCAGCTCGTGCGCGATGTTCTGCGTGAGCTGTCGTTTCAGTACGTCCTGCTCGCGGCGTGTAGTCTGCAATCGCTTGTACATCTTGATGATGCGCTCGGCTATCTCGCCCAACTCGTCGTTGGGGAACACGGCGAGGTCCTCCGTTTCGAGCGACTCATTGTGGTCGGCTCTTGAGGCGAACGTGCGCAGCTTCGTGATGTTGTCGCTCAGTCGGCTGATGAAGCGGTAGAGTATGATGGTGAGCAGCAGTATGGCTCCTATGGCGAACCAGATGTAGTGCTGGTCGGCTTGTAGCGAGCGTGCGAGGTCGCTCGTGTAGGGCAGGGCGGAGCGTATGATGAGCTGCTGCTTGGGGAAGTAGGTGGCAGAGTAGAAGAAGTCGCCGTGTACGGTCTCGCTATTGCGGTCGACGGTCGAACCGGCTCCGTGTTTCAGTGCCGCTGCTATCTCTGGGCGTGTAGAGTGGTTGTTGATGTGCGAGTAGTCCTTCAGCTTGCTGTCGTAGAGCACGTCGCCGTTGGCGCGTATCAGCGTCACGCGTATGTTCTGTATGTAGTGGGTTTCTACATAGCGGTCGAGTGCCTCCTCGGAGAAGTCGGGGAAGAGGCGCAGATGTTCCTCCATGCGCGAGTTGTAGTCCTGCAACTTCAGGTTGAGCGTGTCAATCTTGAATTGTTTCTCGCGCTCCTGCTGGAACACGATGAACGCCACGGCGAACACAAGGAACACCGAGAGGATGCTGAGGTATAGTTTTTTGCCGACAGATATTTTCATAATTAGTAATTTAGGAGGGTATGGCATCCTGCCATACCCACGCAGGTTGTTTGTAGTAGGTAGGATGCCATACCCTCCTATGCGTCAAAGTAGTAACCGAATCCGAGACGTGTCACGATGCACTTCGCGAAGCGACCTATCTTCTTGCGCAGGCGTGTGATGTTCACGTCCACGGTGCGGTCGAGCACCAGCACGTCCTTCGGCCACACGCGGTCGATGAGTTCCTGGCGCGAGAACACGCGTCCGCGCTCGTTGAGCAGCAGATGGAGCAGTTCGAACTCGGTCTTCGTGAATGCTATCTCCTCGCCGTCGATGGCTACGGTCTTCTTGTCGAGGTTCATCACGATGCCTTGGTAGGTGATGAGGTGCGCCTCTTCCTCCTCGTTCTCAGTGGCTGTGCGGCGCAGCACGGCACGCACGCGCACCATCACCTCGCGCAGCGAGAACGGCTTCGATATATAGTCGTCGGCACCGAGGTTAAATCCCGTCACGGTGTCGTTCTCTGTGTCGCGGGCGGTGAGGAAGATGATAGGCACGCGGGCTGTCTGTGGGTCGTCCTTCAGCAGTCGGGCGAGGGCGAACCCCGACATGCCGCCCATCATCACGTCAAGCAGCAGCAGGTCGAACGATGCTATGTCGAGCGTCTGTGCCTCTTCGGCTGATGTGGCGGTCTGCACCTCGTAGCCTTCTGTTTCGAGATTGAACTTGAGGATTTCGAGCAAGTCCTGCTCGTCGTCAACAACGAGGATTTTCTGGTTTTGTTTCATAACTGCTATATCTTTGTTCTGCTTGCAAAGTTATATATAATTGTATTCACACGTACTACTAAACTGTTACATTTTCGTTACGCCAACAAAAAAGGCACACCGCTTGGTGTGCCTTTCATATCTTAAAACGCCTGCTTATCGCCAACGATGACGTTAGCCACGGTCTTATACATTATATATATGTCGAGCCATACGCTCCAATGCTCCAAGTACCAGATGTCGCCAGCCACGCGTCCCTCCATCTGCGAGAGGTATTTTGTCTCGCCTCTGAAGCCGTTCGTCTGGCTCCAACCGGTGATGCCTGGCTTGATGTAGTGGCGCACCATGTAGTTGTCGATGAGCTTCGAGTAGTCATCGGTGTGCTTCACCATGTGTGGACGTGGACCCACGATACTCATCTGTCCTAACAGTACGTTGATAAACTGTGGCAGCTCGTCGATGTTTGTCTTGCGCATTATGTTGCCCCACTTCGTCTTTCGCGGGTCGTTCTTCGTAGCCTGCAGCGTGTCGGCATCCTTGTTCACCTTCATGCTGCGGAACTTCAGGCAGTAGAACTCCTTGCCGTTAAGTCCGGTGCGCTTCTGTCGGAAGAACAACGGGCCTGGCATTGTTATCTTCGTAACGATAGCCACAACGGCGAGTATGATGGGGAAGAGCGTGCAGAGGAATGTCAGCGACACCACGAAGTCGAACGTGCGCTTTATCAAGCGGTTCTCGATGAGGCTTAGCGGCTCGTTGTAGAGACTCAAGTAAGGTACGTCGCCCAGCACTTTGAGGTGCATACGATGGTGTAGATAGTTGCTGACGTTGGGCATCGAATAGAAGTGGATGAAGTGATGCTCGCAGTAGCGTATCACTTCAAGGATTTCCTCGCTGAAGCGTGAGGGCAGACAGCAGTACAATTCGTGTACGTTGCTGTGCTCCTTCAGCACCTCTGGCATATCCTGCGGTGTGCCGAGATATGTGCATAGCTCGGAGAATTTCTCGTTGGGTTGGTGGTCGAAGTAGCCCAGCACGTTGAAACCTAAGTCGTTTGGTGTGGTCATCTGACGAAACATGTTACGCACGTTGCTGTTACTTCCTACGAATACCACGTTGTGTGCGTGCTTCGGCATACGTCGCCATGCTGCAACAACCTGACGTGTTATGATGCGGAAGATAGAAACACCGACGAATGCAGTCAGCCAAAACTCTATCATCCGGAATAACGGCATGTGTTGGAAGTCGCCGATGGCGAACATGAGAATGCAACCGATTGCACTTACGAAGAAGTTCTGTATCACACGCATGATAATCTGGTGGTTGCTCACCTTGCGATGATGCAGCACGACACCATAGTCTATTGTGCAAGCTAAATATACGATAGAGCCTACCACCATCGTTTGGCGCATTGCGTCGATGTCGGTGTCATATTTTAAAACGCAACAAAACAGCCAGTACAATAGATTGATGATGATGATATCACCAAGCAATACTGACATCTTCAATAGTTTGTTCTCGTGTGGGCTATGTATTGTGTTACTCATTATTCTTCATTTTGGGGTTATATGAATACTAATTTATAATTACTCTCTCACTCTCTAAATATTATCGTTGTTGTAAGTATGCGTTTGATATGTCTTTGTTTTTTGTGTGTATGCATAACGCAAACGCTGCAAAGTTAGTCTAAATAGTTTAGATTATTGATACAAATGGACACAAAAGTGTTAATTAGTGTAAAAAAAAAAACACTAAAAGACCAAAATTTCTTTCGGAAGCAACGCCTCGGGCGTGCTTCCGGAGGAAATATGGCGGATTGTATCCGCTGCGTAATTGCGCAAGATATATGGAGCTTGGCGTGCGAAACTCAATAATTTTAAGTAACTTTGCACTTAGTATTTAATTTTAAAAAACAGAAACAAATGATAGTCTGCATAGCCGAGAAACCAAGCGTAGCCAAGGATATAGCCCGCATATTGGGTGCCACAACCTCACACAACGGATACATGGAGGGCAATGGCTTCCAAGTGACGTGGACCTTCGGCCACCTCTGCACGCTGAAAGAGCCCAACGACTACACCGAGAACTGGAAGCACTGGAGTCTCTCAGCGTTGCCGATGGTTCCGCCGCGCTTCGGTATCAAGCTCATCGACGACGACGGCATCAAACGCCAGTTCAGTGTCATCGAGCGTCTCATGCAGGCTGCCGACTGCATCGTCAACTGTGGTGACGCCGGACAGGAGGGTGAGCTGATACAGCGTTGGGTGATGCAGAAGGCACAGGCGAAGTGCCCTGTGAAGCGTCTTTGGATATCGTCGATGACCGACGAGGCTATCCGCGAGGGCTTCAACTCGCTCAAGGATCAGAGTGAGTACCAGCCGCTGTACGTAGCCGGACTGAGCCGCGCCATCGGCGACTGGCTCCTGGGCATGAACGCCACGCGCCTCTACACGCTCAAGTACGGACAGAACCGACAGGTGCTCAGCATCGGTCGTGTGCAGACACCTACGCTCGCGCTCATCGTCAACCGACAGAAGGAGATCGACTCGTTCGTGCCCGAGCCTTATTGGGTGCTCTCCACCATCTATCGCGACACACTCTTCACAGCCACAAAGGGCAAGTTCACCACGAAGGAGGAGGGCGAGCAGGCGTTCGCCACCATCGCCGACAAGCCGTTCGAGGTGACGGGCGTGTCGAAGAAGAACGGCAACGAGGCACCCCCGCGCCTCTTCGACCTCACCTCGCTGCAGGTAGAGTGCAACCGCAAGTTCTCATACAGTGCCGAGACAACGCTCAACCTCATACAGTCGCTCTACGAGCGCAAGCTCACCACCTATCCGCGTGTCGATACGCAGTTCCTGAGCGACGACATCTACCCGAAGTGCGCCGGCATACTCACCGGTATGCGCGGCTACGAGCAGTACATACAGCCGCTTGCCGGCAAGAAACTGCCCAAATCGAAGCGTGTCTTCGACACATCTAAGGTCACCGACCACCACGCTATCATCCCGACCGGCGTGCCTGCGTCTGCACTCAGCGACATGGAGCGCAACGTCTACGACCTCATTGCACGCCGCTTCATCGCTGTGTTCTATCCCGACTGCAAGTTCGCTACCACCACCGTGCTCGGCAAGGTGGAGGATGTGGAGTTCAAGGTGAGCGGAAAGGAGATATTAGAGCCAGGATGGCGCACAATATACGCCCAGCAACCATCTCACCCCAACAACCCCTCAACCACTCAACCCCTCAACCCACAACCATCTTCGTCCGAAGACGACGACAAGCAGGACGAGGAACGCACTCTGCCCACATTCGTAAAGGGCGAGAGCGGACCGCATACGCCTACGCTCACCGAGAAGTGGACCACACCGCCGAAGTACTACACCGAGGCTACGCTGCTGCGTGCCATGGAGACCGCTGGCAAGTTCGTCGACGACGAGACGTTGCGTGCTGCGCTGAAGGAGAACGGCATCGGACGACCGTCTTCGCGTGCCGGCATCATCGAGACGCTCTTCAAGCGCCACTACATACGTCGCGAGCGCAAGAACCTCATCGCCACGGCTACCGGTATCGAACTGATTGATATCATCCACGAGGAACTGCTCAAGAGTTGCGAGCTGACCGGCATCTGGGAGAAGAAGCTCCGCGATATAGAGCACAAGAAGTATGAGGCTGCCGACTTCATCAACGAGCTGAAGCAACAGGTGACGGAGATTGTGTACGACGTGCTGCGCGACAACAGCAACCGCCGTGTCACCATCACCACCGACGAGGATCTGAAGAAGGCAAAAAAGAAAAAGACTGCTGCGCCGAAGAAAGCCGCAGCAAAGTCTGCTGCAACGTCATCGACTGCATCAACAAAAAATGCTGTCGCCTCACCGCAGCCCGCAACAAGCGAGCCGTCGGCTGACGACAGCATAATCGGCACCACTTGCCCCGTTTGCGGCAAGGGTACAATCATAAAAGGTAAGACGGCTTACGGATGCAGCAACTGGAAGAACGGCTGCACCTACCGCGTCGCGTTCAAATAGTTTAGAACTTCACCACGCGCGAACCGTCCGCAGTCTCTTCGATAGTAACCTTCGTTGCGTCCTCAGGCAGCAGGTCCTCTATCAGCTCGGGCCACTCGAGGAAGCACAGCGAACCGCTGTAGAAGTAGTCCTCGTAGCCCATGTCGTACACCTCTTCGAGCTTCTTTATGCGGTAGAAGTCGAAGTGGTATATCGCGTCGCCGGTTGTGGCGGAAGTGTATTCGTTCACGATGGCGAACGTGGGCGATGTGATAACGTCGTCTACGCCCAAACACTCGCAGACAGCCTTCACGAAGGTAGTCTTGCCTGCGCCCATCTTGCCGTAGAAGGCGAACACCTTGCCGTCGCCCATATTCTCGACAAATGTTTTGGCAGCCTCGTTGATGTCTGCCAGAGAGTTGATTTTTATTTCCATAGTTTTTTCGTTTTTCTATTATAACAGTAAGCTGCTTACAGCTTTTTTTATTTCCTTCCCTTTAGTGTTATCAGCGGTATGAGCATCTCTTCGAGCGAGATGCCGCCGTGCTGGAACGTGTCCTTGTAGTACGACACGTAGTAGTTGTAGTTGTTGGGGTAGGCGAAGAATGTGCTGCCGGTGGCGAACATGTACGACGTACTGATGTTTGGCGCGGGCAGCTGCGCCTCCTGTGGGTTCTTGATGACGAACACTTCCTTCGATTGGCAGTTGAGGTTCTTGCCCAGCTTGTAGCGCAGGTTGGTGTTCGTGTTGCGGTCACCGATTATCTTCACCGGCTTCGACGCACGGATACTGCCGTGGTCGGTAGTGATGATGATGCGGCAGTCGATCTGCGAGAGTGCGTTGAGCAAGTCAGCCATGACCGAATGGCGGAACCACGAGAGCGTTATCGAGCGGTAAGCCGACTCGTTGTTTGCGAGTTCGCGCACCATCTTCGACTCCGTTCTTGCGTGCGAGAGCATATCGATGAAGTTGACCACGATGACGTTGAGGTCGTTCTTCGTCAGCTCGTTGAGTCGTGCAAGCAGCTTGTCGGCACCCGTCGAGTCGTTCACTTTGTGATACGAGAACGAGTCGTGGCGGCGGTAGCGTTCTATCTGCGTGCGTATGAGCGGCTCCTCGTTGAGGTTCTTGCCCTCGTCTTCGTCCTCGTCCACCCACAGCTCGGGGAACATCTTCTCAATCTGCTCTGGCATCAAGCCCGAGAAGATGGCGTTGCGTGCGTACTGCGTAGCCGTCGGCAGGATGCTGGTGTACATGTCCTCCTCTATGTCGAACATGTTGCCAATCTCCTTCGACAGCACGCGCCACTGGTCGTAGCGGAAGTTGTCGATGACGATGAGGAACACCTTCTCGCCCTCGTTTATCGCAGGGAACACCTTGCGCTTGAAGATGTCCGGACTCATTAGCGGACGTTCGGTTACGCCCGGTGCCACCCACGACAAGTAGTGCTTCTTTATGAACTTGGCGAAGCCGTTGTTTGCTTCCTCCTTCTGCATCTGCAGCATCTCGGTCATGTTGCTGTCCGTAGAGCTAAGCTCCAGTTCCCAGTGTACCAGTCGGCGGTACGCATCCTTCCAGTCGTCTATCGTGTTGCAGTTCATTATCTGCATCGAGATGTCCTGGAAGTTCTGCTGATAGCCCGTCTGCGTCACCTCCGACACAATCTGCTTGCGGTGTATGTTCTTCTTCAGCGTGAGCAGGATCTGGTTGGGGTTCACCGGCTTTATCAGATAGTCGGCAATCTTCGAGCCGATAGCCTGATCCATGATGTTCTCCTCCTCGCTCTTCGTCACCATCACTACGGGTGTGGCAGGCGACAGCTCCTTTATCTGCTGCAGCGTTTCGAGTCCACTGATGCCGGGCATCATCTCGTCGAGCAGCACCAGGTCGAACTTGTGCTGCTTGCACTCTTCGATGGCATCTGTTCCGTTGCTCACGGTCACCACCTCGTATCCTTTGCTCTGAAGGAAGATGATGTGGGCGCGCAAGAGTTCAATCTCGTCGTCTACCCACAGTAAATATCCGTTGCTCATAATGCTCTTTCTTTTTTGTTAAAAACCGTCGAGGTCGTAATACTCATCGTCGTCGTAGCTCTCCGTCTGCTTGTTGTTCTGCTTCTTGCTCGGCGTGCCTTGCTTGGGCTGAGGGTCTTCGCCGAAGTAGAAGTCGTCCTCCAACTGCTTGGGTTCTTCCTTTACTGTCGGCTTCGGCTCTTCCTTAACCTCCGACTTCGGTTCCTCAACAACAGTCGTTGCAGACTCCTCCTTGACCTCCGGCTTCGGTTCCTCTACAACAGTTGTTGCAGACTCCTCCTTAACCTCCGGCTTCGGTTCCTCAACGACAGTCGTTGCAGACTCCTGAGGTTGTTCCTCCTCGATGTTCACCACGCCACCCTCAGTCGACGGCTCTTCCGCAGGTTGAGGCTCTTCCTCGAAGAATGTGTTCGTAGTGTTCTGATTGTTCGCAGGCTCCTCCTCGAAGTCGTCGCGCTGCTTTGTCGTCTTCTGTTCGTCTGGCTCAACGACTGGTTCTTCCGGAATGTCGAGCAGATCCTCCGTTGCTATCTTAAGCGGAGCGAAGTTCTTCTCGTAGAACTCGGCGTAGTCGGCGTAGCTGAACTGCTTGCCGAGCAGCGGCAGGTTCACGTCGCTGATTACTATCTGTCGGCTCTTGCCCACGAGCTTCATCAGCTGCTTCTGCTTCTGTAGCTGGCGTGCGTACTGCAGTGCCTCGTCGTAGTTGCGGAAACCCTTCACGAGCATACGGTTCAGTCCGTCCGCCTGCTCCACCTCTATGTCGAAGTTGCGCACCATGAACGATGTGAAGTTGTAGCGAGCCAGCTCGAAGAGCATACGGTTGGCGTCTATCGAGTCGGGTCGGTACGCAATCATGTATATGAACGCAGCGTTGCGGTCGTTAGAGAACTCGCGCACTGCCGTCGAGTCGCTTTCGTTGAGCAC
>ENA-USZI01001659-USZI01001659.1-human-gut-metagenome-genome-assembly--contig:-NODE-1659-length-14323-cov-41.272919_pt1 | contig 14323 bp, 10 predicted proteins | sample MGYA00250042_ERZ773532 | MGnify/ENA primary metagenome ERZ773532 (study PRJEB29103, sample SAMN06112036) | human gut metagenome | biome: human gut; feature: ankylosing spondylitis patient; material... | reverse complement strand
CCGTACCTTCCAGGCGGTGCGCATTTGGGTAAACAGTGAACTGGAGGAGATAGAGCAGGCGCTAAAAAGCTCGCTCAACGTGCTGGCCCCGGGTGGGCGGCTTTCGATCATCAGCTTCCACTCGCTGGAAGACCGTATTGTGAAACGTTTTATGCGTGAAAACAGCCGCGGTCCGCAAGTTCCGGCAGGGTTACCGATGACTGAAGAGCAGCTCAAAAAACTGGGTGGCCGTCAGCTGCGAGCACTAGGCAAGTTAATGCCGGGCGAAGAAGAGGTGGCTGAGAACCCTCGTGCCCGTAGTTCAGTTCTGCGTATTGCAGAGAGGACGAATGCATGATCAGCAGAGTGACAGAAGCTCTAAGCAAAGTTAAAGGATCGATGGGAAGCCACGAGCGCCATGCATTGCCTGGTGTTATCGGTGACGATCTTTTGCGATTTGGGAAGCTGCCACTCTGCCTGTTCATTTGCATTATTTTGACGGCGGTGACCGTGGTAACCACGGCGCACCATACCCGTTTACTGACCGCTCAGCGCGAACAACTGGTGCTGGAGCGAGATGCTTTAGACATTGAATGGCGCAACCTGATCCTTGAAGAGAATGCGCTCGGCGACCATAGCCGGGTGGAAAGGATCGCCACGGAAAAGCTGCAAATGCAGCATGTTGATCCGTCACAAGAAAATATCGTAGTGCAAAAATAAGGATAAACGCGACGCATGAAAGCAGCGGCGAAAACGCAGAAACCAAAACGTCAGGAAGAACATGCCAACTTTATCAGTTGGCGTTTTGCGTTGTTATGCGGCTGTATTCTCCTGGCGCTGGCTTTTCTGCTCGGACGCGTAGCGTGGTTACAAGTTATCTCCCCGGATATGCTGGTGAAAGAGGGCGACATGCGTTCTCTTCGCGTTCAGCAAGTTTCCACCTCCCGCGGCATGATTACTGACCGTTCTGGTCGCCCGTTAGCGGTGAGCGTGCCGGTAAAAGCGATTTGGGCTGACCCGAAAGAAGTGCATGACGCTGGCGGTATCAGCGTCGGTGACCGCTGGAAGGCGCTGGCTAACGCGCTCAATATTCCGCTGGATCAGCTTTCTGCCCGCATTAACGCCAACCCGAAAGGGCGCTTTATTTATCTGGCGCGTCAGGTAAACCCTGACATGGCGGACTACATCAAAAAACTGAAACTGCCGGGGATTCATCTGCGTGAAGAATCTCGCCGTTATTATCCATCCGGCGAAGTGACTGCTCACCTCATCGGCTTTACTAACGTCGATAGTCAAGGGATTGAGGGCGTTGAGAAGAGTTTCGATAAATGGCTTACCGGGCAGCCGGGTGAGCGCATTGTGCGTAAAGACCGCTATGGTCGCGTAATTGAAGATATTTCTTCTACTGACAGCCAGGCAGCGCACAACCTGGCGCTGAGTATTGATGAACGCCTGCAGGCGCTGGTTTATCGCGAACTGAACAACGCGGTGGCCTTTAACAAGGCTGAATCTGGTAGCGCCGTGCTGGTGGATGTCAACACCGGTGAAGTGCTGGCGATGGCTAACAGCCCGTCATACAACCCTAACAATCTGAGCGGCACGCCGAAAGAGGCGATGCGTAACCGTACCATCACCGACGTGTTTGAACCGGGCTCAACGGTTAAACCGATGGTGGTGATGACCGCGTTGCAACGTGGCGTGGTGCGGGAAAACTCGGTACTCAATACCATTCCTTATCGAATTAACGGCCACGAAATCAAAGACGTGGCACGCTACAGCGAATTAACCCTGACCGGGGTATTACAGAAGTCGAGTAACGTCGGTGTTTCCAAGCTGGCGTTAGCGATGCCGTCCTCAGCGTTAGTAGATACTTACTCACGTTTTGGACTGGGAAAAGCGACCAATTTGGGGTTGGTCGGAGAACGCAGTGGCTTATATCCTCAAAAACAACGGTGGTCTGACATAGAGAGGGCCACCTTCTCTTTCGGCTACGGGCTAATGGTAACACCGTTACAGTTAGCGCGAGTCTACGCAACTATCGGCAGCTACGGCATTTATCGCCCACTGTCGATTACCAAAGTTGACCCCCCGGTTCCCGGTGAACGTGTCTTCCCGGAATCCATTGTCCGCACTGTGGTGCATATGATGGAAAGCGTGGCGCTACCGGGCGGCGGCGGCGTGAAGGCGGCGATTAAAGGCTATCGTATCGCCATTAAAACCGGTACCGCGAAAAAGGTCGGGCCGGACGGTCGCTACATCAATAAATATATTGCTTATACCGCAGGCGTTGCGCCTGCGAGTCAGCCGCGCTTCGCGCTGGTTGTTGTTATCAACGATCCGCAGGCGGGTAAATACTACGGCGGCGCCGTTTCCGCGCCGGTCTTTGGTGCCATCATGGGCGGCGTATTGCGTACCATGAACATCGAGCCGGATGCGCTGACAACGGGCGATAAAAATGAATTTGTGATTAATCAAGGCGAGGGGACAGGTGGCAGATCGTAATTTGCGCGACCTTCTTGCTCCGTGGGTGCCAGACGCACCTTCGCGAGCACTGCGAGAGATGACACTCGACAGCCGTGTGGCTGCGGCGGGCGATCTCTTTGTAGCTGTAGTAGGTCATCAGGCGGACGGGCGTCGATATATCCCGCAGGCGATAGCGCAAGGTGTGGCTGCCATTATTGCAGAGGCGAAAGATGAGGCGACCGACGGTGAAATCCGTGAAATGCACGGCGTACCGGTCATCTATCTCAGCCAGCTCAATGAGCGTTTATCTGCACTGGCGGGCCGCTTTTACCATGAACCCTCTGACAATTTACGTCTCGTAGGCGTAACGGGCACCAACGGCAAAACCACGACTACCCAGCTGCTGGCGCAGTGGAGCCAACTGCTTGGCGAAACCAGCGCGGTAATGGGCACCGTTGGTAACGGCCTGCTGGGGAAAGTGATCCCGACAGAAAATACAACCGGTTCGGCAGTCGATGTTCAGCATGAGCTGGCGGGGCTGGTGGATCAGGGCGCGACGTTTTGCGCAATGGAAGTTTCCTCCCACGGGCTGGTACAGCACCGTGTGGCGGCATTGAAATTTGCGGCGTCGGTCTTTACCAACTTAAGCCGCGATCACCTTGATTATCATGGTGATATGGAACACTACGAAGCCGCGAAATGGCTGCTTTATTCTGAGCATCATTGCGGTCAGGCGATTATTAACGCCGACGATGAAGTGGGCCGCCGCTGGCTGGCAAAACTGCCGGACGCGGTTGCGGTATCAATGGAAGATCATATCAATCCGAACTGTCACGGACGCTGGTTAAAAGCGAACGACGTGAACTATCACGACAGCGGTGCGACGATTCGCTTTAGCTCAAGTTGGGGCGATGGCGAAATTGAGAGCCATCTGATGGGCGCTTTTAACGTCAGCAACCTGCTGCTCGCGCTGGCGACGCTGTTGGCACTGGGCTATCCGTTGGCTGATCTGCTGAAAACCGCCGCGCGTCTGCAACCGGTTTGCGGACGTATGGAAGTGTTTACTGCACCAGGCAAACCGACGGTGGTGGTGGATTACGCGCATACGCCGGATGCACTGGAAAAAGCCTTACAGGCGGCGCGGCTGCACTGTGCGGGCAAGCTGTGGTGCGTCTTTGGCTGTGGTGGCGATCGCGATAAAGGTAAGCGTCCACTGATGGGCGCAATTGCCGAAGAGTTTGCTGACGTGGCGGTGGTGACGGACGATAACCCGCGTACCGAAGAACCGCGTGCCATCATCAACGATATTCTGGCGGGAATGTTAGATGCCGGACATGCCAAAGTGATGGAAGGCCGTGCTGAAGCGGTGACTTGCGCCGTTATGCAGGCTAAAGAGAACGATGTGGTGCTGGTCGCGGGCAAAGGCCATGAAGATTACCAGATTGTTGGCAATCAGCGTCTGGACTACTCCGATCGCGTCACGGTGGCGCGTCTGCTGGGGGTGATTGCATGATTAGCGTAACCCTTAGCCAACTTACCGACATTCTCAACGGTGAACTGCAAGGTGCAGATATCACCCTTGATGCTGTAACCACTGATACCCGAAAACTGACGCCGGGCTGCCTGTTTGTTGCCCTGAAAGGCGAACGTTTCGATGCTCATGATTTTGCCGACCAGGCGAAAGCTGGCGGCGCAGGCGCACTACTGGTTAGCCGTCCGCTGGACATCGACCTGCCGCAGTTAATCGTCAAGGATACGCGTCTGGCGTTTGGTGAACTGGCTGCATGGGTTCGCCAGCAAGTTCCGGCGCGCGTGGTTGCTCTGACAGGTTCCTCCGGCAAAACCTCCGTTAAAGAGATGACGGCGGCTATTTTAAGCCAGTGCGGCAACACGCTTTATACGGCAGGCAATCTCAACAACGACATCGGTGTACCGATGACGCTGTTGCGCTTAACGCCGGAATACGATTACGCAGTTATTGAACTTGGCGCGAACCATCAGGGCGAAATAGCCTGGACTGTGAGTCTGACTCGCCCGGAAGCTGCGCTGGTCAACAACCTGGCAGCGGCGCATCTGGAAGGTTTTGGCTCGCTTGCGGGTGTCGCGAAAGCGAAAGGTGAAATCTTTAGCGGCCTGCCGGAAAACGGTATCGCCATTATGAACGCCGACAACAACGACTGGCTGAACTGGCAGAGCGTAATTGGCTCACGCAAAGTGTGGCGTTTCTCACCCAATGCCGCCAACAGCGATTTCACCGCCACCAATATCCATGTGACCTCGCACGGTACGGAATTTACCCTACAAACCCCAACCGGTAGCGTCGATGTTCTGCTGCCGTTGCCGGGGCGTCACAATATTGCGAATGCGCTGGCAGCCGCTGCGCTCTCCATGTCCGTGGGCGCAACGCTTGATGCTATCAAAGCGGGGCTGGCAAATCTGAAAGCTGTTCCAGGCCGTCTGTTCCCCATCCAACTGGCAGAAAACCAGTTGCTGCTCGACGACTCCTACAACGCCAATGTCGGTTCAATGACTGCAGCAGTCCAGGTACTGGCTGAAATGCCGGGCTACCGCGTGCTGGTGGTGGGCGATATGGCGGAACTGGGCGCTGAAAGCGAAGCCTGCCATGTACAGGTGGGCGAGGCGGCAAAAGCTGCTGGTATTGACCGCGTGTTAAGCGTGGGTAAACAAAGCCATGCTATCAGCACCGCCAGCGGCGTTGGCGAACATTTTGCTGATAAAACTGCGTTAATTACGCGTCTTAAATCACTGATTGCTGAGCAACAGGTAATTACGATTTTAGTTAAGGGTTCACGTAGTGCCGCCATGGAAGAGGTAGTACGCGCTTTACAGGAGAATGGGACATGTTAGTTTGGCTGGCCGAACATTTGGTCAAATATTATTCCGGCTTTAACGTCTTTTCCTATCTGACGTTTCGCGCCATCGTCAGCCTGCTGACCGCGCTGTTCATCTCATTGTGGATGGGCCCGCGCATGATCGCCCGTCTGCAAAAACTCGCCTTTGGCCAGGTCGTACGTAACGACGGCCCGGAGTCTCATTTCAGTAAACGCGGTACTCCGACCATGGGCGGGATCATGATCCTCACCGCGATCACCGTTTCCGTTCTGCTGTGGGCCTATCCATCTAACCCGTACGTCTGGTGCGTACTGACGGTATTAATCGGCTACGGCATCATCGGTTTCGTTGATGATTACCGTAAAGTCGTGCGCAAAGATACCAAAGGCCTGATCGCCCGCTGGAAGTATTTCTGGATGTCGGTGATCGCCCTGGGCGTGGCCTTCGCGCTGTATCTGGCGGGGAAAGATACCCCGGCAACCGAGCTGGTGGTGCCGTTCTTTAAAGACGTAATGCCGCAGCTGGGGCTGTTCTATATCTTGCTGGCCTACTTCGTTATCGTCGGTACCGGCAACGCCGTCAACCTGACCGACGGCCTCGACGGCCTGGCGATTATGCCGACCGTTTTCGTCGCGGCAGGCTTTGCGCTGGTGGCATGGGCCACCGGCAACATGAATTTTGCCAACTACCTGCATATCCCGTATCTGCGCCACGCCGGCGAGCTGGTGATCGTCTGTACGGCGATTGTCGGGGCGGGGCTGGGCTTCCTGTGGTTCAACACCTACCCGGCGCAAGTCTTTATGGGCGACGTCGGTTCACTGGCGCTCGGCGGCGCGTTGGGCATTATCGCCGTGCTGCTGCGTCAGGAGTTCCTGCTGGTGATCATGGGCGGGGTTTTCGTGGTGGAAACGCTGTCGGTTATTCTGCAGGTCGGCTCCTTTAAGCTGCGCGGTCAGCGCATCTTCCGCATGGCGCCGATCCACCACCACTATGAACTGAAAGGCTGGCCGGAGCCGCGCGTTATCGTGCGCTTCTGGATTATTTCGCTGATGCTGGTGCTGATTGGCCTGGCGACGCTGAAGGTACGTTAATCATGGCAGATTATCAGGGTAAAAAAGTCGTCATAATTGGGCTGGGCATGACCGGCCTGTCATGCGTGGACTTTTTCATGGCGCGCGGCGTAACCCCGCGCGTGATGGACACCCGCGTCGCGCCTCCGGGGCTGGATAAATTACCCGAATCGGTCGAATGCCATGTCGGCGGACTCAATGATACCTGGCTGCTGGCGGCGGACCTGATTGTCGCCAGTCCGGGGATTGCGCTGGCCCATCCTTCGCTCAGCGCAGCGGCCGACGCTGGCGTAGAGATCGTTGGCGATATCGAACTGTTCTGCCGCGAAGCGCAGGCGCCGATTATCGCCATTACCGGTTCTAACGGCAAAAGCACTGTTACTACCCTGGTGGGCGAGATGGCGAAAGCCGCTGGAGTTAACGTCGGCGTGGGCGGCAATATCGGCCTGCCGGCGCTGATGCTGCTGGACACCGATCGAGAGCTGTATGTGCTGGAGCTCTCCAGCTTCCAGCTGGAAACCACCTCCAGCCTGCAGGCGGTGGCGGCAACCATCCTCAACGTGACTGAGGACCATATGGACCGCTACCCGCTGGGGCTGCAGCAGTATCGCGCGGCGAAGCTGCGGATTTACGAGAATGCGAAGACCTGCGTGGTGAATGCGGACGATGCGCTCACCATGCCGGTACGCGGGGCGGACGAACGCTGCATTAGCTTTGGCGTCGATGTCGGTGACTACCACCTTAACCGCCAGCAGGGCGAAACCTGGCTGCGCGTTAAAGGTGAGAAAGTCCTCAATGTGAAAGAGATGCCTCTCACCGGTCAGCATAACTACAGCAACGCCCTGGCGGCGCTGGCGCTGGCCGATGCCGCGGGTCTGCCGCGGGCCAGCAGCCTGAAGGCGCTGACCACCTTTACCGGTCTGGCGCACCGTTTCCAGCTGGTGCTGGATCACAACGGCGTACGCTGGATTAACGACTCGAAGGCGACCAACGTCGGCAGCACCGAGGCGGCGCTGAACGGCCTGCAGCTGGACGGCACGCTCTATCTGCTGCTGGGCGGCGACGGCAAGTCCGCTGATTTTACCCCGCTGAAGCGCTACCTCGGCGGCGATCGTATTCGCCTGTACTGCTTTGGTCGCGATGGCGCCGAGCTCGCTGAGCTGCGTCCTGAGGTGGCGGTACAAACTGAGACTATGGAACAGGCGATGCGTCAGATTGCTCCCCTGGTGAAAGCGGGGGACATGGTGCTCCTGTCGCCGGCCTGCGCTAGCCTGGATCAGTTTAAGAACTTTGAACAACGGGGCGAGATGTTTGCCCGTCTGGCGAAGGAGTTAGGTTGATGCGTTTCTCTCTCCCACGCCTGAGAATGCCGCAGCTGAGCCTGCCTCGGCTGAGACTGCCGCGATTGCCGGGGATGTTTATTTTCGCCTGGCTATTCGCTGCGCTGAAAGGCTGGGTGATGGGCTCGCGCCCGAAAGATAACGACAGTCTGGTGATGTATGACCGGATGCTGCTATGGCTGACCTTCGGCCTGGCGGCGATCGGCTTTATTATGGTGACCTCGGCGTCGATGCCGGTCGGACAGCGCCTGGCGAACGATCCTTTCCTCTTCGCCAAGCGTGACGGCCTGTACATTGTGCTGGCCTTCGCGCTGGCGATGATTACGCTACGTCTGCCGATGGATTTCTGGCAGCGCCACAGTACCGCGATGCTGATCGCCTCGATCGTCATGCTGCTGATCGTACTGGTAGTAGGCAGCTCGGTAAACGGCGCATCGCGCTGGATAGCCCTTGGTCCGCTGCGTATTCAGCCGGCGGAGTTCACCAAGCTGTCGCTGTTCTGCTACATCGCCAACTATCTGGTGCGTAAAGCCGACGAAGTGCGTAACAACCTGCGCGGCTTCTTAAAACCGATGGGCGTGATTTTCGTACTGGCCATCCTGCTGCTGGCGCAGCCTGACCTCGGTACCGTGGTGGTCCTGTTCGTCACCACGCTGGCGATGCTGTTTCTCGCCGGCGCGAAGCTGTGGCAGTTCATCGCCATTATCGGCATGGGTATTTCGGCGGTGGTCCTGCTGATCCTCGCCGAACCATACCGTATTCGCCGCGTGACCTCCTTCTGGAACCCGTGGGAAGACCCGTTCGGCAGCGGCTACCAGCTGACCCAGTCGCTGATGGCTTTCGGCCGCGGCGAGATGTGGGGGCAGGGCCTCGGCAACTCGGTGCAAAAACTGGAGTATTTACCGGAAGCGCACACTGACTTTATTTTCGCCATTATCGGCGAAGAACTCGGTTATATCGGTGTGGTACTGGCGCTTTTAATGGTATTCTTCGTCGCTTTCCGCGCCATGTCGATTGGCCGTAAAGCGCTGGAGATCGATCATCGCTTTTCCGGCTTCCTCGCCTGTGCGATTGGTATCTGGTTTAGCTTCCAGGCGTTAGTTAACGTCGGCGCGGCGGCGGGGATGCTGCCGACGAAAGGTCTGACGCTGCCGCTGATCAGTTATGGTGGTTCCAGTCTGTTGATTATGTCGACGGCCATTATGTTGTTGTTGCGAATTGATTATGAAACGCGTCTGGAAAAAGCCCAGGCGTTTACACGGGGTGTGCGATGAGCGGTCAGGAAAAGCGGTTGATGGTGATGGCGGGCGGTACCGGCGGGCATGTGTTCCCGGGACTGGCGGTCGCGCACCATTTAATGGACCAGGGCTGGCAGGTTCGCTGGCTGGGTACCGCCGATCGTATGGAAGCGGATTTAGTGCCGAAAAACGGCATCGAAATTGATTTTATCCGCATCTCCGGCCTGCGTGGCAAAGGTATCAAAGCGCAGCTACTGGCGCCGGTGCGTATCTTTAACGCCTGGCGTCAGGCGCGGGCGATCATGAAGCGTTTCCAGCCGGACGTGGTGCTGGGTATGGGCGGCTATGTTTCCGGGCCTGGCGGTCTGGCGGCGTGGTCGCTGGGGATCCCGGTGGTCCTCCACGAGCAAAACGGCATTGCCGGCCTGACTAACAAGTGGCTGGCGAAGATTGCGAAGAAAGTGATGCAGGCGTTTCCCGGCGCGTTCCCGCATGCGGACGTCGTTGGGAACCCGGTGCGCACAGATGTACTGGCGCTACCGCTGCCAGGTCAGCGTCTGGTTGGCCGTCAGGGACCGATTCGCGTGCTGGTGGTCGGTGGCTCTCAGGGCGCGCGCGTCCTGAACCAGACGATGCCGCAGGTGGCGGCGAAGCTCGGCGCTACGGTGACCATCTGGCATCAAAGCGGCAAAGGCGGCCAGCAAACCGTGCAGCAGGCCTATGCCGCCGCCGGACAGCCGCAGCATAAAGTGACGGAATTTATTGATGACATGGCCGCGGCGTATGCCTGGGCAGATGTTGTGGTTTGCCGTTCCGGCGCGCTGACGGTTAGCGAAATCGCGGCCGCAGGTTTACCAGCGCTGTTTGTCCCGTTCCAGCACAAAGATCGTCAGCAGTACTGGAATGCGCTGCCGCTGGAGAAAGCCGGCGCGGCGAAAATTCTTGAACAGCCTGAGTTCACGGTAGAGGCGGTTGCCTCTACCCTGGCGAGCTGGGATCGGGAAACCTTGCTGGATATGGCGGAACGAGCGCGTGGCGCTTCGATTCCGGACGCTACCGAGCGGGTAGCAGAAGAGGTCAGCGCCGTAGCTTTGGCGCGCTAATTGCGGTGATTTTCACCGCCCGAATACAGAAGTTGATGGCGTAAAGAATGAATACACAAGATTTGGCAAAACTGCGTTCCATAGTGCCCGAGATGCGTCGCGTTCGGCACATTCACTTTGTCGGCATCGGCGGTGCCGGTATGGGCGGTATTGCCGAAGTGTTGGCTAACGAAGGTTACCAGATCAGCGGCTCCGACCTGGCGCCGAATCCGGTGACCCAGCAGCTGTCGCAGCTTGGCGCCACCATTTATTTCAACCATCGCCCGGAAAACGTGCGTGATGCCAGCGTGGTTGTCGTTTCCAGCGCGATTTCGGCAGATAACCCGGAAATCGTTGCCGCGCATGAGGCGCGTATCCCGGTGATCCGTCGTGCCGAAATGCTGGCGGAGCTGATGCGCTTTCGCCACGGGATCGCCATTGCCGGGACCCACGGCAAAACCACCACCACCGCGATGGTATCCAGCATTTACGCCGAGGCCGGGCTGGACCCGACCTTCGTCAACGGCGGACTGGTAAAAGCGGCGGGCGTACATGCCCGTCTTGGCCATAGCCGTTACCTGATCGCGGAAGCGGATGAGAGCGACGCGTCGTTTCTGCATCTGCAGCCGATGGTGGCCATTGTCACCAACATCGAAGCCGATCACATGGATACCTACCATGGCGACTTTGAGAATCTGAAGCAGACCTTTATCAACTTCCTGCACAACCTGCCGTTCTACGGACGCGCGGTGATGTGCGTGGACGATCCGGTGATCCGGGAACTGCTGCCGCGCGTTGGCCGGCAGATCACCACCTATGGTTTTAGCGACGACGCCGATGTGCGCGTCGAGGACTATCGTCAGGTTGGGGCGCAGGGGCATTTCCGCCTGGTGCGCCAGGATAAAGCGATCCTGCAGGTGACGCTCAATGCCCCGGGACGCCATAACGCGCTGAACGCGGCGGCGGCCGTCGCCGTGGCGACGGAAGAGGGGATTGACGATCGGGCTATTCTGCGCGCACTGGAGAGCTTCCAGGGAACTGGACGCCGCTTTGATTTTCTTGGCGAGTTTCCGCTGGCCGAAGTCAACGGCAAACCGGGCAGCGCGATGCTGATCGATGATTACGGTCACCACCCGACGGAAGTGGACGCCACCATTAAAGCAGCGCGCGCCGGCTGGCCGGATAAAAACCTGGTGATGGTATTCCAGCCGCACCGTTATACCCGTACCCGCGATCTGTATGATGATTTTGCCAACGTGCTGACCCAGGTGGATGCCCTGCTGATGCTGGACGTCTATCCGGCGGGCGAAGCGCCGATCCCGGGCGCCGACAGCCGCTCGCTGTGCCGCACCATTCGCGGTCGCGGGAAAGTGGATCCGATCCTGGTGCCCGATTCGGCCCAGGCCGCGGAGATGCTGGCGTCAGTCCTGACCGGCAACGATTTAGTACTGGTGCAGGGCGCCGGTAACATCGGTAAAATCGCCCGCCACCTGGCTGAAATCAAACTGATCCCGCAAAAAACGGAGGAGGAGCGCCATGGCTGATAAAATCGCGGTGCTTTTCGGTGGAACCTCCGCTGAACGTGAAGTGTCGCTGAATTCAGGCGCGGCGGTGCTGGCCGGGCTGCGTGAAGGCGGGGTGGACGCCCATCCGGTCGACCCGCGCGATGTTGATATTACCCAGCTAAAAAAGCAGGGCTTTAAGAAAGCGTTTATTGCCCTCCACGAAAAGTTCGACAAGTTAGTAGCTCCTTACGGATACAGCTGGAAACTGACAGACATTCTGCCGAAAGTATTGCTGGCAGGAGAAAATGCCGGTTGCCTGACCGAAGAAGGTGCCAAGAAACTTGACGTATCAGGCCATCTGAAAGCTGGTGTACCTGTTTGTCCGCCGGAAGGTGATGCAGGAACAGGTATGGTAGCTACCAATGCCGTAAAACAGCGCACAGGTAATGTATCGGCTGGTACTTCTTCTTTCTCTATGATCGTACTGGAAAAAGACCTGTCAAAGCCTTACGAAATGATTGACATGGTGACTACTCCTGACGGAAGTCTGGTAGCCATGGTACACTGTAACAACTGTACTTCCGACCTGAACGCATGGGTAAATCTGTTCAAGGAATACCAGGAACTGATGGGTATGCCGGTAGATATGGACGAAATCTTCGGCAAACTGTATAACCACGCACTGACAGGTGATGCAGACTGCGGCGGACTGATTTCGTACAACTACTTCTCAGGCGAACCTGTAACCGGTTTGACAGAAGGACGCCCGTTGTTCGTTCGTACGGCAAGCGATAAATTCAACCTGGCCAACTTTATGCGTGCACACTTGTATGCATCGGTAGGCGTACTGAAGATTGGAAATGACATTCTCTTCAACGAAGAAAAGATTAAAGTAGACCGCATCACAGGTCACGGAGGTCTGTTCCGTACTAAGGGTGTAGGTCAGAGAGTTCTTGCTGCGGCCATCAATTCTCCGATTTCTGTCATGGAAACCGCAGGAGAAGGTGGTGCATGGGGTATTGCACTGTTAGGTTCTTATCTGGTGAACAATGACAAGAAGCAGTCACTGGCTGACTTCCTCGACGAAAAAGTGTTTGCCGGAAATGCGGGCGTAGAAGTATCTCCTACTGCAGAAGACGTTGCCGGATTCAATGCATATATTGAAAATTATAAGGCTTGTCTGCCGGTAGAAGAGGCTGCAGTAAAATACAAGAAGTAAAAAAATGTGAAATAAATAAGTTATTTCCACTTTGTAATTTACATATAAATGTCATACCTTTGCTCATAATTTCAAAAAGCGGGTGACGTATGCCACTCGCATTTTATGTAGCATACAAATCAAAATTTAGTTATATGAACAGCAAACAAGTAATGAACCACGCTGCTGATAATATTCGTATTTTGGCTGCTTCAATGGTTGAAAAAGCAAAGTCTGGACACCCCGGAGGTGCAATGGGTGGAGCCGATTTCATCAATGTCTTGTATGCAGAGTATCTGCAGTATGACCCTCAGAACCCGAAATGGGAAGGTCGTGACCGTTTCTTCCTGGATCCGGGCCACATGTCACCGATGTTGTACTCACAGTTGGCTCTTATCGGTAAATTTACATTAGACGAATTAAAACAATTACGCCAGTGGGGCTCTCCTACTCCGGGACATCCTGAAGTAGACGTAATGCGCGGCATTGAAAACACTTCTGGTCCACTGGGACAGGGACACGTATTCGCTGTAGGTGCTGCCATCGCTGCCAAATTCCTTGCAGCTCGTACAGGTAACCCTACTTTCAATAAAGAAACTATCTACGCTTATATCTCTGACGGTGGTATTCAGGAAGAAATTTCTCAGGGCGCAGGCCGTATTGCCGGACACCTGGGTCTGGACAACCTGATTATGTTCTATGACTCAAATGACATCCAGCTTTCTACAGAAACAAAGGATGTTATCTCTGAAGATACAGCCATGAAATACCGTGCATGGGGATGGAATGTCATCGAAATCAACGGTAACGACTGTGAACAAATCCGTACTGCTCTGGATGCTGCAAAAGCAGAAAGCAAACGCCCGACGCTGATTATCGGTAAATGTATCATGGGTAAGGGTGCCCGCAAGGACGATAACTCTTCATACGAACACAACTGTAAGACTCACGGTGCTCCTCTGGGTGGCGACGCTTACAAGAACACTATGATCAACTTGGGTGCTGACCCTGAAAATCCGTTCGTTATCTTCGACGACGTAAAAGAAATTTACGCAAAACGTGAAGAAGAACTGAAAGCTATCGTAGCTGCACGTTATGAAGAAGAAGCTGCATGGGCTGCAGCCAATCCGGAAAAAGCAGCTCAGCTGAAAGAATGGTTCAGCGGAGTAGCTCCGAAAGTAGACTGGGCAGGTATCCAGCAGAAAGCAAACGATGCAACTCGTAACGCATCTGCTACTGTATTGGGCGCATTGGCACAGCAGGTTCCTAACATGATCTGTGCTTCTGCCGACTTGTCTAACTCTGACAAGACAGACGGTTTCTTGAAAAAGACTCACGCATTTGTTAACGGTGACTTCAGCGGTGCCTTCTTCCAGGCCGGAGTAGCCGAACTGACTATGGCTTGCTGCTGTATCGGTATGGCACTGCACGGTGGTGTAATCGCTGCCTGCGGTACATTCTTCGTATTCTCAGACTACATGAAACCGGCTGTACGTATGGCTGCCCTCATGCAGTTGCCAGTGAAGTTTATCTGGACTCACGATGCATTCCGTGTAGGTGAAGACGGTCCTACTCACGAACCGGTAGAACAGGAA
>ENA-USZI01001655-USZI01001655.1-human-gut-metagenome-genome-assembly--contig:-NODE-1655-length-14338-cov-66.114228_pt1 | contig 14338 bp, 10 predicted proteins | sample MGYA00250042_ERZ773532 | MGnify/ENA primary metagenome ERZ773532 (study PRJEB29103, sample SAMN06112036) | human gut metagenome | biome: human gut; feature: ankylosing spondylitis patient; material... | reverse complement strand
TTCGGAAGAGCCGTGCAGGTGAAGAAGGACGGTGTTGTGACAAGTGCATCCAAGGGAAACTCTGCCAAGGACGAGAACGTGATGATTGTCAGCGGCAGAAACGTATATGACGCTTTTGGACGTGTGGCAAAGGCATTCTATCCTACAACGGAAGGAACAGGCTCGAAGTCCACATTCAGCAAGTCATTTGACAATGTATCTCCTACCGTCACAGTCTATGACGTGCTCGACCGTGCTACCTCAGTGGCATTGCCAGACAACTCTACGACAACTACGGCATATACAGTTGACAATAGCAGTCATACTCTCGTTACAACCGTAACGGATGCGCTTCATAATGTGCAGGCAACACATACCAACGGCAGTGGCAAGACCTTGAAGACCATCCAGAAGAGCGGTCCTGACGGTGAGATTACCACCTCGTTTGAGTATGACGGCATACAGCGTCTTGTCCGTGTTACTGACACGGAGGGCAATGTTACCACATCCACTTATGACATGGGCGACCGCCGCACGGAGGTGAACCATCCTGCAAGCGGCATCACCAGTTTCACTTATGATGCACTCGGCAATGTGCTGACCAAGCAGACTGCCAACCTTGCAAAGGAAGGCAAGTTCATCACCTACGATTATGACTATCAGCGTCTGACGGGTATCAACTATCCTGACCACCCGGAGAACAACGTGAAGTATTACTATGGTGGTCGCAATGCCTCTCAGAACCGTATCGGTAGGTTGATGCTCCGCGAGGACGGAACAGGTGCCATTGAATACTTCTATGGCAAGATGGGTGAGGTGACGAAGACTCGCCGCACGATGATTGTGCCTAACCAGGCGATTGCTACTTATGTCACACAATGGAAATACGACAGCCACAACCGCCTGTTGGAGATGATTTATCCAGACGAGGAGAAGATTACCTATTCTTATAACCTCGGCGGTCAGCTTGAAAAGGTTCATGGCTACAAGTCATACGGCTACGACTATGTAAGCAAGATTGGCTATGACAAGTTCGAGCAGCGCACATACTTTAAGTACTGCAACGGTGCTGAGACCTTCTATACCTACGACCCACAGCGTCGCAGATTGCAGAACCTCACTGTGAATAGTGGTGGCAACACCATTATGGATAACGCTTACACTTACGATGCGGTGAGCAATGTGCTCAGCGTGGTAAACGGTGCGTCAGTTCCACAAAGTGGAAAGGCTGGCGGACAGATGGCGCATACCTATACATACGATGCTCTTTACCGTCTTGTCAGTGCAACAGGTACTTATACTGGTGCAGACAACAAGACCGCAAGTTATACTCTTGCGATGGGTTACGACAATATGCACCGTATCACATCAAAGCGTCAGATTTTCACGCAGAACAATGTGCAGTTCAACGGCACATTGAATGCAGGTTATGATTTGTCATACACCTATGGAACAGAGACAGGCAAGAAGTTCCAACTCGCCAATGTGAAGGATGTGAACTACCGCACGGAGGAGACACCTTCAGAAAGCGAGAATGTGAACAACAATCATGCTTATGAGTATGATGCCAACGGTAATCTTGTTTATGTCAACACAAGCCGTACAAAGAAGGATGGCATGGCTGACGAGAAGACCGCAGAGCGCAAGCTTAAATGGGATGAGGAGAACCGTCTCCTTGCTTCCGACGACAATGGCTTTGTGACCAACTATTGGTATGATGCTGATGGTGAGCGTACGGTGAAGACATCAGGTGAGAGTGACCAAGTTTATGTGAACTCCGAGTTTGCTGGAGGTCGCACGAACACTGCCAAGTTCTCACTATATGTATCTCCTTACCTCGTTGCCAACCAAGGCGGACGTTACACCAAGCATATCTATATCGGTAGTCTGCGTGTCGTTTCCAAGATTGGTGACTTCGCCTCTTACGGCTCAGATCCACGCCGCATCCAGTATGCAGGTAGCGAGACTGATGGACTTTCTGTTGACTATAAGCAAAAATATGTCCAGCAGTTGCAGGTTATCAAGGATAATTATGCAACCTTTGCAGTACCGTACAATGGCGAGGACAACAACGATTATGTCGATGGCAAGGGCTTCTGCTGCAATGACGGCAGCTTGGAGGCAGCTCAGACACGAGCTTTAGCGAGAGCTGCAAAGAACAACTTCCAAGAAGGCGATACATACGAGAAGATGCAGTTCTACTACCACCCAGACCATTTGGGTAGCAGTAGTTACATCACCAACCTTGATGGCGAGGTGGTGCAGCATATCGAGTATGTTCCTTTTGGTGAAGTGTTCGTTGAGGAGCGCAATAACATTTGGAATACGCCTTATCTTTTCAATGCGAAGGAATTCGACGAGGAGACGGGATTGTATTACTATGGGGCAAGGTATTATGACCCAAGGATTAGTTTGTGGATTAGTACTGATAATTCAGAAGAAAAGTATGCTGAATTTTCTTCTTATTGCTATGTTGGGAATAATCCTATTATTTTAAATGACCCAAATGGTAACGATTGGCTTAGAACAGATAAAAAATATTTCTATGATCCTTCAGTTACAAGTCAAGAAGATGCAACTAATAAGTATGGAAAAGAAACCAAATACTTATTTGCAGCGGGAACTCTATTTGCAAAGAGTGGAGCAAAATATATAAAAATATATATAAATCCTAAAATTAAAAAAGGGGTAGTAAAAAATGACAGACATTAATAATTTATCAGTTAATGCCATTCGTGTATTAGCAGCAGATGAAGTACAGAAAGCAAATTCTGGACATCCAGGTCTTCCACTTGGCTGTGCACCAGTTGCTTATGAACTTTGGGGCAAACATATGAACCACAATCCTAAAAATCCTAAATGGGTTAATCGTGACCGTTTCATTTTATCCGGTGGACATGGTTCTTCTATGCTTTATGCTCTTTTACATTTATTTGGTTATGGCTTAACTGTAGAAGATCTTAAAAATTTCCGTCAAGATGGTTCCTTAACTCCAGGTCATCCAGAATATGGTCATACTGTTGGTGTTGAAGCTACCACTGGTCCACTTGGTGCTGGTATGGGTATGGCTGTTGGTATGGCTATGGCTGAAGCTCATTTAGCTGCAACTTTCAATAAACCAGAATTCCCTGTTGTAGACCACTACACTTATGTATTAGGTGGAGATGGCTGCATGATGGAAGGTATTTCTTCTGAAGCATTTTCTTTAGCTGGTACATTAGGTCTTAGCAAATTAATCGTTATTTATGATAGCAACAAAATCTCCATTGAAGGTAGCACAGATATTGCTTTCACTGAAAATGTACAAAAACGTATGGAAGCATTTGGTTTCCAAACTATCACTGTTGAAGATGGTAACGATTTAGAAGCTATCGGCAAAGCTATTGAAGAAGCAAAAGCTGATAAAACTCGTCCTTCTTTCATCACTGTTAGAACTCAAATCGGTTATGGTTGCCCTGCAAAACAAGGTAAAGCTTCCGCTCATGGTGAACCTCTTGGTGTAGACAATGTAAAAGCTATGAGAGAATTCTTAGGCTGGGAAAGTGAAGAAGCTTTCTATGTTCCACAAGAAGTTTATGATAACTACAATAAATTAGCTGAAAATGGTGCTAAAGCTGAAGAAGCTTGGAATACACTCTTTGCTGATTATTGTGCAAAATACCCTGAATTAAAAGCTCTTTGGGATAAATACTTCGGTGAAGTTGATGCTAAAGGTCTTCTTGAAGATGAAGAATTCTGGGCTTATGAAGATAAAGCAGTAGCAACTCGTGCTCTTTCTGGTACAATGATCAACCGCTTAAAAGATAGATTACCAAATCTCTTCGGTGGTAGTGCTGACCTTGCTCCTTCTAACAAAACTCATATGAATGATGCTGGCGATTTCAGCAAAGATGATTATCTTGGCAGAAACTTACACTTTGGTGTTCGTGAATTCGCTATGGCAGCTATCGTAAATGGTATTCAATTACATGGTGGTTTAATCTCTTATGGTGCTACATTCTTCGTATTTAGCGATTATACAAAACCAATGCTTCGCTTAGCTTCCTTGATGAATTTACCTGTAACAATGGTATTCACTCATGATAGTATCGGTGTTGGTGAAGATGGTCCTACACATGAACCTATTGAACAATATGCTATGCTTCGTTCTTTACCAAACTTCAACTTATTCCGTCCAGCTGATGCTACAGAAACAGCTGCTGGTTGGTATTTAGCTGTAACAAGCAAAACTACTCCAACAGGTCTTGTATTAACTCGTCAGAATTTACCACAGCTTCCTGGTAGCTCCAAAGAAGCATTAAAAGGTGGTTATGTAATCGCTGATTCCACTAAAGAAACTCCAGATGCAATCATTATCGCAACTGGTTCTGAAGTATCTTTAGCTTTAGATGCTAAAGCAGAATTAGCAAAAGAAGATATTGATGTTCGCGTAGTAAGTATGCCTTGCGTAGACTTATTTGAACAACAATCCGCTGAATACAAAGAAGCAGTTCTTCCAAAAGCTATCCGCGCTCGTGTAGCTGTAGAAGCTGGTACTGATTTTGGTTGGGGTAAATATGTAGGTTTAGATGGTGCTGTTGTAACTATGCATGGTTTCGGTGCTTCTGCTCCTGCTGGTATCTTATTCAAAAAATTCGGCTTCACTACTGAAAATGTAGTAAATACTGTTAAATCTGTTCTTTAATAAACAGTAAATATTTTTATAGAAAAAGACGATTGTCTATGGCAATCGTCTTTTTCTATTTTTACATAAAAATAATAAAATTTTATAACAATTTTAGTTAAAAAGTAGTATAATGTTGTAAGTTTATAAAATGCGTTTTATAAACATCATTTGTTAATGCACATCAAAGATACTGTGCGAAGAATAAGGGGAGTGTTATGAAAAGTTTTAAACTGACAAAAGAAGAAGCTACAATGTTAGCACAAAAATATGCTACACCATTAGAGGTGATTTCTTTAGAGCATATTGAGGAAAATTATAATTTATTGTGCAAATATATACCGAGGTTGAAGGTTTTTTATGCAATCAAAGCTAATTCAGCGAAATGTATTTTGGAAAAGCTGATAAAATTAGGCTCTAATTTTGATGTCGCTTCAGCCGGAGAGATAAGGCTATTGTCTAAAATGGGTGTATCAGGGGAGAAAATGATTTATGCTAATCCTGTAAAGACGATAGAAGGGCTGATTGAAGCTAGTAAGGTAGGTATAAAGCGATTTACTTTTGACAGTGAAAATGAAATTGATAAAATAAAAAAATATGTACCAGATGCAGAAGTTTTAGCTCGTGTGAAGATTAAACAATCCGATGCTATTGTGAATTTAAATATAAAATTTGGTGCAGATGAAACTAAAATTTTAGATTTATTAAATTATGCAAAAGCTAATGGTTTAAAAGCAAATGGGATATGTTTTCATGTAGGTAGTCAGGTTTTATCTCCAAAATCATATGAAAAGGCATTTTCATTAGCACGAGGTTTAATAGATAGATTAAAAGCTAGTGGACTAGATATAAAATATATGGATATTGGTGGCGGTTTACCTGTAGCATGTTTAGACAAATATGTTGATGCAGAAAAAATCATGAAAAGTATAAATGATTGTTTAGCTGATTTTGAAGATGTAGAAGTTTGGGCTGAACCTGGTCGATATATTTGCGGTAGTGCAGTAAATGTGATTACTTCTATAATTGGTAAACAAATGCGTGATGAAAAACAATGGTATTATATAGATGATGGTATATATGGTTCTTTTTCGGGAATTTTATTTGACCATTGGGATTATGATATAATATCATTGAAAGATGAAGATAATACTTATGAAAAAGCCACTATAGCAGGTCTAAGCTGTGATTCGTTGGATATAGTAAAAAAAGAAATGTATTGCCCTAAATTAGATGAGGGCGATTTATTAATAGCCTTAAATGCTGGGGCTTATAGTAAAGTATCAGCTACAACTTTTAATGGCTTTTCTTTACCAAAAACAGTGGTATTAGAATAGTATTTTTGAGAGGAGGAAATACCATAAATAAAGCATCTATTGCCAATTTATTAGTAATTGTTTTAGTTTTATGTGGTATATTTTTTACAATGTCTCCTGAAAGCCAAGAAGGATATAGTTCTTTTATGGAAATAATGTTAGGTTTAGTAGGGGCATTTGTAGTTGTAACTGTCGTTAGAATGATAGTGGCAAATAAAAGAAATAAATAAAGTAAAATAGTTAAAATTAATTTATTTAATATTGAGATTAAAATTCCTATATTTTTATATAGGAATTTTTTTTATGATATACTAGATTTAGTTTTAAAAGGAGGTTTTTTGATGGAGCAAAATAATACACCTTTGTATACAGCAATGAAAAAATATATTGAAGATAAAGCAATGGCTTTTCATACACCAGGACATAAACAAGGCAAAGGTGCTGCAAATGAACTTCATGAAATGATAACAGATACAGGTCTTAAGATGGAAGTATCTTTGATGGAAGAATTAGATGATATACATGGAGCTTCTACGTGTATAAAACAGGCACAAGATTTGGCAAGTGATTTATATGGTGCAGATGAAACTAGATTTTTTATCAATGGAACAACAGGTGCTATTCATGCGATGATTTTAACAGCTGTAAATTCTGGTGATAAAATCATCATACCTAGAAATGCACATCGTTCCGTACTTGGCGGTTTGGTTTTAGCAGGGGCGATACCTGTATTTATTCAACCAGAAATAGATGAAAATTTAGGTATTGCTATGAGCATTACGAAAACTGAATTAGAAAAAGTAATACGTGAAAATAAAGATGCTAAAGCTGTAGTAATGGTTTATCCTACATATTATGGAGTGGCAGGGGATATACAAAGTATAGCTAATTTAGTGCATGAAAATAATATGTTATTATTAGTTGATGAAGCACATGGGCCACACTTAGCTTTTTGCGATAAATTGCCAATACAAGCATTATCAGCAGGAGCAGATATTGTTGCACAAAGTACGCATAAAATAGTAGGTTCAATGACGCAAACTTCTTTATTGCATATGAAAAAACAACACGTAGATATAGAGCGTTTTAATAAAATGTGCAGTTTAGTGCAGTCGACAAGCCCTAATTATTTATTGTTAGCTTCACTTGATATAGCACGCAGACAGATGGCAATGGAAGGTAGAGATTTAGTCGGTAGAGCTGTGCAATTAGCGGAAGATTTACGTGAGCAAATTAATAAAATCCCCAATTTAAGCTGTTTTGGTCGTGAATATATGAACAGTGAAGGCAAATATGATTTAGATGTAACAAAAATAACTGTTTGTGTGCGTAAATTGGGGATAAGTGGAGCTCAGGCAGAACAGATTTTGCGACATAAATATAAAATTCAATGTGAATTATCCGATATGTATAATTTATTATTCATTATTTCTTACGCTGATAGTGAGAAAGAATGTGAGTATTTATTAAATGCTTTGCAAGAATTAGCAAAATCTTTTCAGGATAAAGAGACAAATCCTTTAGTACAGATTAATTTGCCAAGTATTCCTCATTATGTTTTATCACCAAGACAAGCAATGTTTGCTAAGACGAAGAAAGTAAAATTTGAGCAAAGTGTAGGCAAAATAGCTGGGGAATTGATTACATTTTATCCACCGGGAATACCTGTGATTTATCCAGGGGAAGAAATAAGTCAAGAAATTATTGATTATGTATTGTTGCAAAAACAAAACGGGGGCAATATAATAGGCCCAGAAGATATGAATTTAGAAAATATTAATATAGTGGAGGAATAATGGTGAAAGGAAAGCTCATAATCATTGAAGCTGGTGATGGTTGTGGTAAAGCTACACAAACTAAGCTTTTATATGATAGATTAAATCAAGCAGGTTACAAGGTAAAAAAAATAGAGTATCCAGATTATGAAAGTCCAGCATGTACACCGGTAAAAATGTATTTGCAAGGTGAGTTTGGCGGTCATGTAGATGATGTAAATGCCTATGCTGCTTCTGTATTATTTGCTGTGGATAGATATGCTTCATATCGCATGAAATGGAAAAAAGATTACGAAGAAGGCACTATTATTTTAGCGGATAGATATACTACTTCTAATATGGTTCATCAAGCTGTAAAAATAGAAGATAGCAAAATGCGTGATGAATTTTTATCATGGCTTTGGGATACAGAATTTACGAAAATGGGACTTCCAGTGCCGGATAAAGTTATTTTCTTGAATATGCCACCAGATATCAGCAATAAATTGATTGATAATAGAGCTAAAAAAGATAATCGCAAAAAAGATATTCATGAACAGGATAAAAATTATTTAGAAAAATGCCATGAAGTTTATCAAGAAATGGCAAATCGCTATGATTGGGATATCGTAGAATGTGCAAAGGATAATCAGTTAAGAACTATAGAAGAAATTCATGAAGATGTTTGGCAAAAAATTCAAGGTCTGATTAAATAAAAATAGTAGATAAAAGTCTATAAACTTTATAATTAAATAGCTTTATGATATACTAAGTTTTAGTCATAAAAAATAAATTATGGCTAAAACTTTTTTATTAATGAAAATTTTGCTATCTAAATATATGTAAGAGTAAAGGATGTTCAGTATGAGTCAAGAAAAGAATAGCATATTGAAAGATGATTTCTATTCCATGATACAGATGCAACGCGTAAAAGTAGATGATGAATATAAATTATTATTGCAAAATCCTAATAATGAACAGATGCAAGTATATCAAACACTCATTAAAGATTTTGTAACTATGGCTGTAAAACAATTTTATATTGTAGTGATGAGTTCTGCTAAAGAGGAATTATCACAATATAATTTATACGATTATGCAAATAAAGTAGATGATTTATTATTAAATATCAATCAATGTATTGAAAATGAAGATACAGTATCTTTGACACAATATCATAAGCAAATAGATGAACTTTTAGATAAGTTTATCTACATAAATTAAGATGATTAGTTGGCAAAATATTTATGGGCATGAGCAAATAAAAGCGGATTTACAATTATTATTGCAAGAAAATAAATTGCCTCATGCCTTATTATTTTCAGGAATTGATGGTATTGGTAAATTATTGACGGCTAAGATGTTAGCTAAATCGCTACTTTGCTGTAATTCGCAACAAGGCAATATGGCTTGTGGTTATTGTAATTCTTGCAAGATGTTTGATGAACAAAATCACCCTGATTTTTATTATTTGGAGCCAGAAGGTAAAACAAGAAAATTGATTAAGATTGAGCAAATTCGTCAAATACAAGCAAAAATAGCTTTATCTCCATATCTGTCAGATAAACAAGTGGTGATTATAAATGATGCTCAATATTTAAATGATACAGCAGGAAACAGTTTGCTTAAGACTCTAGAAGAGCCAATAGGCGAAGTGTTTTTTATTTTAATCACTTCTAATAAAGATATGATACTGCCTACTATATTATCGCGTTGTATGAAGATATATTTTGCGCCTCTTTCTTATCTAGATGTGGCAAAGGTTTTACAACAAAAAATACAGATTGAAGAAGATAAAGCTAAAATCATTGCTAGATTGTCTGGTGGCAGTATATTAAAAGCTATGCAATTTATTGATGATGATGCTTTAGCCTTAAGACAAAAGGCGTTATCTTGTCTTCAAGACAATTTTTCCATAAAAGATATATGGTCATTTATTGATGAATTATCAAGTTTTGAGCGAAATAAGATAAATGATATAATGAGTCATTTACAAATGCTATTGAGAGACTTATTACTGATGAAGGTTAATAAAGATAGTGATATTATTTATAATCAGGATATAAAAGATGATTTATTGAATATACAAAACAAGTATGATGAAGTTAATCTATTAACTAAATTGACCTTAGTAGAAGAGATTTTAAAACGGTTAAATTCTAATGCAGATATAAAACTCATCTTGCAGAAATTTATTTTAGATTGGCAAAATAAATAAACGAGAAATAGACAGGAGGGCACTTTGTGCAGACCGTTGTAGGTGTAAGATTTAAAAAAGCTTGTAAAATATATTATTTTGGGTTAGGTGGATTGGAATTAGCCCAAGGTGATGGCGTAGTAGTAAAAACTGCTCGTGGTGTTGAATTTGGAACAGTTGTTATAGGGCCACGTGATGTACCAGATTCAGAAGTTGTACAGCCATTAAAAGATGTACAAAGAAAAGCAACACAAGAAGATATTGATAAATTGGCAGAAAACAGCGAAAAGGAAAAAGAAGCTTATGCTATTTGTGAAGAGAAAATTCGCTTGCGTGAATTGCCAATGAAACTCATCAGCGTAGAATATACTCTTGATGTGAATAAGATAATTTTTTATTTCACTGCTGAAGGTAGAATTGACTTTAGAGAATTAGTAAAAGATTTGGCAGCAGTATTCCATACTCGCATTGAGCTTCGTCAAATTGGCGTACGTGATGAAGCAAAATTATTAGGTGGAATAGGTTGCTGTGGTAGACCACTTTGCTGTGCTACTTTTTTAGGCGATTTTGAGCCAGTATCCATTCGCATGGCGAAAGACCAGAGTTTATCTTTAAATCCAACAAAAATATCTGGTATTTGCGGTCGTTTGATGTGTTGTTTAAAATATGAAAATGATTTATACCAAGGTTGTTGCAAACAAAATAGTATTATTGCTCCGCCAAAACAAGGTAGTCGTGTAGTATCTATGGAAGGCGAAGGAAAAGCTATTTCTATCAATATGCAAAAACGTACTGTAACTGTATTATTAGACTCTAAAAAAACTATTGTGGCTTCATGGGAAGATGTTGTAGAAAAAGATGACGATGATATCTGATTGGAATTTAAATTTAAAAGAAAATGAACGTATAGATGATTTATTAGCTGGCGGATTGAAAATAATTCAAAACAATAAAGAATTTTGTTTTTCCATTGATGCTGTATTATTAGCACATTTTGTAACTGTACGTAAAAATGCTAAAGGATTAGATTTAGGCACAGGAACAGGTGTTATTCCCTTATTATTATCCAATAGAGCGATGAAAATGGACGCTTTGGAGATAAATCCTGTAACTTGTGAAATTGCCAAACGCAATATGGTCATGAATAAACTTCAAGACAAGATTTGCGTTCAAGAAGGCGATTTATGCAAGATAAAAGAATATTATAAACCTCAATCTATGGATTTTGTCGTATCTAATCCACCTTATCGTCAAATAAATCAAGGTCATTTAAATATTTTAGATGGAGTGGCAAGAGCTAGACATGAAATAACAGCTACACTTGATGATGTAGTGCGTGCAGGTAGTTTTGTATTGAAGAGAAAAGGTCGTTTTGCCATGGTACATTTGCCAGAGCGACTAGGCGAAATCATGGTGGCTTTTCACAAATATAATATTGAAGCGAAAAGACTGCAATTAGTACAACCAAAACGAGATAAAGCACCGAATATAGTCTTGATTGAAGGTGTCAAAGAAGGCGCTCCAGGTGGATTGAGTGTAGAGCCAGCGCTTATTGTCCATGAAGATAATGGTGATTATACAAGAAAATTAATGGAATATTATTATCCAGATAGATTGTAAGAGGTGAGGTGAATATATATGATAGAAAATAAAAATGGCTGTTTATATTTAGTAGCTACTCCTATTGGAAATTTAGAAGATATGACTTATCGTGGAGTTAGAATTTTAAATGAAGTAGATTTAATAGCAGCTGAAGATACAAGAAATACACGAAAATTATTATCACATTATGATATTCATACGGCGCTTACAAGCTATCATGAACATAATAAATTTGAAAAAGGGCCACAGCTTATAACAAAACTTCAAGAAGGATTAAATATCGCTGTAGTAAGTGATGCAGGTCTTCCAGGAATTGCTGACCCTGGTACGCATTTAGCACAACTAGCAATACAGGATTATGTTTTACCGAGTCCCCGTCTGAGATAAAGCGAGATAACAATGAAATGGCTCTGCACTGTAGGCGTCGCCGTGAGTCTGGCGCTGCAACCCGCGCTGGCGGATGAACTGTTTGGTAACCACCCCCTGACCCCGCAGGCGCGGGATGCCTTTGTCACCGACCTGCTGAAAAAAATGACGGTGGACGAGAAAATCGGCCAGCTGCGTCTGATAAGCGTTGGCCCGGATAACCCGAAAGAGGCGATCCGTGAAATGATCAAGAACGGTCAGGTGGGGGCGATTTTTAACACCGTTACCCGCCCGGATATCCGTGTAATGCAGGATCAGGTGATGCAGCTTAGCCGCCTGAAGATCCCGCTGTTCTTTGCCTACGATGTGCTGCACGGTCAGCGCACCGTGTTTCCGATAAGCCTCGGCCTGGCCTCGTCGTTTAACCTTGATACGGTGAAGACCGTGGGCCGCGTGTCAGCTTATGAAGCCGCCGATGACGGCTTGAACATGACCTGGGCGCCGATGGTCGACGTCTCCCGCGACCCGCGCTGGGGACGCGCTTCCGAAGGGTTCGGGGAAGACACCTATCTGACCACGATGATGGGCCAGGCGATGGTGGAGTCGATGCAGGGCAAGAGCCCGGCGGACCGCTATTCGGTGATGACCAGCGTCAAGCATTTCGCCGCCTACGGCGCGGTGGAGGGCGGGAAAGAGTACAATACGGTCGACATGAGCCCGCAGCGCCTGTTCAACGACTATATGCCGCCGTATAAAGCCGGGCTTGATGCCGGCAGCGGCGCGGTGATGGTAGCCCTGAACTCGCTGAACGGCACCCCGGCGACCTCTGATTCCTGGCTGCTGAAAGACGTCCTGCGCGACCAGTGGGGCTTTAAAGGCATCACCGTTTCCGACCACGGCGCCATCAAAGAGTTGATTAAGCACGGCGTGGCCTCCGACCCGGAAGACGCGGTGCGCGTAGCGCTGAAGTCCGGCATCAACATGAGCATGAGCGACGAGTATTACAGCAAGTACCTGCCGGGGCTGGTGAAGTCCGGCAAGGTGACCATGGCCGAGCTGGATGATGCCACCCGACACGTGCTCAACGTGAAATATGATATGGGACTGTTCAACGATCCCTACAGCCACCTGGGACCGAAAGATTCTGACCCGCAGGACACCAATGCGGAAAGTCGTCTGCATCGTAAAGAGGCGCGCGAAGTGGCTCGCGAGAGCCTGGTGCTGCTGAAGAACCGTCTTGATACGCTGCCGCTGAAAAAATCCGGCACTATCGCGGTGGTGGGCGCGCTGGCGGACAGCAAACGCGACATGATGGGCAGCTGGTCGGCGGCGGGCGTGGCCGACCAGTCGGTGACCGTCCTGACCGGCATCAAAGAAGCGCTGGGCGATAACGGCAAAGTGATTTACGCCAAAGGGGCGAACGTTACCGATGACAAAGGCATTGTCGATTTCCTCAATTTGTATGAGAACGCGGTGCAGGTTGACCCACGCTCGCCGCAGGAAATGATCGACGAAGCGGTCGCGGCGGCGAAGCAATCCGATGTGGTGGTCGCCGTGGTGGGCGAGGCGCAGGGCATGGCGCATGAGGCCTCCAGCCGGACCGATATCACCCTGCCGCAGAGCCAGCGCAATCTGATTGCCGCTCTTAAAGCCACCGGCAAACCGCTGGTGCTGGTGCTGATGAACGGGCGTCCGCTGGCGCTGGTGAAAGAGGATCAGCAAGCCGATGCGCTGCTGGAGACCTGGTTTGCTGGCACCGAAGGCGGCCACGCCATCGCCGACGTGCTGTTTGGCGACTACAACCCGTCGGGCAAGCTGCCGATGTCTTTCCCGCGCTCGGTGGGGCAGATCCCAACCTACTACAGCCACCTGAATACCGGCCGGCCGTATAATCCGGAGAAGCCGAACAAGTACACCTCGCGTTACTTCGATGAAGCCAATGGCCCGCTGTATCCGTTTGGTTACGGCCTGAGCTACACCACCTTTAGCGTCTCCGATGTCAACATGTCGTCGGCCACCATGCCGCGCGATGGCAGCGTGACCGCCAGCGTGCAGGTGACCAACACCGGCAATCGCGAAGGGGCGACGGTGATCCAGCTCTACCTGCAGGACGTCACCGCCTCCATGAGCCGGCCGGTGAAAATGCTGCGCGGCTTTAAAAAGGTCACCCTCAAACCGGGCGAAACGCAAACCGTTAGCTTCCCAATCGACGTCGACGCGCTGAAGTTCTGGAATCAGCAGATGAAATACGTTGCTGAGCCGGGCAAATTCAATGTCTTTATCGGCGTGGACTCCGCCCGCGTGAAGCAGAGCGAGTTTGAGCTCATGATCTGCCGTATGCTCATTCGGGGATTCAGTGCAGCGCCCGAATCCTGAAAGATCATCTGGATCTCAGTCTGCATTTTCTTCCGCATTCCGAAAGGATCCTTTTTATCCGGCACTCTTTCTCCCTGATAAAAGA
>ENA-USZI01001642-USZI01001642.1-human-gut-metagenome-genome-assembly--contig:-NODE-1642-length-14430-cov-3.810632_pt1 | contig 14430 bp, 9 predicted proteins | sample MGYA00250042_ERZ773532 | MGnify/ENA primary metagenome ERZ773532 (study PRJEB29103, sample SAMN06112036) | human gut metagenome | biome: human gut; feature: ankylosing spondylitis patient; material... | reverse complement strand
GCCACAGCAGAAGGCCAACCCTCCTCTACCATCAAACAGGGACCGGAACGCAAAGTGTATGGTCAAAGACAGGAAAAATAGGGAAAATCCCCAAAGAGTTGTGCTAAAAGCATGGCTTAAAAAAGAAAATTAGCACAATTCACAGACAACAGCCGTGTGAATAACTGAATTGACAAATTATCTGACAATTCAAGGAAAAATCTATATTTACAAATGAGAAAAATAGGTGTATAGTACAGAAAAGGTCGCAATGAGGCGCTCGAAAGAGTCTCATTGCGACCTTTTTTAGTTGCAGGAAAGTGCTAAAAGCACGGTCTTGCAAATGAGGTTATGAATAGTAACAGACAGATGAAAAAGAGAGAAATAGAAACCCGGAAAGGAGAACTATATGTTTGATGTAAAACAGGAGCTGCCCAAGGCACCGTTATATCGGGAAGAATTTGAGCATGATAACTGCGGTATCGGAGCCTGTGTCAATATTCACGGAGAGAAAAGCCGCGCTACCGTTGAGAATGCGCTGAAGATCGTAGAAAATCTGGAGCACAGAGCCGGTAAGGATGCGGAAGGCAAGACCGGTGACGGTGTCGGTATTCTGACCCAGATCCCCCACAAATTTTTTGCAAGAGTCACAAAGGCTCTGGGCATGGACATCGGCGGAGAGAGAGAATACGGTGTCGGCATGTTCTTCTTCCCGCAGGAAGAGCTGCGCCGCAATCAAGCCAAGAAGATGTTCGAGATCATTGTGGAAAAAGAAGGAATGGAATTCCTCGGCTGGCGTGAAGTGCCTACCTTCCCCAATGTGCTGGGACATAAGGCAGTAGAGTGCATGCCCTATATCATGCAGGGATTCGTGAAAAAGCCTGCCGATGTGGAAAAAGGTCTGCCCTTTGACCGCAGACTTTACATTGCAAGGCGTGTATTCGAGCAGTCTTCCGATGATACCTATGTAGTTTCTCTTTCCAGCAGAACGATCGTATATAAAGGAATGTTCCTGGTAGGCCAGCTGCGTACCTTCTTCGCAGATTTGCAGAGTGAAGATTACGAATCCGCCATTGCCATGGTACACTCCCGTTTCTCCACCAATACCAATCCCAGCTGGGAACGTGCCCATCCGAACCGTCTGATGGTACACAACGGTGAGATTAACACTATCCGCGGCAATGCCGACAAGATGCTGGCCAGGGAGGAGAACATGGAATCCGAGCATCTGAAAGGCCAGCTGCACAAAGTACTGCCTGCCATCAGTAAGACCGGTTCCGACTCCGCTATGCTGGACAACACGCTGGAATTCCTGGTAATGAGCGGCATGGAACTGCCTCTGGCGGTCATGATCGCTATCCCCGAGCCCTGGGCGAACAACAAGGCCATGTCCCAGACCAAGAGAGATTTCTACCAGTATTACGCTACCATGATGGAGCCCTGGGACGGCCCCGCATCCATCCTGTTCTCCGATGGAGATATCATGGGTGCGGTACTGGACAGAAACGGCCTGCGTCCTTCCCGTTATCTGATCACTGACGATGATACCCTGATCCTGTCTTCCGAGGTAGGTGTCCTTCCTGTTGATCCCACGAAGATCAAGTTAAAGGAAAGACTTCGTCCCGGCAAGATGCTCCTGGTCGATACCGTACAGGGCAGAGTCATTGACGATGAGGAGATCAAGGAAAAATATGCTTCCAGACAGCCCTATGGTGAATGGCTGGACAACAACCTGACAGAATTGAAGAGTATTCACATCCCGAACCAGCGTGTCCCTGAGTACACCTACGAAGAGCGTCAGCGGATGCAGAAAGCTTTCGGTTATACCTACGATGAGATGAAACAGAGCATTCTGCCTATGGCAAAGAACGGCAGTGAAGCGATTGCCGCCATGGGTGTGGATACGCCGCTTCCCGTCTTAAGCAAGACGAACCACCCGCTGTTTCATTATTTCAAGCAGCTGTTTGCACAGGTAACCAACCCGCCCATTGATGCGATCCGTGAGGAGATCGTGACTTCCACCACCGTATACATCGGTACCGAGGGCAACATTCTGGAGGAGACCCCGAAGAACTGTAATGTTCTGAAGGTCAACAACCCGATCCTGACCAACACGGATCTGTTGAAGATCAAGAACATGAAGGTAGACGGATTCAAAGTAGAAGTCGTACCTATCGTATATTACAAGAACACCAGCTTAGAGCGTGCCATTGACAGACTGTTTGTGGAAGTGGACAGAGCTTACAGAGACGGTGTGAACATCCTGATCCTGTCCGACAGAGGCGTGGATGAGAACCATGTGCCCATTCCTTCCCTGCTGGCCGTATCCGCCCTGAACCAGTATCTGGTACGCACCAAGAAGAGAACCAGAGTCGCACTGATCCTGGAATCCGGCGAACCCAGAGAGGTACACCATTTTGCTACGCTGCTAGGTTACGGTGCCTGCGCCATCAACCCTTATCTGGCACAGGATACCATCAAGGAACTGATCGAGAGCAATATGCTGGATAAGGATTACTATGCAGCAGTGGATGATTACAACAATGCTGTCCTCCACGGCATCGTCAAGATCGCATCCAAGATGGGTATCAGCACCATCCAGTCCTATCAGGGTTCCCAGATCTTCGAGGCTATCGGTATTGCACCGGAAGTGATCAGTAAGTATTTCTCCAACACCGTATGTCGTGTGGGAGGTATTACCTTAAAAGATATTGAGCAGCAGGTAGACGACCTGCACTCTCAGGCATTTGATCCTCTGGGACTGAAAAACGATCTGACCTTAAACAGCCCCGGACATCACAAGATGCGCAGCGGCGGTGACGAGCATCTGTACAATCCCGCTACCATCCATATGTTACAGGAATCCACCAGACGCGGTGATTACCAGATGTTCAAACAGTACACTGCCATGGTAAACGACGAAGATTCCATCAAGAATCTCAGAGGACTGATGGACTTCAATTATCCGAAAAAGGGTGTGCCTATTGAGGAAGTAGAGCCGGTAGAGTCCATTGTGACCAGATTCAAGACCGGTGCCATGTCCTACGGTTCCATTTCCAAAGAAGCCCATGAGACCATGGCCATCGCCATGAACCATCTGCACGGCAAGAGCAATTCCGGTGAAGGCGGTGAGGACCTGGATCGTCTGACCGTCGGACCGGACGGACTGAACCGTTGTTCCGCAATCAAGCAGGTAGCCAGTGGACGTTTTGGTGTTACCAGCCGTTACCTGGTAAGTGCACAGGAGATTCAGATCAAGATGGCACAGGGAGCAAAACCCGGTGAGGGCGGACATCTGCCCGGAGGAAAGGTATATCCCTGGATCGCCAAGACCAGACACTCCACACCCGGTGTGTCCCTGATCTCTCCGCCCCCTCATCACGACATTTATTCCATTGAGGATCTGGCGCAGCTGATCTATGATCTGAAAAATGCCAACACCCAGGCAAGAATCTCTGTAAAACTGGTATCCGAAGCCGGTGTGGGAACGGTCGCAGCCGGTGTAGCCAAGGCGGGAGCCCAGGTCATCCTGGTATCCGGCTATGACGGCGGTACCGGTGCGGCACCGAGAAACTCCATCCACAATGCCGGACTTCCCTGGGAGCTGGGACTGGCAGAGACCCATCAGACCCTGATCATGAACGGTCTGCGTAATAAAGTCCGCATCGAGACCGACGGTAAGCTGATGAGCGGCAGAGACGTAGCCATCGCAGCCATTTTAGGTGCCGAGGAGTTCGGTTTTGCCACCGCACCTCTTGTGACCATGGGCTGTGTCATGATGAGAGTATGTAATCTGGATACCTGCCCGGTAGGCGTGGCTACCCAGAACCCGGAGTTACGGAAAAACTTCCGCGGTAAGCCGGAATATGTGGAAAACTTTATGAAATTTATCGCACAGGAGCTGCGGGAATATATGGCAGCACTGGGTGTGCGTACTGTAGATGAACTGGTGGGCAGAACCGATCTGCTGAAGAGAAAAGAGCATCTGACCGATCGTCAGGAGGAAGTGGATCTGACCCAGATCTTAAGCAACCCTTACGAAGGCAGCAAGCAGAAGGTGACCTTTGATCCCAGGCAGGTCTATGACTTCCAGTTAGAGAAGACACTGGATGAGAAGGTGCTGTTAAAGCAGTTAGGAAAAGCCATCGACGCAGGACAGAAGCGCAGCATCGAAGTAGACGTCAGCAACACCGATCGTGCCTTCGGTACGATCCTCGGAAGTGAGATCACCAGAAAATTGGGCGATGATGTGGAAGAGGATACCTACCATGTACTGTGCAAGGGTGCCGGCGGACAGTCCTTCGGAGCCTTTATCCCCAAGGGCCTGACTCTGGAACTGGTAGGCGACAGCAATGACTACTTCGGTAAGGGCTTATCCGGCGGTAAGCTGGTGGTATATCCTCCTCAGGGCAGCAAGTTCAAGGCTGAGGAAAATATCATCATCGGTAATGTGGCACTGTACGGTGCAACCTCCGGTAAAGCATTCATTAACGGTGTGGCAGGCGAACGTTTCTGCGTACGTAACTCAGGTGCCATCGCAGTTGTCGAAGGTGTAGGTGATCATGGTTGTGAATACATGACCGGCGGACGTGTGGTAGTCTTAGGACCCACCGGAAAAAACTTTGCAGCCGGTATGAGCGGCGGTATCGCTTATGTACTGGATGAAGGCAACGATCTGTACAAGCGTCTGAATAAGGAAATGGTATCCTCCAGCGAGATCACATCCAAATATGATGTGCTGGAGTTGAAATCCATGATCCAGGAGCATGTGGCACTGACCAATTCCGCCAAGGGTAAGGAAGTGCTGGACAACTTTGGAGAGTATCTGCCCAAGTTCAAGAAGATCATCCCTCATGATTATGAGAGAGTCTTAAAGACCATCGTCCAGATGGAGGAAAAAGGACTGAGCGCAGAGCAGGCACAGATCGAAGCATTCTATGCCAACACCAGAAAGTAGGAGGCCAGTGTGAAAAGTAATCTTGATAGATTGCTTTTCACACGACTAATTTGTGCCGCGGGCGCCACAAATTAGTTTATCGCAGAACTAAATATGAAATTTAGTTCGCGATTCTTCCGACGCCGAAGCGTCTGCAGAATGGAGAGAGTCATGGGAAAACCAACGGGATTTATGGAATATAAAAGGGAAGTCAGCGTGGCTGAGGATCCTAAGAAGAGAATACAGCATTTTAACGAATTCCATGAGCATCTGCCGAAGGAAAAGCAGCGCTTACAGGGTGCCAGATGTATGGAATGCGGCGTGCCGTTCTGCCAGTCGGGCATGATGATCTGCGGTATGGCCAGCGGATGTCCCCTGCACAATCTGGTGCCGGAGTGGAACGATCTGGTATATACCGGCAACTGGCAGCAGGCTTACAACCGCCTGAAGAAGACCAACAATTTCCCCGAGTTCACGTCCAGAGTATGTCCGGCTCTGTGTGAGGCGGCATGTACCTGTGGACTGAATGGGGATCCGGTCTCCACCAAGGAGAACGAATATGCAATTATTGAAAACGCCTACAGCGAGGGTTATGCGGCAGCCAAGCCCCCTGTGGTGCGTACCGGCAAAAAGGTGGCAGTCATCGGCAGCGGTCCTTCCGGACTGGCAGCGGCGGATCTGTTGAACCAGAGAGGACATCAGGTCACGGTATTTGAGCGCTCCGACCGTGTGGGAGGACTGTTAATGTACGGCATCCCCAACATGAAGCTGGAGAAACAGATCATTGACCGTAAGATAGCCATCATGAAGGAAGAGGGCGTCACCTTTGTCACCGGTACGGATATCGGTAAGGACAGCAAGGCATCCAAGCTGTTACATGATTTTGACCGTGTCGTACTGGCCTGTGGTGCTTCCAATCCCAGAGACATCAATGCGCCAGGCAGAGATGCCAGGGGAATCTATTTCGCGGTGGATTTTCTGAAAGCCAATACCAAGAGCCTGCTGGATTCGAACTTTGAAGATAAAAAATATGTGGAGACCAAGGGTAAGAACGTGGTCATCATCGGCGGTGGTGATACCGGTAATGACTGTGTGGGAACTTCCATCCGTCACGGTGCCAAGTCTGTGACCCAGATCGAGATGATGCCCAAGGCTCCGGACAAGAGAGCAGAGAACAATCCCTGGCCCGAATGGCCGAAGGTCTGCAAGACCGATTACGGTCAGGAAGAAGCCATTGCAGTCTACGGACATGATCCGAGAATCTATGAATCTACGGTCAAGGAATTTATCAAGGATAAGAACGGCAACCTGAAAGCCGTGAAGATCGTGAAGCTGTCCTGGGAAAAGGATCCGGCTACCGGACGCATGAAGATGCAGGAGATCGCCGGAAGTGAGCAGATCCTGGATGCGGAGATCGTACTGATCGCAGCAGGATTTTTGGGAAGTCAGAAATATATTACCGATGCTTTCGGGGTGGAATTAAATGAACGCACCAACGTAAAAACTGCCCCCGGCAAATACCAGACCAGTGTGGAAAATGTATTCGTCACCGGTGATATGCACAGAGGACAGTCCCTGGTGGTGTGGGCGATCCGTGAAGGCAGAGAAGCCGCACATGCTGTGGATGAGAGCCTGATGGGCTACTCTAATCTGGTGATCCAGTAGAGGTATTATTCTCGTAGATGGATCTCAGACCTTTCATAAGAAGATTCTGATCGATATGGATCTTCGTTTCACAATGTGGAATGACGGTCGTTGCGTACCCTCCGGTGGCAACGACCGTTGCTTTTTGCCCTAACTCTGTCTGGATACGGCGGATCAGTCCGTCGATGGCACAGGCGTTGCCCAAGAGCATTCCCCCGGTGATGCATTCCTGCGTATTCGCACCGATGGTGTGGGCGGGCATATGAATGTCCCCTTTCGGGAGCTGGGCGGTCTTGCCTAAAAGTGCCCTGTGGGCGGTTCCAACGCCGGGAAGGATCAGGCCACCTAAAAAGCGACGGTTCTCATCCAACACGTTAAAAGTCGTGGCGGTGCCCAGGTCGATGGTGACGAAAGGCAGGGAATAGCGGGAAATGGCTCCTGCAATATCTGCCAGTCGGTCACAGCCCACCTTTTCCGGGAAGTCCGTACAGATCTCGTAGCCCAGATCCAGCTTATGGGAAAGAATCAGAGGTTTCCGTCCCAGAATAGTTTCCAGAGCAGAGGAAAAAACGGCTGTCACCGAAGGCACAACCGAGGAAATCATAGATCCCTCAAAGGCTTCGGCAGACAGGCCGTGTTTGTTCAAGATCATATTCAGTTTTTCAATATATCCGGCATCAGACAGGGGACGACGGGACGATATCTTCTCAATAAAGAGCAGCTTATTTCCCTGAAATCCCCCGATGCCGATCGTAGTATTTCCGATGTCGATTGTCAGTACCACGGGTATACTCCTGTTATGCTGCAGACTCTGCTTTCTGATATACAGGAATGACTTTTGCCTTGATCAGTGCCAGCCCTACAGCTCCGGTCAGAAACGTGGATGCACACATCTCGAAGATCGCATTCACACCTACAAAAGAGCAGATGAATAAAATCGCGTTTTTACCACCCATCAGTCCCTGCACATAGGAAGTATTGCCGAACAGCAGTACTAAAAGGGACATGAAAAATGCGGTGTTGAAAAATGCGCTGCAAAATCCGGTGATCATGCAGGCGATTCTGTCTCCTACGGCTTTGCGGCTGTAACGGAAGACATATCCCAACAGAAATCCGTCCAGAAGTCTGGGGATGAAACGCTGGATGAAGGCCAACACAGGGTTGATGCCAAAAAGCATTGCTCCCATGGCGCTGGTGCCTCCCACGCCGATGCATTGCAAAAAGCTGGTCAATCCGAATACTGCTCCCATGGCGACTCCGCCTACAGGGCCAAGAGTGATTGCAGCCAGTGCAACGGGGATGACATTGAAGGTGATTGCCAGGGGGCCGATGTTCAGGTACCCGAGCGGGGTATAAGCCATCAGCAAAAGTACCGCAGCAAACAATCCCATCAACGTGAGTCGCATTGTCTTACTTTGTTTGTTCATATGAAATTTTCCTCCTTGTTACCATTCTCCCTCTGGGAGATACAATACAAGCTGCCCCGGTGATTCGGGACACTCCTACTGTTTATATCATATCCCGGACAAAAAGAAAAGTGATATTTGCATAAAATATGCACTTATGGTATTTTAGGAGTACAGTTTTGAAGTATTTTTGATAAATCAGGCAAAAGGAGACGACTATGCTGAAGGGAAAGACCGTAGTTCTGGCAATCTCGGGAAGTATTGCTGCATATAAAATGGCCAATGTAGCGCGGATGCTGTTAAAACAGCACTGTGATGTGGAAGTGCTGATGACACAGAATGCCACGCAGTTCATTAACCCCATTACTTTTGAAAGTCTGACGGGACATAAATGTCTGGTGGACACCTTTGACCGCAATTTCCAGTACAGTGTGGAACATGTGGCACTGGCAAAGCGGGCGGATGTGGTTCTGGTGGCACCGGCTTCTGCCAATGTGATCGGCAAGATTGCAAACGGCATCGCAGATGATATGTTGACCACTACGGTCATGGCATGTCCCTGCAAGAAGATTGTGTCCCCTGCCATGAATCATAATATGTATCACAACCCCATCGTGCAGGATAATATCGAAAAATTAAAGCATTTCGGCTATGAGATCATCACTCCGGCCACGGGAATGCTGGCCAACGGCGATATCGGTGACGGCAGAATGCCGGAGGAGTCCGTACTGTTCGAAGCCGTGGTGAAGGAGATCGCCTGCGAGAAGGATCTGGCGGGCAAAAAGGTGCTGATCTCCGCAGGTGCCACCAGAGAACCCATTGACCCGGTGCGTTTTATCACGAATCACTCCAGTGGAAAAATGGGTTATGCCCTGGCGAGAGCTGCAATGCACCGCGGCGCAGAAGTGACGGTGGTGGCAGCCCATACGGATGTGGAGCCGCCTTTGTTTGTAAATGTGGTGCCGGTACAGACGGCGGCGGAGATGTACGATGCGATCCTGTCCAGAGCCACGGAATACGACATGATCATCAAGGCCGCAGCCGTGGCCGATTACACTCCTGCGGTGACCGAAGACAATAAGATCAAGAAAAAGGATGGAGACCTGTCGATTCCTCTGGTGCGCACGAAGGACATTTTAAAGGCCCTTGGGGAAAACAAGAGACCAGGACAGATTTTGTGTGGTTTTTCCATGGAGACGGAAAATGTGCTGGAGAATTCCCGGAAGAAGCTGGAGAGCAAGCACTGTGACATGATCTGTGCCAACAGTTTGAAGAGCGCAGGAGCGGGCTTTGGCACGGACACCAATATTGTGACACTGATCACAAAGAATTCCGAGGAGAGTCTGGAACTGATGAGCAAGGAACAGGTGGCACATAAAATTCTGGATAAGTTGCTTGCAATAGTTCAGCCATAGAACAGCAGAACGAATGCGAGGGGGCTTGCACACAAAGCGTTAATTCTGTAGAAAAATCATTTGCTTCTATGCAAAAAGATGGTATGATAGAAACAATGATGTATAGCCGTGTGGACGGCAGATTGAGAGGATGAAATGGACAAAATTATTTTGACAGGTGACAGACCCACCGGAAGATTACATGTGGGACATTATGTAGGCTCTCTGAGAAGACGTGTAGAGCTGCAGAATTCCGGCGAATATAAGAAGACTTTTATCATGATCGCAGACGCACAGGCGCTGACGGATAATATCGAGAATCCCGAGAAGGTGCGCCAGAATATTATTGAAGTGGCGCTGGACTACATGTCCTGCGGACTGGATCCCAGCAAGGCAACGATCTTCATCCAGTCTCAGATCTCCGAACTGTGCGAGCTGACCTTCTATTACATGGATTTGGTAACCGTAGCCAGATTACAGAGAAACCCGACCGTAAAGAGTGAGATTCAGATGCGTAACTTCGAAGCCAGCATCCCTGTGGGATTTTTTACCTATCCCATCAGCCAGGCTTCCGATATTACCGCTTTCAAGGCGACCACCGTTCCCGTAGGTGGTGACCAGCTGCCCATGATCGAACAGACCAGAGAGATCGTACACAAATTCAACACCGTATATGCACCGGTACTGATAGAGCCTAAGGCATTGCTGCCCGAAAATGAGGCCTGCCAGCGCCTGCCCGGCATCGACGGCAAGGCGAAAATGAGTAAATCCCTGGGCAACTGCATCTATCTGTCAGACAGTGCAGACGATGTACGCACCAAGATCATGAGCATGTACACCGATCCCGAGCATCTGTTGGTCAGCGATCCCGGACATCTGGAGGGCAACACGGTATTCACTTACCTGGATGCTTTCTGCCAGCCGGAGCACTTCGAGAGATACCTGCCGGATTACGCAAATCTGGACGAGTTAAAGGCGCATTATACCAGAGGCGGTCTGGGTGACGTGAAGGTGAAGAAGTTCCTGAACAACGTAATGCAGGAGACCTTGGAGCCCATCCGTAACCGTAGAAAAGAACTGGAGAAGGATATTCCCGCAGTATATGAGATCCTGAAGAAGGGAAGTGACGAGGCCCGTGGAGTGGCAGCACAGACCCTGTCTGAGGTAAAGAGCGCTATGCGTATCAATTACTTCGACGATGCAGAACTGATCCGTATGCAGAGTGAGAAGTACGAAGGACAATAAGAATAGTAAAAGATAACAAAAGGACGTTTCCGGAAAAACCGGAAGCGTCCTTTTTTGGGGGATTAATTGCTGTAATCTACGTATATGGAATTTTTTCCAAAGTATTGTGCGGTCTTTTTACTGGTGGGATCCTCCGGGTCTCCGGGGAGATCACCGGTATAGATCATGGCAGGCTGATGGATAAACGGCGTCAGAACCACATCCGTAATCTCCGGGTCATTCAGGAGAAGAAGACGTTCTTCGTATTCTGCAGCATAGGCAGCGGCTTCACCGTTTGTCAGCATCCGGATCGCTTTTGCGGCGGAGGTCTCCTGCCATACTCCGGTGAAAAGGATGACGGCCAACAGGACCGTCATGGCGACATAACGGGCAATTTTCAACTTGCCGAGGACCGCCATTTTCTCCGGAGTATTCTGACGCATTCGCAGCTTCCGGACTATATATCCGAGCCAGTAGAAGAACACAGCAAAACTGATCAGCAGAAACGTATAGTAGACAATGGCTACGGCCCGGCCGGGTCCTGTGGAGTTCATGGTATAGAACAGAGGACAGGACATGGAGCAGAACAATCCGTAGGAATATCCGGTAAAAAGGAGGGGATGGGAGAAAAATCCCCAGTTTTTCTTCTGTAAAATGCGCAGGAAGACCGGCAGCAGAAGCAGGGCGGCAAGCAGCCACCACAGTCCGGTCCAGGCGAAGGTATAGCGGACACCCTGCAACAGGCACTTTGCAATGGCTTTCCACGCGGGAATTTTCCACATGCCGTCCTGCCGCACCTGATTTCCGGGGGCCATGGCACTGACGGCAAAAGATAGCAGGAGAACAGCGGAGGTAATTCCGCAGACATAAGTCTTTTTATTTCTCTGCAACAGCAGTAGAAAGGTTACGGTTACCACAAACAGCATGCAGGGGAGAAGGGACACGTAATTGCCACCGCCTAAGAAAATTGCGAACAGGAGAAGCGGAAGCATCAGTATCTTTTTCCCATTGTACAGGTAGCGAAGCAATGTGCCCAGGAAAAACAGGGTCACGGCAAAGAAACCGGTGTAATACATGGAGCCGTTGTACCAGTAAAAGCTGTCGCTCTGAAAGGCCACTGTCTGGATGCACAGGAAACTAAATACTGAGGAAATCGTGATCCATTCCCCACATGTTCCCGGCAGAAAATGGCAGACCAGAGGCCGTAGCAGATAGAAAATGCTGCCGCACAGCAAAAGAAGGATCACAAAAGTCACCAGATGATAGGCGGTATTGGAGAAGGCATTGGGCGCAAGATACATCAGAAACAGCGCTGAATAGGTTCCCTGCCAGATCTGATAGCTTTTGGCGACACCGGCACAGGCGGCGGAAATGGCCTGTGGTATGCTTCCGGTCTGCTGCCAGACCAGATGGGCTTCCGTACCGTAATAATAATCATCCCCGGTGGGATAATTGTAACGCCCCAGCCATACCAGAGGAACCAGGCTGGCGAGCAGGACCGCAAGGAAAATATAAGGTTTCCATTTGGCAAGTTTATTTTTCATAGAGAATATAACTCCTGAGAGGTTTTTATAATGCTACAGTCAGTATAACATACCTGCAAAGACAGGAAAAGGTACTTGTTTTGCAAAAGAGGGAAGTATATAATCAGCTTAAAGATGGCGGAAGGAGGGTATGCCATGGAAGAAAAGGGTGTCAGAGACCGGAAAAGGGAACCGGAAGAATATAATTTTGACTATGAAGAACTTGCGGATGCAGAGGTGGATTCTGAACAGGCGGGACGACGTGATGATGCTGTATGGGAAACAACCTGTGATACAGAGGATCCGTATACTGTGGAATTGGAGGACTTTACGGAGGATGAGGACTATGGGGAGTACCCGGAAGGGGATGACCTGGATGACTTCGACGAGGGGGACGGGATCGGCTTCCGGTTCCGGCCATGGATGATTCCGGCTTTTGCGGGCATGATGGTTCTGGCGGTCCTGATCTGTATTCCGCTGTGGAAACTGAGCCATCATGACAGAACTACGGAAAATAATGAATTCGCGGCGGTGACAACAGAAGCGCAGAGCTCAGAACAGGCTTCTGCAGAGACCCCGGAGACCGGGATCGCATCGGAAAAGGTGGCAACGGCGGAACCGGAGACTACACAAATCCCCGAGACGGTTACTCCGGAGCCTGCGGCAGCAGTGACAGAAGCACCGCAACCGACACCTACACAGGCTCCGGAAGCACAGCCGCAGCCGACAGAGGCACCGGTGGCAACCGAAGTCCCCGCTACCAATAATACGGGGGATGCCCTCGCGGAGGGAAATTCCATGACGTTCGGTGATGTGAACGAGACTGTCACTGCCAAGGATGTGAGTAATCTTCGCAGTACACCCTATACCGGAGATGAGGGCAATGTGGTAGGGCAGCTGAAGAACGGAGAGACTCTGGTACGCACCGGAAGGAACGATTCCACCGGATGGTCCAGACTGGAATACAACGGTCAGACGGTTTATGCAGTATCAGCATATCTGACCACGGATCTTACCTATAAGACCCCGGAGAAGCCGACATATCCCAACCGCGTCAGCACCCAGGACGGCAGAGTGATCGTCTTTACGGATTGTGATGATTATATTACCCCCAAAGATCTGATCAATCTGCGGACGGAACCAAGCACCAGCGAGGGAGAGAGCACTGTACGCACCCAGGTGCGGAACGGAACCAATCTGCATCGTACCGGCTACAGTGAAGGATCTGGCTGGTCCAGAGTGGAGTACAACGGTGAGATCCTGTATGCCGTGACCAGCTATGTGATCTCTGGCAGTGCTCCGGAATGACCGACGTATTCGGAAGATAGAATGTAAAAGAAGCTGTACCGTAGGGGGCAGCTTCTTTTACATTAAGATTCTATATAGAGAAAAGTATAAGGGGATGGCAAAAATTATTTCGGTCTTACGGTAAGTCTCTGGATCAGACCGTTTTCATCGGTCTTACGAACCGTGGCGATGGCCATGATGTTGTAGCCTCCGAAGTTGGCAATGAACTCGGCCTGCTCATCATTTACGACCTCAGCATCCAGAATGGAGTAGCGGCGGAAGCCGAATTTGTTACGGAAGAACATATTGATGGCCTCTTTTCCGTAGATATGATATTCCTGCTGGGAAGCGGAGGTGGTACAATAGTCACACAGAATGCCATCAGGGGTGAACAACTCTGCAAGTCCGGCAAAATCTTTATTTTCCATAGCTTCTACATATTTTTCAATGGGTCTCATAGCGTGTTCCTCCTTAATATACCTTTTCAGAATTTAACAGTGCGTCAGTACCGCCGTCTACGAACATGATGTTGCCGTTGACACCTCTGGCGGAATCGGATGCCAGGAATACCATCACCTCAGCGATCTCTTCGGGAGCCATCAGACATTCCTGACCGTACTTGGTGGGAATGGGGAGGGCATTCAGTGCCATTTTCGCGGTGGTGCTCATGGTAGCGGTCATGGCAGTATGTACGTTGCCGGGAGCTACCGCATTGATGCGGACACCGTTGGCAGCCCAGGTGGCGGAGACTCTGCGGACCCATCTGGCCAGAGCATATTTGGTGGATACATAGAGACTGTTGCCCACGGAGAGGTTGGTGGAATCCATGGAGGATACCAGGCTTAATACTCTCTTTTCATCACCGATATTGTTCAGCAGATCTACGACATCTTTACGTCCCGCACCCTGGGAAATGGTGTTGGATACGGTGACTACGCAGCTGCCGTGTTTTTTCTTAAGGAGGTAGATCGGAAGAGCACACGTCTGAACTCCAGTCACATCACGATCTCGTATGCCGTCTTCTGCTTGAAAAAAAA
>ENA-USZI01001639-USZI01001639.1-human-gut-metagenome-genome-assembly--contig:-NODE-1639-length-14441-cov-5.035575_pt1 | contig 14441 bp, 10 predicted proteins | sample MGYA00250042_ERZ773532 | MGnify/ENA primary metagenome ERZ773532 (study PRJEB29103, sample SAMN06112036) | human gut metagenome | biome: human gut; feature: ankylosing spondylitis patient; material... | reverse complement strand
TGCAGCAGCGCATCAAAAACCTGCAGGACAAAGTGGACGGCCAGAAGAAGCGCCAGAGCCAGTGGGACGACATGATGGCCATGTGCGAGATGGGCAACGAGTTTGAGGACGAGTCCCTGCTGCCCGAGCTGGAGGAGAGCTTCCAGACCCTGGAGCACGAGATGGAGGAGGCCCGCCTGGCCACCCTGCTCACCGGGGAGTACGACTCCTCCAACGTCATCCTGACCATCCACCCCGGCGCCGGCGGCACCGAGGCCCAGGACTGGGCCCAGATGCTCTACCGCATGTACACCCGCTGGACCGAGCGCCACGGCTTTACCTATCAGATCATGGACTATCAGGAGGGCGACGAGGCGGGCATCAAGTCGGCCACCATCATGATCGAGGGGGAGAACGCCTATGGCTACCTCCGGGGAGAGCACGGCGTCCACCGCCTGGTGCGGGTGTCCCCCTTCGATGCCAACGCCCGGCGGCAGACCTCCTTCGCCTCGGTGGAGGTCATGCCCGACCTGCCCGAGGATGTGGAGGTGGAGATCCGCCCCGAGGACATCGAGATGCAGGTCTATCGCGCCAGCGGTGCCGGCGGCCAGCACGTAAACAAGACCTCCTCCGCCGTGCGTCTGATCCACAAGCCCACCGGCGTGGTGGTGGCCTCTCAGCAGGAGCGCAGCCAGTTCCAGAACAAGGACAACTGTATGAAGATGCTGCGGGCCAAGCTGGTGGAGCTGCAGATGCAGGAGAAGGCGGAAAAAATCTCCGACCTGAAGGGCGTACAGCTGAAGATCGAGTGGGGCAGCCAGATCCGCTCCTATGTCTTCATGCCCTATCAGCTGGTGAAGGACAACCGCACCGCCTATGAGACCAGCAACATAGGCGGCGTGATGGACGGCGACCTGGATGGCTTCATCAACGCCTACCTCACCTGCGAGGCCACGGGCACCTGGTCCACCAAATAAATCCGCATAACGAGCCAGAACAAAACCCCCGGCAGCTGCATTTGATTGCAGCCGCCGGGGGTCGCTTTTTGAATTTACGCCTTGCGGATGATGCCCATGGGGGTGCACTCGCTGGACTGGCCCAGGGGGTTGTCCCCCAGGATCTTGGCCAGCTGGTCCAGGGTGGGCTGCTGCTGGGAGAAGCCCAGGATGTTGGCCCCCAGGTCGTTGATGTCCACAATGGCCACGGGGTGGCCCAGGGCACGGGCCAGGCGCTTGGAGGTGCCCATGGGGTCGTCGGGGGTAAGGACCACATAGTGGTCATAGGGGGGGATGGTCCCCTCGGTGGGGCCGTCGATGCCCCGGGCCTTGGGGCCGGCCACGGTGTAGAACCAGCCCTTCTTGCCCAGGATCTTGCCCACCACGCTGCAGAAGGCGGCGAACAGGATGCGGGGGGTGCCGCACTCCTGCAGGGCCATCTCCATGGTCTCGGGGATGCCCAGGCCGATTCCGGCGGGGGTCTTGGTCACATAGCGGCTGAGGGTGACGGCCAGCTTGCGGGGCTTGATGTCCTCCATGGGGATGGCCCGGTTCTGGGTGCAGGCCACCGACTTTTCCGAGCAGAACAGGATGTCCCCGTCCTGCATCTTGTCCTTGGCGTATTTCACCACCACGTCGGCATAGTCGTCCTTGTTGGTGATCAGGTGGGTCTTTACGGGAATGCGCTGATAGTCCACGCCGTCGACGGTGCGGATCAGCTCCTTGCCCGGGTTTGCGCTGTGCAGTTCCTCGCTCATGGCAGGTGCTCCTCTCAAAAAACGGGGCCGGTCGCCCCTGTTTGGTCATTTCACGGCCCCCATTATAACACCGGGGACGGGGCCGCGCCACATCTTTTCCACAAAATTCTCTGGTTTGTGGAGAAAAAACAAAAGTTACGCCAATTCCCCCCGGAGGGTTCCGTGCTCCGCCGACAAAATATGCACATCCCGCAGGCAGTTGTGGAGATTTTCTGCGCTCTCCACACAGACGGGGACATACCGGGTGGTATAGCCGTGCCACGCCCCGTCCCGCTGCTCCTCGAACAGGACGGAGACCGTCTCCCCCGGCCACCGGCTGAGATAGCGCTGCTCCATCGCCTCCGCCACGGCGGCGGCCCGGTGGGCCCGCTCCTCCTTCACCTGGTTCAAAATCTGGTCGGGGCGCTGGGCCGCCGGGGTGCCCGGGCGCTTGGAATAGGGGAAGATGTGCATGGAGGAGAAGGCGCACTTCTGGATAAAGTCCAGAGTCTGGACAAACTCCTCCTCCGTCTCCCCGGGGAAGCCCACGATGAGGTCGGTGGTGACGGCGGGGCGGTCGAAATACTGGTTCAAAAGCCGGACGCTCTCATAATACCGGGCGGTGTCATACTTCCGGTTCATCCGCTGCAGCACCGTGTCGCAGCCGCTCTGCATGGACAGGTGGAAGTGGGGGCACAGGTTTTGGAGCCCCGCGGCCCGGCGGCAGAACTCGTGGGTGATGGTCCGGGGCTCTAAGGACCCCAGGCGGATGCGGCAGTCCGGGGCGGCCTGGCACACGGCCTCGATGAGGTCGATGAGGGAGGAGCCGTCCTTCCACTCCCGGCCCCAGGAGGAGATCTCGATGCCGGTGAGCACCAGCTCCCGATAGCCCTGGGCCGCCAGCTGGGCGGCCTGGGCCTTGGCCTCTTCCAGAGGGAGGGAGCGGATGGGCCCCCGGGCATAGGGGATGATGCAATAGGTGCAGAAGTTCACGCAGCCGTCCTCCACCTTGAGCATGGCCCGGGTGCGGCCCTCCAGCCCCCCGGCGGGCAGGACCTCGAACAGGCGGCGGCCCATGGCGTTGTCCAGGGCGGTGATGGGCTGGCGCTCCCGCCAGGTCTGTTCCAGCAGGTCGGCAAAGCCCGTCCGGTCCCCGGTGCCCGCCACCAGGTCGATGGACAGGTCTGCCATGTCCTCCGGGTGGGTCTGGGCGTAGCAGCCGCACACGGCCAGAACGGCGTCCGGGGCGGCCTTGCGGGCCCGGCGGATCATCTGGCGGGACTTCTTGTCGCTCACCGCCGTGACGGAGCAGGTGTTGATGACATAGGCGTCCGCCTCCCCCTCGAAGGGCACCAATTCGTGCCCCCGGGCGGTCATCATCTGCTCCATGGCCTGGGTCTCATACTGGTTCACTTTGCATCCCAGGGTGTAAAAGGCAATTTTCATCAGGGTTCCTCCGGTTCGTCGATGTCCTGGGGCAGCAGCTCCATCAGCTGCTCCCGGGTGGGAGATTCCAGCAGGGCCACCCGGTCAGACTGGCGGGTGACCGCCTTTTCAAACAGGTTGCGCACGTCCCGGGCGTTGCCGAAATTCTCGTCCCGGTCCTTATACAGCTGGTCCAGCAGCTTCCGGGCCGCCTCCTCTCCCCCAGCGGACAGGGTATAGCCGCCCCGGGTACACATGGACCGGAAAATCTCCAGCAGCTGGGGGGCGGTGTAGTCCTCAAAATAGAAGTATTTGTTGAAACGGGACTCCAATCCCGGGTTGGCGTGGATAAATTTCTCCATCAGATCGGTATAGCCCGCCACGATGACGATGAGGTCGTCCCGGTGGTCCTCCATATTTTTCAGCAGGACCTCGATGGCCTCCCGGCCGAAGTCGTTGGCGCTGTCCTGGTTGACCAGGGCATAGGCCTCGTCGATGAACAGCACGCCGCCCAGGGCCTTTTGCACCGCCTCCTGGGTCTTCAGGGCCGTCTGGCCCACATAGCCGGCCACCAGGCCGGAGCGGTCCACCTCCACCAGCTGCCCCTTGCTGAGCACCCCCACCGCCCGATAGATCTGGGCCAGCAGCCGGGCCACGGTGGTCTTGCCCGTGCCCGGGTTGCCCAGAAAGACCAGGTGCAGGGACATGGGGGGCACGGGCAGGTCGGCCTGCTGGCGCAGCTTTCGCACCTTCACCAGGTTGATCAGGCTCTTCACGTCCTTCTTCACCTGGTCCAGGCCGCACAGGCCGTCCAGCTGGGAGAGCAGCTCGTCCAGGGAGGGCAGTGGCTCCTCCTCGGGCTGTTTCTGCGTTTGCGTCTGGTCCTGGGTCGGTTCCCGGGTCTGCTTTTGGGGAGCGGCCGGGGTCTGGGGGGCGGACTTGCCGGAGGTGCGGCGGGAGACATAGTCCCCGGCGTTCACCCCGGGGCCGTCGGGCCGGATGCCGTCCAGGCGGCACTGCTCCAGCAGAGCGTCGCTGCAGGCGTTTACATAGCCCGCCTCCTCCTCGCTCACCCCGCCGTCGGCGGAGGCAAACAGCAGAAGGAGCAGGGTGAGCTGGTCGGCAAAGCGCCGGGACAGGCTGGTGGCGTGCTGCCGGTCATAGGACCGCAGGTCGGCAAAGAAGGCGGGGGGACAGAAGTCCCCGGCCCGGGCCACGCCGGTGGCCACCTCCCAATAGAGGGCGGCGGGGGCGGAATCGGCCCGGGACCAGACGGCGTTATAGAGATCCACCTGGCGCTGCTCCACGCTCTCCCCCCCGGCCTTCCACAAGGCCAGAAGATACTGACGGAAATAGCCGTCCACCTGATGGGCAAAGGCCACCCGCAGAGCGGGCTCTGGAAGCAGCGCCCCATAGGCGGCCACCGTCTGCGCATATTGCTGATGAAGCTCCTCCGGGGTAAGCGTCTGCACGGCGCCCCACTCCTCTCTTGTGGCAACATTATTGTACCATTATAAAGGGAAAGACGGGCAGGGTCAAGGACAACGCCGGGGACGGGGTGACATAAAATGTGAATATTCTGTTATATCTCCCGGGAACTCGTTGACGGGGATGTAAAATCCTTGTACAATAAAGCTGTATGGTCTGAAAGACTGAATTACTAAACGGAGGAATCAAAACCATGGCAGAGAAAAAAGCCCCCTCCAGACGACTGGCTAAGCCGGACGGCGCGGCGGAGAAGGCCCCGTCCCGGAGTAATCATATGCAGAACACCCAGCCCCCCCGCAAGCGGCAGCCCCTCATCCGCAACGACGTGATCCGCTGCGAAAAGTGCGGCGAGGACTATTCCGTCACCTATAAGCGCTGCCCCTTCTGCGACGAGCGCCCCGGCCGCCCCGGCGTGGGGCACAGTGGCCGCCACCCGGTACAGCTGGTTGGCCTGGTCATCTCCCTGGCCATCATCGCCGCGGCGGTGTTCATCGTCTTTACTTATGTCAGCCCCCTGATTTTCCACAACCAGGGCGGCACCGACCCCGGCGGGATCAGCTCCAGCCAGGGGGACACCTCCCTCACGCCCATCGACGGCAGTTCCTCCTCCGCCCAGGAGGAGCCCACCGTGCCGGTGAACTCCATCACCCTGAGCCGGACGGAGTTCACCCTCCAGGCCAACGAGCCCTATCCCATCACCGCCACCACCGACCCCGCCGACGTGGCCGTGAAGTGGAGCAGCAGCGACACCTCTGTGGCCATCGTGGACGAGGAGGGCACCGTGACCAACGTGAACAGCAGCGACAGTCTGCTGAAGGTCACCATCACCGCCGCCGCCGGGGACAAGACGGCGGAGTGTATCGTCTACTGCCGGGGCGGCTCCACCCCCGCCCCCGGGACGGTCACCACCCCCGGCGACAACAGCTCCACCGGCGGCAGCACCACCACTACCACTACCCCCGGAACGACCACTCCCAGCGTCACCGTCCCCAGCTCCACCGGAACGCTGACGGCCAATAAAGAGGCCATCATCGTCAACGCCGGCGACGGACTGAATATCCGCTCCGGCCCCGGCTCCCAGTATGATGTGGTGGCCAGCGCGGAGAACGGCTCCACCGTGGTCATCCTGGAGCAGTCCGGCGACTGGACCAAGGTCAACTACGGCAACGGCAAGACCGGCTATGTGGCCAGCGCCTATCTGCAGATGAAGTAACCCAAAACAAAATCCCCCGGGCCTGCACAGGTCCGGGGAATTTTTATGACAGGGAAGCGCTCAGCTGCCCTGAAGCAGGTTCATGTCCTCCAGGGTCAGTTCTCGGGTATAGGGATTGACCAAACGGTTCACCGCCTCCAGGGTGGAGGTGGGGTCCAGGGCATAGCAATAGGAGAAGCCCCGGTAGTGGGCCTCGCCGTTGCCCTGAAGGGTGCAGGTCTCCACGTCAGAGGACGGGTCGATGTGAATGGCCTGAGAGGCGAAATAGAGCATCTCCGTCGTGGACAGGTCGGTATCCACATATTTGTTGAAGATATCCACAAAACCGTTGAGCTTGGTCAGGCTGTTCCAGGCCAGGGCTTTTTTCGCCAGAGCCACCAGAATGTCCTGCTGGGCCTGGGTGCGGCCTACGTCGGTATAGCCGGAGCCGTCGTTGTTCTTGCGGAACCGGGCCACCTCCATGGCCTGCTGGCCATTCAAGTGCTGCATGCCCTTTTTAAAGTGGATGGACAGGTTCTGATAGGGGTCGTCATAGCTCATGTTGCAGGGGACATCAAAGTCCACCCCGCCCATATAGTCCACCAGGGCGATAAAGCCCTTTAAATTCACCTTGATGTAGTGGTCCACGGGGACGCCCAGAATTTCAGAAATTTCTTTCATCCGCTGTTCCACCCCGCCGGCACCGTAGACCAGCTTGGGGTTTTTCCCGGAACCCCGGTCCACAATGGTGTCCCGGGGAACGGAGACCACGCCCACCTTTTGGTTGGGCACGTCATAGCTGAACACCATCATGGTGTCCGTGCGGAAGCCGTCCCGGTCAGTGCCCGCCAGCAGGATGTTGTATACCCCCTCCCGGCGGACCAGGGCGCTGGGGTCTGCCGGGACAGAGACATCGGAACCGGAGGAGGTGTCTGCGCTGACATCCGGCACTGCTGTGCTCTGGTCGGGGGCGGGCGGCACCTCCGGGGGCCGAATGGCGAATTTGACCGCTCCATAGCCCACCACGATCATGGCCGACAGTACCACCACCAGCCGATAGAGCCAGCTGCACAGCCGCCCCAGCGGGGAGCGGTGGCGCTTGACCGAGTGCTTTTTATGGGCGGGGGCATGCCCGGAACCGTGGCCGGAGTGCCCGGATTTTTTCCGGGGGGGCGGGTCATAGTCGTAGTCGTAGTAGTCGTAGTCGTAGTCGTCGTCATCATAGCCGCCGTAACCGCCCCGGTCGTAGTCATCATAATACGGGTCGTCGTAAAACTCGTCGTCGTAGTCAACAGGGGCCCGGCGGGGGCGGCCCTGGGACTTTCTGGCTGGAGGGGCCTGGCGCTTGCCGCCCCTGTGGACGCTGATATATCTCTCTTCCAGGTCGTTCCCCTCCCCGTTGGTTTCCATAAATACGAAACTGCTTTCCCAGTATAGCGTTTTCCGCCCGCCCCGGCAAGGGGGGCGGGCGGAATTTTATGAAAATTTTAAAAGTTTTGTCGAAGGGGGAAGAACGGGCCCTTAAAAGACCAGGGCGTGGGTGATCTGGGACAGGCTGTGCACCCCGCACATGGCCATAGCGTCGGACAGCTCGGCCTTCAGCTTTTCGGTGAGCAGCCGCACCCCCTCTGCCCCGCCGCCGTACACGGCGGTGACATAGGGCCGGGCCAGAATGCAGGCGTCCGCCCCCAGGGCCAGGGCCCGCAGCACGTCCAGACCGGAGCGGATGCCCCCGTCCACCAGGATGGTCATCTTGCCCTTCACCGCGTGGGCGATGGCGGGCAGCACCTGGGCCGTGGCGGGCACGCCGTCCTGCACCCGGCCCCCGTGGTTGGACACCACGATGCCCGCTGCCCCGGCCTCCAGGGCCTTGCGGGCCCCGGCGGGGGTCATGATGCCCTTGATGATAAAGGGCACCCCGGCGTACTCGATGATCTCCCGCAGCTCGGCCACCGTCTTGGGGCCGGCGGGGGGATTGAGCCCCTTTAAGAAGGGCAGTCCGGCAGCGTCGATGTCCATGGCGAACACTTTGGCGCCGGAGGCCTTGGCGGCATCCAGCTTGGCAAACAGGGTGTCCCGGTCCCAGGGCTTTACCGTGGGGATGCCCCGGCCGCCGTTCTCTCCGATGGCCTTGGAGGCGGCGGCAAACACCCCGGGGTCGGTTCCGTCGCCGGTGAAGGCGGCGATGCCCGCCTGGGCACAGGCGGGGACCAGAATGCCGTTGTACTCCTGGTCGGTGAACTTGTCCCCGTAGTGCAGCTTTACCGCCCCCACGGGCCCGGCGAACACAGGCAGGTCATAGGTCTGGCCGAACAGGGTGAACCGGGTGTCCACGGCCCCGTTCTCGCAGATGGTGTCCATGTTCAGCAGCACGTCCTGCCAGGCATCATAGTTCCGGGCGGCCACCGTCCCCGTCCCCTTGGAGCCCGGGCCGGGCATGGTGTTTTTGCAGGCCCGGCCGTTGCACACCGGGCACACCTTGCAATAGGGCCCGCTGCAGGTACGGGCGTTGGCCAATACTTCCTGATAAGTCATCGTAACACTTCCTTTGCGTGATGAGTTAGGAGTTAGGCGAGATGAGTTTCAGCCTTCGCCCCGCAGGGGAGAAGGTGGCATGGGCGCAGCCCATGACGGATGAGGGGGAGTAACGTGGGTGCATCGGTTGTCGAGCGGGCCGACGCAGAGGTCGGCCCCTGCAAGAGCCATCGTAAGTCGGTGTAGGGGCGGACCTCTGTGTCCGCCCGTCGATGACCACCGCACCCACGAGGCCCACCCTCATCTGCCCCCTGGGATGGGGAAGGCGAAACCAGGTTCACCCGCACACATCCAGAATGACCTGGGCAAACATCTTTGCGCTCAACACCAGATCATCCAGAATGGCGAATTCGTCCGGTTCGTGCATCCGGTTATCCACGCCAGGCATGGCACAGCCGAAGGCCACGCCGCCGGGGATATCGTGGACATAGGTGCCCCCGCCGATGGCCAGGCACCGGGCGCTCTGGCCGGTGTAGTCGTGATAGACCCCCAGCAGGGTCTGGACGAAGGGGTCGTCCTCGGGCACGCAGTGGGGCGGTACCAGGCCGGGGTCGGTCACCTCCGCCCCCAGGGGAGAGAGCGCGGCGGACAGGCGGGACAGCAGCGCCTTCTCTTGGGCACACAGGGGGAAGCGGCAGTCGAACTGTGCGGAGAAGCCCATCTGGTCCAGCTCCAGTACGCTGAAATTCAGGGTGAGGGAGCCGGAGATCTCGTCGGCGCAGGCCAGCTCCAGGGCTTTCCCCTGGGTGTCCCCGTGGGGAAACAGGCCAGCCAGCCCCCGGATGGTCCGGGCGGAGGGGCCGTCCTCCAGCGGCAGCGCAGCCAGGGCAGACAGCAGGGCGGTGAGGGCGTTGTTGCCCCGCTCCGGCTGGGCCCCGTGGGCCCCCGTCCCCAAAGCGTACAGGGTCAGGCCTGCCGGGGTCCGCCCCAGCTGGAACTCCACCCCCGTGTCCCGCTCCACCCGCCTTATCACCGGGGCCAGCTTGGCGGGAGACAGCCCGGCCACGGTGGCCCGGGCCTGCTGGGGCACGGCGTTGTGCCGCTGTCCGCCTACTACGGACAGCACCCGGGCCCCCTCTTTCTGCCGGGGCCAGCGTCCCCGAAACACCGGGGCGAAGCGGCCCTTCTCGATGTTGATGACGGGGAAGTCCCCATCGGGGGAGAATACATGGGGCGGCGGGGCCTCCCTGGCAAAGTAATAGGCGATGTCCGCGCTGCCGCACTCCTCGTCGGTGCCCAGGATCAGACGGACGTTTTTCGCAAGCTCTGGCCGGATGGCCTTCACCGCCATCATGGCGTACAGGGCGGCCACAGCGGGGCCCTTGTCGTCCGCCGTGCCCCGGCCATAGAGCCTGCCATCGTGCTCCGTCACGTCGAAGGGGGGATAGGTCCAGCCCGTGCCCCGGGGCATCACGTCCAGATGGGCCAGAATGCCCAATTCTGTGGGTGCGCCATTAAAGTCCACCACTCCCACATAGCCGTCCACATTCCGGGCGGAGAACCCCTCCCGCCGGGCCAGGGCCAGAGCGGTGTCCAAAGCGGCGGCGGGGCCGGAGCCGAAGGGCGCGCCGGGATACGCCTCCCCCTTCACGCTGTCCACGCGGACCAGGGCGCGGATGTCCTCCACCATGGCGGCTCGGCGGCGGTCAAAAAACAGGTCTAATGATTCACGGTCGGTCATAGATATGCCCTCCTTCCCGTTTATACCCCCGTCAAATCAAAGGGCGGGGTGTACTCCTCCTTGGCGGAGGTGCGCTCCTGACAAAAGCCGTCCAGCCCCAGGTTGCGCATATAATCGGCGGCGGCGGTCATCTCCCCCCGGCGCAGGCGGCGGTCCAGCTCCGGCATCTGGCACAGGTCCCCCCAGGGGGTGTATTGGCTCATCAGGGAGAAGAGCACCGTGTGGGGCGGGAAGGTCCCGGCCACATAGTCCATCACCGCCTTGGCCCCGTTCACCTGGCCGGGGAGGATCAGGTGGCGGATCACCGTCCCCCGGACCAGCAGGCCGTTTTCGTCATATTGGCAGGGCCCCGTCTGGCGGACCATCTCCTCAATGGCCGCCCGGGCCGCCTGGGGATAGTCGGCGGCGGCGGAGTATTTGGCGGAGACGGCGGGGTCTAAGTATTTCAGGTCGGGGAGATAGATCTGTATCTTCCCCTCCAGCCCCCGCAGCGTCTCCACCCGGTCATAGCCCCCGGAGTTCCACACCGTGGGCACGGGCATAGGGTGCTCCGCCAGCAGCCGGGCGATCACATGGGCATAGTGGGTGGGGTTGACGAAGTTCAAGTTGTGGGCCCCCTGGGCGATGAGCTCCCGGCAGATATCCGCCAGGCGCGCCAGCGCAATGGGGCGGCCGAAGTCCCGGTGGCTGATCTTCTCGTTCTGGCAGAAGACGCAGCCCAGGGAGCAGCCGGAGAAAAAGATGGTCCCGGAGCCCCGGGTGCCCGAGATGGGCGGTTCCTCCCACATGTGCAGGGCGGCCCGGGCCACCACCGGCCCCTCCGGCATCCGGCACAGGCCCTCCCCCTGGGTCTCGGTGCGCAGCGCAGCGCAGTTTCTGGGGCACAGGCGGCAGATCATATGGTGGTCCCTCCTTCCGACTCTGTCTCTGCCAGCCGCTGCTCCACCGCCGGGGCGGCAAACTGAAAGGCGTTGGGCAGGGCATAAATTTCCCGCAGCTGGCTCAGCTCGGCCCACACCCACCCCGGGGGCAGCTCGTCCCCGGGCAGCTCCCCCGCCAGGGCGGTGAGGCGCCACTCGATGTGGGTGAAGATGTGCTTGCCCACGGCGGCCAGGGTCAGCCCCTGGGGTGCAAGGCCCAGTTCATTTAAAAAGTCAGGCTCGTCCGCCGGGGCGTTGGGATACTCCCACAGCCCGGCCAGCAGTCCCCGGGCGCTTCGGCGGCGGAGGGCCACGGCGTTTTTATGAAACAGGAGATAGACCCTCCGCTCCTCCACCCGGCGGGGCTTCTTGGGGGCCTTCACCGGAATGCGGCCGGTGGTCCCCTCCCGATGGGCCCGGCACAGAAAGGCGGCGGGGCAGCGCTGGCACTGGGGGGCCCCGTTGGGCAGACAGACGGTGGCCCCCAGCTCCATCATGGCCTGGTTGAACGCCCCCGGGGCATCCACGGGGATGATCTCGGCCAGGGCCGCCGTCACCTTCTTTTTCATGGCGGGGGAGGTGATGTCCCCCTCGTCCCCGGTGATGCGGGCGGTGACCCGCAGCACGTTGCCGTCCACCGCAGGCACGGGCAGGCCAAAGGCGATGGAGGCGATGGCCCCGGCGGTGTAGTCCCCCACCCCGGCCAGGGAGTGGATGTCCTCGTAGGTGCTGGGGAACGCCCCGCCGAAGTCGTCCATGATCTGCCGGGCGGCCTTTTGCAGGTTCCGGGCCCGGCTGTAATAGCCCAGCCCCTGCCACAGCTTCATCAGCCGGTCCTCGGGCAGGGCGGCCAGAGCCGCCGGGTCGGGGGCGGCATCGAGAAAGCGGCGGTAGTAGTCCAGCACCGCCGCCACCCGGGTCTGCTGCAGCATGATCTCGGACACCCACACCCCATAGGGGGTGGGTGCGCTGCGCCAGGGCAGCACCCGGGCGTTGTCCCGATACCACAGCAGCAGGGGGATGGGCAGTTGTTCCAGTTGCGTCAAAACGGGGGTCCTCCTGTTTCGGGGAATTTCCCCGTTATTATACGCCAAACCCCGCCCCATGGCAACGAGGGGGCAGAGAAAAAGACGGGCAGCCCGCTCATTTTCAGAACGGCTGCTCGTCTTTTTGTTATTTTGGTTTGTCCCCGCGCCTTACTCCGCCGAGATCATGTAGTAATACACCGGCTGGCCGCCGTTGACGACGTTCACGTCCGCCATCGGCAGGCGCTCGCCGAGCAGGTCGGCCGCGTGCTGGGCAGCGTCGCCCTGCACGTCCTCGCCGTAGTAGATGGAGACAATCTCGGGGTCGAGATCGTTGGCGGCGTCCGCAATCTTGGTCAGCACCTTGTCGAGGTCGGCGTCGCTGCCGAGCAGCGCACCGTCCATCAGCGCCAGATACTCGCCCTTGCGGATGTTGTGGCCGTCAAAGTCGGAGTCGCGCGCGGCGTAGGTGATCTGCGCGGTGTGCACGCTCTCGATCGCGGCGCTCATCTCCGCCTCAATGACGTCCTCGGCGCTCGCCGGGTCGAACGAGAGCATCGCGGTGATGCCCTGCGGCACGGTCTTGGTCGGGATGACGATGACCTTCTTGTCCGACAGCGGGATGCACTGCTGGGCGGCCATGATGATGTTCTTGTTGTTCGGCAGCACGAACACGACCTCCGCCGGGGTCTTGTTGACCTCGGTGAGGATGTCCTCCGTGGAGGGGTTCATGGTCTGGCCGCCGGTGACGACGCGGTCCACACCCAGCTCGCGGAAGAGATTCGCCATGCCCTCGCCGGCAGACACGGCCACGACGCCGAACTGCTTTTCGGGCTGGGCCACTTCGGGCTCGGCCTCCGCCTTAGCGGCAGCTTCGGCCTCGGTCTCCTTGCCGGAGAGCGCAGTGTGCTGGTTGCGCATGTTTTCGATCTTCACGGTCTGGAGCGGGCCGTAGGTCAGCGCCTCGGTCAGCACCTCGCCGGGCACGTTCGTGTGCACGTGCACCTTGATGATCTCGTCGTCGTCGACCACGACGACGCAGTCGCCGAGATTCTTCAGGAACGAGCGCAGGAGCTCCGGGCTCTTGCTGTTCTCGCGCGCGACGATAAACTCCGTGCAGTAGCCGAACGTGATCTCGCCGGTGTCGAACTCGGAGAAGTCCGCGCCCTCTTTCGGCGCCTGCGCGGCAGCCGGAGCGGCGGAGGTCACGGGGGCGGCGGTGCGGCCCTGCAGATAGCCGAGCATGGCGTCCATGACGAGCACGAAGCCCTCGCCGCCGGCATCGACCACGCCTGCGCGGCGCAGCACGGGGTTGATGTTCTGCGTGTCGGCCAGCGCCTCGCGCGCGGCGGCGAGCAGCGCATCGAGCATGCCCTCAAAGTCCGTGCTGTCCTTGGCGAAGGCTACGGCGGCCTGCGCGCCCAGACGGCTGACGGTGAGGATTGTGCCCTCGGCCGGCTTCATGACGGCCTTGTAGGCGGCGTCCACGCCGGCGGAGACGGCGGCGGCAAATTCCGCCGCGCTCGCAGTCTCGCGGCCCTTGAGGGACTTGGCGACCCCGCGGAACAGCAGCGACAAAATGACGCCGGAGTTGCCGCGCGCACCGCGCAGCAGCGCGCTCGCGGCGCAGTCGGCCACGGCGCCGACGGTGTCGGTCTGCTTGCGGCCGAGCTCGATGGCGGCCGAGTTCATCGTCAGGCTCATGTTCGTGCCGGTATCGCCGTCCGGAACAGGGAAGACGTTGAGCTCGTTGATCTTCTGTTTGTTTTCTTCCAGTGCCGCGTTTGCGCACAGGAGCATTTCCCGAAGCGCTGCGGCATCAATGATTTCTCTCAAATCTGTACACCTCCGACAGGGGGAATGAAAATGGCCCGGAAGCGCGGCTCCCGGGTGGGAAGCAGTGCGAAATGTCCCCGCTTAATCGAGGAACATGGTGTCCACGTACACGTCCACGCGTGCCACGGGGACGCCGGTGGCCTGGTTGACCTTGTAGCTGACCTCGTTGATGATGCTGTGGGCAAGCGCGGAAATGTTCACGCCGTGATCGACCGCGATGTGCAGCTCGAGCGAGATGCTGCCGTCATCGGCGAACGTGGCGTTGACGCCCTTGGACATGGATTCGCGGCGCAGGAGCTGGAACGGTCCGCTGTCTTTGCTGCGGCCGACCATACCCTTCACGCCGAAGCAACTGGTCGCGGCGTCGCCTGCAAGGTTGGTGAATACTTCATTGGTGATGCTGATGGTGCCATTCGATTGTTCGATTTTGACCATGTAGACAGCCAATTCGAGACCGAACGCCTTGGCCGCGTACGACAGCGCGGCGCCCCACTGGCCCGCGCCGGTCTCGGTCGTCAGACCCTTGAGGCCCTGCTCCTTGGCATAGTACGCCTGCGCGATGGCGGAGTTGAGCTTGTGGCTGCCCGAGGTGTTGTTGCCCTCGAACTTGTAGTAGATCTTCGCCGGA
>ENA-USZI01001638-USZI01001638.1-human-gut-metagenome-genome-assembly--contig:-NODE-1638-length-14446-cov-4.293270_pt1 | contig 14446 bp, 14 predicted proteins | sample MGYA00250042_ERZ773532 | MGnify/ENA primary metagenome ERZ773532 (study PRJEB29103, sample SAMN06112036) | human gut metagenome | biome: human gut; feature: ankylosing spondylitis patient; material... | reverse complement strand
CGGTGCTCGATTTTGTCGGCCAGGCAAACGCCCGGTACAACTTCGAAGAGCGGTTCCGAGCTCTCCTCTCCGTCACGTGTTTTTTCTGCTAAGGTCTGTTTTTCTGTATATTTCATTTCCATAGATCCTGTTTTTCTTTCTTCTCAGACTTTATAGATCTGGTATCCGGCTGCTTTGGACAGACGGTTCATAATGGCCTGTCCCAGATGATCCTGGGTAAAGCTTTCAGAAAAAATATAGTCTACTTTTAAATCATCAAATTCACGAAGGAGGGCATACAGGTTATGGGCTACAGATGCCTGGCTCTTTCTGGCACCGATGCTGCGTACCTCCCCCTCCGGATAATGGGATCTTGACTCATCGGTACAGATGATGCCTACTTTGTATCCTGCATCTATTTTTTCTTTTGCCAGTTTCCACACAGTTTCCACCATGGCGTTTAGCTGCTCCTGTGTCATGGCAACGGCTTCCCCTGTTTTTCTGGCTTCTGCCACATTTGCAGGTTCCACCAGAGTCAGATCTGCCTTTGGAGCATAATGTTTGTATTTCATGCCCGGTGCTTTTGGGCGGACTCCAGCTGCCATCGGCCCCAGAATAGCCGGATCAATGGCAACCTCTCCTAAAACATCTTTTAACATTTCCATGGTAATAGCACCTGGACGTAAAACTGCAGGAACATCACCGGAGACATCTACAATCGTAGACTCCACACCGATCCCAACAGGACCACCGTCAATGATCATCTCAATCTTTCCGTTTAAATCCTGCCATACATGATCAGCAGTAGTAGGGCTTGGACGGCCGGAAGTATTGGCGCTTGGCGCTGCTACCGGCACACCAGCCAGTGCGATCAGACGGTTTGCAACCGGATCAACTGGCATACGCACTGCTACTGTATCCAGTCCACCTGTGGTTCCATAAGGTACAATATCACTCTTTGGGAAGATAATAGTCAACGGACCTGGCCAGAACGCATCCATTAATTTCTTTCCTGCTTCCGGGATATATTTTACCAGTGGTGTAACTTCCGCTGCACAGGATATGTGAGCGATCAGAGGGTTGTCGGAAGGTCTGCCTTTTGCAGCGTAGATCTTTCCTGCCGCTTTCTCATCCAAGGCATTTCCCCCTAAACCATATACAGTTTCTGTTGGAAATGCAACAAGACCTCCGTCACGTAAGATCTGGGCAGCTTCTTTTAATTCTTCATCATTTATATTTTTGGTATCACTTATTTTAATTCGTTTGGTTTCCATAGTGAATTTCTCCGTTTATGTGTGCTTTTTGCTTATAGACTCAGGTTCCCTGCGCTGACGCAGGCAAAACCCACCTTCAGAGTATAGCATATTTCCAAAAGAAAAAACAGTCGTGAGAACACTAACATTCTCACGACTGCCTAAAATCAGCCTGAAGCCTTTTATTTTAAATCTTTTATTTCCCTACAGTTCCAATACGGACTAACGCACGGTGAAGCTTTGCTTCTGCCAGCTTTACTTCTTTGTCATCCATACCGGACTGGCTCAGTTTATCTTCTGCCCTCTTTTTTGCTTCTTCAGCACGGGCTACGTCGATGTCTTCGCTCCACTCCCAGGTAGTTGGGATCAGACGGCATTCGCCGTTCATCATGGTCAGCATTCCGCCGATGCAGGCTGCTTTCCTTTCTGTTCCGTCCTCTAATACTACATGGGCTGTTCCCATTCCAATGGCCGTGCAGTAATTCATATGGCGGGCCAGAATGGCAAGGTCTCCGTGGATGGTACGGCAGGATACGCTCTGTACCTGGCCGTCAAATACATTTCCGTCCATGGTCGCGATCTGTAAATGGAAGGTCGTCATATACCTGTTCCTCCCTTCTACTGCTGCTGTTTTGCTTTTTCGTATACATCATCAATGGTGCCCGCAAACAGGAAGCAGCTCTCCGGGATGTCATCGCATTCGCCGTCTAAGATCTTCTTAAATCCGCGGATAGTCTCTTTCAGTGGCACGTACTGGCCTTTCATACCTGTGAACTGCTCTGCTACGGAGAAGCTCTGGGATAAAAATCTCTGTACCTTACGTGCTCTGGATACGGTCAGCTTATCTTCTTCAGAAAGTTCGTCCATACCCATGATGGCGATGATATCCTGCAGTTCCTTATAACGCTGCAGCACTCTCTGTACGGAACGTGCTACCTGATAATGCTCTTCGCCTACTGTCTCAGGGGACAGAATACGGCTGGTAGAATCCAGAGGATCTACTGCAGGGTAAATACCCTGGCTGGCAATATCACGAGAAAGTACGGTGGTTGCATCCAGATGGGTGAATGTGGTTGCAGGAGCCGGGTCAGTTAAGTCATCCGCAGGTACATATACAGCCTGTACGGATGTGATGGATCCCTTCTTGGTAGAAGTGATACGCTCCTGTAAAGCACCCATTTCTGTTGCCAGTGTTGGCTGGTAACCTACTGCGGAAGGCATACGGCCAAGGAGCGCGGAAACCTCAGAACCAGCCTGGGTGAAACGGAAGATGTTATCAATGAACAGCAGCACGTCCTGATTTTTAACATCACGGAAGTACTCTGCCATGGTAAGGCCTGAAAGGGCAACTCTCATACGTGCGCCCGGCGGCTCGTTCATCTGACCATATACTAAGGCAGTTTTATCGATAACGCCGCTTTCCTGCATTTCTCCGTAAAGGTCGTTTCCTTCACGGGTACGCTCTCCTACACCGGTGAATACGGACAGACCGCCGTGTGCAGTTGCTACGTTGTGGATCAGCTCCATGATAAGGACTGTCTTACCTACACCTGCACCTCCGAACAGACCGATCTTACCACCCTTTGCATAAGGGCAGATCAGGTCTACGACCTTGATACCTGTTTCCAGGATCTCAGTTGCAGGTGTCTGCTCTTCGTAAGACGGAGCCTGGCGGTGGATCGCCCAGCGCTCTTTTGCTTCCGGAGCAGGTTTATTGTCTACAGGATCGCCTAACAGGTTAAATACACGTCCCAGGCACTCATCGCCTACAGGTACGGTAATAGGGCTTCCTGTATCTACTGCGTCTGTACCGCGCACAAGTCCGTCTGTGGAACTCATAGCGATGCAGCGCACTACGTCATCACCGATCTGCTGCGCAACTTCTGCGATCAGCTTATGACCGTTGATGTCGATCTCAATCGCGTTCAGCAGTGCAGGCAGTTCCCCTTCCTTGTACCGGATATCCAGTACCGGTCCGGTAACCTGCACCACCTTTCCAATGTGTTTCTCTGTCATATATCTATCTCCTCTTTAAGGCTCCTCTGCACCAGCTACGATCTCAGTGATCTCCTGGGTTATGCTGGCCTGACGGGCACGGTTGTAATACAGGCTGAGCTGTTCGATCATCTCTCCTGCATTCTTGGATGCAGCATCCATGGCAGTCCTTCGTGCTGCCAGCTCACTGGCAACAGACTCACACATGGCACCATATACCATACCAGCCAGATACTCCGGCACGATGGCGTCAAACACCGTTTCGCTGTCCGGCTCATATAAGATCAGGGAATGGATCTGTTTCATATCCTTTTCTTCCCCTGAAAGGTCTTCTAACGGAAGCATGGATGATACATCCGGCTTCTGGGAAAGCATGGAGACAAAGTTGGTATAGCCCAGGGCTGCATGACCGAATTCACCGGCCTTGAATGCCCTGCACAGTAAGGCTGCGATCTCAAAGCAGTCAGATACAGAGATATCTCCTGCTTCTGCGAAGTCTTCCGTTACCAGTTCTATGCCCCTGCGCTTGTAGTATTCCACTGCTTTCTTTCCGATTGGAAGTACGCAGTAGTCTTTCCCGGCAGTTTCGCTCTCCATTTCCTTAAACAGGTTGGAATTGTATCCACCTGCCAGTCCTCTGTCACCTGCGATCACTACATAGCACCATTTTTCACTTTTGCTCTTCTTTGTATACACGGAAGAAAGGTCTGTGTTGCCTGCAGCGATCTGTTTCAGTGTGTTTTCCAGAGTGTGGAAATAAGGCCGGCTTGCGTCTGCCCGTTCCTTTGCCTTACGCAGCTTGGAGGATGCCACCAGTTCCATTGCTTTGGTGATCTGCATGGTGCTCTGTATGCTCTTCATACGGAGCTTCACGGCTTTCATATTTGCAGCCATGTGTTCCCTCCTTATAATTCATATCATCAGCCCCCGCGCCCCCAAAATGAAGGCAGCAGGGGACCCGATATCACTCTTATCTGGTCTTTAAGAACCGGTCGGTATAGTCAGCTAAAGCAGCTTTTAACTTCTCTTCTGTCTCGCCTTCCAGTTTTCCGGTGGTACGGATACCTTCCATAGCAGCTACGCCCTGTGCGTCACTGTCAAGGAATGTATAAAGTCCTTCTTCATATGCCTGGATATCTTCTACTGCAACATCAGTCAGGACACCCTTTACAACGGCATACAGGATAGCAACCTGCTTCTCTACAGGTACAGGTGTACTTCTTCCCTGCTTTAAGACTTCCACGATACGTGCACCCTGTGCCAGACGTGCCTTGGTATCTGCATCCAGGTCAGAACCGAACTGTGCGAAGCTCTGTAACTCTCTGTACTGGGAGTATACCAGTTTCAGGGTTCCGGCAACCTTCTTCATTGCCTTGATCTGTGCGTTACCACCAACTCGTGATACGGAGATACCCGGGTTTACAGCTGGCATGATACCGGAGTGGAACAGCTCTGTGCTGTCACGCCGGTAAGGGGCTGGAACCAGTGGCTGTAGTGTGTAGCACCTTTTTCAATAGCCCATTCTTTCATCTCGTGTGCTACTACATCTGCGATCTCCATAGACAGCTCCTTGCCTTCTTCTATGGTTTTTTTCAATTCTTTGTAGATCTTCTTCGGAAGTCGTGCCTGCATGACGGAATCATTAAACACGTCACATCCAAAAGTCTCTACTACATTGATATACTCACCCATTTTATTTCTCCTTTTTATTTATTAACGGGGAAATTCCAATTGATCTGGTTTCCTCATTTTTTGTACTTTTCAGATACAGATTCAGTGCTTCGTGGCAGTTTTCAATCTCTATCTGTGTATGACTGCCGCCGTATTCACCGTCCAGAGTCCATGGTACCGGTTCTTCTGAGGTAATGGTCACCCTGGCTGATTTAAAAGAATGGATCAGATCTGTATTGTCCTCTGCTGTCAGCATTGCAGTCATGATCTCCTGCAATTCCAGCGGATTCTTCGGTCTTGTGATCATGGTAACTTCAAAAAGTCCGTCATTCATATCCACGTTCTTACCTGTAAGGTTCTTGAACCCTCCCACTGAACGGGAATTGGTGATCATTCCAAAGATGAAGTCATCCTCCACAGTTAATTCTTCGGATTCAATTCTCATATGGTATGATTTGATATCAAAAAGGCGTTTCACTCCCTCAAGAAGATAGGCTACATGGCCAAGGATATTCTTGAGATCCTGATCTGTCTGATAGGCTACATCTGTGAAAAGACCGAAAGCTGCTATATATGTAAAGCTCTGGTTATTGAATCTGCCGATGTCACAGTGATAAAGTTTCTCTTCCATGATCATGGAAGCGGCATCTGTCATGCTTTTCGGCATAAAGAGACTGTTTGCAAAGTCGTTGGTGCTTCCTGCCGGAATGTATCCGATGGGAATGGAACTCTTCTTTTCCATTACTCCGGTAACCACCTCATCAAGAGTCCCGTCTCCGCCGCTGCATACGATAAGGTCCACTTTGGATTCGTATTCTTTGGCTTTCTCATAGGCATCTTTTGGTTTCTGTGTGGAATAGATAATGACTTCATAACCGCCTTTGTTGAAAATATCTACTATATCAAGCAGGTTTGTTTTAATCTTGCCTTTGCCTGCCTTGGGATTGAAAACAAAGAGCATTTTTTTGTTCATTTCGAGCAACTCTCCTTTTTTCAGGGTTTAAATGCGTAGTTTTCAGAGTACGCAGATTTCTATTTATATAATATAAGAAAAAAGGGTGGAAAAGTCAATGGGGTTTGGCGGGCAAAAAGTTTAAGGATATCAGCAAATATTTTTGTATGGCAAGTTATATTTAAGCGTGATAGAATGAGAGGGTATTTTATTATAGAAAGGATTTGATTTTTATGATTAAGCTGATTGCTTCAGATATAGATGGGACTCTGGTGAAGGATGGGACTCTGGCGATTGACAGGGAGTATATGGAAGTTATCGGAAGACTGATTGATAAGGGGATTGTGTTTGTGGCATGCTCAGGGCGGCAATATCGAAGTGAGAGGAAGCTGTTTGCCCCTGTCGCAGACAGACTGCTTTATATCTCTGACGGAGGAACTGTTGTACGGACTCCGAAGGAAATTCTGAAAGTGGATACTCTGCCGGACGAAATCTGGAAAGGAATGTGTTCTATGGTAAGAGAGAATATGCCTTCCTGTGATTATTTTATTTCCACACCTGAACGCTGTTTCGCAGAAGACGGAGGCAGCCAGATGTTTCACTGGCTGAGAGATTCTTACGGATATGATATCCATGAAGTTCCGGAAATGTTAAAACTCGAGGGGCAGCAGGTAAACAAATTTGCTGTCTACCACCCCAACGCCTGTGAGGAAATGTGCGCCCCTTTATTCACTCCCACCTGGAAAGACAAAACAGTTATGGCTGCTGCCGGTAAGGAATGGATGGATTGCAGCGCTCCTGGTTCCGGTAAGGGACCATCTATTGCTTTTCTTCAGAAATATCTTGGAATTGCTCCTGATGAGACATGTACTTTCGGAGATAATCTTAATGATATCGAAATGCTTAAAAATGCCGGACTCAGCTACGCGGTTTCAAACTCCCGTCCGGAAGTCCGGGCTGCCGCCAAAAATACCTGCCCGCCCTACTGGGAAAACGGAGTTCTGCAAATTCTGAAGTCTTTCTTATAAAAGATACAAATTACTCCAGTTCATACCAATACACAGCGCAGAAACATATTTCATTTCGTGTGCATTTGCAGGAGTCTTAGAACTTCTTAGCTGATAAAAATATGCGTTATAAGAAAAATGACCCACTGTCTGAGCCACAGCATGCGGCGAGTTTGGGGCATTTTTCTTATGTTTTTAGCATATTTTTAGCAACTTAGAAGTTCTTAGGCTCCGAAACCGCACACGAAATGAAATATGTTTCTGCGCGTCCCTTTTTAATTCCTAAGCTTCCATTACAGCATCTTTCATAGACTTCACATACTCTTTCACATAGGGCACACAATCCCTGCCATACTGTGCACACAACTTCACAATTGCAGATCCTACAATCGCTCCATCTGACTGCGCCGCCATCTTCTTCGCCTGTTCCGGCGTAGAAATTCCAAATCCAACTGCACAAGGAATATCTTTCGCCTGTTTTACCAGCTTCACCATTGCCTCGATATCTGTAGTAATATTAGTTCTTGTTCCTGTAACACCAAGAGAAGAAACACAATACACAAACCCTTCCGCATCCTTCGCAATCTGTGCGACCCTCTCATGAGAAGTCGGCGCGATCAGAGAGATCAGATCAATACCGTATTTCTTGCAAACACTGTCAAATTCCTCTTTTTCCTCATACGGCACATCCGGCAGAATCAGACCGTCCATTCCGATTTCTGCAGCTGTTTTAATAAACCGCTCCGTTCCGTAAGAAAATACCACGTTTGCATAAGTCATAAACACCATAGGAACAGAACTGTTCTTTCTGATCTTTACCACCATGTCAAATACCTTATCTGTAGTCACACCACCGGAAAGTGCTCTCACATTTGCTCCCTGGATCACCGGTCCCTCTGCTGTAGGATCAGAAAACGGAATCCCAAGCTCGATCAGATCTGCACCAGCTTCCTCCATTGCATAGACAAGCTGCTCTGTCACTTCCAGAGACGGATCTCCACAGGTAATAAACGGGATAAATGCCTTTCCTTTTTCAAATGCTTCTGTAATTCTCTTATTCATGGATATCCTCCCCTCTGTAACGCGCGATTGCTGCGCAGTCCTTATCTCCACGTCCGGAAATTGTAATGACCACGATCTGGTCTTTTCTCATCTGTGGAACAATTTTCCTTGCGTAAGCTACTGCATGAGCACTCTCAATAGCAGGAATGATTCCCTCTGTTCTGGAGAGATATTCAAATGCTTCTACTGCTTCTTCGTCTGTGACAGGTACATATTCTGCACGTCCTGTATCATAGAGATGCGCATGTTCTGGTCCGATTCCCGGATAGTCCAGACCTGCGGAAATGGAATATACAGGTGCGATCTGACCATATTCATCCTGGCAGAAATAAGATTTCATTCCATGGAAGATTCCCAGTTTGCCGGTTGCAATGGTAGCTGCTGTCTCTGCCGTATTTACGCCACGTCCTGCTGCCTCACATCCGATCAGACGGACATCTTTGTCATTGATAAAATTGTAGAATGTTCCGATTGCATTGGATCCGCCACCTACACATGCAAGAACTGCATCCGGAAGTCTGCCCTCTTTTTCAAGGATCTGCTCTTTGATTTCTTTGGAGATCACTGCCTGAAAATCGCGAACAATTGTAGGGAACGGATGAGGTCCCATTACAGAACCAAGTACATAATGTGTATCGGAAATACGGTTTGTCCACTCTCTCATTGTCTCGGAAACAGCATCCTTCAGTGTTGCAGTACCGGAAGTAACTGCATTGACCTTTGCACCCAGAAGACGCATTCTGTATACATTTAATGCCTGACGTTCTGTGTCTTCTTTTCCCATGAAGATTTCACATTCCATACCCATAAGAGCTGCTGCTGTTGCTGTTGCCACACCATGCTGACCTGCGCCTGTTTCTGCAATGACACGGGTCTTGCCCATTTTTTTTGCAAGAAGTACCTGACCAAGTACATTGTTGATTTTGTGAGCACCTGTATGGTTTAAGTCTTCTCTCTTTAAGTATACTTTTGCTCCACCCAGATCTTCTGTCATGTGGGATGCAAAGTAGAGACGGGATGGTCTTCCTGCATATTCGTTCAGAAGCTCTGTAAGTTCTGCGTTAAACTCCGGGTCATCTTTATAGTGGTTGTAGGCTTCTTCCAGTTCAATGACAGCATTCATCAGTGTTTCCGGAATGTACTGTCCTCCATGGATGCCGAATCTTCCTTTTGACATCTGTATATGTCCTCCTTTTATGTATGTAATCCCTGGCCTGTCAGATGGTCGGTCAGAGTATTCTATGTTCTTTCTGAATTAGTCAAGCGGATATTCGCAATCCGCTTCGCTACTTGCTCATAACCGAATAACTGCTCCGCAGTTTATCAGAAGGAGCTTGCACTCCTCCTGATACAAGCAGATCCCCACCCACTGCTTATTGCTTTTCGCAATTGAAGCAGGTGACTTACTTGATTCGGTTATCTTATTTCATATGCACCAGTTGAACTGCCTTCAAAATCTTATCTCTGTCTTTCATTCCATCCGTCTCCACACTGCTGCTCAGATCTACTGCATAGGGATGAATAGTCCGGACGGCTGTTTCCAGATTATCTGCACCCAGTCCTCCTGCCAGGAAAAACGGTCTGTCTATCTCCGGGATCAGTGACCAGTCAAAGGTCTGTCCGGTTCCACCGCCACCCTGATCAAGCAGTATATAATCTGCCGGACTTTTCAGGGCATTTTCAATATCCTGAGCCGTTTTTACGGAAAAGGCCTTTATAACCTGATGCCCTGTATTCTTTTGGATTCTCCGTATATATGCCTCATCTTCCTGTCCATGAAGCTGTGCAATATGGATAGTTCCGTCAAGAAGCAGTTCCTCCACACGCTCAGGTGCTGCATTTACAAAAACACCTACAGGGATAATGTCCGGATTAAGTTTTGCAGTAAGTTCTCTCACCAATGCACCTGTAACATTTCTGCTGCTCTTCGGAAATTCTATGATAAATCCACAGTAATCAGGTTTTGCTTCATTTACATAGGTAATGTCTTCCTGGCGTTTCAGACCACAGATTTTGATTTTGTTTCTTTGCTGTTGTTCTCTGGTCATATTCTATCCTCTCAGATAATATTCGATTTTTCAGCGTAACGGGCTGCCATTCAGGCTTTCCAGTGCTGCTTTCTTGTCCGGGCTTCGCATCAGTGTTTCCCCGATCAGTACCGCATCCACTTTATTCTCATAAAGAAGCCGGATATCCTCCGGGGTGCGGATTCCGCTCTCGGAAACAAAAACCACATTGTCCGGTGCCATTTTTCTCAGGCGAATGCTGTTGTTCATATCTACCTGAAAGGTTCTCAGATCCCGGTTATTGACTCCCACGATCTCTGCCCCGAGATTTAAGGCCCTGTCCACTTCGTACTCATCGTGTGCTTCTACCAGTGCATCCAGTCCCAGCTCTTTTGCAAGCTGTCTGTATGCTCTTAATTCTCCGTCATCCAGAATGGCGCAAATAAGCAATACCGCGGAAGCGCCAAGGGATTTCGCCTGATAGATCATATATTCATCTACTGTAAAATCCTTGCGGAGTACAGGTATCTGTACAGCGGCTGCGATTTCTCTCAGATACTGGTCTGCTCCCTGGAAATAAAAAGGTTCTGTGAGACAGGAGATTGCACTTGCACCTGCCTGTTCATATTCCTTTGCAATTGCCAGATATGGAAAATCCGGTGCAATCAGTCCCTTTGAGGGGGAGGCTTTCTTTACCTCGCAGATATAGGACATACCATCTTTTTGTAATGCCTGGAGAAGTGTAATTCTCTTCCCTGCATTTTTATTTACTTCCTGAATCCGGTTCTCCAGCTCCGAAACAGAAATACAGGATTTTTCTTTTGCAATTCTTTCTCTTGTTCTGGCTGCTATTTCTTCTAATATATTCTTCATAATCTCTATGATTTTTCTGTAACTGCTCTGTATATCCACAGTCAGCAGATTACCGGACAGTTACAGATTTCCTTTACATTAGTAATTTGGGGTTGCTTTTTATTTATTTGTCTCTTCTACAAATTCTCCCAGTTTTTTCAGTGCTGCACCGCTGTCGATGAGGGATTCTGCCAGCTTCACTCCTTCTTCTATGGAAGCGGCTTTTCCTGCGATATAGAGTGCTGCACCTGCATTTAAACATACCGCCTGACGCTTCGGACCTTTTTTCTCACCTTTCAGGATTGCTTTTGTGATCTCTGCGTTTTCTGCAGGTGTACCACCTGTCAGGGCACCCTTCTCACATCTCTCATATCCGAACTGTTCCGGTGTGATCTCATAGGAAGTAAATTTGCCATCCCTTATCTCACATACAGAAGTAGGTGCGCACATGGAAATCTCATCCAGACTGTCCTGTCCATAGACAACCATTCCTCTGTTAACGCCCAGATTTGCCATAACCTGTGCCAGTGGCTCCACCAGTGACTGATCGTAAACTCCCATCAGTTCCATGTTTGCACCTGCCGGATTACTTAACGGTCCAAGAATGTTAAATACAGTACGGATTCCTAGCTCTTTACGGATCGGTGCCACATATTTCATTGCAATGTGATAATTCTGCGCAAACAGGAAGCAGATGTTGATCTTTTTCAGGATCTCTGCACTGCGTTCCGGCGTCAGTGTAATCTTCACTCCCAGTGCTTCCAGAACATCTGCTGCACCGGATTTGGAGGATGCTGCCCTGTTTCCATGTTTTGCAACCGGAACACCGCCTGCTGCGATCACCAGAGAAGAAGTGGTGGAAATATTAAAGGAGTTGGAACCGTCTCCGCCGGTACCCACGATTTCAAGCACATCCAGGTTGTGGAGAAGTTTGATACAGTGGGCTCTCATTCCTGCTGCGGAAGCTGTGATCTCGTCAATGGTTTCACCTTTTAAAGATAACGCTGTAAGATAAGAAGACATCTGTACAGGTGTTGCCTGACCGCTCATAATCTCGTCCATTACAGCTTCTGCTTCCGCATAAGCTAAATCCTGTTTCTTTGATAATTTAATAATGGCTTCCTTAATCATTTCTCACTACCTCCATAAAGTTCTCTATCATCACTCTGCCGTCCGGTGTCATTACAGATTCAGGATGAAATTGTACTCCGAACACAGGATATTTTGTATGTTCCACTGCCATGACCTCTCCGTCCTCTGACTCTGCTGTTACCTTAAGTTCTGCAGGCAGGGTATCCTTTAACGCTGCCAGGGAATGATATCTGGCTGCTGCAAAGGTATCCGGCAGGTCCTTAAAAAGCCGGCTTTCTCCTGTTTTATACATCAGCTTTTTCTTTCCATGCATCAGTTCTTTTGCATAGGAAACTGTTCCTCCAAAGGCTTCGCAGATGGACTGATGTCCCAGGCACACACCCAGGATAGGGATTTTTCCTGCAAATTCTTTAATCACCGGAATACAGATACCTGCATCCTCCGGCCTTCCCGGACCAGGGGATAAAATGATGGCTTCCGGTTTCATCTCTGCGATTTCTTCCAGTGTACACTCATCGTTTCTCACTACTTTGATGTCCGGTTCCACTGCGCCGATGAGCTGATATAAGTTATAGGAAAAGCTGTCATAATTATCGATCAGTAATATCATTCTAATCCCTCCTGTGCCTGTTCAATTGCCTGTACCACAGCTCTTGCCTTGTTGCAGCATTCCTGAAATTCCTTTTCCGGTACACTGTCTGCCACAATTCCGGCACCTGAACGGATACAGATTTCTCCGTTTTTCTTATAAACCAGGCGGATGGCAATACAGGTATCCAGATTTCCTGCAAAATCCAGATATCCGATGGCGCCTCCGTAAATGCCTCGTTTGCTCTGTTCCAGTTCCTCGATGATCTGGCAGGCTCTGAATTTGGGTTCTCCGGAAAGGGTTCCTGCCGGAAGGATTGCGTCTACTGCATCCACAGCGTCCTTATCATCCCGGATGATTCCTGTTACTGTGGAACCCAGATGCATTACATGGGAAAAACGTTCTACGCAGAGATACTTTTCTACTTTTACAGTTCCGATCTTGCTGATCTTTCCAATATCGTTTCTTCCCAGGTCTACCAGCATATTGTGTTCTGCCAGCTCTTTCTCATCTTTCAGAAGTCCCTCTTCAAGTTCTTTATCCTCTTCTCTTGTCTTTCCTCTTGGTCTGGTTCCTGCCAGAGGGAAGGTACTTAAGGTGCCATTTTCCAGCTTCGCAAGGGTTTCCGGGGAAGCACCTGCCAGTTCAATGTCATCACTGGAGAAATAAAACATATAAGGAGAAGGATTAGATGCCCGAAGAACCCGGTAAGTATCAAACAGGCTTCCTGTTGCTTTCGCACGCATGGGATTGGAAAGTACTACCTGGAAAATATCACCTTCTCTGATGTAATGTTTGGCTTTCTCCACCATCTCTGCATATTTTTCTTTCGGAAATTTCGGCTGTATTTCTGACTGAAGTCTCAGCGGTTCAAATTCCATATGCTCCCCGTTTCGGATCAGCTGCGCCATTTCCTTCAATTTCTTTACTGCTTTCTCGTAGGAGGCTTCCAGATCATCTGTCATCACACCTGTGATCAGAAGTACTTTCTGTCTGAAATGGTCAAATACGATCACCTGATCAAAAAGCATTAAATCCATGTCCCTGAAATCCTGCTGTTCCCTGTCCTCCAGTTTCAGCTTTGGTTCACTGTATTTGATATAATCGTAGGAGAAATATCCTACCAGACCGCCTGTAAAAGGAGGCATCTTTTCCATTACCGGAGTTTTATATTTCCGGATGATTTCTCTGAGAGTATCACCGGGATGTGTGACCTGCCTTACGGTTTCCTCTGTTTTTCCCTCAGCATCGGTTGTCCGGATCTTCAATGTTCTGTCGGTACAGGTAATCTCCATGGACGGTTCATACCCCAGAAAAGAATACCTGCCCCACACTTCTGTCTGGCTGGCACTTTCCAGCAGGTAACAATGGCGGCTGGCTTTTCGCAAAATGCGCATAACCTCTACCGGTGTATATCTGTCTGCATAAAGTTCTCTGCACAGAGGAATACGACGATATTCTTTTGTCTGTGCAAGCTGCCTGATGGTTTCTAATGTTGGATACATGGAAACACCTCCTGTGATTAATTCAGTTTCTGCCAGAAACATAAAAAAGCCCGTCCTTGACAGAATTATCGTTTCTGTCAAGGACGAGCGTATATACTTCACCCGCGGTGCCACCTTGATTTACGGTTTGAACCGTACTCTTTGCGAAATACCTTCATATTCCCGGCAACTGACGTATGCCTCACGTCACAGGATACTTAGTCTGCTCTGTAATCTTCAACCTTTCACTGTGCCCTCAGCGGCCCATTTGGCAGACTGCATTTCCACCCGGCTCTCACCTTCCCGGATTCTCTGTGCGCGCATGACTGCTTTGACTTCCGCTTCATCGGTTTAATCTGTTAAATTTACACTTAATTTACCACCGGAAACTATATTTGTCAACCCTGAATTTCATTCAATAACATATTTTTATCATTATCAGTTACTGTTCACACGCCACTATAGATCGGAAGAGCACACGTCTGAACTCCAGTCACATCACGA